>Ga0137409_10002696_pt1 | contig 18940 bp, 19 predicted proteins | sample CZODoug1_16funga_FD_122059 | JGI IMG/M metagenome (GOLD analysis project Ga0137409, IMG submission 122059) | Vadose zone soil fungal communities from Angelo Coast Range Reserve, California, USA - CZODoug1_16fungal (Hybrid Assembly) | ecosystem: Environmental > Terrestrial > Soil > Vadose zone... | reverse complement strand
GGGCGAGAGCACGCCGCTGGCCTCGTCGATGGCGAAGACCACGATGCTGTCGTGGCCGCGATTACTGCCGTAGACGAAGCGTCCCGACGGTGCCACGGCGATCTCGGACGTGGTGCTGTGCCCGGTGTACGAGGGTGGCAGCGTCGTGATCGTCTGCAGCGGGATCAGCTCACCGCGCTGCGTGTCCCACTTGAAGGTCGTGATCGTCGAGTCGAGCTCGTGGATCTGGTACAGGTAGGGCTGGCTCGGATGGAAGTCGGCGTGGCGCGGGCCCGCGCCGGGCCGGCTCGCCACCGAGGGCGGCTCGGCGGGCACCAGCTTGCCGGTGGCCGTGTCGAGCCGGAACACGAAGGTCGTGTCGAGGCCCTTGTCGGGCACCACGATGAAGCGCCCGCGCGGATCGAGGACGACGTCGTGCGGGTGCGCGCTCACCTGCTCGGTCCGGTGCGGGCCCGGCTTGCCCTGCAGCGTGACGAGATCGCTGAGCGGCGCCAGCGAGCCGTCCGGATTGATCGGCAGCACGGCCACCGTGCCCGTCGAGTAGTTCGCCAGCACCACGAACCTGTTCGACGCGTCGATGGCCAGGCGCACGCCGTTGCGGCCGCTGGTGGGCTGGCGGTTGAGCAGCGCGAGGCGGCCGCTCTCCTGGTCGACCGCGAACGCTGTGGCGTCGCCGCCGTCGCCGTGCGCGACGTAGAGGAAGCGCTGCCGGCGGTCGAGCGCCAGCCACGATGGATTGACGATGTCGCCGACCAGCTGCACCTGCGCCCAGTCGCCCGAGCCCGGATCGATCCGGTACACGCCGATGCCCTCGCCGCGACCGTTGCGCTCCTTGCTCGTGTAGCAGCCGACGTAGGCGAACATCGGTGTCCTCCGTGTGGCCGCGCTGGCGCTCGGCCCGGTGGCCGTGGCGCATCCCCCGGCGGCGATGGCGGCGATGAGACCGGCGGTGCCTGTCAGAAAGTCGCGCCGCTCCATGCCCATCGTCACCTCCGACCGTCACGCGTCGACCGCGCGCGTCTGTTGGCCGTCCGCTGTCGGGTCCACCAGGCCCTGATCTCGCCGACGTGATCGCGCTCGTGGCTCCAGCCCGGCGCGGGCAGCCACTCCGTCACCGGATACGCGTGCGCGGGGTCGCGCAGCGACGCGGCCGGCAAGCGCCGGAATCGCCGGACGAGATCGGCGCGCGTCCGCTGCATCCGGCGGAGCAGCGCGCGCAGGCCCAGCCGGTGCAGTCGCGCGACGGTGCGTGCGTTGAAGCGATCGGCGTACGCCATGCTCTCGAACCAGTGGATGCGGTCGCCATGCCCGCGCGCGATGAGTGCGAACCGCCGCACGGTCTCCTCGTCGCAGGCCAGCAGGTGCCCGAGGACGTCCTTGACGGACCAGCGGTCCTGGGTGCGCGCCTTTAGGATTTCGGCCTCGGGCAGGCGCGCGAGGACGGCCAGTGTTTCGCGGCGGGAGGCCACGAGGCGTTTGAGGGCGTCGCGCCGCCACTTCGCGAGCGCCGTGGATTGTCGGGGGCTGTTCAGCACGTGGTCACCTCCGGCTGTTGCTCGTCAGGCGCAGATGATACATTCCTCGCGCTCGGCGTTCGATGTGCAGTGCCGAGGCGAATGGAGGAGGTCACCATGACGACTCGCAGATTCTCACGGCGACAGATCCTGGGCATCGCGGTGGGCGCGAGCGGCCTGGCCCTGTCGGGGCGTCTCGCGGCGTTCGCCGAGGCGCTGAAGCCGACGCCCGGCGAGATCCTGGGCCCGTTCTATCCCGTCATCAAGCGTGTCGATCAAGGCGCCGATCTGACCGTCATTCCAGGAAAGCCGGGACGCGCCGCGGGCGATGTCATCCACGTGATGGGGCGGGTGCTCAACGTCGAAGGGCAGCCTGTCCGAGGGGCCAGGGTCGAGCTGTGGCAGGCCAACGCCCGAGGGCGCTACACCCACCCGAGCGACACGAATCCGGCACCGCTCGATCCGAATTTCGAGGGCTTCGCCGTCCAGACCACCGACGCCGAGGGTCGATACCGGTTCAAGACGATCAAGCCGGGCGCGTACCCGGCGAACCCGAACTGGATGCGGCCGCCGCACCTGCACTTCGAGGTCATCGGAAAGGTCAACCGCATCGTCACGCAGATGTACTTCCCCAGCGAGTCGCTGAACGACACGGACCTCCTTCTGCAGAAGCTCCGCGCGAACAAGGAGGGCGCCATCGCCAAGGTGTTGCCCCCCACCGCCGACGTCGAGCCGGATTCACGCCTCGTCGTCTGGGACATCGTCCTCGACAAGGGCTGAGCGGCGCGCGTCACCTCCGGCTGTTCAGCACATAGAACGGCGTCACGGCGTCCGGCGTGAGCCAGGCGTTGTACCAGTCCTGCACATAGGGCTTGAGCTTGCGCAGCGCCTCGGCGTGGCGCCGCTGTCTGGGCCCGATGGCGCGCGCCGCCTTGCGGATCTCGCGGTAGAGCGTGTCCACGTCGAGCGTCGTCAGCCGGCGATCCTGCATCACCACGCGGCCGCCGACGATCGCCGTGTTGACGTCCTCGCCCATCGCGCGATGCACGAACGCCTCGGCGATCGGCAGCTCGTCCGTCATCCACGGGTCGCGCAGCACGCGGTCGAGGTCCACCAGGATCATGTCGGCCTTCATGCCGGGCTTCAGGGCGCCGATCTGGCCGCCGAAGCCGACGGCGCGCGCGCCGTTCAGCGTGCCCATGCTCAGCACGTCATACGCGTCCAGTGCCGGCGTGCGCAGGTCGTAGTCCGGCACGCGGTGGAGCTTGTGCAGCATGCGCAGCTCCATGATCGCGTCCTCGTCGTCGTTGATCGTCTTGTCGTCGAGCCCCATGGCCACGTTGACGCCGCGGCGGTGCATCAGGTAGATCGGCGCCAGGCCGTTGCGCATCCCGAGATTGCACGACGGGTGGCTGGTGATGGAGGCGCGCCGGGTGGCGAGACGGTCGATGTCCTCCTCGGTCACCCAGATGGCATGGCCGAGCGTGAGGTTCTCGTCGACGAGGCCGAGGTCGTCGAGCCACGCGATGGCGCTCTTGCCGTACTTCCGGAACGAGAACGCCTTCTGGATCGGCGTCTGCACGCAGTGCATGTGGATCGGCACCTTGCCCAGCTGGTCGGCGGTGGTCTTGGCGCGCAGCAGGAAGCGCTCGGTGCAGGCCTGCGCCCACGAGGGCGAGAGCAGCACGCGCGTGTCGTCCGAGGCGAAGCGGCCGTGCAGGTGATCGAACAGCGCGAAGTATTCGTCTTCCACGCGCTCGCTGTCGAGGTGCACGAGCGGCTCGGCGAACGCCTTCAGCTCGGCGGGCAGGGTGGCCAGGAACGCCTTGCTGTCGAGCACGAGCTTGTCGACGTTGCGCACACCGGGCGCGAAGGCCAGCCGGATCCCCGCGTCGAGATACGTGCGGATGGCCGTCTCGCAGCGGCCGCGCGCCTGCGGGCCGTCGGTGTCGAAGCCCATGTGATGGATCGTCGTGCAGCCGCTGCGCAGGTGGCGCCAGGCGCCGAGCGCCGCCGTCAGCTCCGGCTCGAAGACCGGCATGAACGTCCAGTCGATCAGGTTGTTCTCGAGATAGTCGTTGAGCACGCCCTTCTGGATCGGGCTCAGCGCGCGGCCGTGGCTGTGCGCGTCGACGAGGCCCGGCATCAGCAGCTGCTTGCCGTCGCCCACGGCGCGGGCGCGCGGGTGCTTGCGGCGCAGCGCGCGCCAGTCGCCGACAGCGGCGATGCGCGCGCCCGAGACCAGGACCGCGCTGTCCCTGAGGACGCCGGCGTCGCGCGCGCCGGCGTCCGTGATGACGTACTGGCCGCGGACCAACAGCTCCATGCACAGGAGACTACCGCAAAGCCGTCAGCGGTGTTTCGCCGGCATGATCGACGGACCTTTGTGGTCGGCCGGGAGAATCTCGAAGAGGACGTGGACCATGGGCGCGTCGGTCTTGTTCTGCGCGGTGTGATTGATGTCCCCCGACTCGAAAAAGAAGTCGCCTGGGCGGTAAACGAGCGTCTTGTCAGGAAGCACATAGGTCATGTACCCCGACGTCACCTGGCGGATGCCAGGGCCCGCATGATGATGCTCGCCCACGTAGCCGCCCGGCTCGAGGACCAGCTCGGTCACCCGCAGCTTGTACTTACCGTTGAGCTCAGCGAGATATCCAGCCAGCACGCTCTCGAATTTGATCTTGGCGGTGAGTCCTTTCGTGTCGACCTTCACCGGAGTGCCTCCGGGCGCCTGGGCCGTCGCGTCGCCAGGTCGCGCGAGCAGGGCGATCAAGGGCAGGGCTGCGAAGGATTGGAGAAGATCCCGCCGTGTCGTAGTGTCGTGGGCCATGGCCGCACCTCCTTTGAGGCGGTGAGCATGACGCGCGGCACGGCCGGCGGCTAGTACAATTACCGAACCGCAGCCGGGGGTGGAGCATGTATCTCTATGGCCAGTATTGTCCCGTCGCTCGTGCGTCCGAGATCCTCGCCGACCGCTGGACGCCGCTCATCGTCCGCGAGCTGCTCGCCGGCGTCGAGCGCTTCAATGATCTCGACCGCGGACTCCCCGGGATTTCGCGAGCGCTTCTCGTGGAACGGCTCCGCCGGCTGGAGCGAACGGGGATCGTGGAGCGCCGCCCGGCGCCGAGCCGCTTGACCGCGTATCACCTCACGCCGGCCGGACGAGAGCTACAGCGGGTCATCGACGTGCTCGGCGGCTGGGGGGCGCGCTGGGCGTTCGGCGATCCGAAGCCGCGTGAGCTCGATCCCATCGTGCTTCTGTGGTGGATGCGGCGCCGCGTTCACCGGCATCGCCTGCCTGCGCGACGCGTCGTCATCGAATTCGATTTTCGCGGCTGTCGTCCCCGCGGCCACTGGCTCGTTCTCGAGCGCGGCGACGTGTCGGTGTGCCTGAAGCACCCGAAGTTCGCCATCGATCTGCAGGTCACCGCCGACATCAGCGCCTTCTATCGGGTGTGGCTGGGCCGGATCACGCTGGGCGAGGCCTTGGCTCGGCGGTCCGTCCACCCGGACGGCGTGCCGGAATTCGTTCGCGCCTTCCCGCAGTGGTTTGCGTGGAGCCCGATGGCCAACGCCGTTCGCGCGGGCATCGCCGGCCGCTCAACGACCGCGGCGGCGGCCGCCGCTCGCTGACGGGCACGTCACGAGCGGCCGGCCGTCACCGTCCTCACTCCAGCGCGGCGAGCTTCTCGATGATCGTGAGCGCCACGCTGGTGTCCTGGTCGGCGAGGCCCGCCGCCATCGCCGCCTGCTGGTAGCGCTGCGCGACGTTGGAGAAGCTGACCGGCACGTGCAGCTCCTTGGCGATGGTGTTGAACGTCTCGAGGTCCTTGTTCATGAGGAACACCTTGAAGCCCGGCGCGAAGTTGCGCGGCACGATGGCGGTGGGGATGCGCTCGAGCGCCTTGCTGCCGCCGCTCGACGCCTTGACCACCTCGTAGATCGTCATCGGATCGAGGCCCGCCTTGCGGCCGAGCACGAGCCCTTCCATCATGGCCAGCGAGTTCACGCACGCCATCATGTTGTTGATCGCCTTCACGGTGTTGCCGGCGCCCACGGGACCGACGCTGAAGATGTTCGGGCCGATCGCGCGCAACACCGGGCGCGCGCGCTCCAGCACCTGCGCGTCGCCGCCGACCATCACCGCCAGCGTGGCCGCCTTCGCGCCGGACACGCCGCCGCTCACCGGCGCCTCCAGGAAGTGCACGCCGCGCTGGGTGGCGCGCGGCTCGATTGCCCTAGGCGTCGAGGGCAGCACGCTGCTGAGGTCGATGAGGATCGTCCCCGGCTTCGCGCGCTCGACGAGGCCGCCGGCGTCGAGATAGAGCGCCTCCACGTCCGGCGACGCCGGCAGGCACGTCATCACGATCTCCGCCCGCTCGAGCACCTCCTGAGGCGAGCCGGCCTTCTGCGCGCCGGCCGCGATCAGGTTGCTCATGGCGTTGGGGTTCTTGTCGAACACGGTGAGGGGAAAGGACTTCAGCACGTTGCCCGCCATCGGATTGCCCATGTTGCCGACGCCGATGAACCCTACGGATGTGGCCATGTGTGGATCTCCTCGGCCGGGATGATACCCCAGCGGCGCCGACCTCTCCTGCCTGCCGGGCGGGCACGTTGACAGGCTCCACACGGCTAGTGGAGGATTGGCCGCCGTGTGGCTGAGCAGCGTGCCCGAGATGATGGAGTGGGGATTGCGCGGGGCATCACTTCCGCCGCGTCGCGCGCTCAGCTGGCGTCTGGCCTCGCTCGCGATCTTTCTGGCGCTGTGGAGCGTCGCCGGCGGCCTCGTCGAGGCGAGGCGGCCGTTCAACCCACTGTTCCTGCCGGCGCCGTGGGTGGTGATCGGCGCGCTCCTCGAGCTGGCGCGCAAGGGCCAGCTCTGGGTGCACGTGGCGGCCACGCTCGAGCGCGTGGCCGTCGGGTTCTCGGCCGGCGCGCTCCTCGCGCTGGCGCTGGGGCTGCTGGCCGGCCAGGTGCGCGCGGTGCGCAACGTCGTCGAGCCGGTGGTCGAGCTGCTGCGGCCGATCCCGCCGCTGGCCATGCTGCCGCTCTTCATCGTGTGGGTCGGCATCGGCGAGGGCTCGAAGGTCGGCTTCATCACCTACGCGACGTTCTTCCCGATGTTCGTGACCACCGTGCACGGCGTCGCCCAGATCGACGCGCGGCTGCTGCGCGCCGCGCAGAGCCTCGGCGCGCGGCCGCGCCACCTCTTCTTCCGCGTGATCCTTCCCGCCGCGCTGCCCGACGTGCTGACCGGGCTGCGCCTCGGCGTGGCGCTGTCGTTCTTCGTGATCGTCATCTCGGAGTTCGTCGGCGCCGAGCATGGGCTCGGCTATCTCATCAACGACGGGCGCAACTTCTTCCTGGTGCCGCAGATGCTCGGCGCCGCGCTGCTGCTGGGGCTCCTCGGGTACGCCGGCAACGGGCTGGTGCGTGTGCTGGAGCGGCGCGTGCTGCGCTGGCAGCATCCGCGCTAGCGATGAACATCCACGTCCGCGGCCTCTCGCGAACGTTCATCGCCCAGGGCCGTGAGACGCCGGCGCTGCTCGACGTCGATCTCGAGGTCGCCGAGCACGAGTTCGTCTGCCTGCTCGGGCCGTCGGGCTGCGGCAAGTCGACGCTGCTGAACATCGTCGCCGGCTTCCTGCGTCCTTCCGCCGGCGAGGTGCGGGTGGGCGGGCGGCCGGTCACCGGGCCCGGCGCCGACCGCGGCGTGGTGTTCCAGGAGTACGTGCTCTTCCCGTGGCTCACGGTGGACGGCAACGTCCAGTTCGGCCTGAAGCTGAAGGGTTCGCCGGCGGCGGAGCGCCGCGCGGTGGTGGCGCGCTACCTCGAGCTGGTGGGCCTCGCCGCGCACGCCGAGAAGTATCCGGTCCAGCTCTCGGGCGGGATGAAGCAGCGCGTGGCCATCGCGCGCGCGCTCGCCAACAACCCCGAGATCATCCTGATGGACGAGCCGTTCGGCGCCCTCGACGCGCAGACGCGCGAGGTGCTGCAGGACGAGCTCGGCCGCATCCAGCGCGTCGAGCACAAGACGGTGCTCTTCGTCACGCACTCCATCCGCGAGGCCGTCTATCTCGCCGACCGCGTGGTGGTGATGACCACCGCGCCGGGGCGGATCAAGCAGGTCTTTCAGATCAAGCTGCCCGAGGTGCGCGACCGCTTCGCGCCCGAGTTCACCCACTACGAGAGCGAGATCACCCGCGTGGTGAAGGAAGAGGTCGCGAAGGTGCACGAGTGAGGCGGACGCGCATCCTGGCGCTGCTGGGCGTGCTGGCCGTGTGGGCGGCCGTCTCGTACGGCAACCGCGCGCTCGGCGTGATGATGCCCGCCCTGCTGCCCACGCCGGGCGACGTCGGCACGGTCTTCGCCGCGACCGCGCGCGACGGCACGCTGTGGCGCCACGTGGTGACGTCGCTCGGCCGCATCGCCGTCGGCTTCGGCGCCGCCGCGGTGGCCGCGCTCGCCCTCGGGCTGCTGGCCGCCATGTGCGTGCCCGTGCGCCTGATGCTGGAGCCGATCATCGAGTTCGTGCGGCCGATCCCGCCGCTGGCCTTCCTGCCCATGTTCCTCGTCTGGTTCGGACTGGGCGAGGCCTCCAAGGTGGCCTTCATCGGCTACACGACGTTCTTCCCGATGTTCGTCGCCGTGGCCGCCGCCGTGCTGCGCGTCGACGTGACGCTGCTGCGCGCGGCGGCCAGCCTCGGCGCCGGCCACCTCGATCTCATCCATCGCGTCATCGTGCCCGCGGCGCTGCCCGGCATCATCGTGGCGCTGCGGCTGGGCTTCGCCCTCGCGCTGTTCGTGATCGTCGGCGCCGAGTTCATGGGTGCCGACGCCGGGCTCGGCCACCTGATCATGGAGGGCCGCACGTTCTTTCTGCCCGCGCAGATCGTCATGGGCGCCCTCGTGCTCGGGCTCCTCGGGTCGGTCGTCAACGCGCTCCTGCTCGCGGCCGAGCGCCGTCTGTTCCGCTGGCGCGAGGCGGGCGCGACCTCATGATTTCGACGCAGTGCGAGTGGGCAGGACGTCGCGGGGCCGCAGTGCGAGCCGCAGCCGACAGGCGAGTCTGCGATGAGTCCCCGCCGTCCGAGACGAGCTTACGAAAGGAGCAGTTCATGCGTGTCCTGATCGCCGTCGTCATCGCTGTCGTCGCGCTCGGCGCCGCCGCCGACGCGCTCGCGCAGAAGCCCGAGCTGGCGGAGGTCGACGCCTGGCTCGTGCGCGATCCGCAGATGTCGGCGCAGTTCGCCGTCGCCGACCAGCTCGGCTACTTCAAGCAGGAAGGCCTCAAGGTCAACATCCGCTGGTACATCGCGGGCACCGACCTGCCGAGCATGTGGGGTGCCGGCAACATCCACCTCGGCACGGCCACGGCCACGATGGTGGTGCCCATCGCCGCCTCCGGCCAGCAGATCTACAACGTCGCGCCGCAGAGCGACATCGGCGGCGTGCAGCAGGTGATCCTTGGGAAGAAAGCCCAGGAGATCGTGAAGAGCCCCAAGGACTTCGAGAAGCTGAAGGTCGGCATGCCCAAGGGCGCGTCGGTCACGATGGCCATCCAGAACTTCTGCAAGGCCAACGGCGTGGACTTCAGCAAGATCCAGTTCGTGAATCTCGCGCCACCGGACGCGATCCTCGCGCTCGGGAAGGGCGACATCGACGCGATGGCCGCCTGGGCGCCGTGGACGTTCCGCGCCGTCAAGGAGGCGGGGGGCAAGCTCTACTTCACGGGCAGCAAGAGCAGCATCCCGGGCAAGGAAGGCCCGGTCGACTGGCTCCAGGTCCACGCCGGCGTGGTGGCCAGCGGCAAGATGCTCAGGGAGAACCCGAACACGCTCAAGGCCGTCCTGCGCGCCACGCGCAAGGCCACCGACGCCATCAACACCGACCGCAACGCCGCCATCGAGATCGTCGCGCGTGAGATGAAACTGGACCGAGACCTCGCGCGCGAGATCATGACCTACAACGTCTACTCGATGGAGATGAACCCCAACATCGTCAAGGGGATGAACGACTTCGTCGACTTCCTCTACTCGCTCGAGCGCATCAAGCAGAAGTTCCCGGCCGAGCAGGTCTTCTACACGAAGATCCTCGAGGAGGTCGATCCCACCCTGGTCAAGTGGAAGTCGAAGACGGACGTCAAGTAGGGCGGGGTGGGATGGACGCGCTGGTGGCGCACCGCGACCGCATCATGTACCGCGTGGCGGTCGTCGGCTCGATCTGCCTGTTGCCGTTTGCCGTCAACAATTTCCTCGACGGACGTCACGCGATCGGGGCGGCGGTGGTGGCCGTCGTGCTCACGCTGGGCATCGACGCCCTGGCCATGCACTTCAAGAAGCGGCCGCCGATCCCGTTCGCGCTGCTGCTCGTGCCCATGGCCGCCGGCATGCTCCTGTCGGTGCGCGCGCAGGGCATCTACGGCGCGCTCTGGTCGTACCCGCTGGTCCTGTTCTGCTACTTCGTGCTCCCGCCCCGTCCGGCCGACGCGGCCAGCGTCGTGCTGCTCGGGGTGACCACCTGGATGGTCGAGCGCTACATCGGCCAGGGGGTCGCCATCCGGTTCTTCGCCTCGCTCACCCTGACCATCGTCGTCGTCAACATCATCCGCACGATCATCCGAGAGCTCCAGGCCCGACTGCTCGATCTCGCCATCACGGACCCGCTCACCGGCGCCTTCAACCGGCGCCACATGGCGTCCTGCCTCGGCGACGCGGTCGAGCGTCACCGCCGGACCGGCGCGCCGGCCTCGGTCCTGCTCATCGACGTCGATCACTTCAAGCGCATCAACGATCGGTTCGGCCACGAGGCGGGAGACGGCGTGCTGAAGGGGATCGTCGCCCTCGTCACCCGGCGCGTGCGCCGGCTCGACCGGCTGTTCCGGATGGGCGGCGACGAGTTCGTGCTGTTCCTGCCCGACACGCGGGGCCTCGACGCGGCCACCGTGGCCGAGGAGCTTCGGGGGTCGGTGGTGGGCGCGCGCCTGCTCAACGCCGCGCCCGTCTCCGTGAGCATCGGGGTCAGCGAGCTGCAGGCCAACGAGTCCGCCGACGCCTGGGTCAAGCAGGCCGACGACGCGCTGTACCGCGCGAAGAACGACGGCCGTAACCGCGTGGCGTGCCGCGACGCGGCCGCGCCGCAGCGCGCCGGCCGGACGCCGTAGACGCCGGCCCTAGCCTTTCGGCCGCTCCGGCCGCACGCAGTAGGCGCCGTCCGAGAAGCCCTGCGCCTCGATCCCCAGCGCGTGATCGAACCGCGCGCGGTAGTTTTCCCAGGCGATCGTCGCCGTCAGCTCCACCATCTGCTCGTCGTTGAGCTGTCGACGCAGCTCTGTGAAGAGCGTCTCCGGCACGTCCACGGGCGTCGCCGTCATGGCGACCGCATAGTCGAGCACGAGCCGCTCCAGCTCGGAGAACCGCGAGCTCTTACGGTACTCGCCCAGCGCGCGCAGCTGCGCCTCCGTCACCCCGGCCGCTCTGCCCACGGCCGAGCCGACGTCCATCGAGCACGGACAGCCGACCAGCGACGCGACCTTGACCGCCGCCAGCGTCGTGAGCTTCGCCTCCACCTTGGATGCGCGGCCGAAGGCGCGCTCGAAGCCCATGTACGCGGCGAAGACCTCGGGGTGGTGCGCGGTCACGGCGATGGGGATGGGGAGGCGCCCGAACTTCTTCATCACGCTCTCGTAGACGGCGCGAACGTCGGGCGGCGCCAGCTGGGGCGGGACGGGGGCGATCCGGCTCATGGGCGCCTCCTCTCAGTACTGTCTAGCACGCCGCGCCCCCGGCGCAGTAACGCAAACGTCACGAGCGCGGCGATTCCCGCCGTCGCCACCGCCGTCGTCATCGGGCGCAGCGTCCCGTCGTCGGTGTGGCTGACGGCGATGGCGTAGAGCGCCGAGCCGGTGAGCTGCACGAAGCCGGCGCCCGCCGCCGCCAGCCCGGCCATGCGCGGGAAGGGGCCGATGGCGCCCGCCATGGCGTTGGGCAGCACCCAGCCGAGGCCGAACGCGTAGCAGAACATCGGGGCGATCACGGTCGCCACCGACGCCACGCCGGCCCACGCCAGCGCGCTCATCACGACGCCCGCGGCGGCACCGATCATGGTCCCGCCGGCGATCATCGTGTCGATGCCGAGGCGCGGGCCGAACCGCACCGAGACGAAGTTGCCGGCCATGAGCCCGACGGCGACGGCGCCGAAGCAGAGGCCGTACACGGTGGGCGAAACACCGAGGATCGTGATGAGCGCGAAGGACGAGCCCGTGATGAAGGCGAACTGGCCGCTGAACATCAGCGCGGCGGCCGCCACGTACGCGGCGTAGCGCGGATGGCGCAGGAGCGCCGCGAGGCCGCCGCCCTCGCCCGCGCCGCGCGCGCCCGCGTACACGTTGGTCTCCGGCACGATCCGCCACGCCGTGACGAGGAAGGCGGCGCCGAACGCGCCGAGGACGACGAAGACGGCGCGCCAGCCCGCGAGCACGTGCACCCAGCCGCCGAGCATCGGCGCCAGGATCGGCGTGAGCGCCTGCGCGGTGCCCATGGCCGCCAGCACGCGCGCCGCGCGCTCGGACTCGTAGAGGTCGCGCACGACCGCGCGCGCGATCACCGGCCCGCTGCCGGCGCCGAGCGCCTGCACGACCCGGGCGGCGACGAGCAGGCTCATGCTCGGCGCGAAGGCGCACGCCGTGCCCGCGGCGGCGTACACGGCGAGGCCGGTCAGCAGCACGCGGCGGCGGCCGAGGCGGTCGGACAGCGGGCCCCAGAAGAGCTGGGCCGCCGCGAGGCCGGCGAGGAAGAGCGTGACGGTGAGCTGCGCGGTGGCCGCGTCGGAGCCGAAGGCGAGCGTCATCGCGGGCAGCGATGGCAAGAACATGTCGATCGACAGCGCCCCGAGGCCGACGATGGCCGTCAGCAGCACGGGCAGAAAGCGCGAGCGCTCTCGGAGCACGCCGGCCCATTGTATAGTGGGTGGCCCGGAGGAGGGCCGCGTGAAGGTCTTCAACGAGCAGCATCAGATGTTTCGCGCGACGGTGCGGTCCTTCGTCGAGAAGGAAGTCATGCCGCAGGTGGAAGCCTGGGAAGCGGCCGGGCGCATGCCGAAGACGATCTTCCGCCGCATGGGCGAGCTCGGCTTTCTCGGCCTCGAGTACGACGAGAAGTACGGCGGCGCCGGCGCCGACGTCATGATGACGGCCGTCCTGCACGAGGAATGCGCGCGCTCGCGCAGCGGCTCCTTCGCGATGGCCGTCGGTGTCCACACCGACATGGCCTCGCCCCATCTCTACTGGACGGGCAGCGAGGCGCTCAAGGAGAAGTACCTGCCGGCCATCTGCCGCGGCGAGAAGATGACCGCCATCGCGGTCACCGAGCCGGGCGGTGGCAGCGACGTGGCGGCCATCCGCACGCGCGCGGTGAAGGATGCTCGCCACTACGTGATCAACGGCACCAAGATGTTCATCACCAACGGCGCGATGGCCGACCTCTATTTCGTGGCCGCGCGCGTCGACGCGGGCAGCGACGACCGGCGGCACCGCGGCATCTCGATGTTCCTCGTCGAGCGCGAGACGCCGGGCTTCGGGGTCAGCCGCACCCTGGACAAGATGGGCATGCGGGCCTCCGACACCGCCGAGCTGTCGTTTCAAGACATGCGCGTGCCGGCGGAGAACCTGCTCGGCCGCGAGGGCGTCGGCTTCTACGACGTCATGCGTGTGTTCCAGCGCGAGCGGCTCGTGGCCGGCCTGCACGCGTTCGCCATGGCCGAGCGCGCGCTCGAGGACACCATCGCCTACGTGCGCGCGCGCCAGGCCTTCGGCGGGCCGCTGTCGGACAAGCAGGCGGTGCGCCACCGCCTCGCCGAGATGGCGACCGACATCGAGGCCGGGCGCTGGCTCACCTACGCCGCGTGGCAGAAGTACGCGGCGGGGGAGGAGGCGGTGCGCGAGGTCTCGATGGTCAAGCTCTTCACCGCGGAGATGGTCAACCGCGTGGCCTACGGCTGCGTGCAGCTGCACGGCGGCTACGGCTACATGCGCGAGTACCCGGTGGAGCGCTTCGCGCGCGACGCGCGCCTGATGACGATCGGCGGCGGCACCAGCGAGATCATGAAGGACATCATCGCCAAGGCGCTCGTGCGGTGAAGCTGAACCACCGCGCGGCCTTCGTCACCGGCGGAGCCAGCGGCATCGGCCGTGCCATCGCGCTGGCCCTCGCGCGCGAGGGGGCGCGCGTGGCGGTGGCCGACGTCAACGCGGACGGGGCGCGGCGGACGGCCGCGGAGATCCAGGCGGCCGGCGGCAACGCCGTGGCCCAGCCGCTCGACATCACCGACGTCGCGGCCGTCGACGCGTCGATCGACGGCGTGGCCGCGCACTGGGGCGGCCTGCACGTGCTGGTGAACTGCGCGGGCTGGGACAGGCCGATGCCGTTCGTGGAGACGACGCCGGAGTTCTGGGACAAGATCCTGGCCATCAACCTGCGCGGCCCGCTCGCGTGCACGCGCGCGGCGCTGCGCCACATGATCCCGGCCTCATCCGGCAAGATCGTGATCATCGCCTCCGACGCCGGCCGCGTCGGCTCGACGGGCGAGGCCGTGTACTCCGCGGCCAAGGGCGGGCTCATCGCGTTCACCAAGACCGTGGCGCGGGAGGTCGCACGCCATCGCATCAACGTCAACTGCGTGTGCCCCGGCCCGTCCGACACGCCGCTCTTCCAGAAGGAGTTCGCGGACAAGAGCCCCAAGCTCGCGGAGAGCCTCAAGCGCGTGATCCCGTGGGGTCGGCTCGGCGTCCCCGACGACGTGGCCCCGGCCGTGGTCTTCCTCGCCTCCGACGATGCCGGCTTCATCACCGGCCAGACGCTGTCCGTCTCCGGTGGCCTCACGATGGTGTGAGGTGAGGGGCGCCGCACGCCCCGACGTCGATCGCGTCGGCCTCACGCCATCGACGAAGCCGTAATTTCGTCGTCCCACGCGGCGGCCAGCACGCCCGGCAGGTGCTCGGTGACAAACGCCGTCGCCGCGCGGACGACGTACGGATCGCGCAGGATCCGGCGATGGCCGAGTCCGCCCGTCGTCGACAGCACGGCGCCGGGCCAGCCGCGCGCGATGATCGCACCGTCCTGCCACGGCACCTCGGCGTCGTCGCGATCGTGCACGACGAGCAGCGGCGTGCGCATGTCCGGCGCGTAGGTCCGAACGTCCAAGGCCGACCAGGGCACGCCGAGCTGCCGCTCGGTCCGTGCCTGCATCAGCTCGCGCGCCTGCCGTCCGAAGCCGAGCGCCTCGAGACGCGTGTGCGATTGCAAGACGAGGTCCGCCGGCGGCGCGATGAAGACGGCGGCGGCGGCGGGGAGGCCGTCGCGCAACGCCCGCGCGGCGGCCACCGCGCCGATCGAGTGCGCGACGATGCCACGCACGGGGCCGAGGGCGCGATCGATGGCCTGGATCGCGGCGAGGAACGCGACGATCGAGGACCGCGCCTCGGGTGAGGTGCCATGGCCGGGCGCATCGAAGGTCGCCACCGAGCAGCCGCTCGCCACGAGCGGTCCGACGAAGCTCGCGAGCTGCGCGCCCCGGCCGCCCCAGCCGTGGACGAGCAGAACCCTGGGGCCGTGGCCCCACGTCCACGTGGTGACCGGCGCGCCGTCGACGTGGACGATCGTCCTCCGCGCGCCCGCCAGTACCGCGGTCTCGTGCGCCGGCGCCGGATAGCGCGGTGCCGTCAGGAACAGCCGCTCGGCGACGCGCGCGGCCAGCGCCGGCGCTAGCGCGCTCAGCGTCGCGACGCCCGGGCGCAGCAGACGCGCGGCCAGCGGGGGCTGTGGTGACCGAACGGACGTGCTATTTTGCATCGCCAGGAATTCCAGATCCGTCATGACTGGCCCTCCGGGTCTAGCGGCGCCGGGCGCCGGTGTGGGACGTGGTGCGCGTGGCGCCGCGCGCGGACTGCACGCGCGTGTCGAACGCGCGCTCGGCGCGCGCACGCGCCTTGGGATCTTTCAGCAGCCGCGAGGCGTGGCCGTACGCGAGCATGATGCCCTGCAGGTCGTGGGCGAACTGCTCGCAGTCCAGGTCGGGATCGAAGTCGCCCTCCTGGATCGCGGTGCGCGCGGTATTCGCGATCGTCTCGAGCCAGTCCTTCTGGCTCTTGACCACGAAGTCGCGCGCGGGGCCGGGCCGGTCGTCGAACTCCGTCGAGGCCGCCGTGAAGGGACAGCCGCCGGGCAGGCTGGGCGAGGCCTCCCACGCGAGCCAGCGCTCGAACAGCGCGCGCACGCGCCGCTGGCCGCGCGGCGTCGATAGCGCCGGCTTGATCACCTCGTCGATGAAACGACGGGAGGCCATCTCGAGCACCTGGACCTGCAAGTTTTCCTTCGACTTGAAGTGGGCGAACAGTCCGCTCTTCGACAGCTCGAGGTCGTCGGCGAGCCGGCCGATGGTGAGGCCCTCGAACCCGACCTTCGTGGCCAGGCGCAGCGCGTGCACCAGGATCGCCTCGCGGGTCTGTTCGCCCTTTCCCACGCCGTTAAAATAGTACGATCGTTCGTTATTGTCAACCTGGATTTCGGAGGCGGATCTCGCGGGTGCCGGGCCCCGCCTTTGGCGCACGGCTACAATGAACAACGTGCCCGCGCCCGAGTTCGTCGCCGTCGGCCACGTCACGCTGGATCGCTTCGGCGGCGAAGTGCGTCCGGGCGGCGCCGCGCTCTACGCGGCGGTCACCGCCGACCGCCTGGGGCTGAGCGCGGGGATCCTCACGAGCCATGCGGACGACTTCCCGCTCGACCTGATTCCGCCGCGGATCGAGGTCGTCTCGGTGCCGGCGCCCGCGACGACGGTGTTCGAGCATCATGTGACCGACGACGAGCGCGAGATGCGCGTGCTCAGTGCGGCGGCGCCGCTCGGCGAGGCCGACGTGCCCGAGGATTGGCGCGACGCCGGGCTCGTGCTGCTGGCGCCGGTGATCAACGAGGTGGACGCGCGGCTGGCCGCGGCGTTTGGGGACGCCCCGGTGGCGGCGGAGGCGCAGGGCTGGCTGCGCGGCCTCGGACGCGACGGCGCGGTGCGGACGGTGCGCTGGGAGACGGCCACGCAGGCGCTGCGAAGTCTGCAGGCGCTGTTCCTGAGCGCGTCCGACGTGCGCGGACAGGAGCCGGCGATGACGGAGTGGGTGCAGCGCGTGCCGATCGCCATCGTCACCGCCGGCCGCAACGGTGCGCTGCTCTACGTCAACGGCGAGCGCTACGAGGTGCGCGCGCGGCCCGCGCTCGAGGTGGACCCGACGGGCGCCGGCGACGTGTTCGCGGCGACGTTCCTGGCGCGCTATCGCCGCGACGCCGACCCCTGGGACGCCGCGGAGGCCGCGACGTGCGCCGCCTCGCTGTCGGTGGAGGGCGTCGGCTGGAGCGCGGTGCCCGACGCGGCAGGCCTGCAGGCGGCGCTGAAGGATTACCGCATGGCGTTGCCGTGAGGACGCGCGGCGTCCGGCCGTCTCGCCTTGACCTGCTCCACACCGAGGACTAGGCTCGATTCGATGGCGCGCGCGATCCGGATCACCGCCGGACAGGTCTCCGCCTCCGCCGAGCTGAACGACAGCAAGACCGCCACCGCGATCTGGGACGCGCTGCCCATCGAGGCGAAGGCCGAGACGTGGGGCGACGAGATCTACTTCGGCATCCCGGTGCGCGCGGAGGCCGACCGGGCGAAGGACGTCGTGGCGCTCGGCGATCTCGGCTACTGGCCGCCGGGCCACGCCTTCTGCATCTTCTTCGGGCTGACGCCGGCGAGCCGGAGTGACGAGATCCGGCCGGCCAGCCCGGTGAACGTGGTGGGACGCGTGAGCGGCGACGCGACGGTGTTCAAGAAGGTCCGCGCGGGAACGCGCGTGACGCTCGAAAGGGGGGGCTCGTGAAGATCTTTCTCGACACGGCCAACGTGAACGAGATCAAGGAAGGCGTCGCGCTCGGCGTCGTGGACGGCGTCACCACGAACCCGTCGCTGGCGGCCAAGGAAAAGAAACCCTTCCGTCCGCTCGTCGAGGAGATCTGCTCGATCGTCCCGGGCGACGTGAGCCTCGAGGTGGTGGCCACGGACTTCGAGGGGATGATCAAGGAAGGCCAGGAGCTGGCGCAGATCGCGCCCAACGTCGTGGTGAAGTGCCCGCTGACGGCCGACGGCCTCAAGGCCGTGAAGTACCTCACCGGCAAGGGCCTCCGGGTCAACCAGACGCTCTGCTTCTCGGCCACGCAGGCGCTGCTGTCGGCCAAGGCGGGCGCGTACTACATCAGCCCGTTCCTCGGCCGGCTCGACGACATCGGCGCCGTCGGCATGGACCTCATCCGCGACATCTGCGAGATCTACCGCGTGCAGGGCTTCAAGACGCAGGTGCTCGCCGCCTCGATCCGCAACCCGCTGCACGTGATCGACGCCGCCAAGGCCGGCGCCCACGTGGCCACGATGCCGTTTGCGGTCCTGCAGCAGCTGATCAAGCACCCGCTCACCGACATCGGGCTCAAGAAGTTCCTGGAGGACTGGCAGAAGAGCGGCGGCAAGCTGTAACGGCGATGGCGGCGACCGGTCTCGACGCGCGGCTCGGCCGCCGCCTCGTCCTCGACGAGATCTTCGACCTCTCCCTCTACCAGGCGCTGCGCGCCATCGCGCCGGCGAGCATGCAGCCGATCTTCGACGCGCTCATCCCGATCGAGACGCGCCACGTCGCCTTCTGGCAGGAGTTCTTCGGCCTCGAGGACGTCACGACTCTCGACGCGGGCCGCCGCCTCAAGCTCGCCCTGCTCGTGGCGGTGTGCCGGCTCTTCGGCGCGACGGCCATCCACGTCGTGCTCGAGGCCATCGAGGTCCACGGCATCCGGAAGTACCTCGAGGTGTGGAAGCGCTACGGCGACGGCCCGCTCGGCGCCGCCGTGCGCGAGGTGCTGGAGGACGAGTTCAAGCACGAGGACACGGTGGTCACCGCCGAGGGCGACCGCCGCATCAACCCCGAGAAGGTCCGCAACCTCTTCCTCGGTCTCAACGACGGCCTCGTGGAGATCCTCGGCGCCGTCAGCGGCTTCTTCGCGGCGTTCAACAGCTCGGTCGCCGTCGTGGCCGCCGGCTTCACGGTCGGCGTCGCGGGCGCGCTCTCCATGGCCGCCGGCGCTTACATCGGCGCCAACTCCGAGGCCGAGCTGCGCGAGACGGAGGACGCGCGCAAGCGGTTCCTCGGCGAGGCGGTGACGAGCGAGGCCGCCGAGGGCGCGCTCGTGTCCGCGGCCATCGTGGGCATCGGCTACTTCGTCGGGGCCGTCGTGCCTGTCCTGCCGGTGCTCTTCGGCGCGCGCAACGTGCTGCCGACGGTGCTGACGGGCGGGGCGATGATCGTGGCCGTCTCCGCGATCGTCGCCTTCATCTCCGGCATGAACGTGCGCCGGCGT
>Ga0137409_10002695_pt1 | contig 18940 bp, 13 predicted proteins | sample CZODoug1_16funga_FD_122059 | JGI IMG/M metagenome (GOLD analysis project Ga0137409, IMG submission 122059) | Vadose zone soil fungal communities from Angelo Coast Range Reserve, California, USA - CZODoug1_16fungal (Hybrid Assembly) | ecosystem: Environmental > Terrestrial > Soil > Vadose zone... | reverse complement strand
GGAGATCTCGAAAGCGGGGACGCGCCGCTGGTGCGGGTGCATTCCCATTGCTTGACGGGCGATGTTTTTGGGTCGATCACGTGCGATTGCTCGGAACTGGTTGCGCGCTCGATGGATGCGATTGCGAAAGAAGGGCGCGGAGTTTTCTTGTATCTACATCACACTGGACGCGGGTTTGGTATCGAGCAGTCGGACGAGCCGGGAGCGCTGCCGCAGATTCACCTGCACTCCCGCGGGCAGCTTGATCGCGAGCCAGCGCGCCAGCGCATGGTGCAGCACGAGAGCGGAATTGGCGCGCAGATATTGATTGATCTCGGGCTGAAGGACATTCGGGTGCTGACGAATCACCCAAAGAAAGTTGTGGCACTCGAAGGTTATGGGATTCGCATTGCCGACCAAGTCCCGCTGCGCGTTGAGGTGCGGCGCGAGACTCATCAGAACATTTAGCCCCTCCCCGCGGGGGAGCATCGCATCGATTCACGATAAAACTATTAGTTTGGCGGCTCTTCGGCTTCCGAGGATTGGGGAGCGGGGGATGTCAGGTCCGGCTTTTTCTGAGGAGATGCGGAAACCGGCGGCCGGGACGTTCTATTCACTGCAGTCGACTTGCTGACGACGAGATATTTGCGCATTTTCTCGAGGCGTTTCTTACCTATCCCGCGGATGGAGAGCAAGTCATCAACGCTTTTAAACACACCGTAAGACTTGCGCATTTGTAGGATTTTTTCGGCGGTTGCGGGGCCGATTCCGGGGACTTGCTGGAGCTCCTCGGAGTTTGCGGTGTTGATGTTGATTGGCTTGAGCGGCGGTTTTTTTGTTGCGGCCGAGATGCCTTCCGCGACAAAGCAGAGCATCAGGAGGCCAAAGATTAACCGCGTTATTGATCTGTGGTAGCGCATAGCACCGGGATGCTAGCAAATATAACCTTATAAGTAAATAACATTGATAATTAGCTGAGATGTTTACCCTGGGCGTCGTAGACCTCAAGATCGCCGAATAGAGCTGCTTGCGGCTCGATTTGCGTACGGTCGCCAACGACGACGATTTGCATATTGGCGGAGTCGAAGTATTTGCGCGCGGTGGCGAGCAAATCGGGCGGCGTGAGTGCGCGAACTTTTTCGCGATAGGTTTCGAGGTAATCGTCCGGAAGATCGTTGAGGGCGACGGTGGCTAATTGCGATAGCAGGCCGTCTTGCGTGGCCAGACCGAGCGAGAAAACGCCACTGACGTAGTTGCGTGCATCCGCCAACTCCGGCTCGGGAACCGGAAGAGCGCGCAGTTTATCGAGCTCATAGAAAATTTCCGTAAGTGACGCGGCGACGACGTCGTTGCGAACCGCGGCGGAAACGGAGAAATAGCCATATTCGCGCAGCGGATTGACGCTGCTGCGGGGGCTGTAGGTGTAGCCCTTGTCCTCGCGAATATTCATCACCAGGCGCGAATTGAAAGCACCACCGTACAGGCTGTTAGTCAAGCCGAGCTTTATCCAATCCGGATGCTTGCGGGTGATGGCATGGCAGCCAGCGAGAATCTGCGTTTGCACGGCGCCGGGAACGTGCACCAGATGAACACGGCGTCCGCGGGGCTTGCCCGGTTCTGGCGAGGGCGAGATCGCAGGCTTGTTACCGCTCCAGCCGCCAAAAACTTTCTCGACAGTTTCGAGCATAGATGCGGAGTCAAAATCGCCGACCATCAGCAGCAATGCGTTTTGCGGCGTGTAGAAATCCCTGTAAATGGAGAGCAGATCGTCGCGCTTGTAGGAAGCGACTTGCTGTTCGGTAGGTGCAACCTGCGCGTAAGGGTGCGAGCCAAAGAGAACTTTTCGGAGGCGCTCGCTGGCGAGGAAGCCAGGCTGGGTGCGATCCAGTTTCACTTCTTCAAGTTTTTGACGGCGTTCACGTTCAAATTCGGGCTCGGGGAACGCGGCTTCACGCGCCAACTCGTTCACGAGTTGCAGAAGGGGCTCGGCAAGCTCGGAGAGACCAGCGAAGGCAACGGCGCTATTGTCGGCTCCGGCATGGGAGGAGAGATCGGCGCCAAGGCGGCGGAGGTCTTCTTCGATTTGGCGGCTCGGGCGCTTTGCCGTTCCAGTGCGCAGGACGGTGGCCGTCATTTCAGCGAGCCCGGGTCCACGCTGGATCGACGCCGCATTGCCGGAGCGCAAAAAAAGCTCGCCGTGAAACTTAGGGACGGTGTGAGATTCGGCGAGGACGACTTCGAGGCCGTTAGCCAGGCGAGCTTTCGTGCGCTTGGGCCACGTGACCTGACGCTCTGCGGAAAGCGGCGGAACAGAACTACTGATTTCGGTGGCAGCGCGAGTGGCCATTTATGCGGCCTCCTTTGCGCCGACCTGGGGAGGAGCGCTGGTATTTGGCGGGCGTCGGAAAACGATAGCGCGCTTGTCATTGCGCAGGTACTTTTTCGCGACTGCCTGGATGTCCTCACGCCTTACCGTGAGAAAGCCGTCAAGGATGCTGTTGACGAGTTGCGGCTCGTTGTCGAATAGCGAGAAGCAGGCGAGGAGATGCATGAGTCCATAGCGAGGCATGCCGCCGCGGCCGCCTTCCAGAGTCGAATAATAGTCGGAGCGGAATTTGACTTTGAGCTGGTCGAGTTCATCTTGCGAAATGCCGTTTTGCTGGACGTCGCGAATAACGGAATCAAACTCGGCAAGCGTAGCGTCGCTGGAGTACTCGGGCTTGTGCAGAATCTTCGTCACCATTTGCGTTGGGCCGTTGTAGCCGAAGACATCGTCGATGCCGCCATCGACTTCGACGGCGACTTGCTTTTCAAGGACGAGCTGGCGATACATGCGGCCAGCGCGCCCTCCATGAAGCGCCTGATCAAGCAGGGTCATTGCATACCATTCGCTGGTCCGGCGCGGCGGAGCCGTATAACCAATAGCCATCGCAGGCAGCGTACCGAATTTTTCTTCGACCTCGCCGCGGCGCTCCTCGGTCTGTTCTGGTTCACGCGGATCGGCGAATGGTGGTGGGGCTCCTGCGGGAATGTCGCCGAAATATTTCTTGGCTAGTGCGAGGCCTTCGTCGGGCTTCACGTCGCCGAGGATCAGCAGCACGGCGTTGTTCGGAGCGTAGTACGTCTTGAAGAAGGATTGCACGTCGGCGAGGCTGGCGGCATCGAGATCGGCGAAGTCGCCGTAAAAATTGTGAGCGTTGGCCCAGTTACGGAACGCCACGGGCGGAAGATCGAGCCAGGGAAATCCTCCATAAGGCTGATTCAACACGTTGACGCGAACTTCTTCCTTCACTACGTCGCGCTGGTTGCGAAGATTCTCGTCATCGACTTTGAGCGCTCGCATGCGATCGGCCTCAAGCCAGAGAACACGCTCGAGAGCGTTGGAAGGCACAGACTCGAAATAGTTGGTGACGTCGTAGTGTGTGGAGCCGTTGAGAGTGCCGCCGCTGGAATTGATGAGCTTGATGTGTTGCATTTTCGGAGCATGCGCCGAGCCCTGGAACATCATGTGCTCAAAAAGATGCGCGAAGCCGCTGCGGCCTTGCGGTTCCAGGCGGAAGCCTATTTTGTAGTAGACGCCCACAGTGACTACGGGTGCGGTGATGTCTGGTGCAACGACCACTTTGAGTCCATTGGAAAGCGTGGTCGTTTCGATGGGTATATTCACTGCGGCAGCTCCCTGAATCCCGCGAAAAAGCGGCGCTCTTTTTGTGTAATCCTTAGGATAACCGAGGGGAGCCCTTGACACCAATCGCAACGGAAAAAGTCGAGCACATAGCGGGATTGGTTCTGTTCGGCCTGATCGCATTGTTCTGGGCTTTCCGCGGGCTGCGTGTGGCGTATGGCGCGCTACGACTCCCGTGGATTAAAGATTTCCTTCCCGCTGCAGATCGCGACTGCCCGCGCATCTCCCTGATTTTTGCGGCGCGAGATGAAGAGGAAAAACTGCCTGCGGCACTCGCCACGCTTACAGCTATCGATTACCCAAATCTTGAAATCATCGCCGTCAATGACCGCTCGCAAGATCACACCGCGGCACTCTTGGATGAATTTGCGCTGGAACACGAGCGCATTCGCGTTGCCCACATCGATTCCCTTCCCGTAGGCTGGCTTGGGAAAACGCATGCCTTGCAAACGGGCTACGAGCGCTCGACCGGCGAGTGGCTACTGTTCACGGACGCAGACGTGCGCTTCGCTCCAGATGTGGTACGGCGTTCCGTGCAGCTAATGAACGAGCGGGCGCTTGATCACCTTACTTTGTTTGGCGACGTGGACATGAAGGGTTTCTGGGAAAAAGTGCTGATCACGTTTTTCGGCCTGACGTTTCACGTTGCGACCGATCCCTACCGCGTGACTGATCCTGACTCCTGGACTTATGTCGGCGTGGGCGCCTTCCAATTGCTCAAGCGGTCAGCCTATGAGGCAGCGGGCACGCACCGGCGGCTGGCGATGGAAGTTGTGGATGACATGAAACTCGGAAAGATCGTGAAGCAAGCCGGGTTCCGGAGTTCCGTCGGACTTGCGCAAGAGGCGGTAGTAGTTCGCTGGCACGCCGGCTTGGGGAATTTAGTACGCGGCGTGACTAAGAATTTCTTCGCGGCCCTGGGCTACAACGTAGGGCTGGCGGTGCTCGCGGCGATGGGGATGTTGTTGCTGAACGTAGCGCCGTTCGTTGCAATCTTCATCAGCCATGGATGGATTCGGCTTCTTGCTGTTGCCGCGGTGGTGATCGCTCTCGGGTTTCACCTTGGCGTGGATATCGTAATGCGTGTCTCGCCCCTGTATGCGCTGACACATCCGATTGGCGCGGTGTTGTTTTGCTACATGCTGCTGCGTTCCACAGTGGTCACATTGTGGCACGGCGGTGTCACTTGGAGGGGCACGTTTTATCCACTGGACGACCTCAAACGCGGCGTGGTGTAACGCTTTCGACCCTCATACCTGCATCACGAAGCTGCGGACGCCTTCTCCGTGGAAAAGAGCCCCGACAAGTCACGCTGCTTGAGGCTGCGAATGCGATCGCGAAGCTGAGCAGCCTTCTCGAACTCGAATTTCTTGGCCGCTTCGCGCATTTGCCCCTCAAGCTGCTTTAGCAATTCGGCGAGCTGTTGTTCGCTCTTGACGCTCGCCGTAGCCGTGTCGAGAGCCGCCTCGTCGATGGGTATCGTGACGTAGTCGGCTTCCACGATACGCGCCAGCTCCATGTCCACAGACTTCACGATCGATTCAGGCGTGATGTTGTTTTCCTGGTTGTAAGCTAGCTGCTTTTCGCGCCGCCGATTCGTCTCGCTTATAGCTTGATTCATCGAACCTGTGCGCGTATCCGCATAGAGAATGGCACGTCCCGATATGTGCCGTGCGCAACGACCCATGGTTTGGATGAGCGACGTGGCGCTACGCAGATAGCCTTCCTTATCCGCGTCCAGGATCGCCACCAGTGAAACTTCGGGAAGATCCAGCCCTTCACGCAATAGATTGATGCCAATTAAGACGTCGAATTCACCGCGACGAAGATCCCGAAGAATTTTGATACGGTCGAGCGTTTCGACTTCGGAATGGAGATACCGGCAGCGCACACCGATCTCAGTGAAATATTCGGAGAGATCTTCCGCCATCCGCTTGGTCAACGTAGTAACCAGCACGCGCTCGTTGCGCTCTGCGCGTACGCGAATTTCCTCGAGCAGGTCGTCGACCTGGCCCTTCACGGGGCGTATCTCGACTTCAGGGTCGACGAGACCAGTTGGACGTATCACTTGCTCAATGAAGCCACCGCCCGATTTAGTGAGTTCATAAGGGCCTGGGGTCGCAGAGACATACAGAACCTGATTTACGCGGTGCTCGAATTCTTCAAACGTGAGCGGGCGATTGTCCAGCGCGGAAGGCATGCGGAAGCCGTAATTCACTAGAGTTTCTTTGCGGGAACGATCGCCGGCGTGCATGCCTCGGACTTGCGGAATAGTTTGGTGCGACTCATCGACGAAGAGCAAATAATCCTGCGGCACGTAATCAAGCAATGTCGGTGGAGCTTCGCCCGGAAGACGGCCACTGAGATGGCGCGAATAATTTTCGACGCCGTGGCAATAGCCTATAGTGCGCATCATCTCGATATCAAAAAGGGTGCGCTGGGTCAGGCGCTGCGCTTCCACAAATTTTCCGGCGCGCTCCAGTTCTTTCTTCCACCATTCGAGCTCTTCATAGATGGTCACGATGGCGCGCTCGCGCTGCTCGGTGGGCATGACGTAATGAGTCTTGGGATAGATGGGTACGCGGGTCAAGTCTTCCTGCCCGGCGCGCACTTCACCGGTGAGCGGATCGATTTGACGGATCGCGTCAATCTGCTCGCCCCACATCTCGAAGCGATATCCGTTGTCTTCATAGGTGGGATAAATCTCGATCATGTCACCGCGAACGCGAAAAGTGCCGCGACGCAAGTCTTCGGAGCGATCGTACTGAATATCGACGAAGCGGCGCAGCAGCGCCTCCCGCGAAGTGTGCTGACCTTTTTCGAGCATGACCAGCATGCCGTAATAGGCTTCCGGCGATCCGAGACCGTAGATACACGAAACGGAAGCGACGATGATCACGTCGCGACGCTCGAAGAGCGAGCGTGTAGCACTCATGCGCAGCTTGTCGAGCTCATCGTTGATGGTTGCTTCCTTTTCAATGTACACGTCGGCGGACGGCACGTAGGCCTCGGGCTGGTAGAAGTCGTAGTAGCTTACAAAATATTCGACGGCATTGTCGGGAAAGAAACTCTTGAATTCATGATAGAGCTGCGCAGCCAGAGTCTTATTGTGCGCGAGAACGAGCGCGGGACGATTAACAGCTTCGATGACCTTGGCCATCGTGAAAGTCTTTCCCGAACCGGTGACCCCGAGAAGGACCTGGTGCTTCTCGCCGGCATCAATGCCGCGGACAAGTTGCTCAATGGCAGCGGGTTGGTCGCCGCGCGGCTGGTAACTGCTGCGCAATCGAAATTGCACGGAGGACTCTCCTGGCGGCCCGCTGGGGCGAGCCGAAACCTTCATTATACTACTGGCTGCAAGTGTCGGAGCTTTGCTAGTCGAGCCTTAGGCTGGAGGGCTAATCACATCCCAGAAAACGCATTGGAGGCCGCGATTACTGAGGGGCTTTGGGTTCTGGGGCGGTCTGCACGACGAGAACGACTTCCGAGTGGCTTCTCGCATTTACGTCGTAATGGATGCGATTCGAACCATCGGCCTTGGCTACCGTTACATTCATCTGCTGGCTGGCTTCTTCTGTGGCCCGCACGACAAGCCCAGTTTTCAATGAAACGTAGGTGATGATCCGATTGGCGCCGCGAGCTGTGCCAGCGGTCCGCAATGCGTGCACCTTGAAGTCTTCGGGCGTGGCATTCTTGGAGTTGGAATCCTGATTGAGAGAGGCATTGGTGAGAATCACAGCGCACGTTTCCGGCTCGGCATCGGCTGGAGAAACGCTGCCTTGCATGGTTAGCTGCACCGCGCGGCAAGGCTCATCCCGAACGTAAGTAGACTCGCGTATCCACCGGAGGCCCGCTATTGGAGATGGAGAGTTTTCCTTTTCCACGGAATTCCATTTTTGAGCGATGCGGCCCCCGGGCGTGCGGAACTCGGCGGCCAGCAGAAAGCGAGAAGCCCATTCCTGCCAGGCTTGCTGCTGCTCGGGAGGCATAGCATCGAGGCCAGTCACTCGATCCAGGCGACCGTCCGCACGAATCGTAAACTCAACGAAATCTTGTTTTTGTAACTGCTTGTCGGATGGCTCAATCCGTGGAACCTTCAGACGGGAATCGGGGTTCAGAATTTCAAACTTTGTTCGCGCGTGAATGAGCGCCCGATTATCAACCTGCCCCTGAACACCTAGCACTTCGAGGTGCAGCAGGGCGCTTACATCGACTTTCGCCGAATCGGCGGGGATTGCAACGATCACATTGCTTCTCGTCTGGATTTGTTTGTCGCTGTGGTAGCTGATCTGGTAAGCGAAGGTCTGCCCAGCTTTCAATCGCGGAAAGAGATTAACCTGGGCCGGCCGTTCCTTGGCAGCGCAAAAAGACGTTACGAGCAAAGCGACTAGTGCAAAAACGGCCGATGGGTATCGCGCGCGAGTGGCCGAAATAAGTATGCGGCTCGACAAAAGGTCAGGCATAAGGAAGATCACTTGGTTTTCGTGTCTCCGCCGCCGGCATCGCTACGCATTCTCAAGCGTCGATCAAAGAAATCGCTGGTGGCGCGGTACCCAGCGAGCCAGTTGCGATGCAGCAGAAAATCGTGCACATCATCGGGGAACACGAGTTGCTCGATAGCTACGCCGCGCGCCCGCAAACGAGCGACGAGATCCACGGTTTGCGCGAAGTAAACGTTGCGATCATCGTCGCCGTGAATGAAGAGCACTGGAGACTTCCACGTTTCAACGGAAGTCACCGGAGAAGATTCATGGGCCAGCTTGGTCAATTCCGGAGAAATGTTCTTGCCGTCCCAATTGTCGGTCGGCCAATCGTGAACACCATGGAAATCCACGCCGGCAGCGAAAATATCAGAGTTGCGCGCGAGACCAAGTGCAGTGAGATAGCCGCCATAGCTTCCTCCCCATAGGCCGATCCGCGATGGATCAACATCGGCGCGCCCCTGCAGATACTTTCCGGCGGCGACAATGTCTCTGTATTCGGAGGCGCCACGGCCTGCACGGCCCGCAGCTTCGCGGAACGCGCGGCCGTAGCCGATTCCGCTGCGATAGTTGACCGAAAGCACCATGTATCCGCGGCTAGCCAGATATTCATTCATCGCGTAGGAATTCGCGTAGTAATACATGTAGTGCCAGCCGAGCAGCATTTGACGGATAGGGCCACCGTGCATAAAGACTAGGGCGGGTTTCTTTTCCTTAGCGCTCGCGTTCGGTGGGAGAAAAAGCTGCCCGTGAATTTCCACGCCATCGGCAGCTTTGAAAATCACTTGCTGTGGAGTCACCAGCACGTCAGTCAGAGAACTGTGGGACCAGGAGTCTGGCCCCAAAATCTTGGCGTTCCCGGGCTCATCCAACTTACTCCAAAACGTTTGGCCCGGCACTCGAGGACCGGAACCGAGATAGACCAAGGTTTTCCCGTCGCTTAGCGCAACTGGACTCCACTCAATGCCTGGGTTCGTAATGCCTTGAGTAATCGTTACAGGTTGCGGTTGACCTTTGTCCAGGCTGACATGCCAAATGTGCCGGCGGTCGACATCGCCGCAATTGGAATTGAACAGCACGGTCTTCTTGTCGGGCGTCAGGGACCACTGCTCTACTTCGCACTTGCCGGGAGTGAGCAGGCGCGGCGGCCCTCCTTCGACCGAGAGGGCGTACAGATGCTGCCAGCCGTCTTGTTCTGAGGCGACAAGCACACGATTCTCCGCAGCCCAGCGAATTATGCCGCCTCCAGTGTCTTTAGCCATGAAGGGATAGGAAGCCTCGGCTGATGTGCTGCTGTGCCAGATCTCATGGGCGTTGCCTGTGGAAATATCCGCGACCCAAATCGCCCACTGATGCGGCTTGTCAGGCTGAAGGAAGTAGCCCGCGGGGGTGTCACGCGGTTCGGCGGGCCTTCGCACAAACGCAATGCGCTTACCATCCGCAGACCAGACCGGATCGCTATCGGTGTCGACGGTGGGAGCTATAAAATTTACGGACTTGGCGGCCGCGTCATAGATACCGACAAAGCTGTGATCGCCGCGAGTAGAAACGAAAACCAAATGCGTACCGTCGGGCGACCACTCTACGACGTGATTTTGCCCGCGAACGACCAATTGCTTGGGCTTTTCGCTGCTGTTTAAAGGAGCTATCCAGATCTGCCCGTCGCGTACATAGGCGATGACACCTTGCGCGGAAATTTTTGGCGAATCGCCAACGTCCACCCTTTTCGGCTCGCCGCCGCTCCAGGTGATGCTCCAAACGGTCTGCTCCGTTCCAGTAGGGTTGCTGGTAGGATTAGGGAATTGCCCGCTAGCATTCTTGCCTTCGCCGCGAACATAGACGATAGCGTTAGCGTCGGCCGAGAAGCTTAGTTCCGAGATTGGTTGGCCGTCGTCTTCAAGGTACGCAGTAAGGCTCCGTGCGCTGAAAGATGGCCCTTCCGCGACCCAGATGTTGCGCTTCCCTTCCTGGTTGAGTGTCCATGCGACGCGGTTGGATACCTTGGCAGCGCTCAAATTGTCAGGGAATGGCGCACTCATGAGTTCTTCCAGAGTGACACTCTTTTGCGCGCGAGTGCAGAACGCCAAACATACCGGCGCAACTATAAGCACAAACCATTTCTTCATCTTTATCTCCGGCCACGTGTTCGGAACAAACCCCTTGAGATTAATCTGCCGGGCGGCGCGCAACCAGCCGCTCAATTGAAACCTTGGGCACATCCAGCCGTCCCGAAATCTTTAGGACAAATCCCTGTTCCGGAAGGGCCGCACCGGTTTGATCGTCAATCAACGTTTGCAACGTCAAATCAGAGTCCTCCGCAAAATTCATCGTGCCCTTGAGCAAGGTCATTTCCGAGGAGCCATCCAGGCGCAACCCAGGAAAAATGATGCCACGATCGCGCACCAAGAAAATGCCCTCCCCCGAGGCCCAGCGTGACGCACCTTCGTGTGGTGCCCCTTCGGCCATGCTTGCGTTCACATCCCAGCCGCGAAATTCGACGTCGCGCAGTTTGAGGTCGCCCTTGCCGATCAGGTGCTGCAGCAGTTCGTCTCGACCCACTCCTTGCGTAGTGAGATGCACTATTCCCGACGCGAGTCCGGTGAAGCGTTCCGTCAAGTTTCCGGGAGTTGGCACTTGCCGCAGATCGACGCGTTCAAGTTCCGCGGTCACATCGTAAGACGGCCTGGGCAAGAATGCGGCTCGCAACCTGGCGCGCAACGTTCCGCCAGCGCAGCGAGCTTCCGTTTGACGCAACTCCAAATGCAAATCGTGCAAAGCGCCGCTCGCGCGCATCTGCTCCAGCTTGATGTCCTCCAAGGTAAACTCGTCGATGCTGAGCTCACCGTCCGCGTTCACTCGTTGCAACAGTTCGCTGGCCGCAGGATTTGCAGCGCCTCCTCCGAGCAAGGAGGGGAGCAAGCGTTGTAACCAGCCCGGCCTGGCGCGTGGGCCCATCCAACGATCGAGATCGGCAGCGTCCAAATGATTTGCATGAAGTCGGAAATTCCATTTTGCGTTGCTATCGCCATCGGCCAATGCGGCTTCCGCGACCTGCCCGGACCACGTCGCCCCGAACCCTTCCAAGTCAGCTATTCCGGCGATGCGCAATCCGTCCTTCCACTCCAGCCGCGCCTTGTTCACTTGCAGCGGCTGATTCAACCCGGCAACCTGCAGCTTCCCCTTATTCACATCAACATGGCCGCCCCAGGTTCTCGTGGCGGCCGCATTATCCCATTGATAATTCAACACACCCGAAGCGGGACCGGTTAACTCCCAGCCGTGATTCATCGGCCGTCCCAGTCCAGACATTACCTTAAGAACGTCTTCCACCGTCTCTGTACGGCCATCAATGCTCAGACTTCCCACCCGCTTGCTGAAATCGTGTGTGAGGCCGATGCTCACAGCGCTCTTGCTATCGGTGGCAACCCGTCGTTTCGTCGTCGTTGCAGTTGGCAGTGCGCCAGATTCACCGCGCTCAGACGCTACGTAAGAGATGCGAACGGGCGCAATGTTCAGGCTCGTTCGCTGGCGCCCGCCCTGAAGGGCGCCGATTCGCAACGGTGAGGCCAAACCCGGGATGCGGACTTCTCCGCCGGCGCTGGAAAAGGCTGCTTCGCCAATTTCCAGCGGCCATCCACGCAGCACCGCCGCACCCGTGAAGTATTGCTCTACCACCATCCCGTTGTTCACGTGGGGGTCGAACGCGCGATACCAGGCCAGCAAATCCGCCGCTTGGATTCCCGCCGAATCCAGGCGAACCTCCCAAGTGGGCGTTGCATTGGCAGCAAACCGCGCGCTGCCCCGCAAATTGGACTTCGTGGTTTCGACGAGCAGGCGCTCCGCAGAAATACTGCGCATCCCCGTATTCCAGCCACCCTCCAGGCTCACATTGGCAGCGGGGTTATCCGAACGCTCGCTTAGGTCCCAGCGATGAATCTGCGCAGCTCGTGCCTGAACGGAAAATGTCCATTCACCCTGACCGGTGTGAGCAACGACGGCGTGGCCCGCGACGCCGCTCTTTGCCGTCCCATCGAGGGAGAAAGTGCCGCGCACTCCATAGTCCTGCCCGTGCAACAATCGTAGTAGGTCGGCGAGAGACACCTTGCCCCAATGCACTTGAACCTCGGCGGGTTGCAGACGGGCCGACGTTCCCGCCACGTCCCCTCGCACCATCAACGTACCCGGCGATTGTAGCTCCACTCCGCTGCGCCACGGTTGAGCCTCGAGTTGCAGACGCCACCGACCCGAGGAAACTTGCTCGACGCTGCCCGAAACTCCCAGAAACGCGAACGGCAGTTTCTCATCGCCGATTTTGAAGTTGATTCGACCGTCGTCGATGTCAATCTTCTGTAACCGGTTCGCAGCTGTTTGTTGCTGGCGCGGGCCGTAAAATCGGGAACCTGCGCCAAGCGTGGATTTCGCCGGAGGCAGCCAGCGCTCAAGATTCCATGCTCCTTCCTCGTTGCGCACCAGGACCAAACTAGGGCGGCTCAGCGACAGCGTGCCAAACTCAAAATGGCCGCGCAGCAGACCGCTCCACCGCAAACCCGCGGTCAGACGCTCGGCACGCAAGAAATATTCGTTCCCGAACGCGGGGTCCTCGCCGATGCTCACTTGCTCGGCCTCCATGACCAACCTGGGCAACAAGATAATGTTGAAGTGACGAACCTCGACCGTTCTTCCGAAAGCACGCTCCAAATGCGCGATCAAGTAAGCATGGATGCCGTGCGTGCGCGCCAGAACAGAGGCTCCAACTTGTGCGGCGATCAAAAACGCCAATATCAATAGCGCAAGTCTCCACCATTTGCGTACACGGTGCATGATGTTCGAGAGTTTCGCAGACTGCCGAGAAAATGGGAAGTAAAGCGACTCCGGGCCTGGTCAGTGCACGGTGCGAAGCATTCGGCTCCAACGAGTGCGTTGTGGCAAGTGCAGCAACGTGTCAACCACGCTTTTCAGCCGCTGCAGAAAACTGCTCTGCCCATAGTCGACGCTGTTCGCTTCGACCGACCAGTAAATCAAAAACGGCCTGCCCATAATCGCGTCACGATCCACAAATCCCCAGTAGCGGCTGTCGAGGCTGTGATCGCGATTGTCTCCCATGGCGAAATACTTTCCCGTTGGAACAACAATCTCTTCGCCACGAACGTACTTCTTGATTTCGTGAGCCCATTCCATCACCACCGGGCTCGCGTACAACTGGTTACCCATGGGCGGAAAAGCGTAGTTCAGCGGATCATAGCCCGCCCCCGGGTCATGCACCACGTAGGGCTCGGTTAGCGGCTTGCCATTCACGTAGACGCGTTGATCTTCAACCTTGAGCCGGTCGCCCGGCAGTCCGATCACGCGCTTCACAAAGTGCTGATGATCTGCAAACGGATACTTGAACACGATGATGTCGCCACGCTCGAGCGGCCGGTATGGCAGCAATTTCTCATACCAAGCACCGCGGCCCCCAAAAACGAATTTATTGACCAGCAAATGATCGCCAATCAGCAGCGTTCCTTCCATCGATGCCGACGGGATCTTGAATGCCTGCACGACAAATGTCGTCCCGAAAAGCGCCAGAATCACAGTGACCAGCAACGATTCCATATACTCTGACAAAGTCGCTTCGTCGCCGCGCCGCTCGGTCTTGCTAGCGGGTTGCGGATGCGCGGTTTCCTGCGTTAGCGTCTCTTCGGTCATTTTATGATCAGCTTCTCACTTCCGTTTGCACCAGGCGCCCAAGCGCCATGCCCGCGGCACGCTGCTCCGCTTCCTTCTTTGTGCTTCCTTGCCCCGAAGCCAGACAAGAGCCCTCAGCCCAAACCTCTACCTGAAATGTCTTTTGATGATCGGGCCCGCTCTCCGCTGCAAGTCGATACTCCGCGGGCGGCTTCCCGCGACCCTGCAGGAACTCTTGCAATGCGGATTTGCGGTCCGCTTCAAATAGCGGGCTGCTGCCTTCCTCCAAAGCTAACTCAAACAGCGTCAGACGCAGCATCTCTTTGGCTACCGCCAAACCACCGTCCAAATAAATCGCAGCCACTACGGCTTCGAACGCGTCGGCCAGCAATGCTGGTTTCTCCCGCCCTCCGGTCTTCTCTTCACCGCGCCCGAGGCGAAGATGTTCGCCCAAACGTAATCGCCGCGCGGCCACTTCCAGGGCCTGCGCGTTCACGAGTCGCGCACGGCTCTTGGAGAGTTGCCCTTCGCTCCATTTCGGAAACTTCTCCACCAGATACTCGCTGGCCAACAAATCCAATACGGCATCGCCTAAGAACTCCAACTGTTCGTTGTTCTCCGGCGGTGAAGCATCGCCTGCATCTGCCGACCGCAATTCCGGAATAGCCGAGCTGTGCGTCAGCGCGCGCTGCAGCAATTCAGGATTCCGGAATGCGCGGCCCAGCCGCTCCTCCAGTTGCTCATCAGGATTGGTCATCGCAAAAGGTACGCCAGTCGGCAACCTGCCGCTTCATCAATTCGGAGCGCTCAGTTGCGTAGAACTTTGTTTCTTGGCGTCTTCTGCGCCACTCTTACAAGTGGCTTGCAGCGTACTCTGCACCGTTGCGCATTTTGAGAATGCCGCTGCCGCGGCTTCAAAGTGCGACGTCTGCTTATCCGCGACGCCCAGCAGGTAATAGTTCACCGGATCTGGCTCCGGATGGCTGTCAGCCTTTACCGACTGCTCAAGTTCCGGGACAGCGTCGGAAAACTTTCCCCGTCGAATGTAGACCAATCCGAGCCCGCTATGCGCCATCACCAGCGTGTCATTTTTCGCGTTGCTGAACGCTTCGTCAGTAAGGTTCTCCGGCTTGGTAAGCGTCGGAGTAATCTCGATCGCTCGCTTGGAGTACAGCTCGGCCTTATCCAACTGCTTCGCGGCATCGGGCGCTTTAGCGTTATATGTGCGAGCCAAAGCTTGCCCCATTACTGCCAGCACCGGCGCATCGTTGGGATTCAGCTCGACCTCTTTTTCGCCTGCTTCCAACATTTTTGGCACCTGCTGGGTAGCGAAATACCCCGACACGAGAGCCTGATACATCGATCCACGGTAACGGCTTTGCGGATACTTCTTTAGAAAGTCCTCCGCCAGTTGAATTCTTTTGTTAGGGTCCGTAGCCTGCTGCACCGCTTTAGACGCGGAGTCCTCTTCCGGACTTGCCGGCGCATTGTCCATCGAAAGCGGCGCGGGATTGGGCTGCTTCTCTTTGTCTGCGGGAGGTTGTTGTTGCTGGCTGGGCTGCTGACTTTGTTGTCCGCTCTGTGCCTCGGCCGACGCTGCGCGGCACAACAAAAATACCGTGAGCGCTCCCGCGCCCACCAAAGTATTCCATTTCCCTCTCATCTATTTACATCTCCTATCTGAGATTTGGTTCTGGAGTCCGTGGGCTTGAGACGCACTCCGATCAATATTTAGATGCCCCACCAGGGCCAATTTCTCTAGGGTCTCTCCGGCAGCTTCCCTCCGCTAAAGGCTGCCAGTCCTTTTTGCGCGGCTTGCCGTGCTTGGTCTGGACTGCCGGTGACCGCCAGAGCCTCCTGGTATTGCGTTCTCGCTTGATCGGTCTGTCCTTCATCATCATAGATTCTGGCCAGATAAACGTGCGACCAGGCCAACACCATGGGGTCCCCTGTGGCCGTGTGCTCACCAGAGGTCAGCCTGCCGAAGACCTCTTTCGCACGCACGCCGTCATGGTCCATCAATGCCACCAGTCCGATGCCGTACCAGGCCCTCGTCTGGTCTGGATACTTTGCCAAAACCTTTTGAAACGACGATTCCGCTGCCCGAGGGTTCTTCTCCGCGATCCTTCGTTCTCCTTCCGTCAACGCGGCGATAGCATCAGGATCATTCGGAATGGTGTTTGGCGCTAACTTCTTTCTCCTGGCGACTTCTTCACTCGCAGTTTGATCCGGCTTGGCCGCGCCGCTGGCGGATGCAAACTTTATTGCTTGAACTCGCTTCCCTTCTGCATTGACGTCAATGGACCTCACCATCTCTGGAAAAAACAGCCGCATAGAGGGCTCGGACCTTTCAAAATTCCCGAGTGCGGTGAACAATGGCCTCACCAAGACATAACCGTCCGCATCGTCCGTGTCCAGACCCGCCGCGCGCTCGCTCGGCGACATTCGCCTCAACTTCAGTTCCACCGCCCGCACCATGCATTCCGCGAAATACGAAGGGTAGTCCTCCCGGAGGTCCGGCACCAGTCGCGGAGCACGGGCCGCGGACTCAAACAAAGGCTTCTTCCCCGCGACCACGTGCGGATATTGGAGCGGCAGCGGATCAAGCAAAAAATGTAGATATGCGTGGCGCACCGTGTCCGCGGGCAGGTCGTCTGCTCCGCTTAAGACAATCGCGTAGTGGTCCCCAAAGTTGCGCACATTGGTTATGCGGCCCACCAGTGGCTCCAGCATCACAGTGAACGTGCGCGGATTCGCATTATTCATCATCTCGCGAAGGTAGTTCGTGGCCACAAACACGATCTGCGACACGGAGTCATGGAGCCGCTCGATTTCCCGGTTATACAAGGGCTGCAGTTCGCGCCACAACGGCCCGATCTTCTGCTCCTGATAATAGGCTGCGAGAATTTCGCTGAATCCCTCTAGCGCGATTACCTCCGGAGGCAATTCATCCCGCCGCAAGGTTAGTGGAAACTTGGGTGCTGGCCCGGAAACCAATCCAAACCAGACGTACTGCGAAAGCATCGCGCCTTCGTCGGCCAATTGATGCTTCTTATAAAATTCGCGCACCGCGTCAACGGCCGGACCCCGCTGGTGCTGCATTCGTTCGCGAAGCTGCGCGCGCAGTGGATGCCAGTTCGCCGCGCTGACATCAGACTCAAACCCAGCCGCCAGCAACGCGCACATGGTCGTGAACATTGCTTCGCTTCCATCGACGGTCACGTTTGTTACTGGACTTGCATGCATGCGTGGTACGGCCGGGGGCGCCGCTTGGGATGACGACGATTGGAAGCTTGAAGCGGCAGATACCCTACCGCTGCATAGCAAGCAAGCTAAAACACAAGGAGCGACTCTCGCGAGGAAGCCCTTGGTATCGCCAGTATGTTGCGTAAACGACGTACGCGTTGTTTTTGGTTTTTTCCTGTAAAGCTCTTGCATATTCTCAACATACAAGGCGTTGCGGCGGGGAGTCAAGAAATCGAGCGCCTTCTTTTCGCGTCCACTCTAGCAACACATGCATTCGGTGCACGCATCTCTTCTATAGTGACGCCAATCTCGATTGCCGCCCTAGCGATGCTATGACCAAACTGCCGACGCTTCTTCTACTCGGTTCTTTTTGCGCGACGCTCGCTGCCTGCCCGGCGCGGCTTGCGGCCCAACTCGTCCGGCAAGACAATCCAACGGCCGCCAGCCGCAACTCCGAGTCAAATCCCTCCGGGAAACGTCGCCTTTCCCAGGAAATTCAGATCACTGGAGAGCAAACGTGGACCGCCACCGGAATCGAGGTTAAACCAGGCGAACACATCATTGTCACAGCTCAAGGGACCCTTCGTTATGCAGATGCCAAGGAGGACAACGGGCCTGACGGCATAGCCCGGGGATTCAAAGATCTCCTTCGGATTCTTCCGTTCAATGGCGCAGGCCGCGGCGCCTTAATCGGCCGCGTTGGCGACGCAGAAATCGCGCAGCCTTTTCTCCTCGGCGCGCACCGCGATGTTGTAGCTCCCGTCGCCGGTCCCCTTGCCATCGGCATCAATCAAGTTAGCGACGACACCGGAGATGGTACCTACACTGTCCGCATCGATATCCTGGCTCCCGATTCAGAAGCCGTATATCGTCCCGCACGCCAGGTGAAATCCATTTCTGGTGTGGACGCCACCATTTGGACCAAGGTTCCCCGCAGAGTCGCGGATAAGAATGACAACCCCGGCGACATGGTCAATTTCTTGCTTATCGGCTCGGAAGACGCCATGCAAAAGGTCTTCGCCGCTGCGGGATGGGTCAAGGTTGATGCCGACGTGCGCGGGACCGTGCTTCGCGGGATCATCGAAAGCATTTCCAAAGAGTCGTACCTCACCATGCCGATGAGCCCTTTGTATCTCTTCGGCCGCTCGCAGGATTACGGTTGGGCGCATGCCGAGCCTATTAAGGTGGTGGCCTCCCGTAATCACCTCAGAATTTGGAAAGCACCCTTCGATGTTGGTGGCCAAACGCTCTGGATTGGCGCGGCAACTCACGACATCGGCTTCGATCGCGACCAGCGTAACGACGGTATAACCCACAAGATTGATCCTGATATTGATCTTGAGCGCGAATACGTCGAAAAGACCCTCAGTGCGACGGGGCTGATTGCCGAGGTCGCCCATGCCCTTCCCACCGACGCCCTTAAAGAAGCAAAAACCGCCACCGGCGGGTCGTTCCACTCGGATGGCCGCGTGCTCATTCTAAAGCTCAACGATTCCGTGGGCGGCGTTTCCGCGCGATCGTCAAACCAACAGTGAAGCGACTGAATATTCGCGCAATTTTCACTGTTTCAGGCCAACGCGACGATAAGTCGCTCTCAAATTCCGGCGCTCTTTCTTGCAAGACCCTACTAAAATAAAGGATTTACTTGATAGCGCCTTTCTCCCTGCCCATGCACAATGTCTCCTGATATGGCGGCCACTACTCAATTTCACGTTCATCACCTCAACGAACCACCTGACGGCCGCCAGCATCTTTGGTTATTGGGAACCTAAAGTCGCATCACATTCGACCTCGTGGAACTGCTTCCCGCCCGGTTCTCCCAGTAAAGGCAAGAGTGTGTCGTTCTTCTTCGACCGGTCCGAAGCTGCGCCCAGCTCGCCGC
>Ga0137409_10002693_pt1 | contig 18943 bp, 15 predicted proteins | sample CZODoug1_16funga_FD_122059 | JGI IMG/M metagenome (GOLD analysis project Ga0137409, IMG submission 122059) | Vadose zone soil fungal communities from Angelo Coast Range Reserve, California, USA - CZODoug1_16fungal (Hybrid Assembly) | ecosystem: Environmental > Terrestrial > Soil > Vadose zone... | reverse complement strand
CGGAGTTGAACCAGCGCGAAAGCACAACCGAGAGGAGCGACGATGCGACGTAGGGGCGATCGTTGACGTACTGATCCTCCGCGCCGCCCTTGCCGCTACGGCCACGGACGATTCCAACGGGATCGACACCGAGCACAACGGCCGCGGTGCATGCCTCGTCCGTTGCTTCGGGGTAGAAGAGCGTGGCGTTGCCGAAGGGGAACTCCCGTGAGTGCACATGCTCCGGGTGCTTGTGCAGGAGGAATCCAAGGTCGGTGGCTGGCCGGTGAGTGGTTCGGATCGTCAGGAGCATTCGTCTCTCGCTGGAGTTCTCGCATTATGCAATGGGGGGCGCTGAGAGGGTGCGGGTCACCGTAGCGACAATCGTCGCGATCGTGAGCGGCCGGCGGAGGACCTGAAAACCAAGGCGGGAGACTTCTGACGGGGAAACCGTCGCCGTCGCGGCCAGGACGACCACGCGCTCCGGCTTCATCAGCACCGCCAGGTCGCGCAGCACGCGTCCTGGCTCGTCGAGGTCCTTCAAGTCCACGATGGCGAGCCGGGGCTTGGCTCCCGGCCGGAGATGCCGGCGCAAGCGCCAGGCGCATTGCCCGATGTCAACTAGTTGTTTGAGCCAGTACTTCATAGGATCTCAGCGACGCAATCCCCTGGGTTCCCTGATAAGAATTGTTAGTAGTTATGACCAGTCCCAGAGGGACGAAATCTTTATAGTTCAAACGGCTCCCCGAAGTTTCTTAACTCCAGAGGAGCGGAACCTTGGCTCGAAGAATCTCGTTGGCAACATTTCGCTCCTCTGGAGCTTTATCTTTGGATGACGTGCCGATCTATAAACATTCGGCTCCTCTGGAGCTTAAGAAAGTTCTTCCAAGCTACAGCTTCAGCCATACTGCTGCGCCGCTGCCTGCGCTTCAACGCCGACATGAACCGGCGCAGCTTGCGCTAATTCGGTTCTGGGCTGACGCGCTCCCACCCAACCAACGAGCAGAAGAAACAAGCTGGTTTGCGGGATCGAAGTCAGCAGGCCCGTGCCTGTTACTGCGATCACAAAGAAGAACACACAAGAGACACTTGCCAAACGCCTTCCGATATACCAGGAGTCAGAAGGATTCTTGTCGCGGCGCGTGATCACCCAAAGCACGAACCCAATCCAGATCAGCAGACCGGTGATTCCCTGCTCCAGCATGATCCGCCCGTATTCATTTTCGATTCCCACGGGATTGGCGATGCGTGATTGGAGGAAATAGGGAATGCTGGTTCCACCACCACCGAGTCCGTTGCCGAAAGGATATTGGGCTGCAATTTCGAAGAAGCCCATATTGACGCTCCATGAAACGCGCTCGACTACTGAATCGGTATCTCTTAGCTCCATGAATCGTTGCAGCCGCTGCTCACCGGAAACGGTCCAGCCGATAACAAATAACAGCACCAACCAGCCCAACGCATAGCCGAATCGCGAACGCAGAGAAAACATCGCCACGATGACCAGAATAACGGCCGCCAGAAAATGTGTCCGAGCAGCCGACATCAAAACACCAAGCAGCGCCGCGGCAATGCCGAGCACCAGCAACTGGAAATGAGCAGTCGTCTTCCGCTTCTGCATCAGCGCGCCAACGAGCAACGGCAGGCCCATAACCATGGTGCCGCCATAAGAGTGAGCGTTGGCGAAAGAGGCCGGGATCCGATATTCAGTATGGCCAATCAAATCTTTGCTGATGTAAATCAATTCCGTGACGTGGTTATGCGGGAAAAATCTCTCGAGGCCCAGGAAATATTCTGAGCCGGCGAAGGCGAACGCCGCCAGATTCAAGCCCGCAATCCAGAGCGCCAAACGATACCGATCATCTTCATCCATGCGCGCGCCAAGAATGATGAAGGGCAGCAAAAAGATGTTGCCGCGCAAGCCGACGAACTGGATAAGCCAATCCTGAATCGGAATCAGGAAGAGCAGCAGGGGCCAGGCAATCAAAAACTCAAGCCATGGTCGCAAATGGCTGATCTTGAATTCTTCAAGCGGGTTTAAGCGGCGAAACAGTTGTGCCGCATAGAGACCAACGACTCCGGCATCGAAAATGAAGTGCGAAAAAACCTCAGACACATTAGCGCGTGTGATGCCATACGCGTATCCAACGCCAATGACGGCAATCAAACCACTCACCAGCGAGCGACGACCCGCCCAGTAGCAAAGCGCAAACGACAAAAGGCAAAGGACTAAGGATAGAGACATAACTAATCAACTAACAAGTGAACAAGTCCGGCTGAGCGCTCTTTCATTTAACATTCCGTTTCCGGGCGATAATTCTGACAATGTCCTTTTCCAGAACATGATCGTCATCAACCGCGGCACCGTCGTCGCTGACCACGCTATAGCCGTAAAGGCGTAAAAAATTGAGGGCCTCGTGGGGGTCACCGCCGCGCTCGGCAACCATCTGGTTATGCAACTCCACAAAGAGCAATGGTGCATCAGTCGCGGATAGAGTTTGTTGCGCGCCTCTTAAGACCGCCGCCTCGTCGCCTTCGACATCTATCTTTATATGAGTAGGTTGCAATTGATAGTCATCTACCAGGTGATCAATAGTAACGGACTTCGTGACCGTTAACTCGGTTCCAGTGTGATCGCTTTGGGGCGAAACAAAATAACCGCTAGCCATGATCCCGACATCGACCATGCTTTGCGCTCCCGTGTGATCACCAACTGAGGCCTTCAGAACATGTAAGCGCTTGGAAACGTTATTTAGCCGTGTTTGAATCTTGACGATTCGCGCCGCCGTCGGTGACGGATCAACCGCGACCGCAACTGCCTGCGGCCCGCCGTAATGGAGAGCGGCAAGACTGAAGAGCCCGAAGTGGGCACCGATGTCAAAGAGCACCATCTCGGGTGTGGCGCATTTGATAAATCCGTCGAACTCTTCTGCCTGCTCAGGGTCGGTGTGTTGCAGATGGTAAGCGAAGTCATAAACCCCCGGATGGCAGACGAGCGAAAAGCCAGGGCGCATCTCGACGATCTCATTAGAACCTGCCGCGTGTTTGAGTTCATCCCAAAGCCACTCTGCCGACCGCGCTGGCGATCGGAGCCAGTTACGCACGCCGCGTGGAACGATGGCTCTTAAGTAATACTTAGTTGAGGCCATTTCTTGCGAGGCTCAAGAAAGCTTCGTGCAGATGTCGCATCTGCCTGCCCGGGTCACAAAGTGTTTGCGCCCGCTGAGGCCCGGCGGCCCCTAGCTGCGTTCGTAATTCCCGATTCCCGATCAGTTTTCGCAGAGTCTTCGCTAACTGGAGCGCGTCATTCGGCGAAACCAAAAACCCACATGAGTCGTCAACAATCTCCCTCGGCCCGCCCAGCAAAGTAGCTACAACCGGCTTCTGCTGGTAGAGCGCTTCGACAAATGTAATTCCGAAAGGCTCCGGATAAAGATTCGGCTGGCAGTAGATATCAGAAGCGGCCATGAGTTTGTGCGCGTCTGTCTGCCAGCCAAGAAATCGGATCCGGTCCTTGATGCCTAATCGAATCGCAGCCGCCTGGATACGCTCGGAATATTGCCGTTCCTCGGCCTTCTGGACACTACCTACTTGCCAGCAAACCCAGCCCGGCAAATCACATAGCAGTGCCAAGGCTTCAAGGTGAGCCATCTGACCTTTGTGGGGCTCGAGACGACTGATCTGTAGAATCACGACCGCATCTTCCGGCGTTTGGAATTCATCGCGCAGCTTTTTGAGATCGTCACTCGAATAAGCTGCTGGTGGAGCAACGGGACAGTAAACAACTTTGGATTGCACCTGCGGATAGAGCTTCGGCAATCTATCGGCTGTGTAATTGCTATTGCATACAACCAACTCGGGCGGACGCGACCAGCGCGCCCAACGCTCCGGCCAGGGCATCGCATCGGGGACATCGTGTAGCCAGAACACTAACGGTATCTCAAAGGATCTAACGACGGTTCCAAAGATTGCCCGCGACCAGGCGGAATGCACGACAACTACGTCGAAAACCTCTCGTCGCAAAAGGTCTCTGAGATTCCGTCGCACGCGGCGAATAGAGAATGGCTGTCTGACACGCACGTTGCCTAGCCAGTGAACAGTCGCGCCGGCTGCAACTAACTCTTCGCTGAATCGGCCCGCAAAACAAAGCGCGAAGGAGTTCTCCAGCGCCGGACACAAATCGCGTTGCCGCACCTGCGTCAACAACATCGCCTCCACGCCGCCGTAGAGATTGCCGGCGTGAACGTGCAGGACACGCAAGTCATTTGTTGTCTCGGAGACAATCACGCGATCCGAATGTGTAGCCGCTGGAGCCTCCGCGGAATTTTGCAAAACCTCAACGCCGGTATTTATAGAAGAAGATAAGAGAGTCAAATGGAGGTAGCGCCGGAGGAGCCCTCCCTTATGGTCGGGCTTCTGCCATTGCAGTTTTCGTTTAGTGTGCCCCGACGGGCCGCAGCAGTCTTATTAACTTCAACTCAGCGAGCTTACTTAGTTGCAGTTGTCCGAGCAGCGAAGCCGTCAAAACCATGAAGGTAACGTCGACGAACGGGAAGCGGTAGCGCACCTGCACATGAAAAAGAAAACCGCCGACCAGATAGCCAACGACAATCAATCCGAGCAGCAACAGAGCAAAGGGATCGCGACTCGCGAGGCGGCGAAATAATTCCACCGCTCCCAGTAGAAACAGCGGCGTGATTGTAATCACTGAGATCAGGACATTCGCTCGCGAGAAAATTAAGGGGTTCAGCCACGGCGTCCAGAAATGCTTGAACTTGTACCACTGCAAACGCCACCAATCTGGGCGATGATTCTCGCGAAAGTCACGCGCCTCGGCCATCGATGCCTCAGGTGACGTTCCGGATTCTATGGAGCCACGAGCGATCAGCGGGTCGAGCGTTTCATAGTATTCCTGTTTTGAGTTCGCTTCGAACGTGTGCAGGTATTCGGGAGAATTGCTGAAGGCGTAATTTACGCGAGCCGTGCCAGGTGACAGTGTAACCTCTCCATGCGCCCACAGGTTGCCAATCATCCAGGGCAACAGAAGCGCGCACACTACTGCTGTGAACATTGCAACGCGCCTCAGGGCGGTCATCCAGTTGTTCATGCGCCAAGTGCGCCAACCGAGCCACAGCGCAGCCGCCGGAAGAAATAGTTGGAGCGGCGGGCGCGTCAGGCAGCCCAAAGCTAACGCAACCGCGCCGCCAATTAGCCAGCGCGTTTGATGTTCCGAGTCGGGTTCACTCAATCTTTGCAAGCAGGCGATGCCAGCCCAGAGCAAGGTGATGAAGAGCGTCTCGGTAAGAATAAAGGCACAGTAATAAATCAGGAACGGATGAAACAGCGCGATGACGAAAGCCCAATTACCGGCGCGCTGTCCAGCGCATTGCTGAGACCATCGTCCGGCTATCTTCGCGAGAATGAATGCCTGCAAAACACCGAGCCCGCACTGAAACAGTTGAATGTGCCAAACGATGTGATCATTGATTGCCAGGAACGGCGTCAGGAAGATTGGATAAAAAGGCGGGCGAATAAGGTTGAAGTAACGTGGATAGTGATCCCATCGCAGAGCGAGCAAGCTCTGCCCGTAAGCGTAATATTCCTTGCCGTCCCAGCCACCAAATGAAGACTCTTTGTCTACCGTCAGGCTAAAGGCGATGCGCAGTAATAGCCCAGCGACGAGTAGCCAGAGATGCCATCTCTGCCAACGCCAGCCACCCGCGCTTTGAACGATACCTAATTGTGCGCCTGCGATCGGTTTGCTTTCCTCAATCAACAAAGGCTGGCTCATCAAACGATGATCCTCAAGGTGCCGTCATCGCGGCGCGGTAAATCGGCAGGAGTTCTTCCGCCAGGCGCGTGCGGTTGAAGCGTCGTTCGACGGTGGCGCGGCCGGCGGCGCCAAGGCGGGCGCGCAAATGCGGATCGGTTACAAGTTGGGTTATGCGCTCGGCTAGTTGTGCGGCATCGCCGGGCGTGTGACCCAGGGCCGTGACCGCAGACTCAATCAATTCCGCGGCGCCGCCGGCCTCGCTCGCAATCACGGCGCGGCCGCAAGCCATGCCTTCGACGATTACCAGGCCAAACGGTTCCGGCTCAGTGCTGGCATGGACCACGATGTCCAGCGAGCGCATTGCTGCCGCCGGCTGGTCCACGAAACCGCTAAAGCCCACTCGATCCGAAATGCCCAACTGCCGCGCCATGCCTTTTAATTCCGCGAGCGAATACTGGCTCCCATCCGTTTGATACAAAGCATCGCCAACGATGTAGCCGCGTAAGGGAAGCTCAGGCGATATCAACGACAGCGCGCGCAGAAAAACTTCATGCCCTTTCCAACGCGCCAACGTCGCGAGCATTCCCACCCTGATGACGTCGCGAGCAAGGGGATCGGGAGCGGGCAGTCCTGATAACGAATCCAGATCGAGACGTTCGCCGCGCGGAGAAAAGAAGGTAGTGTCGATGCCGTTGTAGAGAGTTTGCACCGGCAAGGTGTTTCCGCACGCGGCCCTGATATCCTGTGCCACACTGTTTGAATTCGCCAGGGCGAGATGACAGCGCCGCCGGCAGAGGTTCATCAGCCGGGCCATCAGCGGGCGCGCCTGGACGTAATCATGAATATGCCAGACGAGCGGGACCTGGCTCGGCTTGGCCATCGCGCCGAGGATGTGCATCTTGAAACCATTGCTGTGGATGACGTCGGGGGCAAGTTGCCGCAGCATTTTTCGCAGACTCGCGGCGTAGACTCGGACTTCAGGGCTGGCAAAAAGCAACTGGCGAAGCAGACTCAAACGGCGAGTGCTGTTCCCTGCTGGTCCACCTGCGGCTGAATCTCCCAGCCGGGCCACGGACGCAGGAAACGGCAGGACATGGGTGGAAACGCCAAGCGCCACGGCCTTCGCGGCTAGTGGTCCATCCGCGGAGACGATCAGATCCAGTTTCCATTCGGGCTCGGCTGCTCTGATGCCGGCCAGGATCTCGACCAACGCCGCTTCCGCCCCACCCATCCGGCCACTCGGGTTAAGGTAGACGATATGCAAGGTAGTGGCCAGTGGTCAGTGATCGGTGGTCAGTTGCCAGTCGGCAGCAATCAGCAATCAGCAATCAGTCAGGTGTTTGAAGTCGGTGCGAGAAGTTGAGAAAGGACACAGCTCACTAGCCACTGATCACTGACCACTGGCCACTGATTCGTCCGTCTCCACTTCGGCGTTGGTGTAGTAATACTTTTCGTAGGTTTTGTTGTAGTAGTAGTCGTGGCGCGAGACGGTCACGTTATTCAGCACCACGCCAAATATCTTGGCGCCGACGTCCGCGAGCAATTGCTTGGAGCGCCGCACAATGTGACGAGACGCGTTGCCGCCGTGCACGACCAGCAGCACGCCGTCGGCTACGGAGGAAAGCAGGACGCCATCGGTAAATGAGGCTACCGGCGGCGAATCGATCACGATGTGACTGAAGTTGCTTTCGAGAGCAGCCATCAGCCGGCGAATTTGTTCTGAGCCGAGCAGCTCCGCCGGGTTTGGTGGGATGCGGCCCGACGGCAGGATGTAGAGGCCGCTCTCCTCGTGATATTGGACCAGCGCCAGCATCTCCGCTTCGCTCATCTTGCTCGCGAGCAGACCACTCAACCCGGTGCGGTTGTCGAGATTGAAGATCGAATGCAGCCGCGGCCGCCGCATGTCGGCATCGACTATGACCACTTTGGCGCCCGTCTGGGCCAGGATCATCGCCGTGTTAACGACGGTGGTGGTCTTCCCTTCGCCGGGCTGGCTGGAGGTGACGAGCAACGTTCGGGGCGCCCCTCCCGCCGAAGACAAGAGCACCGAAGTCCGCAGTTGGCGGTAGGCTTCAGCGAGCGGCGAACGGTGAGACGCATTCAACAGGAGTTCTTCACCGACGTGATTGCCGTTCTTTTTCGGACCTCCAGGTATCGCCGAAAGCAGACGGCGGCGAGTGGAGCTGCCGAACGAAGGAATCACGGCCAGGGCCGGCAAGCGCAAAAAGTTTTCAACATCCTCAGACGTGTGCACGGAATCGTCGAGGTAGTCGAGATAACGTGAAAGTGCGATGCCCAGAATCAATGAGAACATCGCGGCAAGAGCGATGGCCTGTCGTCGTTTTGGTCCAACCGGACTCTTCGGCCGCGAAGCGTGATCGACCACGTGGATGTTGTTGGGCGTGCCGGCCAGGATCACGTCATTCTCTTTAGCGCGCTGCAGCAGGCCGTCGAGCAGGCTCTTGTTGGTCTCGATCTCCTGCTGAATAATTCGGTAGTTGACCGCCGCCTCGTTCTGCGTCAGCGTCTCGCCGCGTTGCTTATCAAATGCTTGCCGCAGCGCTTGTTCTTTTTGTTCGGCCTGGCGATACCTTGTTTCGAGGTTGGTCTTTACCACTGACTGGCTGTGCGTGCGCGACTGGTCTGTCTGCTTCTCGAGCATCGCAATCTGCTGATTGAGGTCTCGCACCTCGGGATATTTTTCGGTGTACTCCAACAGCAATTGCGCTCGCTTTTGCTTCAGCTCGGCCAACTTGGCTTCCGCGGCCGCGCCGGAAATGTTTGAGACCTCAGCCTGCGCCTCCAACGCTCCCGGAGCGAGCGCGGCACGATAGGCCGCCTCCGCCGTCTTGCGATCACTCTCCGCCTCTAACAATTGCCGATTGAGACCGGCAAGACGATCGACCACCGTATTCTGGCTGGCATCGAGAGACAGAATCTGATGACTCTTCGCGTAGTTGATCAACTGCTCTTCGCCCTGGCGGATTTCGGACTGGAGATCCGCGATGCGCTTTTGCAGAAAGTCGCCCGCCGAGTTGCTGGTCTCAGTCTTGCGCTCGAGATTAGACAAGACAAACGTCTCGGCGACCATGTTGTTTACCTTCTCGGCAATTTCCGGATCTTGATGTTTGAAACGAATCTCGATGATCCGCGTATCGGCCAACTGCTTCACCGACAACTGCCCTTGCAGCATTTCGACGTAGGGTTGGTAATGATTCGCTTCGACGACATCGTCGCCCGATAATGCGGAGCTGGGCCGCAGCTTGTTGTCTTCCGGCGGCTTCGATTGCTTATCGCTCTTCCGCGAGCCGGTCAGGCCTTTGAGACTTTCCCAAAGCGAACCGCTGCGCGCTGACTGCGGATGAAGAAAGGATTCGTTGTGTTCCAGGTCGAGAGTCTTGGCGACCCTGCCAAGCAGACCGGCACTGGTCAGGATCGTGATCTGGGTATTGAAGTAAGTTGGATCCTGTAAAGGAGTGTTTAGGTAGATCGAGTTTCCCTTGAGCGCGCCGATGGCCGGATTGTTTGCCGTCTCCAGATCGACTTGAACTCGCGAGAGCGATTCGTAAACATCCGGTTGCCGCGACATGTAGACCGCCGTCAGCGAGGTCACCAGCACCAGAATCATGATGACCAGCCAGATGTGTTTGCGAATCGAGCGCCAGTATTCGTGCAGCCGGTTGTAACCGCTGCCCGGCTCTTCCGGATGCGAATCGTAGCGCGACGAAGGATAATACGGCGCCGGCCGTTCGAGCGGCGCTCCGCCGTCCGGCGCAACATCCCTTTTCTTGATGAGCTCTGAGGACTCCTTCATAGTGCTACCGCCTTACGGGTGACGGGTGACAGGTGACGGGTGACAGGTGGCAGAAAACAGCAGGGCGTATCCGGTATTCTTTGAATTTCGCCACCTGGTATCTTTTCCGACATTCGGCTTTCCTGATTGCGATCTCTTACTCGTCTCGCGAGTCACCCGTCACCTGTCACCTGTCACCCATCACCTGTCACCTGTCACCTGTCACCCGTCACCCGTCCTTACGGAATCACTCTTACCGGCAACTGTCCAACACTGGGAACAACTGCTCCTACCAGGCTGCGGAGCAATCTTTTTCCGCCAGAGGCCGGCACGTCAATAATATCGTTGGCCACTAACACAACGTCCTCTGCCTTGTGGTGATTGATGGCTTCGAGGTCAACCAGGATTTCTTTCTTGTCAGTGGTGCCGGGTGTTTGCCTGATGATGTGAATTGCTGTTTTCTTAGTATCCATCGACGTCCCGCCGGCCATCGCGATCGCGCGCGAGACCGTCATCGGCTCAGTCAGAGCGATTGCGGTTGGGTGCACAACGTTGCCGATAACGTAAACCTGATCGGCGGCGGCGATCGAGACAACATCGCCCGGTTGTACATACGGGTTTGCCTTCTCATCGCCTCGCAAAGTGTCGCTGAGTTGGTAAGAGTCGATCGCGCCGGCTGCTGATTCCGAGCCGGCGTCGCGCGCCGCGGGAGAACTCTCGCAAGCTACACGCGGCCCGGTGTGAACTACCTGCACTGATCGTCCCGCATGTTCAGAAGGACCATTAACAAAGGTGAGCAACTCCAGCAGACGCACCCGTCGTTGCAGTTGAAAACGGCTCGGCGAGCGAACGGCCCCGAGCACCGCCACCGGCTCCGACTGGTATTCCTTAATTTGAACAGTTACCTGAGGCTCCAGCACATACTCCTTCAACAATTCGGTGATGATCGCCTCAAGCTCGGCCTCCGTGTGACACGCCGCGGTGATCTCCTCCTTAATTAAAGGCATGCGAATCATGCCGCGCGGGTCTACCCTTACTCCTTCGCGGTTAAACTGCGGCTTGTTGAAGACCCTGATGTCGAGCACGTCCCCGGGGCCAATGCGATACCGTAGGTCTGAATCGGCGCGAGAATTATTCGTCGAAACGGCAGTTGTTGCTCCATGGGTTTCGGCGGGAGGTGTCGCCGCGGCAGATTGTTGTTGCGCGCGAGCCGGACACGCGAACAACGCGGCTAGGACTACGGCCACAACGGTCCAGGCAAGGCGGCCGCTCGCCCTGGTCATTCGAATATTAATCGGGGACAGGAATAGGTCTCGCTTCATAAACTTGCTTCTTTCTTCAGTGCCCCAGGTTCGGCATATAAGGCGTATGTGGCTCGGGAGACATTAGCAAACTCACCGATGAAGCTCTGAGATCTGAGATCTCAAATCTGAAATCTCAGATGCGCCTGAGTCTATTACTCTTTCAGTCACAATTCCACCCCAGCATGAATGTTCGCGATCAAAACCTGACATTCATACGAGTACCCCGTGGGGAAACCTCTCTCGCGAGGTGGCATTCAGTGCGTCCCGGCGCGACATTGGCGCCGCCTTACGCTTCTAGTCTTAGGCCGGGTTCAACAACCACGTGGAGCTCGACGCTTTCCACTTTTGATAGCTTCTCTGTGCAAAATATCAGACGTGCCGGCCCGAATCTAGTGGACGCGGGCCAAATCTCGCCTTGGGTTTGATTGAGAGATAGGGACTCAATTCTTAGTGCGTTATTCCCTGCATTTTATTTCGCGGAAGCTCCAGACCAGGAACCCAGTCGAGGGCCTTGGAACGTGGAAGGCATTCAAAGCGAAGCGTGGGAGGATTTCCTGCACTACCCGCCTAATTATTGTCCGCCTCATTACTTAACTTTCGGGACGCAGCCTCGTAATGAGGGAGGCGCGTCCGTCGCATTACACCCTCCTTCAAGTCAGGCTATTGGCCCGTTACTCAAATGAAAACTGCCCGGAGTGTGAAAGAACCAACTTTCCCGCGCTCTGGGTTAAATGCGGTGTCAAAGTTCGTTTTCAGCCTGACGAGAATTAGGCATCGGGAAACGATTACTTTCCGGCGATAACGCGCAGGACTCTAGCGGATTAAAGCTCCGGCTGTCAACGCTGTGGCCGGGCAAACGAGTGCCTTACCGCAACCACCGACTGACTGGGGCCGCTTAATAGTAGTTTAGAGTTCAAACTTTAGTTTGCGTGGCCAAACACCGCAGCCTAAAGGCTGAACTCTGAACTACTGGCTTCAAACTGCCCCGACGCCGCTTAATACACAGAATTGGCACGCGCTGGTGAAAATGGTAGGCTTGAAAACACCGCGAGATCAATATGAACTTATTGAAGCAGTGATGCGGCGTGATTCTTCCCCCGCCAGGCAACGAGCACCATGGCCGCTGATCCTAACAAACCAAATGACGGCGCGCGCACGATTCTCATTGTCGACGATTTCGACGATACGCGACTGCTGCTGAGGACCTGGCTCCAGAAAAAGGGCTTTCGCGTGCTGGAGGCTGAAAACGGAAATCGTGCCGTCGTCGCGGCAGAGAGCAATCGGCCCGACTTGATTATCATGGACGTCGAGATGCCCGAGCTGGATGGGCTCGCGGCCACGCGCAAGATTCGTGAGCTGAGAAATTGTGAGTCGGTGCCCATCGTTGCCGTGTCGGCTTATGGAGCTGATCAGTATCGGGCCCACGCTCTGGCTGCCGGGTGCAACGAGTATGTCTCAACGCCTTTCGAGCCGGAGGAACTGGAGCGACTTATTCGCGCGCTGCTGGATTGAGAGCGGCGAAAGAATCTGAATCGAATGATCGTGATTCGACGAACCGGGATTTTCCACTCCTCATTTTCCAGTTTTCATTTGTCATTGAGAATCGGATCGTGCGGCCTTGCGCCGCGAAGGTTTCTAAATGGAAAATGAGAATTGGAAAAATGAGAAATGGAAAATCTGTCCTGGGTCGTTACTCGTAATCAATCAACCGTTAACCACATGCCACTTAAAACGCTCGCCCCCTTTCTCATCCTCCTGTTTGCCGTGAGCGCTTTCGGCCAGGACAACAAATGTGTTTTGAAACTTTCCGAACTTCCCGACGCCCCGGAGTTGCTCGGGTTTCACATGGGCATGACGACCGCGCAGGTCAAGGCGCGGGTTCCGCAAGTTCAGTTTATTCCAGCCAACGAATTCGGGTTGTCAAAAACAAGCATCAGTCCAGATTTCGATCCCCGAATGGACAAGGCAAGTTTGGCGGGAGTCAGAACCATTTCACTCGACTTTCTGGATGACCATTTGACTTCTCTTTGGTTAGGCTACGACAGCTCTTTCAAATGGCTAACCATTCCGGATTTTGTTAAAGGAATTTCGCAATCGTTGCGCTTGCCGGATGCCTGGCGACCATGGAAAATTCGCGGGCAACAACTCAACTGCGCCGACTTTCAGATGACGGTCGTCATTGTCGCGGAAGGGCCGAGCTTTCACGTTATCGACGAAACGGCCGAACAAACAGTGACCGCGCGCCGGGAGGCCAAAGAGGCACAAGACGCAGCGGCTGAACAAGGCGAGGCACTTGAAATTATTGCTGACCTGAAGGCCAAAATTTATTACGTCGCAGACTGCCAACCCGCGAATGAGATTAAAGAAGAAAACCGCGTGTTGTTTAAGACTAAGGAAGAAGCCGAAAAAGCCGGATACAAGTTGGCCAAGGCTTGCCAGTGAAACCAAAGTCCAATGTCTAGTGTCCAAAGTCTGTCTAATGCGGCTTGACCGCTAACTTTCAAGGATGTCTTTCGGTAGTATCGCAGTTTGAATTAATCTCTGTGCGTTCTCTGTGTTCTCTGTGCCTCTGTGGTGAATCTTATTCACGATTACTCACCACAGAGACACAGAAGACACAAAGGTTGCACAGAGAAAACGCGAAGACTTTGGACTTTGGACATTGGACATTGGACTTTGGACACCTAAGGAGATTCGCATGCTAAAAGAATTTCGCGACTTCATTGCTCGGGGCAATGTGCTTGATCTGGCGGTCGCCGTCATCATTGGTGCGGCCTTTGGCAAGATTATCACGTCGCTGGTTGAAGGCATCATCATGCCGCCGATCGGCATGTTGCTGGGCAACGTAGATTTTTCCAGTCTCTTTATCGATCTCTCGGGTCAGCACCCTGCATCACTGGCCGAGGCGCAAGACAGAGGACTGCCGGTGATCGCCTATGGCGCGTTTATCAATGACCTGGTTACTTTCCTGATCATCGCCTTCGTGATCTTCCTGATCGTGAAAGCTATTAACCGAAGCAAGCGCCAGGAAAAGGTCGAGCTGACCAAATCGTGTCCCTATTGTCTGACTTCAATTTCGATTGAGGCCACTCGATGCGCTGCCTGCTGCTCGGATCTGACTGCTGCTTAGTTTGTTAGCTCCGTCTCTGCCGGCTGATCGCGCGATTGGCGCGGCCTATGTTCGCTGTTCGCTTTTCGCTGGGGCGCCAAATTCCGGTTCCGGCCGTCTCTCACAACGCGGCGAAGATCACTTCGCTGTTATCCACGCCAAAATAGAATCACCGAAGTTTCCTTCACCGGCTCTCACCTGAATTCAATAACTTAGCCTGGCACTCCGCATGCACCTGCAGAGCGCACCGGCCAGAGACTTTGCTCCGGCCAAATCATGCGCTGCCAAAGGAGATGACCATGCACGACTTGGATCGCACGCAGAATATGTTTGAGTCGGACTATCGCGAACTGGGGTATGAGTCTGACCATGAATCGGAGTTTTTGGGAGAGGCTTACGGCGGCGGACAGTACGAGAGCGAAACTGTCTTCAATGAGGTCGATGAAATGGAGATGGCTTCGAATCTGCTGGGCGTCAACAGCGAGGAGGAGCTCGATCATTTTCTGGGCAGCCTGATCAAGAAGGCCGGAGGCTTCTTGAAGTCCGGCCTCGGCAAGTCGCTCGGCGGTCTGCTCAAAGGCGCTGCCAAAATGGCGCTGCCGATGGTTGGCAATCTGGTAGCGCCTGGCATTGGTGGAGTGGTCGCTTCGAAAGTGGGCGACATGTTTGGCCTCGAATTGGAAGGACTAAGCCTGGAAGATCAGGAGTTTGAAGCCGCCCGTGGCTTCGTACGTTTCGCCGGCGAGGCCGCAAAGAATGCAGCACAGGCGCCGCCGAACGCGCCACCGCAGCAGGCGGCGAAGGCGGCTGTGGTCGATGCTGCCGCAAAACACGCCCCCGGTTTGCTGACCGCCAACGGACAGGGAAATGCGCCCGGGAGAGGCATGCAGTATGGCGCCAGCGGCGGCGGCCGGCGCCGAGCGCAAAGCGGGAAATGGGTTCGGCAAGGCAGACAGATCATCGTAATCGGAGTCTACCTGTGAATCATGACTCGTATCCCGCACTAGTGATGGACCAGGAGGCGCGATCACTTCTGACCCGGTTGGCGCGGGTAAAACCATTCGCCTTGCTGGAACCGATGCTGCCGGCGGCCGCTCTTTCAACTCCGGCCCAAAAGGCAATAGAAACGTACCTCGCAACCGGACGACGAGAACTGCGGCAGCGCCTCCATCAGTTCATTAGCTGGTTGAAAACTCCGCAGGGACGCAGTACTTCGCCAGCCCGAGCACAAGAAATATTCACGCTGCTACGGCTCAGGTTTAATAACGTTCTTTCACAATTTGATCTTTTCGCAGACGTCATAACGCAAAGGAGCGAACATGAAACCGGAGTTTGGCTGGGCGGACTTGACGTGGTGGCTGCGGATGCGCTGGCGCTGCCGGGATACTTCACCGCTCCACCCGTGATTTGTTATCTCGACCGCGGGCCAGGTGCGGCGATTCGGCGTGCGCGCACCCGTCTTCCCGGAGGAACTGAAAGCCCGGTGGCCATCGTTCGGGTTCCTCGCGAACGCATGGTAGGCAGCGGCATCGGTTCGTCACTGGTCCATGAGGTGGGACACCAGGCAGCGGCGCTCCTGGAGCTCGTGGAATCGCTGCGGCCTGTTCTTAAAGGTATGCAGCAGAGCGGTGACTCGGGACGCGCAGCCTGGGAATGTTGGGAGCGTTGGATTTCGGAGATTGTCGCTGACTTCTGGTCAGTAGCGCGGATCGGCATTGGCTCGACACTTGGGCTGATGGCTGTAGTCAGTTTGCCGAAGGCATTCGTTTTCCGCGTGACCACCGATGATCCGCATCCGACGCCCTGGCTTCGCGTGATCCTCAGTTGCGTAATGGGGCAGGCACTTTATCCACACCCGCAGTGGAAAAGAATGGCACAACTCTGGCAATCGCTTTACCCGGCGGAGGAACTCAAGCCGGAGACGAGCAAGTTGCTTGATCTAATCATGACAACCCTGCCCGGCTTTGTCGCCTTGGTTGTCAATCATCGTCCGCGGTCGCTCGGCGGCCGCTCGCTTGCCGAAGTCATGCAGACTCAGGACCGGCAACCCGCTCGTCTGTCGGCCCACTTCGAGGCTTGGCAGGACAAGCCACATCAGATGAGAACCGCCTCGCCTTCGCTCGTTTTCGCGGTGCTCGGCCAGGCAAAAATGGATGGCAGATTGACCCCGGAGCAGGAGAGCCGAATGTTTGCTTACTTGCTTACTTATTGGGCCCTAAGAAGCAATTTGAATGAACCTGGGTGCGGCTGCAACCACTAGCTTTCAGGCGCAAGCTCGCGCCGCTAACCCGTTTTAGTCAATGTCACGTTGAGTGTTCTTAAAAGGAGGATGAGATGCCAAACACGAACGATCCGAATCAACTGTCCAGCGATGTCCCGGCGACGCCGCAAAAGTTAGAGCCCGGAAAGAAACCTCCGGTTCCGGATCCGCAGCCGCCGCAACACGTAGTCGTCGATGGGGTAACCAGGATGGCGTTGGAAAACGCGCCTCCTCCCCTGGTAGCAAATGACTTCGCGGCGTCGCTCAATGCGGTGATTCTGAGTTGCACTACCGGGCTGCGGTTCAAAAACTATTCGCAGTACATTGACCGTGTTTTTTGTTCAGTAAGCACAGAAGGCCTCAACAAGACAGAGCGCGAACTGCGTCAGCAGGCGATTGATCCGGACCAGCCGAAGGGACCAACTGATTTCCGGGCTTTCTCAAACCGCTACGCGTACGACTTGTTAAAAGCGGCAACTGAAGCCTATATCCTGATGGAATGCGCCGGCTATCCTGGCCTGGAAGACGATCTGGAAGGTTACGACAAAACGGTCCTCAGCCGGTCAAATACCAAAGAAGAGCTGCTGAGAATCTTTAACAATAGCTACCTTATCGATCATAAGATCCTTCCCTACATCGATACGGTGATCAATTCATACATCGACATTAACGACGCCAAGCCGGTCGCCGTGTCTCTCTGCAAGGTCAGTCCATTGAGCAGCTTTCAGCCTTGCTGCATCGAGTTGATCTGGAACTACTGGCATGAAGAAGGGATGCTGGTACAAACAATCAATGCCATCAGCCTGCGCTTTCAGAATAAACGATCGCGCAACGGACGCGACCCGCTCGCAAATCTTGAAATCGAACCATTGCGACCAATCAGCGAGATTTTCTGGGGCTACGTACAGGACGAACCCAACCGACTGACGATTGTGCGCCGCGCCTATGAATATGCACACGAGTATGGCTTATCGCTTTTTGGCAAGGCAGTGCCGGCGATTAATCCGGCTGACGTCCGCGCGAGGTTTCTTGAGGCGTTCCATAAGCTGCTGCACATTTCGTCGAGCTACTTCGTAGCTCAGTCAAACAGGTTTGTGGTACCGGACGCCTTCCCGCTGCTGAACGCGCTGAAGGACGTCCACCTGATCCTGGCCGCAGCCGCACACAATCAGTTTAGCGAACTGACGCGGACAGCACGTGTAGAAATGCTAATTCAGAAGTGGCTGCTGTCGCGGCCGGAGATTGAAAGATTTCTGGGCGGAAGATTTATGGTTCCCTACCCTGAGAAGTGGATGGGGGTTGTGGATACCATGAAGACTCTGCAAGGCTGGACCGATATTTCGGTGCGTCATTTCCGCGATCTCGCCATCTACGGCGAACAATTGTTACTGTCCATTCGGTACGGCAACTGGACCGATATCGACGACACGCTCTCCGCGGAAAACTGGGCCACGATCTACAAAGCTGCGATCCAAAATTACATCGGTTCCTACGCCGCGGCCACGGGCGTTGATCTTTCCATGTCAACGAACGCCGTGCGGCTGTCGGCCGATAGCTACAAGCAGCCATCGCTGCTCCTTAGCAACCGTCTCAGCGCACAGCGGCGACCTTAGTTCCTGGGGGCGAAGCCGTAGCACACAAACCGAAACCATGCTCGACTTCACCTCCGCGCTCTATCTTGGGATGCGACATTCGAGCGACTCGCTCGAACCGTGGGTGCAATTGACGACGGGTGTGCCGGCAGCGCTCCAAACGCCACCCGGCGCGCTCTCTCTCGCAGCTACTCTCGCAGAACTCCAGGGCTGCGAACGGGCCACGCTAAGGACATCGACGCTTCATCTTTTCTGGGATCTCTTCGGGATGCTCGCTGGTGAAGGGATTGCGATTTACAGAGACGAGGGGCTCTACCCAATTGCGCGCTGGGGAATAGAGCGAGCGAGTGCTCGAGGAGTGCGCGTCCAGAGCTTTCGACATCATGATGTCAAAGCTTTGCGTAGCCTGAGGGCGCAGCACCGATCATCACGAGCACGACCGGTCATCGTAGTTGACGGCTATTGCCCCGGTTGCGCGCGACCAGCTCCGCTCGAGGACTATTGGAAATGCGCACAAGAATTTGGCGGCTATCTAATCATGGATGATACACAGGCATTGGGAATATTTGGCCAGGCGCCGCGAAAAGAACAGCCCTACGGCAACGGTGGTGGCGGCATGTTGCGCTGGCACAACCTCACAGACCGCCGCGTCCTTGTCACTAGCTCTCTCGCGAAGGGTTTCGGCGTGCCGGTGGCGGCGCTGTCGGGCACTCGCAACGCAATCGATTGGTTCGAGCGACGAAGTGAGACAAGCATTCACTGTAGCCCGCCTTCCAACGCCGCGCTCAGCGCCGTTGCACATGCGCTCGACGTCAACAGAGACTGCGGCGACGCTCTTCGAACACGCCTCGCAAATCTCATCGGGATTTTTCGGCGAAAACTTCAAGCAATCGGTCTCACAACCAGGGGCGGTCTGTTTCCCGTTCAGACGATTGAGCGGCGAGGCCAGAATGACGCCGCAGTAATTCACCAGCGACTGCTGAGACAAGGCATTCGGACCGTGCTGCATTCCGCCAGCGCTGAACGTGAAGAGGCGCGCGTAAGTTTCATCATCACCGCCCGCCACAGTATCGAGATGATTGACCGCGCTGTTTGTGCACTCGGCGTGGCTGCCGGCAAGTAGCCAGCGACCA
>Ga0137409_10002692_pt1 | contig 18947 bp, 16 predicted proteins | sample CZODoug1_16funga_FD_122059 | JGI IMG/M metagenome (GOLD analysis project Ga0137409, IMG submission 122059) | Vadose zone soil fungal communities from Angelo Coast Range Reserve, California, USA - CZODoug1_16fungal (Hybrid Assembly) | ecosystem: Environmental > Terrestrial > Soil > Vadose zone... | reverse complement strand
TCGACCTTCGTATACGCGGCGTCGCCGTGGCAGGAGCGCTGGTAGGTGTCGGACGAGCAGATCACCTTCACCAGGTGCTTGATGGAGTAGTTGTTGCCCGAGAACTCGCGGGCCAGCGCGTTCATCACCGTGGCCGAGAGTGGTTTGTTTTTGTTCTGGAAGTCGTCGACGGGTTGAACGAGACCGCGACCCAGCAGCCAGCTCCAGACGCGGTTCACCAGCGCCCGGGAGAACTGGGGGTTCTTCTTGCCGGTCATGTATCCCGCGAGCATCTTCATGCGGGGTCGCACCCCGCGCCCCCGTCAAACATACGCTCAACGGCGATGCGATAGCTCGGCTGACGAAGAGGAGGCGTGAAGAGAGGAGGGCGCCATCGGAAGCCTGACGCCTGATTCTTGATGCTCTTCAGGCGGTGGCGCCGGTGAGGGCTGGGGCGTCCTTCTTCGTGCGCTCGTAGAGCCAGAAGAAGGCGGCGAAGCTGATGACCGCCGTCAGCAGCGCGATGAACTCGTGGTCCTTCTTCAGCGCCGTGTCGTAGAGGCCGTGCAGGATCATCGAGATGCCGGCGATCTTGAAGAGAGGCAGGAACCAGTCGTACCAGGTGTCGATGCCATCGAGCTCCGCCTGGAAGCGCCAGAGCAGCGTCGCGGAGAAGCCGTTCCAGATCGCGTGCAGCGCCACGCAGGAGACGAAGCGGACGACGTAGATCTCCCCGCCCATTACGCCGTTGTAGTGGTCCGAGGAGTACGTGATCCCTTCGCTCACGCCGAAGCCGATGCCGGACGCGAGGCCCCAGACGACGGCGCCCGGCAGGTCGAGCTTCGCCTGGCGCTTGTAGTGCCAGATCAGCGGGATCAGCTTGCAGAGCTCCTCGCAAAGGCCGACCCCGAACGTGAACCCGAGCATGCTGAGGATGAAGCCGTTCTCGGGGTCCAGCGCCGCGCGGTAGGAAAAGCCGATGAACTTGACGATGTAGAAGAAGATCACCACGATGCTCCGGCCGTGCAGCCACATCCCCTGGCTGAACCCGGCTGCGAGCTGGACGCCCAGCAGGAGCAGGATCCCCGCCGTCCCGGTGAAGACGCCGACCGTCCACAGCCCCTTGGAGCTCGCGTTGCCCATCGGGTAGACGAGCAGCAGGAACAGCCAGAAGGCCGCCGCGGAGACCGCCGCGAAGAACCAATGGATCTTCGACGAACGCCCGACGAAGGCGCCCTCGATCTTGTGCTCGGGCAGCACTTCGAACAGGTCCTCCTCGCTGGCGTTCTTGTCCTCCTCGAGCTTCGCGATCTTCGCCTGGAGCTTCGGGTCGGTCTCGATCATGTGCTTGAGTCGCTCGCCCGGATTGTCCCGGGTGAAGAGGGAGAGGAACAGCGGCAGCAAGGCAATGCCCAGGGCCCAGCGGGCATAGATCTTCCACGTCGGGGTCGGCGGCGCCTTCGGGGGAAGGGGGCGGCGGGACGCGGCCACGGACGGGCGGACGGATGGGGACCGCGTCGGGGCCGCCACCGCCGGCGGCTCGACCTGCGGCTCCGACATCGGTTTGAGTTCAAGCTCGGGCTCGACGGCGTCGACCAGGGGGACCCTGACCGGCGACGCGCACTTCGGGCACTTGACGAGCTTGCCGACAAGCGTGTCGGGCGCGGAGAGGCGCGCGCCGCAGTCGCAGATCACTTTCGGCATGGTCCGAGTATACCACCAAAAAATGAACTTGATCGGGGCCTTCATCATCCCCTTACATCGGGTCCCTGGGGCTATGATCAGAACACTCGGGCTCGCTTTTCCCTCTTGTCTCCTCTTCACTTTCTTTTCGTCACGCGGCGGGCAGCGCCATGTCCCAAAAAGAACTTGACCCGGAAAAGCCGATAAGGATAATGGCTGCTCCCTCGGGGGGTGCACGCCGGAGTCGTTGAGGTGCACGGTGATCATTGACGTGGTGACGCTCTTCCCCTCGATGTTTTCGGGGGTGGTGGGCGAGAGCATCCTGAAGCGGGCCCAGGAGGGCGGCCAGGTGAAGATCAACCTGGTCAACCTGCGGGACTTCTCCCAGGACAAGCACAGGAAGGTCGACGCGCCGCCGTACGGGGGCGGGCCGGGCATGGTGATCATGGCCGAGCCGGTCTTCGACGCGGTCGAGGACCTGAGGAAGAACGGCCGCGAGGAGTCCTTCCTGGTGCTGCTGACCCCGGGCGGCGTCCGGTTCGACCAGACGCTGGCCCAGGAGCTCTCGAAACAGAAGGGCCTCATCCTTCTCTGCGGTCACTACGAAGGGTTCGATGAACGGGTGAGCCAGGGGCTCTCGCCTCTGGAGGTCTCGATCGGGGACTACGTGCTCACCGGCGGGGAGATCCCCGCAATGGTTCTTTTGGATTCGGTGACGCGGCTGCTGCCCGGGGTGCTGGGCTCGAAGGATTCGCGCCTGCAGGAGTCCTTCACGTCCGGGACGCTGGAGTACCCGCAATATACGCGGCCGCAGGAAGTGCGCGGCCTCAAGGTGCCCGAGGTCCTCGTGTCCGGCGACCACGGCAAGGTCGCCGAGTGGCGCGAGGAGAAGTCGAAGGAGCGCACCGAGGAGCGGCGGCCCGACCTGGCGGCGGCGAAGAAGAAGTCGAAGAAGCAGTTCCGACAGCTATAGGAAAACTTTATGCGCAGCCTCGACGCGATCGAAAAAGAGTGGACCCGGAAGAAGCCCGTGAAGTTCGACGTGGGCGACTCCGTCGAAGTGCACGTGAGGATCATCGAAGGCGACCGCGAGCGCATCCAGATCTTCGCGGGCGTGGTGATCGCGAAGCGGCACGAGGGGCTGTCGGAGACCTTCACCGTGCGCCGCCTGGTGCAAGGCGAAGGCGTCGAGCGCATCTTCCCCGTGAACTCGCCCCGCGTCGTCGACATCATCGTCAAGAAGAAGGGCAATGTCCGCCGCGCGAAGCTGCACTACCTGCGCCACCGGGTCGGCCGCAGTACCCGCGTCGAGGAGAAGCTGGGCGCGATGGACAAGGAAGCGGCCCAGGTCGCCGCCGCCGAGAAGAAGGCGGAGGCCGCCGCCAAGGCCGAGAAGAAGCCCGAGCCCGCGGCCCCGCCGAAGTAGCTCAGTCCCCGCAGGGCTCCACGCTCGAAACCGACATCACTCTTCCCGTCCGGTCGAAGACCACCCGGAAGTGCGCCTTTCCCGAGCCTCCGTCCGATCCCTCGAGAGCCAGGACCGGCGGCCCTCCCATTTCCGGCAGACTGCTTCCGCTCTGCGACGCGGCCGCAGCCAGGAGGAGGAGGATCCCCACGCAGGTGGCGAGGAGGAGGACGTGGCCGGCCGCGGCGCCGATCTTCCGTCCGTCCGGCACCGTTGAATAGGAGTAGTGCCAGACCTCCAGCCCTTCGGACCCGATTCTCCGCTCCGCCGGACCCGCGAGGTCGGCGACGTCGTCCATCGACATCCCTTCGGCGAGCCGGTTCCAGGGCCGCTGCGCGCGCTGCTCGCCGCTGATGCAGCCCGCGGACCCGAGGATCAGCCCCGTGCTGAGGGTCAGGAGCAATCCCCGGACGGGGACGGGTTCCTGTCGCATCGCTGAATTATAGACGCTACAATGCCGCCAATGCCCGGGGCTTCTCCCTACGAGCGCGACTCCAAGTTCGACGACTCCCTCCGCCCCAGCTCGTTCGACGAGTTCATCGGCCAGAAGAAGTCCGTCCAGAACCTCCAGATCGCCATCAAGGCCGCCCGCAAGCGCAAAGAGGCCCTCGACCACGTCCTCTTCAGCGGCCTCCCCGGCCTCGGCAAGACCACGCTCGCGCGCCTCATCGCCTTCGAGATGAAGGGCCAGCTCCACACGACGATGGGGCCCATCCTCAAGAAGCCCGGCGACCTCGTCGGGACCCTGACCAAGCTCGAGGACGGGGACATCCTCTTCATCGACGAGTGCCACCGCATGCTGGCCGACGTCGAGGAATTCCTCTACACGGCGATGGAGGATTTCCAGATCTCGATCAACATGGACTCGGGCATGGCCGGCCGGACGATCACGCTGCCGCTGAAGCGCTTCACGCTGGTCGGAGCGACGACCCGCGAGGGCCTGCTCAGCGAGCCGTTCCGCTCGCGCTTCGGCATCCTCGAGAAGCTGGAGTGGTACCCGACGACCGAGCTGGTCAGGATCCTGCAGCGCTCGTCGAAGATCCTGAAGACCGAGCTCGACGACGAGTCCGCGGCGCTGCTGGCCCAGCGCGCCCGGGGCACCCCGCGCATCGCCAACCGCTACCTGCGCCGGGTCCGCGACCTGGCCGACGTGAAGTCCGCGAAGAAGATCTCCCGCACCATCACCAGCGAGGCGCTCGGCATGCTGGGCGTCGACGAGGCCGGCCTCGAGGAGATGGACCGCAAGATTCTGAAGACCCTCGTTTCGCACGGGGTGCCGGTGGGCATCAAGACGCTGGCCGTCGCCGTCGGCGAGCAGGAGGACACGATCGAGGAGGTCTACGAGCCGTACCTGATCCAGAACCACTTCCTGGTCCGCACCTCCCGGGGCCGCAAGGCCACGGAGAAGGCGGCGAAGCACTTGGGCGAGGAGCCCGTCCGCGACGAGCAGCAGCGGCTCTTCTAGAGCCGAATCACGAATCACGAGTCGGATCCAGACGAAAAGCCTCAGCAACCCTGCCGCAAGACCGCCGCTATAGAGCGCTCCCTTTGCCTCGCGCTTGCGGTGGGGTTGTGATCCTGCCTGTCGCCTCCACTCTTCCGGTGATTCGGTCAGCGGTTGTCCCCGGTGGCCACGGCGACGAAGGCCTTCTTGAGGAAGAGGAGGGCGAAGCAGGTGTCCGTCGTGTCGATCCACTCGCCCTGCACGCCCTGGTTCGCGAGGATGAAGAGGGCGCCGTCACGGTACCAATCCCGCTCTCCGATCTTGTCGGTCTTCGAGATCATCATCGCGCGCTCGAGGCTGTAGAGGTCGTAATAGGGGCTCTGCACGTGGCCGGGATGGCGCGAGCGGCCGAACTCGTAGACCGGGTTGTTCTTCTTGAAGTATTCCAGCCCTTTCTTGAACGGGTCCTCGCCCGCCAGCGCGGCCGGATCCTTCCTCTTCAGCGTCGCCTTCGCCACCAGGCTGCAATACAGGCCCGCCGCCGTCATCGACCGCGTCCCGCCCGGGTTGGCATTGTTCTTGTCGCGCCGGTACGGCCAGCTGCCGTCCTTGTTCTGATCGCCGTTCCAGTGGTTCATGGACCGCACCCAGGAGACGGAGGGGACCGGCAGGCCGGCGTTCTGGGCCGCCCGCAGGCCCAGCACCGCGAACTGCGTGTTCGAGTTGTCCATCCCCTGGGCCGGGGGCTTGCTGTAGTCCCAGTCGCCCGACTCATACCCGCCGCGGTTGACGTGCGTCTGGGCCTCGACGAGCCACGTGGCGCAGTCGCGCAGCCGGGGCAGGTACTTGTTGAGCGCGGCCAGGTCGTCGGGGGAAATCTTGATCTTCGACTTGGGCGGCGGGGTGAGCATCTCGATCGCCTCGGCGAAGGCCATCGCCTGCAGGCCGACCGTATAGGTGTGGTTCGGCAGCGTCTGGTTCAGCAGCCAGTCGAGACCCTGGACGACCGCCTTGTCGCGCACCGGGGCGTCGCACTTGAGGAGCGTATAGACCGTGAGCGCCGTCGTGCCGTTGTTGTGCGCGTCGTTCTTCGCCGCGCCGCAGACGCAGAACTTCCAGGAGCCGTCGGCCTGCTGGCGCGACCGCAGTTCGGCGACGCCGGCGTCGATCGCCAGGTTCACGTCCTTGTCGAGCACGGACGGCCGCGTCCGCTCCCAGGCGAGCTTGACCGACTCCAGACGCTCCTTGAGCTTCTCGCCGGCGCCCTTGATGCCCTGGGCCGCGAGCTGCGTCTCGAGCCAGGGGACGGGGTCCTTCGTCTCGTCGGCCTCGTTGAGGTAGCTGCCGAGGCGCAGGATCAGGGACGCGATCAGCACGGACTTCCGCAGCAGCAGCGGGTTCGTCGCGGCGTTGCGGGCCCAGGTCGAAATCTCAGGGATCTTATGGGTGGCCAGCTCGATGAAGTCCGGCCCGGTGTAGAGGCTCGCGCGGAGGAGCAGGCTCGCATAGGCCTCGCGTACCTCGGCCGACACCTTCAGCCCCTCGAAGATCGATCGCTGCGTCTGTACGCCGTCCTTCTCGACGAGGCGCCTGCGCATCTCGTCGACGGCCTCGGGCACGTTCCCCAGCGCCGCCCAGGCGGCCTCGCGCACGGCCTCCTGCGTCGACTCGGACTGCGCGAAGAGCGTCGGCAGATGCCCGGGTTCGTTCAGCGCGAGCGCGTAGGTCGCCAGGACCTTGCGGCGCGGGTTGTCCACTTGATCGGCATATTGCGTCAGCGTCTTTCCGACGGCGAGGCCCTTGGCCTTCGACAGAGACCGCCCGGCGGCGGTCGCGATCCGGAGGTCCTCGTGGTCGAGCAGCTTGATCAGGCGCTCGCCGGCAGCGTCGGGCCCGGCAAAGCCGATCGCCTCCGCGGCGATGCGCGTGATCGCGGACGGCTCCTCCGCCAGGGTCTTCGCGACTTCCTTCGCGGCGGCATTTTCGCCGAGCAGGGCGAGGACGATCTGGGCGTCGGGCAGGACCGGCGTCCTCAGGAACTCGCGTTTGTGGGTGGCCAGCTTGACCAGATCGACGCGGGCCCTGGCGCGGGTCTCCGGGACCAGGGAGGTCAGAGGATCGAAGAGCGCTTCACAGGACTTGAGCAGATCGGGGGCGTCCTGCCGGGGCGCCGGCAGCAGCACTGCGAGGGCCAGGATGAAGGCTCGCATCTATAGTTCCTACGTCGGGTCCGCTGGTATTTGTGACGGAGCAACGAACCCGGATCACGAATCAAAGTTCCGGATCGCGGAAGCTTGTTTGCCGGAAGGGGGGAAATCTCGCGGAGGGGGTTACAGGGGCCTTTCGTAGAGGCGGTAGCGCTTGTAGGGCTTGCCCCCCATCTGCAGGATCGGGCTGTTCATCAGCGTGTTGGTCTCGAGGATCCAGGAACACTCGGCCGCCGTGTAGCCGCGCGCCAGGCCGTCGATGAAGAACTTCTGGTAGAGCAGGGTGCCCAGGCCGGACGTATGGTGGTCCTTGCGGACGCCCAGCGCCACGATGCGCATCACCGGGATCTTCCGCAGGTTGAACTTCAGGAAGTGCCACCAGCCGAAGGGCAGCAGCGAGCCGTTGCACTTCTTCAGCGAGCGGTTGATGTCCGGCAGCGCGAAGGCGAAGCCGACCGGCTTCCCGGCGACCTCCGCGATGAACGCGAACTCCGGCAGCAGGATCGACTGGAGGTCCTCCGCCGTGAAGCGGATCTCCTCCTCCGTCATCGGGCAGAACCCCCAGTTCGACTGCCAGGCGTCGTTGTAGATCTCGTTGATGATCTTCAGCTCGGACTCGAGCTTCGACATGTCCACGCAGCGGATCGTCGCCTTCGTGCGCTTGCGGATGATGTCGGCGATGCGGTCGACGCGGGCCCGGTCGAGTTCCTGGTGGGGGATGATGTAGGCCAGCAGGTCCATCGCCTTCGTGAACCCCGCCTTCGTCACCAGGGTGGGGTAATACCGGGGGTTGTAGGTCATGAGGACGAACGGCGACCACTCGAAGCCGTCGACCAGCAACCCGCAGGGGTCGTTGAGCGACGGGTTCGCGGGACCGAGCATCCTCGTCAGGCCGCGCTTGCGGAGCCAGTCCGCGGCCGTGTCGAAGAGCAGCGTGGCGACCTCCGGGTCGTTCTCGCACTCGAAGTACCCCCAGAAGCCCGTCTTCTCCTTCTGCGTCTCGTTGTGCAACCGGTTGTCGATCGCGGAGATGCGGCCGATCAGCTTCCCGTCGCGCTCGACCATGAAGTGCGCGGCCTCGGAGTGCCGGTAGAACGGGTTGACCTTGGGATTCATCATCCGCAGCTCGGAACTCACGAGCGGCGGGATCCAGCGCGTGTCGTCGTGGTAGAGGCGGAACGGCATCCGGATGAAGGTCTCCAGTTCCCTCGGACTGGATGCCGTCAGGAGCTTCACGAGCGCGCGATCCCCAGCTGGTCGCAGATCACGTCCAGATCCGCCCAGCCGGAGGGCGGGAGCCGGAGCGGGATCTTCTGCCGGGGCTGCAGCTCGATGAATTCGCCCGTCAGGCGGTGATGGACGATGCGGGCGATCTTTTCCCTCGGGACGAAGATCGACAGGGTTCCGACCTGGCCCGCCGCGGCGGGCGGCGCCTGGCAAAGCGCCTCCGCGTCGATCGGGTCCTTGTCGCTCAGCAGGAACAGCCCGGCCTCGATGGCGACGACGCGGCCGCCGGCCCACAGCGCCCCCTTCTTGAGCGGCAGGTTGAACCGCGCCTCCTGGATCGTGAAGGGGAAGACCACGTCGACCTTCTCCGCCACCGGCCGGGCGAAGCGGGTCGTGGAGACCTTGCCGATGATGTGGCGGTTTTCGCGGGTGATGTGGCAGACGCGGCAGGAGGTCTCGGCGAGCCCATAGATCTGCCCGCACTTGGAGCACGTCCAGGTCCCCTCGGGCATGTCAGATGACTCCGAGCTGTTTCCCGATCCGCTCCATGATTTCAAGGACGCGGTCCAGCTCTTCGTCGGTGTGGGTCGCCATATAGCTGGTCCGCAGCAGGCACATGTCGGGGGGGACGGCGGGGGACACGATGGGGTTCACGAAGACCCCGGCCTCGAACAGATTTTTCCAGAAGATGAGGGTCTTCTCGAAGTCGCCGATGATGATGGGCACGACGGGCGACTGGGTCCCGCCGAGATTGAACCCCATGTCGCGGTAGGCCGCCTGCATCTTGCGCGAGTTCTTCCAGAGCCGCTCCCGGTGCTGCGGCTCCTTCTCCATGATGTCGAGGGCGGCGAGCACCGTGGCGACGGCCGACGGCGGCATCGACGCGGAAAAGATCAGCGACCGGGCGTTGTGCTTGATGAAGTCGATGACGTCGCCTTCTCCGGCGACGAAGCCGCCGAGCGACGCGAACGACTTCGAGAACGTCCCCATGATGACGTCGGTTTCCTTTTCGACGCCGAAGTGCTCGGCCGTCGAGCGGCCGTTGGGGCCCATATAGCCGATGCCGTGGGCGTCGTCGAGCAGGACGCGAAAGCCGTAGCGCTTCTTGAGGCGGGTGATCTGGGGCAGGATGCCCAGGTCGCCTTCCATGGAGTACACGCCCTCGGTGACGACGAGGACCGAGCCGTTGGCTTCCTCCATCTCGACCGAGTCCAGGATGCGCGAGAGGTCCTCGATGTCGTTGTGCTTGAACTTGATCGTGCGGCCGAAGGCCAGGCGGCACCCGTCGATGATCGACGCGTGGTTCATCCGGTCGCAGAGGATGACGTCGTCCTTTCCGACCAGGACGGAGATGGTGCCCAGGTTGGTCTGGAAACCGGTGGAGAAGAGGAGGGCCTTCTCCTTCCGGACGAACTTGGCGAGACGGTGCTCCAGCTCTTCATGGATGTCGAGGGTGCCGTTCAGGAAGCGCGAGCCCGTGCAGCCGCTGCCGTACTTCTGGATCGCCTGGATGGCGGCTTCCTTGACCTTGGGGTGGGTGGTGAGCCCGAGGTAATTGTTCGAGCCGATCATGATCATCCGCTTGCCCTTGATCATGACCTCGGCGTCGGCGCCGGACTCGATCGCCTTGAAGTACGGATAGAGGCCCGAGGCGACGGCTTCCTTGTAGCGGGTGTAGTTATGGCACTTGGCGAAGATGTCTGCGCGGAGTTCTGACATAATGGGGGCCGATTTTACCTGTTCCCGGGGGTTAGGCAAGTGTAAAACGGAGGGGACAGGGGCCCCCGTGTGCTAAACTGGTCCCCGTGGCAGATCAAAAACCCGGGATTTTCTCCCGGATCGGCAAAGGCTACAAGAGGGCGGAGACCTTCATCCGGCGCGATCTCTGGCTGGCCCTCCCGGAAGCCCGAGGTCCGCGCCTTCTCTATCGCCTGCTCCGCATGGGGGTCCTCATCGTCGAGGGCTTCATCAAGACCGACGTCTTCATGCTCTCGGCGGCCCTGACCTACCAGGTCATCTTCGCGCTGGTCCCGCTCCTGGTCGTCATGCTCGCGTTCGTGAAGGCCCTCGGCGGCTTCGCCAGCGCGGGCGGCAAGGTCCAGGGATTCATCCTCCATAACATCCTTCCCCGCATGGGGGACGGGTCCGTGAAGGGCGAAGGGGGCGCCGACATCGCCGCGCAGATCGACACGTTCATCAACAACGTCAACGCGACGGCCATCGGGGTCATCGGCGGCATCGCGCTGCTGTATACGTCGATCTCGCTGCTCAACTCGATCGAAAACGTCTTCAACCGGATCTGGGGCATCAAGAACGCCCGGTCGATCCTCAAGCGGCTGATGGTGTACTGGACGTTCTTGACGCTGAGCCCGATCCTTCTGGCCGCGTCGTTGTCGATGACCGGCGTGGTCCAGAGCAACCAGCTCTACGTCTGGCTGAACACCCACGTGCCGTACTTCGGCACCACGATGCTCGTGCTGACGCCGTACGTCGTCGCGTGGGTCATGTTCACGGGGTTCTACATCTTCATTCCGAACACCCGGGTGCATCCCGGCGCGGCGCTGATCGGGGCGCTGATTTCCGGCACCGCGTGGGAAGGAATGAAGACGGTGTACTTCTGGTACAACACGCACGTCGTCACGAACTACAAGTTCTACGGATCCCTGGGCACCATCCCCGTCTTCCTTCTCTGGATCTACGTCAGCTGGATCATCGTGCTGTTCGGCGCGGAGATCGCCTTCGCGGTGCAGCACGTCAATACGTACCGGCGGGAGATCGAAGAGGCCCGCCTCAGCGCGGCCGACCGCGACCGCCTGGCCCTGGTGGTCTGCGTCGAGATCGTCCGGCCCTTCATCGCAGGCGCGAAGCCGCCCAGCGGAGAGGAGGTGGCCACCCGCCTGAATTACCCGGTTCGCGCCGTGAACGAGATCCTGTATGAGCTGGCCTCTCAAGGGGTGCTGCGCAGCGTCACGCTGACGGACCGGAAGGACGCCGGCTACCTGCCCGCGAAGGATCCGACCCTGCTGACCGCGCGCGACGTCGTTGGAGCCGTGCGGACCTTCGGCGACCAGGGGACGCTGCCCGTCGGGGCGCAGGCGGAGCAGATCTACAAGCTGCTCGACCACGCCGAGGGCGAGGCGATGGGGCCCCTGGCCGCCGTCACCCTGCGGGATCTGGCGGCCCGGACTCCGGAGGCCCCGCCGCCGTCGCCTGCCGCGGAAATCCGGAATCCCGCCGTCGACAAGCCCGTTCCAGGAAAGAGCCCGGCCTGACGATGGATGCCGCGCTCTCGAGCGTGCAGGTGGGCCTGGGCCCCCTGCGCCGGTCCCGGGGCGGCTCCCTCCGCGGGCCGATCTGGTTTGAGTTCGACGGCGTGGCCTTTCCCGAAGCCCGATGGGACGATTCCTCGGTGGCGATCCTCGGCGGCTGGGTCTCCGCCCTCCGCAGCAACGACCGTTACCCGCATCTCCGGTTCAAAGGCGGGGCCTTCGAACTGCAGATCGACCGGGGCTCCTCGCCGGGCGTCATGGTCGCGGCGGTCGAGCGGACGAAGCGGACCGAGATCGTGCGGATCGCCGGCTCGGTGAAGTTCGACGTGCTCCGCCGGGAGATCCTGCGCGCCGCGCGGACCGTCCTGCGGGACTGCGGAAAGCAGAAGTGGACCTCCAAGGACGTCGATCAGCTGGCCAAGTCGCTCGAAGGAGCCTGACTCTCCGGCAAATCAATCCGATTGATTTGTTGCGGCCGGGGCTGCTAAACTCGCCCGTTTCAAATGATGGCTTCCAAATCAATCATCTCCGTCCGGGGCGCCCGGGAGCATAACCTCAAGAACGTCGACATCGACCTTCCCCGCGACAAGTTCGTCGTCGTGACGGGCCTGTCGGGCTCGGGGAAGTCGTCGCTGGCGTTCGACACCATCTACGCCGAAGGGCAGCGCCGCTACGTGGAGTCCCTGTCCGCGTACGCCCGCCAGTTCCTCGAGCAGATGCAGAAGCCCGACGTCGAGTCCATCGAGGGCCTGCCGCCGACGATTTCCATCGAGCAGCGCCAGGGGCACGCCACCCCGCGGTCGACCGTCGCCACCAACACCGAGATCTACGACTACCTGCGGCTGCTCTTCGCCCGCATCGGCCGGCCGCAATGCTACAAGTGCAACCGGCCCATCACGCAGCAGACGGCCGAGCAGATCATCGAGCACCTCATGGACTGGCCGGACGGCGCGAAGATCGCGCTGCTCGCGCCCCTGGTCCGCGGCAAGAAGGGGACCCACAAGGACGTGTTCGAGCGCGTGCGGCGCGAGGGCTATGTCCGCGTGCGCGTGGACGGCGAAGTCCAGGAGCTGAAGGACGTCCTGACGCTCGACAAGAACAAGAAGCACGAGATCGAGGTCGTGGTGGACCGCATCACGCTGGACAAGGCGACGGTGCGCCGCCGGCTGGCGGACTCGGTCGAGACGGCGCTCAAGCTGGGCGAGGGGCTGATGATCGCGACGGGGCACGGCGAGGACCGCCTTTTTAGCACGCAGTATGCCTGCCCCTTCTGCGGCATTTCGTTCGGCGAGCTGCAGCCCCGCCTCTTCTCCTTCAACTCGCCTTATGGCGCCTGCCCGTCGTGCGACGGCCTCGGCACGCGGCTCGAGCTCGACGACGATCTCATCGTGCCCGACAAGGCGGTCTCGCTGAAGGACGGGGCGGTGGAACCCTGGCGGCGGCTGGGCAAGCGGATGACCATCCGCTACAACCGGCGCCTGCGCGAATACTCCGAGATGTTCGGCGTGAAGCCGGGCGTCGCGTTCGAGAAGATCGACCCCGACAAGCGCCGCATCCTGCTGCACGGGACCAGCCCCGAGGACGAGAAGAAGTGGAAGATCTGGTTCGAGGGCGTGGTTCCGAGCCTGATGCACCGCTTCAAGGTCACCGAGAGCGAGTTCATCAAGCAGCGCATCATGGGCTACATGACCGAGCTGCCCTGCGCCGCGTGCGACGGGAAGCGGCTGAAGCCCGAGGCTCTGTCGGTCTACGTCAACGGGAAGAACATCCACCAGACGACCTCGATGACGATCGAGAACGCGCGGGCGTTCTTCCTCGACCTGCCGTTGAACAAGGAAGAGCAGGCCATCGCGAAGCTCATCCTCAAGGAAGTCCGCAACCGTCTGCAGTTCCTGAACGACGTGGGCCTCTCGTACCTGACGCTCGACCGGAAAAGCTCGACGCTTTCGGGCGGCGAGTCCCAGCGCATCCGGCTCGCGTCGCAGGTCGGCAGCGGTCTGGTCGGCGTCTGTTACGTCCTCGACGAGCCGACGATCGGCCTGCACGAGCGGGACAACAAGCGACTGCTCGACACGCTGCTCAAGCTGCGCGACCTGGGCAATACGGTGATCGTCGTCGAGCATGACGAGGACACGATCCGCGCGGCGGACCATATCGTCGACGTCGGCCCCGGCGCGGGCCTGCACGGCGGCGAGATCATCGCCGAGGGCGGAATGGAGCAGATCATGGCGGAGAAGCGCTCGATCACGGGCCGCTTCTTCTCGGGCGAGGAGGAGATCGCGCTGCCGGCCGAGCGGCGGAAAACGGACCTGGGGGTGGCGGTCGAAGTCCGCGGCGCCCGCGAGAACAACCTGAAGAAGATCGACGTCAAGATCCCGCTCGGCTGCTTCGTCTGCGTGACGGGCGTGTCGGGGTCGGGGAAGAGCACGCTGGTGGAGGACATCCTGCAGCGCTCGCTGGCACGGACGCTGATGGGTGCCAAGGACAAGCCGGGCGCGCACGACAAGGTGCTGGGCGCCGCGCACCTGGACAAGATCATCGAGATCGACCAGTCGCCGATCGGCCGGACGCCGCGCTCGAATCCGGCGACGTATACGGGGGCCTTCGACGAGATCCGGAAGCTCTTCGCGATGAGCAAGGAGGCGAAGGCGCGCGGCTACGAGCCGGGGCGCTTCAGCTTCAACGTGAAGGGCGGCCGCTGCGAGGCCTGCGAGGGGCAGGGCACGAAGATCATCGAGATGCACTTCCTTCCCGACGTCTACGTCACCTGCGAGGAGTGCAAGGGCCGGCGCTACAACTCCGAGACGCTGGAGATCAAGTTCAAGGGCAAGGACATCGCCGAGATCCTGGACCTGCCCATTGAGCAGGCGCTGCAGTTCTTCGCGAACTTCCCGAAGCTGCAGAAAGTGCTGCAGACGCTGGCCGACGTCGGCCTGGGGTATATGCACGTCGGCCAGGCGTCGACGACGCTGTCGGGCGGCGAGGCGCAGCGCGTCAAGCTGGCGGCGGAGCTCGGGAAGGTGTCGACGGGCCGGACGATGTACGTCCTGGACGAGCCGACGACGGGGCTGCATTTCGCGGACATCAAGAAGCTGCTGGGCGTGCTCAACCGGCTGGTCGACCTGGGCAATACGGTGGTCGTCATCGAGCACAACATGCACGTGATCAAGACCGCCGACTGGATCATCGACCTGGGCCCGGAAGGCGGGGACCGGGGCGGCGAAATCGTGGTGGCCGGGCCGCCCGAGGCGGTCGTGCGGGAGACGCGCTCGTTCACGGGGCAGTTCCTGAAGCCCTACCTGAAGCGGAAGACGACGGCGGACGCGAGCCCCGCTCCGGGGGCGCAGGCGTCGCAGGCCGGATGATCCACATCACGAACGGGCAGTCGCGGGTGCGGATCCCGACGGCGAAAGTGCGGCGGCTGGCGAGGGGGATCCTCGGGAAGAAGAACCTGTCGGTGGCGTTCGTCACGAACGCGGCGATCCGGAAGATCAACCGCCGGTTTCTGAAGCACGATTTCGCGACGGACGTCCTCTCCTTTCCGCTCGAGACCGATCTGCTGGGCGAGCTGGTGATTTCGGCGGAGTTCGCGGTGGGGGAAGCGAAGGAACGGGGGATTCCGGTGGAGGAGGAACTCCTCCGCTACGTGGCGCACGGAATCCTGCACCTGCTCGGCTACGACGATCACGATCCGGCGGATCGCGAGCGGATGTGGCGGCGTCAGGAGCGCGAGCTCGCGCGCGTGGTCAAGCCGACACATCGCTAGCTCCCCCCCCCCGACAAGCCGGGCTGTTTTGACGGCGTTGACGCCGGGTTCGGACGCTGGACTTGACCCTGTTCCGTGTTAGAATGCGACGCGGAGGTAACTCATGCTCCTCGAATGCTCCTCGTGCGGGAAGATGTATCGCGTCCGAGAAGGCTCGGCCGCGGTGCCGACCAAATGCCCGGCCTGCGGCGGCGGACTGAAGGTCTCGGGCGGCGCGCCCGCACCGGCTGCCGTCGCCGGACCCGATCCGCGCGTCAAGGAGCTCGAGGCGAAGGTCGTCGCCCTCGAAAAGGCGGCGACCGCGCATGCCCAGGAGGCCAAGGAGGCCCACACCAACATCGCCCGTCTCGGGGAGGACCTTGCCAAGGCGCAGGGCGTGTACAAGAGCGCCCTCCAGAAGAAGGAAGACGAGCTCGAGGAGAAGCAGCGCAAGATCGCATCGCTGGAATCGGGCGCGAAGGGCTCCGCGGGCCAGATCGCCGTGCTCCGGCAGAAGGACGCGCAGGTCCGCGAACTGGAGGAAAAGATCGCGGACCTGGAAGCCAAGGCGGGGTCGGGCGACGCGGACAAGATGGCGCACCTCGAGATGGAGCTCTCGGAGGCCCGGCAGGGCGTTCCGCGCCTGGCCGAGGAGCTCGCCAACGAGAAGACCCACTACCGCGAGGCGCTCCTCAACAAGGAGAACGAGATCGACGAGCTCCACGCCAAGGTGCAGTCGATCGAGCGGAAGCTCGTGGAAGCCAGCTCCGATGCCCAGAGAGGACCGTCGGGCGCCTCCGAGGCCGACCTCGCCGAGGCCCGGGCGGAGGCCGAGGCGAGGGCCGCCGAGCTCCAGCGGGCGCAGAACCGCATCTCGCAGCTCGAGAAGATCGTCCAGGACGGCGAACAGCGGTACCGCTCGATCCACACCGAGATGGACAGGAGCCGCGACGCCGCCAGCATGGGCAATGAAGAGGGCGCGAAGGTCATCGCGGAGAAGGACAGGACCATCGAAGGTCTTCGCGACGAGCTCAGCGCCGAACGCCGCAAGGCCGGCGAGCTGGAGAAGCAGCTCAAGGACGTCAAATCCGCGCGCCCTCCCTCCGGGACCTTCGCGGCGCCCTCCGGAGGCAGCAACGTCAGCGAAGCGCGATATCTGGCGGGCGACCTCGACAAGAGCCTCTCGAGCGTGTCGTCGCAGCTTGCGGCGCTGGTCGCCCGGGTGAAGCGTCTTCACGAGAGCCTGCTCAGAACCGAGGGAAGCTCCGCCGAGCTTCCTTCCGTCCAGGCCGAGATCCCCGACTCGGAACCTGCCGCGCCGCAGGAGCCCGAGGCTCCCGCGGAGCCGGCCGTCGACGAAGGCGCGGAAGCCTTGGCCGAGGCGGCCGCCGAGACGCCGGTCGAGCGCCATACCGAGGCGCTGCGACTGCCCGAGGCCGCTCCCGAGGAGGAGACGGTCGACGTCCAGCCCGAGGAGCCGCAGGCCGAGGAGCCCCAGCCCGAGCCGATGCAGGAGCCCGTGGAGGAGGAAGTCCCCACGCTCGAGACCGCCGTCGAGCAGGTGGCGGCGAGCGACGAGCTTCCGGCCGACGAGACGATGCTCGACATGGGCAAGATGAACCGGCCGCGTCCGCCGCTGAGCCGCGGCACGGGGCGCCGTCCCGCGCCGCTGCCGAAGCTGCCGCCCGCGCCCTCCCACGAGCCCGAGGTGCAGCCGCTGGAGGACGGGGGGGACGAGCCGAAGAAGAAGGGCTTCTTCGGGAAGCTGTTCGGGAAGAAGAAATAAAAGGCGCTTGAAGAAACCCGTCATCACCCTCGACGGCCCCGCCGGCGCGGGGAAATCCACCGTGGCCCGCCTTGTCGCCCAGCGGCTCGGCCTCCGCCATCTCGACACCGGCGCCATGTACCGCGCCATCACCTGGAAGGCCCAGAAGCGGGGCCTCCGCGACCCCGCCGCCATCGCCGATATGGCCGCCCAGACCGTTCTCATCGTCGAGCCCGAGCGCGTGACCTGCGACGGCGTCGACGTCACCCGCGCGATCCGGGAGCCCCAGGTGACCGCGGCGATCCGCGTCGTCGCGGATTCGCCGGCCTGCCGGGCGCAACTGGTCCGGATGCAGCGCGAGATCGGGAAGGAGGGTGGCCTGGTCACCGAGGGCCGCGACCAGGGGTCGGTCGTCTTCCCGGACGCCGAGTTCAAGTTCTACATCGACGCCTCCGTGGACGTCCGCGCGCGGCGCCGCCACCAGGAGCAGGGGGGCGACCTCGACGAGATTCGCCGCTCGATCGAGAAGCGCGACACGGAGGATAGGAGCCGGCCGGTGGGGGCCCTGGTGAAGCCCCCGGGGGCGATTGTGCTGGACACGTCCGGCTTGACCCTGGACGAGGTCGTGGCTAGAATACTCGCCGCTGTTGGATCCCCATGAGATGGTGGTGGCGGCTCTCTCAGGGGATGTCCCGCCTGCTGGCGAACATCTTCGGAAAGTTCCGCGTTTTCGGCCTGGAGAACCTGCCGAAATCGGGCGGCGTCCTTCTCGCCGCGAACCACCAGAGCCTGCTGGATCCGGTGCTGGTCGCCATGGTGCTCCCTCAGGAGATGCACTTCATGGCCCGGCGCTCGCTCTTTCGCAACCCGATTTTTCGAGCCATCATCGTCAGCTACAACGCATTTGCGATTGAACGGGACACCGCTGACGTAAAGGGGGTGAAAAATGCCATTGCGCGGCTCGAATCGGGTGCAATCCTTCTGGTTTTTCCGGAAGGAACTCGGACCGAGAACGGCTCCATCGGGCTCATGAAGCCCGGCATCGGCATGCTGGCCGAGCGCGCCGCCGTTCCCATTGTCCCGGTCCTCATCGATGGCGCGTACGAGGTGTTACCGAAAGGCGCTCTGTTCCCCCGCCCCGGGAGGATCAGCATCGTTTTCGGCAAGCCTCTGCCGCCCGGGTACGACAAGAAGAACGACGGCCACCGCATCTATGATGCCGTGACCGGATTGAAAGGAGAACTTTCGAGATGTCGAATCGCAAGCTCGTGAAAGACCTGAGCATCTCCGACGCGGAGGTCGACCGGATCTCCGGGGAGCTCATGGTCGAGGTCGGCAAGTCCTCCGACGATGTCCAGAAGGAGATCGTCAAGTACTACGCCGATTCGGTGAAGAACTTCACCGCCGATACCATCATCAAGGGCAAGATCCTCCAGGTCGTCGGCGACGACGTCCTGGTCGACATCGGCTACAAGTCCGAAGGCGTCGTTCCCAAGAACGACTTCGTCCGCCAGGAGGACATCGTCGCCGGCAAGGACATCGAGGTCTTCCTCGAGTCCGTCGAGGACGAGGCCGGCGTCATCGCGCTCTCCAAGCAGAAGGCCGACAAGATCCGCGGCTGGGAGCGCATCATCACGTCCAACAAGGAAGGCGACGTCATCGAAGGCCGCGTGGTCCGCAAGATCAAGGGCGGACTGCTGGTCGACGTCGGCGTCCCCGTCTTCCTGCCCGCGTCGCAGGTCGACGTCCGCCGCGTCGAGGACATCGGCGAGTTCCTCGGCAAGACGGTGAAGGCGAAGATCCTGAAGATCGACGAGAAGCGGATGAACATCATCGTCTCCCGCCGCAAGCTCCTCGAGGAGGAGCGGGCGGAGCAGAAGTCCAAGCTGCTGCAGGAGATCAACGAGGGCGACGTCCGCAAGGGCCAGGTCAAGAATATCGCCGACTTCGGCGCGTTCGTCGACCTGGGCGGCATCGACGGCCTGCTGCACATCACCGACATGAGCTGGGGCCGCGTGACGCACCCCACCGAGGTGGTGAAGCTGGAGCAGGAGATCCAGATCAAGGTGCTGAAGGTGGACCGCGTGACGGAGCGCATCGCGCTCGGTCTCAAGCAGCTGCTCCCGAACCCCTGGGAGCGCGTGGTCTCGAAGTACGTCGTCG
>Ga0137409_10002690_pt1 | contig 18949 bp, 20 predicted proteins | sample CZODoug1_16funga_FD_122059 | JGI IMG/M metagenome (GOLD analysis project Ga0137409, IMG submission 122059) | Vadose zone soil fungal communities from Angelo Coast Range Reserve, California, USA - CZODoug1_16fungal (Hybrid Assembly) | ecosystem: Environmental > Terrestrial > Soil > Vadose zone... | reverse complement strand
CGCAATCGAAACTGGCTGAAAACAAAATGCATCAAACGTCAGGAGTTTGTGATCGCTGGTTACACGCCTTCGAAGAAAGGCTTCCCGGGTTTTGGATCGCTGATCCTGGGGGTCTACGACAAAGGCAAACTGGTATACACCGGGCGCGTGGGCACTGGATTCAGTATCAAGCAGCGGTTGGAGTTGCAGAAGAAACTCGATCGCATTTCACAACCAGAGATGCCGTTCGCGGTGAAGCCGAAGGATCCGGGACTGCGCGATGCGCATTGGGCCAGGCCGGAGTTGGTGGCGGAAGTGGAGTTTACCGAATGGACCGCGGACGGTTCGATCCGGCATCCATCGTTTCAGGGTTTGCGCGAGGACAAGAAGCCCAGCGAGATTGTTCGCGAAGAGCCCGTGTGAACATTTCTGTAAGGACGGATACCTTCCACGTGGATCTAAATCAGATCTACGAATTCCTCAACCGACAGACCTGTGTGTCTAATGATGGCTCGCAGTAAAAAGACCGGCGGGAGTTGATCGCTCCGGCCGGTCTCTTCGTTGATTGAGAGTTAGTTAGATTTTACGGAAGCGAACCGGGAGGCTTGGCGCCCTGCGGACAGAGCCACAGCTCCACCAGCAGTTCCTCGCGCGACGGACCAACCAGCGTGATGATGCGTTGCCCGTTGATGCCTCGCGAATTGACCAGGTAGTCGACAATCCGGGTCGTGTGCTTTTGTACTTCACCCGGTCGTCCTCTTTGTCCCGGATAGACAATCACGTAGGCCGTTGCCGTGGGATCGTTTTGCAATTCAATGGCGTAGTTATCAAGGCGAGCCTTCTCGTCGTTGTAGGCAATCGCAGGAAACTCGTCAAACTTTTTGCACTCGACCGGAACCGGAAACTGCACCGTGCAGGTTGCTGAGCATTCGAGATTGTATCCGCCCATTGAGAGGGTTGCCGTCACTGATTGGCCGGCGAGTCCGGTGGTGTCGACGTGAATGGTGCCGGTTCCCTGGCCATCGGTGATCCGGCCGGCAGATACAGTCCAGTTATAAGTCGGGGCCACATTCGGGGAACCGCCGCTAATCGAGGACCTGAAGGTGAGCGGTTCGCCCAGGACAACTCTGTCCGGGCATTCGATGGCAACGTTCGGACAGGTCGGGGGCGGTGGCGGGCATCGATTAACCAGGACGGCGGTGGATGAAAACGCCTGGCAGGCCTCGTCGCCGCTGCCGGTATCGATGTCAACATAAGACCAGTAGTAGCCAGGTTGCAGACCGGAAAGGTCCCAGGTAACCGTCGCGCCATCGCCGACAATGCGGCCGGCGTTGCTCGTCCAGCGATAGCGAATCGGATTGTTGGACGTAACCCGGGCGTTCAGATGAACAATCGCCGGGCCCGCGCCTTCGCAGACCGTTATCACACGCGGCTCAGCCGTTAGACTAAGGTTGGGCGGCGTGAGAGCGGTCGTATCGCGTCTCACCTTTTGGGCGGAAGCAGCAGTAGCAAAGGCAAAAAATCCTACCAGGGCAATTGGCAGGAATAATCCAATCAGGCGGCGATCGTGTCTCAACATTTCCACTCCTTTTGCGGGCCTTCTCTCGTTTCGTCGAGTCCGAGAAGTCCATTGTTCATTTTCCAACGCCCAAAGGCCGACCGGTCTCTTCCGAGAAGTAGCAGTTGATAGGAAAATAGAGGGAATGGCGGCAAGTTTCCAAAACAACCGGGCCGATGCGGACAATGTTGGCCAGTGTTTTGCCCCCAGATCCGCTTTTATCCGGCGCCTTATCCTTGTTTCCGTGAGAAGTGAAGGGTTACCACGCCTGGAGACGCGTTTGACTCACTCTCCGAATTCAAGTAGATCAGATGTTGCCCGAACATTTCGCGATTCAAACCTGGTTAACCAAGAATGAAGCCGCCCCTTAAGATCACACTAATCGTCATTCTTCTTCTGGTAGTTGGTCAAGTCTCATGTTCGCGGAAAAAACCGACGAACAGCAACACCAATGTATCGACCGGGGACAATCAGACGGTCGAGCAGGATCGCTCGCAGGCGCGTGCCTTGCTCGACCAGGGTAAAGAATTTTATGTCGCCAACAAGGACGAGAAGGCGGTCGAAGCATTTCAGGAGGCGATCAAATTAGATCCGGAACTGGCGGAGGCCTACTTTCGTTTGGGCCTGGCCTATGACGCCCTGGGTGAAGAAAAGGAAGCTGAAGATGCTTACAAGAAGGCCATTGAGAAGTATAAGAAGTACCTCGAGGCAAACAGCAAAGACGCCGAAGGCCATTACAACCTGGGCCAGGCTTATGCCGGGCTCCACCTCTACAGCGAGGCCGTAAGGGAATACCGGCAGGCGACCCATCTTAAGGATGACGATGCTGATATGTTCTACGACCTCGGTAAGGCGCTGATGAAGCTGGCGCAATACGACGAGGCCGGTGCGGCATTTTCCAAGGCGCTCGAGATTGATCCGGAAAACTATCGCGCGGAGGATGCGCTTGCCGAAGCGCACGAGGGCGTGCAGCGGATCAAGGCCGGTAAGAAACATCAGGAAGATTTGTTGAAGAAGGAAAAAGAAGAGGAGCTGAAGAAAGGCGAGAACAACATAAACTCGAACACTTCACCGTCGTCTTCCAATTCAAAGTCGGCAAACTCTAAATCCTCGAATTCAAAAACAAAACCGACGAACTCCAATTCAAAGTCAACTCGCGGTCGCACACCTTGAGCGTCGGGGCAGTAGCCCGCGCGTAAACAGGGGCAGCCCTCCCTGACGGTTGGGCTACTGCCCCGGACATTCAAAAACAATCCACTACCGGCTACCAACTATTCATTGACTCGCGTGTTAAGCAGACTATAATCCAACCTGACTCTGGCCCAGCGTTGTTCTTCCAGATACTTGATTTTGTTCTCATCAGCCGAGGAGGTAATGGATGCCAATAAAAACTACAGAGCTCAAAGCCTCGCCGTCAGCAAATAACGCTTTAAGGAAGTCAATCGCTTTCAGCTTTGCGGCTGCCTTTGTTTTGGTGATGGCTCTGGCAACTCACACGTCTGCGCAAACGTTCCGCGGCACTATCCTCGGCACTGTTAGCGATCCCAACGGAGCGGTTGTTCCTGGTGCGACCGTCACCGCAAAAAATGTCGGCACGGGAATCGAGCGTTCCACGGTTAGCGATGAATTTGGCAATTACAGCCTTCCGGAACTGCAAACAGGCACCTACCAGCTAATCGTCAGCAAGACGGGCTTTGACACCGCTACGATCGACGGGGTCGTGGTGACGGTGGCTGCGGAGCGTCGAGTGGATGCCGCTTTGGCTGTTGGGGGAACAACTAGTCAAGTGATTATTGCGGCCGTCAATCAAGCGGAAACGACCAACACGACGCTCGGCGGAACCATTAGTTTCAGAGAGGTCCAGGATCTGCCGGTCAATGGCCGTGACTTCACAAAGTTTCTGGTCATGGTTCCCGGCGCCACCGGCGATCCATCCGGCGCTACCGACTCGCCCGGATCGTTTGGTTTGTTTAGCGCAAACGGAAATCGCGGCCGAGCAAACAACTTCCTCCTCGATGGTACGGATATGAACGATGGTTATCGCAACCTGCCGGCCATCAACGAAGCGGGCGTGTTTGGAACGCCGGCAACGATCCTGCCCATCGAAGCAATTTCGGAAGCGGCAATCCTGTCAAACTTTGAAGCAGAGTATGGACGAAATTCCGGCGCGATTGTAAACATCGTGACGAAGTCAGGGACAAACGACCTGCACGGTTCACTGTTTGAATTCGTCCGCAACAACGTTTTCGACGCGCGCAATGTTTTCAATCCGAAACCTGATCCGCAGACAGCGTTTCGTAATAATCAGTTTGGCGGCTCGCTGGGTGGCCCTATCGTTCGCAATCGCACTTTCTTTTTCTTCGCCTTCGAAGGACAAAAGGAGCGTGTCGGCCTGAACTCAAGCGCGCGCGTGCCTGATCCGCGCGAAATCGCTTTTCTGGGCGGAGCTTCGAATCCGGTGATTGCCAGGTTGCTGGCGCGCAATCCCTGGCCGGCGCCGAATCGTCTGCTGCCGTTGTTTGACAGCACGGGCGCCCCAAATCTTTTCGTTACTACGCGCGCCTTAAACGACGTCTATAGCTTGATCACAAAAATCGACCACCAGTTCAATAAAGACAACCAATTCACCGGCCGCTATTTCTTTGGCAAGAGCAATCAGTCGTTCCCGCTCGCTATCCTCGGCGGCAACGTGCTGCCCGGATACAACACGTTCACGCCGACCAAAGTGAACCTCGTGTCGCTTTCCTATCTGAAGATCTTCTCGCCTACTCAGGTCAATGAAGCTCGCTTCGGCTACAACCGTTTCAAGGAAGGCTTCTTCCCGGAAGACAGGAACTTCGATCCGCGCACGATTGGGTTGGAAACCGGCATTGCCGGTCCACAGGATTTTGGTCTGCCGTTCATTCGCGTTAACGGTTTTGCCTCGATCGGATCCACATTGTCCGTTCCGCGCGCCCGAGTCGATACCAACTGGCAGGCGATCGACAACTATTCCTGGAAACTTGCTCGACACGACCTGAAGGTTGGTTACGAATTTCGCCGTACCTTCGTAAACGCGTTCTTCGATGCCGGCTACCGCGGGCGTCTCGACTTTGATTCACTAAGCGACTTCTTGTCAGGCACTTTGTCCGGCGGACGCTCTGCTCGGGGCGACTCGCGCCGCGGCACGTTTCAAAACTCGCACGCCGGTTTTATCCAGGATACTTTTCGCTGGCGGCCCAAGGTCACTTTCAATCTTGGACTGCGCTGGGACTACTTTGGCGTGATCGATGAAGAGCGGAAACGCTTCAGCAATTTCGATCCCACGCGCGGGCTGGTGCTCGAGGGCAGCGGCGGCTTGAACAAACTTTACAACAGCGACTGGAACAACTTCTCGCCGCGTCTCGGTGCGGCTTGGGACGTTAGCGGCAAAGGCAAGACCGTGGTCCGCGCCGGCTGGGGTTTGTTCTATGACGCCTTCTCGCAGGACTTTTTTGTCGGCCAGCTTCCCTTCAATACTTTCAATCCTGGTCCAGCCTACAATCCGGTTGGCCCGTCGGCGATTCTGTTTTCTTTCTCGACCGTGCCGCAGATTCAGTCTGGCGTTCCTATCTATACCGACTTTTTGGATTCGGATGTTTTCGCCGTCGATCGAAAGCTGCGCACACCTTACATCCAGAACTTCAATCTGAACGTTCAGCATGAACTTTTCCCCAGCGGCGTGTTGCAAGTCGGATACGTCGGCTCGCATGGGACCAAGCTCTTCCGCTATCGCGACATCAATCAACCACCCAACCCGGCCGTTTCGACTGCCAGGCCATTCGACAATGGGCCATTCGCGCCCTCGGGCGGAACCTTTTTCTATGTCAACCAACTCGAAACGACTGCTAACTCCAACTACAACGCGCTGCAAACAAGTTTCACGCTGCGTAACCGTCACGGTTGGAGCTCAATGATTAACTACACCTGGTCGCATTCCATCGATAATGCTTCTGACGGGCAGGACTACGTGGCTAATGCAACGCAACCGGACAACAGTTTCCGCGCCGATCGCGAACGCGGCAATTCCAACTTCGATAGTCGTCACCGCTTCGTCGCCAGCTTCAGTTATGACATTCCCAACTTCGCGCCGGCGCATCCGCGTCTTGGCAAGGGTTGGCAATTTAACGGCGTGGTCACTTTGCGCAGCGGCAACCCGTTTCATCTGAACTACAACTTCACCGGCGACTTCAACGGCACCGGCGAATTCTTTGGACGACCGGATCTGGTTGGCGATCCGTTTGCCGGTACTAACGGTAGCGACCGGTTTCTTAACCTGGCGGCGTTCAAGGTGCCTTGCACATTCGATGCGGGTGGTAATTGCATACCGAGCACTTTTCACTTTGGCAGCCTGGGTCGAAACTCTTTGCCTGGTCCAGGTTATCGCAATTTCGATCTCTCGCTATTCAAGACGACGGGAATCACGGAACGCGTCAAACTGCAATTGCGGGCTGAGGTTTTCAATGTTTTCAATCATCCCAATTTCTCGTCGCCGTTGCTGCCCAGCTTTATCGCCGACGCAGCTCTTAACGGTCTGGAGCCAGACGGACGGGGCAAAGGCTTTCTGCCAATCACCGTCACTCCCGACGTCGGAATCGGTAATCCATTTCTTGGCGGCGGCGGCCCGCGGAATTTTCAGTTTGCAGCGAAGCTGATATTTTGAGATCTACCGACGTGCGCGCCGGCAACAATAGTCATATAGTAGGAGTCAAATAAGGTTGACCGGACTATTGCGACCAGTTAAGGAGAACTAGGCACTAATGGCTACGTACACGCCGCCACCCTACTTCCCACAGAGCTCGTTGGCGCCGCCAGACAAGAATCGGTACAAAAAATTTAAGTTGGCCGTCTTTGCTGTGGCGTTGTTCTTACTTCTTTTGTTGGGCGGAGTCGCCTGGGGAATTTGGCACTTGATCAGGTCGGCGACATAGGCGGCAAATCCAATAAATTTTCGGGAGTGGGCCAAAGGAAACATTAGCCCACTACCAAATTTTCGCCTGCGTTTACGTCGCGATCAATTCCAGAAACATCCTGCACCGAGGGTCCGAATCCACCCCACCCGCGCTTGACACTTAAGTCGTTGACCCTTATAGTTTCCCGTTTCGGACATACAGTCTGAAGTCAACAATGCAACGCTTGGTTGGTTCTGTCGGTGTGGAGGCGTTGCCCGGCTGGCAATTTGGGCAGTCGGTTTGACAATTATTGTGGCGTAAGTCGCCTGCGACGCGTCGGCATTGCCGTTTCGCTCCCGCGCAGGCACGCGTGAAAGGCCCTTGCGGTCTTCTCGTCAAAAATGCGACGCCACAGAAAAGTCGGCTTAAGGGAAGCCATCATCCACACCCGCCGAAAAGCGAAGTCAGGACATCCCTAACAAATATTTCAACAGGGCAGCTCGCCTGCGCTGACTGCCGGACGAAGCGGGATTCCCGCCGGGGCATCTCCGAGTGGATTAAACCACTAGTTCCGGAAAGAGGCAGGTAACGCCTTTTTGCGCGCTGAAAACAGATGATCGGTCTGAAACCGCGAACGGTAACGACCGGGTAAGAACAAGGAAAGAAAACGTGCCCACAATCAATCAACTTGTTCGCAAGGGTCGCCAGGCAGTCAAGTATAAGACGGCCAGCCCGGCGCTCCAGAGTTCACCGCAGAAGCGTGGCGTTTGCACGCGCGTCTATACGCAAACACCGAAGAAACCAAACTCGGCTTTGCGCAAGGTCGCGCGCGTTCGACTGACTAACGGAATTGAGGTCACGACCTACATTCCCGGCGTTGGCCACAATCTACAGGAACACTCGATCGTTCTGATTCGCGGCGGACGCGTTAAGGATTTGCCCGGCGTGCGCTACCACGTTATTCGCGGCACGCTCGACTCCGTCGGCGTTGCCGATCGGAAACAGGGGCGTTCGAAGTATGGCGCCAAACGACCAAAGGCGGCGGGAAAGTAAACGATGAAGGATGAACGCGGAATGATGAATTCATCGTTCATCATTCAGCGTTCATAGTTGAACATTATGCCAAGACGAAGAGTTGCAGAGAGACGCGAAGTACTTCCCGATCCGATTTACAACAACCCGCTGGTGACGAAGTTTATTAACGGCGTCATGTGGGGAGGTAAGAAGTCGTTAGCTGAAAGCATTTTCTACGGCGCGATGAAGCAGATCGGCGAGAAGACAGGCCAGGAGCCGCTCAAGGTCTTCAAGGCCGCTATCGAAAATGTGAGACCGACCGTCGAAGTTAAGTCACGACGCGTTGGCGGTTCCACCTATCAGGTGCCGATCGAAGTTCACCAGGAGAGACGCGGCGCATTGGCGATTCGCTGGATTGTTTCCTATGCGCGCGGCCGCGGCGAAAAGACGATGACTGACCGGCTCGCCGGCGAGATTCTCGACGCGGCAAACAATCGCGGCAACTCGGTAAAGAAGAAGGAAGACACGCATCGCATGGCGGATGCTAACAAGGCGTTTGCGCATTACAAGTTTTAAGAGCAGACAAGTGAATGGTAAATCGTAAATAGTCGGCACAACGCCAAGACGCTCTTACTTTTCACCATTCACTAGTCACTGTTCACGGTTTTTATGGCTAAGCAAGATCTAAATCTGACCAGGAATATCGGCATCATGGCCCACATCGATGCCGGTAAGACCACCACCACGGAACGTATCCTTTATTACACGGGCATCACGCACAAGATTGGCGAGGTGCACGAGGGTACGGCGACGATGGACTGGATGGAGCAGGAGCAGGAGCGCGGTATCACGATTACCAGCGCCGCGACGACCTGTTTCTGGGAGCGCAATGGCGTCGATCATCGCATCAATATCATTGACACTCCGGGCCACGTCGACTTCACCATGGAAGTTGAACGTTCACTGCGCGTGCTCGACGGCGCTGTAGCCGTGTTCGACGGCGTTGCCGGCGTTGAGCCGCAGTCGGAAACGGTCTGGCGACAGGCTGACAAGTATGGCGTGCCGCGTATTTGTTTCATCAACAAACTGGATCGCGCCGGCGCTTCGTTTGATCGTTCCTTTGAATCGATCATTACTCGCCTGGGCGCCAACCCCGTTGCCATTCAAATTCCTATCGGCCTCGAAGATCAGTTCAAAGGCGTAATCGATCTCATCGCGATGAAGGCGCTCATTTGGAACGATGAGAGTAAAGGCTCCGAATACGAAACGGTCGACATCCCCGACGATCTGAAAGATGCAGCCGCGAAAGCCCACGAAAAGCTGGTCGAAGCTGTGGCTACCGTGGACGACGCCTTGATGCACAAATACATCGAAGGCGAGCAGATTACGGAGGCTGAGGTGCGCAAGGCGCTGCGTCAGGGAACGCTGGAGTTAAAACTCGTGCCGGTAGTCACCGGCTCGGCGTTCAAGAATAAAGGCGTGCAGACATTGCTCGACGCGGTTGTCGACTACCTGCCGTCGCCGCTGGATGTGCCGCCGGTGGAAGGCATCAATCCGAAGACCGGACAGGTTGAAACTCGTCCGCCCGACGCCAACGCGCCGTTCGCTGGTCTTGTTTTCAAGATCATGGCGGACAAACATCTCGGCCAGTTGTCTTTCGTGCGCATTTACAGCGGCACGATCAAGGCGGGTTCTTACGCTTACAACCCGATCAAAGATACCAAAGAGCGCGTCGGTCGCTTGATGCGCATGCACGCCAACAAACGCGAAGATGTCCAGGATGCGAGCGCGGGCGAGATCATTGCTATTGGCGGCATGAAGCAGGTGACCACAGGCGACACGGTTTGTGATGACAACAAGCCAATCATTCTGGAGCGGATGGAGTTTCCGGCGCCGGTGATCCGCGTTGCGGTCGAACCAAGGACCCGCCAGGATCAGGACAAACTCGGAGTAGCTCTGAACCGCCTGGCCCAGGAAGATCCCTCTTTTAATGTTTCAACCGATCCGGAAACCGGGCAGACCATAATCGCCGGCATGGGCGAGCTTCATCTCGAGATCATTGTCGATCGCATGAAGCGTGAGTTTGGTGTGGAAGCAAACGTAGGCAAGCCGCAGGTTGCTTATCGTGAAACGATCACGCAGCCCGCGCCCGGGAAAGAAATCTACAAGAAACAGACAGGCGGTCGCGGTCAGTTCGGTCACGTCGAAATTGAGATCGAGCCGGCGCCCGGTGAAGGCTTTGTGTTCGAGAACAAGATTACCGGCGGCGCGATCCCCAAGGAATACATCAAGCCTGTCGAGCAGGGAATTAAGGACGCAATGGAGCGCGGCTTCCTGGCGGGCTACGAACTGGTAGACATCCGCGTGCGCCTGGTCTTTGGTAATTACCATGAGGTCGACTCGGATGAGCGCTCGTTCCACATTGCCGGGTCGCTGGCGTTTCAGGACGCGGTGCGAAAAGCCAAGCCGGTGCTGTTGGAACCGATCATGCGCATCGAAGTGGTCACGCCGGACGAATACATGGGCGCGGTCAATGGCGACCTGAGACGAAGACGCGGGCAGATCGAAAAGACGGAACCGCGGCCCGGCGGTGCGCAAGTGATCACTTCATTCGTGCCGCTTTCCGAGATGTTTGGTTATACGACTGACTTGCGTTCAGCCACCCAGGGACGCGCGACCTCGACGATGCACTTTGAGCGTTATGAACAAGCGCCGAAGAGTGTTGCTGAAGAAGTGATCGCGAAGGTTCAGGGCGTAGCTAGTAAGTAACGAGTGACAAGTGACAAGTTACAAGTGACGAGTAAGAAGTGAAGTGACAAATTGATGAATTGGTTTACTTGTCACTTGTCACCTGTCACTGATTTGAGGAGCTAAGAATGTCAAAAGAGAAATTCGACCGCAGCAAGCCGCACGTGAACATCGGGACGATTGGGCACGTGGATCACGGCAAGACGACGTTGACGGCAGCGATCACGAAGGTGCTGGGCAAGAACAATCCGAAGGTGCAGTTCATCGCCTTCGATCAGATTGACAAGGCGCCGGAAGAGAAAGCGCGCGGCATCACGATCGCGACGGCACACGTGGAGTATGAGACGAAGGCGCGGCACTACGCGCACGTCGACTGTCCCGGGCACGCGGACTACGTGAAGAACATGATCACGGGCGCGGCGCAGATGGACGGTGCAATATTGGTGGTGGCCGCGACCGATGGGCCGATGCCGCAGACGAGAGAACATATCCTGCTCGCCAGACAAGTGGGTGTACCGGCGATGGTGGTGTGTTTGAACAAGGTGGACGCGGTGGACGATGCGGAGTTGCTGGAGCTGGTGGAGTTGGAAGTACGTGAGCTGTTGAGCGCGTATGAATTTCCCGGCGACGATATTCCGGTAGTCAAGTGTTCGGCGTTGAAAGCGCTGGAAGGGGATCCGGAATGGGAGAAGACGGTTGAAGAGCTGATGGACGCGGTCGATAGTTATATTCCGACGCCGGCGCGGGATGTTGAAAAACCTTTCCTGATGCCGGTGGAAGACATCTTCACGATCCAGGGACGCGGGACGGTGGCCACGGGGAGAGTGGAGCGCGGCAAGGTGAAAGTCAACGAGACGGTGGAGATAGTCGGGATCAAGCCCACGGTGAAGACCGTAGTGACCGGGGTGGAGATGTTCAAGAAGCTTTTGGACGAAGGAACGGCCGGGGACAACGTTGGCTTGTTGTTGCGAGGAGTGGAGCGCAAGGACATCGAGCGTGGGCAGGTAATCGCGAAGCCGGGTTCGATCACGCCGCACACGAAGTTCAAGGCTGAGGCATATGTGCTGACGAAGGAAGAGGGCGGGAGGCACACGCCGTTCTTCACGGGTTACCGGCCGCAGTTTTACTTTCGCACGACGGACGTGACGGGGGTGGCGCACTTGCCGGAGGGCGTGGAGATGGTGATGCCGGGAGACAACGTGGCGATGGAGATCGAGTTGATCGCGCCAATCGCGATGGAGAAGGGACTGCGGTTCGCCATTCGCGAAGGCGGCCGCACGGTGGGCGCCGGCACGGTGGCGGAAGTGGTGGAGTAAGTCCATTGCCGATTTCCAATTGCCGATTGCCGATTGGAAAAAACGACGTGGTCAAAAAGCGCAAATTGGCAATCGGAAATCGGCAATTGGAAATGACTTTATGCTGAACGAAAAGATCAGAATCAGACTGAAAGCCTACGACCACCGCGTGTTGGATCAATCGACCGCGGAGATCGTAGAAACAGCGAAGCGCACCGGCGCGCGCGTGGCCGGTCCGATACCTTTGCCGACGGTGAAGAACAAGTGGACGGTGTTGCGTTCGCCCCACGTGGATAAAAAGTCGCGCGAGCAGTTTGAAATCAGAACGCACAAGCGACTGATGGACATTCTCGACCCGACGCCACAAACGGTTGACGCGCTGATGAAACTTGATCTTCCCGCGGGCGTGGACGTTGAGATTAAGGCTTTCGGCAGGCAATAGGCCAGCGGTTCAGAGTTCAAGCTTTAGCTTGCTGGTTGCAAACCACAGCCTAAAGGCTGAACTCTAAACTTCTCGTTTGGCATTCGGCGAGATTGGAATTGAACCAATGATTAACGGAATCATCGGAAGAAAAATCGGCATGACGCAGATTTTTGCGGCAGACGGCATGGTTACGCCGGTCACTGTCATCAAGGCTGGGCCATGCGTGGTGGTGCAAAAGAAATCCGCGGCCGGCGTCGATGGTTATGACGCCGTGCAAGTTGGACTCGTTGACGAGCGGCCGCCGAAGTTGAAGAACGTGACCAAGCCGATGCGCGGCCACTTCGAGAAAACCGGTGGCGGCATTCCGCCGACGCGCATTCTCAAGGAGTTTCGTTTGGAAGAAGCTTCCGGTGAGTTGAATGTGGGCGACAAGATTCTGGTTGACCAGTTTGTTGATGGCGACGTGGTGAACGTGGTTGGCAAGTCCAAGGGTCGCGGTTTTGCCGGCACCGTGAAGCGGCACAATTTTAATCGTGGACCGGAATCACACGGCTCGATGAACGTGCGCGCTCCGGGTTCGATTGGCGCGTCGGCTTATCCATCGCGAGTCATCAAGGGCACGCGATCGTCAGGCCACATGGGCGATGAGCGCGTCACGGTGAAGGGACTGACGGTTGCCAGGGTTGATGCGGAGAACAACCTGCTGATGATTCGCGGCGCTGTGCCGGGCGCAAACGGCAGCGTGGTAGTTGTTCAGAAGGCCGGGAAAGCAGTGAAAAGTAAAAAGTGAAAAGTGAAGGGTTCGACTTCACTTGGCGCCGCGATTCGTTACCGGCTCTTACTTATCACTTTTCACTGTTCACTTATTACTGGAGTTAATTATGCCTACCGTTAAGGTGCGCAACTTAAAAAACGAAGAGGTTGGCGAAGTCGAATTGTCGGACGCCGTGTTTGGCGTGCCCTTGAATGAGGCGCTGATTCACGCTGCGGTGAGAAACTTCATGGCCAACGCCCGCCAGGGAACATCGGCCACCAAAACGCGCGGCGACGTTTCCGGATCCGGCCGCAAGCTCTGGAAACAGAAGGGCACCGGCCGCGCGCGTATCGCGTCGCTTCGTTCCCCACTTTGGAAGGGCGGCGGGAACGTGCATGGCCCACAGCCGCGCGACTGGTCATACAACATGCCGCAGAAGATGCGCCACGGCGCGTTGCGCTCCGCGCTTTCCGAGCGGGTGCGTGAAGGACGCGTGGTTTTGGTCGACGGCTGGACGCTCGAGCAGCCGAAGACGAAAGAGTTTGTTGCCTCGCTCAAGCAGTTGGGCCTCGAGGGCAAGACGCTGATCGTCGATTCGCTGGATAACGAAAACCTGAAGCTGTCGACGCGGAACGTGCAAAGCGCGAAAGTGGTTAACAGTTTCGGCCTGAACATCTACGACCTGCTCTATCACGAGAAACTAATTATTTCCGAGGCGGCGGTCAAAGAGCTCGAGCAGTTGCTCGGACCAAAGAAGGCCAGCACGGGAGCGGACGAGACAGCGACCGAAGAAAAAGCCGAAGCGAGCGGCGCCGCAGAGCCGGCTAAGCCAAAGCGCGCGCGCAAGCCGGCAGAGAAAACTGCGAAGCCGGCGACGCGGAAGAAACCGGCGACGCGGAAGAAAAAGGAGGCGACTGAGTAATGAGAACGGTTTGGGACATCATCAAGTCGCCGGTGATTACGGAAAAAGCCCTGGTCGCGAAAGAGGAGTCGCAGGACACGCGGCAGTTGTTGACGTTTCGCGTTGATCGGCGCGCTACCAAGCCGGAAATCAAGTCAGCGGTCGAGTCGATTTTTCAGGTGAAGGTGGACCACGTGCGCACGATCAATTTTATGGGCAAGATGGCGCGGCGCGGACGCTTCGAAGGACGAAAGCCTTCGTGGAAGAAAGCCTACGTGACGCTGAAACATGGCGAGAAGCCGGTGGACTACGGTGAAAGCATTTAGTTTCGAGTTCCGAGTTTCGGGTTCCGAGTTAAGAAGAGTTCGGAACTCGAAACTCGAAACTCGAAACTCGAAACTGATACTCGGAACCTAAATTATGGGTATTAAGAAGTTAACCCCAACCTCTCCGGCGCGTCGGTATCAAACTTATCTCACGCGAGATGAGTTGACCGCCGGCGCAGTTCCTGAGAAGTCGCTGCTGGAGTCGAAGAAGCGAATTTCCGGTCGCAACAGCGATGGACGCATTACGGTGCGGCGACGTGGCGGTGGCCACAAGCGTTTCTATCGCATCGTCGACTTCAAGCGCGACAAGGAAGGCGTGCCCGGCCGCATCACGCAGATCGAATACGATCCGAACCGGTCGGCCCACATCGCTCTGGTCACTTACCTCGATGGCGAGAAGCGTTACATCATCGCGCCCATCGGGATTGAAGTCGGCAAGACAATCATGAGCGGCGCTGAGGCCGACATCTTGCCCGGCAATTCGCTGCCGCTGATCAATATTCCACTGGGCACGCAGATTCATAACATCGAGCTGCGGCCGGGAAAAGGCGGACAGATGGCGCGCTCAGCCGGAGCGTTTGCGCAGCTCGTGGCCAAGGAAGGCGACTACGCGCAACTGCGCATGCCGTCGGGTGAAGTGCGGCGCGTGCCGCTGGTTTGTAAGGCCACGATTGGCCAGGTTGGAAATATCGAGCATGAGAATGTTTCGTTTGGTAAAGCGGGCAGATCGCGTTGGAAAGGTATTCGCCCACACGTGCGTGGCGTGGCAATGAATCCGGTTGACCATCCACACGGCGGCGGCGAAGGAAAAACCTCCGGCGGTCGCAATCCGGTGACACCCTGGGGCCAGCCGACGCGCGGTTACAAGACGAGAAGTAACAAACGAACGCAGCGAATGATTTTGAAGGATAGGCGAACCAAGTGATTGCCGATTGCCAATTGCCGATTTTCGATTGGCGTTTGGCCAGGAGTTGAACTTGGTTTTGAAATCGGCAATCGGCAATCGGCAATTGGAAATTGGCAATGGAGAGCTATGGCACGTTCAGTTAAAAAGGGACCGTTTATCGATAAGAGCGTTCAGAAGGCTGTCGAGCGCGTGCGCGCCGGCGGCAATCGGCCTCCGGTAATTAAGACCTGGTCGCGACGTTCGACGATCACGCCGGACATGGTTGGTTTGACGTTTGGTGTGCACAACGGCAAACGACATCTGCCGATCTATGTGACGGAAAACATGGTGGGCCATAAGCTCGGCGAGTTTGCACCCACGCGCACCTTCAAGGGCCATTCGGGCACCAAGGTGGAAAAGGCGACCAAGGTAGCGCCGGCGGCTAAATAAGGTTTTGAGTTTTGAGTTTCGGGTTTCGAGTTAAAGCGCGCTTCGAAACTCGAAACTCGAAACTCGGAACTCGGAACTCGGAACTGGAAAGATTATGGAAGCGATAGCAAGTGCAAGATATCTTCGCGGGTCGGCGCAAAAGGCGCGGCTCGTGGTCGATATGATTCGCGGCAAAGATGTCAACAAGGCCCTGGCCATTCTGCGCTATTCGAGCAAACGCGCTTCGGGTTTGATTGAGAAGTGCATGCGTTCGGCGATTGCCAATGCCAACGAAGCGGCCGAGAAGGCCAACGTGGCTATCGACCCGGACGATCTTTGGGTGAAGACGGCGTTCGTGGATCGGGGACCGACCAAGGGCCGGCGTCGCGTGCGCCCGGCGCCGCAGGGTCGAGCCTATCGCGAGCAGCGCCATTTTTGTCACGTGACTATTTTGCTTTCCAACGATGCGCGTCCGGAGCCAAAGGCAAAGCGCCATGGTGACGGCAAAGCGGTGGAAGCGAAGCCGGCAAAACTAGCGGAAAGCAAGGGTCGGAAACGAGGCGGAGCGGCAGCCGCGCCGCGTGCGAAGCGCACGGCGCCGAAGACTGAGGCTTCTGAAAAGTCAGACGCCGCGGCCAAGGCAGCGGGCGAGAAGAAGGCGAGCAAACGCACTGCGAAGAAGAAGGCGAAGGCAGAAGAATAAGAGAGGGCGTGTCAGAATCACCTGCGTGAGCGGGTGGCCCATCTCAAATTTGAGAGCTCAGATATCAAACTGAAGCAAAGAACTGGAGAAGATTGTGGGTCAGAAAGTTCATCCCTACGGATTCCGCCTCGGCTATAACAAGGACTGGCATTCGCACTGGTTCGCGAAGAAGCAGTACGGCGAGTACTTGTTGGAGGATCTCAGGCTCAAGCGCGATCTGAAGCAACGTTTCGCCGGTGCGGGCGTTTCACACGTAGACATTGAGCGCGCGGCAAACCGACTCAAGATCATTATCTACACCTCGCGGCCGGGCATCATCATCGGTCGCAAGGGCGCCGAGATCGACAAGCTGAAGACGGATCTATCAGCGAAGACGGGTCGCGAAGTTTTAGTTTCGATTCAGGAAATTCATAAGCCGGAGTTGAATGCGCAGTTGCAGGCAGAAAAGATTGCGGCGCAACTCGAAAAACGCATCGCCTTTCGCCGTGCCATGCGCAAGGCGGTTGAAGAATCACTTAGATTTGGCGCGCAGGGAATCAAGGTGAAAGTTAGCGGACGCCTGAACGGCGCTGAAATCGCGCGCAGCGAATGGCACCTGCAGGGACAGCTGCCGCTGCACACGTTGCGTGCCGACATAGATTACGGTTTGGCAGAAGCGCGCACTACATTCGGGCAGATTGGCGTGAAGGTTTGGATTTATCGAGGCGAGATTCTGGACGCCAAAGCGGCGATGGCCCGCGGCACCGGCTCGGATCCGATTAACGAAACGCGCATGGGCGAACGCGAGCGCCGTCCGCGCACGCGCCGCGAACGTGAAGGCGGCGGATCGGACGGGAGAAGACCGCGCGGAGAGAACGGATAGGAGATTTCCGATTGCCCATTGCCAATTGCCGATTTAGGAAGTGTTTCAATCGGCAATCGGCAATCGTAAATCGGCAATATTGAATGCTATGTTGATGCCGAAAAAAGTTAAGCACCGGAAGCAGATGCGCGGACGCATGACCGGCGTCGCGACTCGTGGCAGCGAGATCAGCTTTGGTGAATACGGACTTAAGTGTCTGGAACCCGCATGGATAACAGATCGACAGATTGAGGCAGCCCGCATTGCCATGACCCGTCACATCAAACGTGGGGGCAAGATCTGGATCAGAATGTTTCCTGATAAGCCGGTGACAAAGAAACCCGCCGAGACCCGCATGGGTAAAGGTAAAGGCGCGCCCGAATATTGGGTCGCCGTGGTAAAGCCGGGCAGGATTCTTTATGAGATCGAAGGCGTCGACGAAAAAACCGCGAGAGATGCGATGCGACTGGCCGCTCAAAAACTTCCAATCAAGACAAAGTTTGTGACGCGCGCCGATCAGGAAGGGGGCGCGATCTAACCAATGAAACAACGCGAGGAGTTGGATAAGTATCGAGAAATGGGAGAAGACGAGTTGCGGGCCGAAGCGGCGCGTTTGCGAGAGTCGCTTTTCCGTCTCAACTTCAAATTAGCGTTGGGAGAAGTCGATGCGGTGAAACGCATTCGTCAGGAAAAGAAATCGCTGGCCCGCATTGAGACCATTGCCAGGCAGCGTCCTGCTCGGGCAGACAGCTAACAACCAGAATGCAACGGCTTGGGTCGTTGCTTAAAGAGTGTGAGAAGAAATGGCAGAGAATCAGGAAAATATCACGCAAGCAGCCAGTGGAACCGAAGCCCCGAAGAGCGCTGTTAGTCGCGCGCACCGTTCAGAGAAGGTGGGCACTGTTTCGTCCGACAAGATGCAGAAAACGGTAATCGTCCGAGTCGATCGCCTGGTGTTGCATCCGAAGTATCGCCGTTACGTGCGACGCACGTCGAAATTCATGGCGCATGACGACTTAGGATCGACGACCGGCGATCGCGTACGCATCGTTGAGACGCGGCCGCTGTCGGCGAACAAGCGTTGGCGCGTAGTTGAAATTGTGCAGAAGGCAGCTAAGTAACCATGATTCAAATGCAGACCTCCCTGGAGGTCGCTGACAATTCGGGAGCGCGTCGCGTCGAGATGATTATGGGCATCGGTGGCTCGACCGGCGCGATTGCCGGTCTCGGTGATCGCATCAAGGTGACCGTAAAGGAAGCTTCGCCTGATGGCGCGATCAAAAAAGGCACGGTGCAGGACGCGGTGATTGTGCGCACGCGCAAAGAAGTCCGCCGGCGAGATGGGACTTATATTCGATTTGATCAGAACGCCGCCGTGCTGATCAAGGAAGACGGCACGCCGATTGGCACGCGCGTTTTTGGCCCGGTAGCGCGCGAACTGCGCGACAAGAATTACATGAAGATTGTTTCCCTGGCGCCGGAAGTGATCTAGTAACGCAATCCGGACAGGTCGGGATGATTGCGGTCGGAGTTGAAATGGTAAAGGCAAGAAAGAGATCAAAGATTAAGAAGAACGATCAGGTCGTACTGATCGCCGGCCGCGATAAAGGCAAGCGTGGTCGCGTGCTGGCAGTCGCGCCGACACGCGGCAAAGTGAAGATTGAGGGCGCCGGTATCATCAAGCGGCATCAGAAACCGGCCGGCAATCGCAGCGGCGGAATTATCGATAAGGAATCATGGGTCGATATCTCGAATGTGCAGATTGTCGATCCGCAATCCGGCAAGCCTTCGCGTGTTTCGTACAAGACGGACGGCGACGGAACCAAATTCAGAGTGGCGACCGCGAGCGGGCACTCGATAGAGAAATAGGGTCCGACAAACTTTAGTTTGTTGCTGACTGAAAGTGACGAAAGATACGACAAACTGAAGTTTGTCGGACAACGAAAATGGCCAGACTGAAAGAGCGTTATCAAAAAGAGGTCGCCCCGGCGATTGCGAAAGAATTCGGGATCAAGAACCCGATGGCCGTGCCGCGCCTCGACAAGATTGTGCTGAACATGGGCATGGGCGAGGCGGTCGCCAACGCCAAGGTCCTGGATACCGCAGTCGAAGAACTGAAAGCGATTGCCGGACAGAAGCCCGTGATCACTCGCGCGAAGAAATCCATTGCGAGCTTCAAGC
>Ga0137409_10002688_pt1 | contig 18950 bp, 20 predicted proteins | sample CZODoug1_16funga_FD_122059 | JGI IMG/M metagenome (GOLD analysis project Ga0137409, IMG submission 122059) | Vadose zone soil fungal communities from Angelo Coast Range Reserve, California, USA - CZODoug1_16fungal (Hybrid Assembly) | ecosystem: Environmental > Terrestrial > Soil > Vadose zone... | reverse complement strand
ACGGGCTTTGCATTTTCTCCGGACGGCAATTTCCAGCGCGAATTCGAGGATGCTTTTGAATTCGAGGAAACCACCGATCAGGTCACCGCCATCGGCGACATCAAGCGCGACATGGAACGCGCCGAGCCCATGGACCGCCTGCTTTGCGGCGACGTCGGCTACGGCAAAACAGAAGTCGCCATGCGCGCGGCGTTCAAGACCGTCGTGGACAACAAGCAGGTTGCCGTTCTCGCGCCGACCACTGTGCTCACCTTCCAGCATTTCGAAACGTTCAAGAAAAGATTCGCCGCTTTCCCCGCGCGCATCGAAATGCTCAGCCGCTTCCGCAGCGCTGCGGAGCAGAAAAAAATTCTCGCGGATTTGGAAGCGGGCAAGGTGGACGTGGTCATCGGCACGCATCGTCTGCTCTCGAAGGACGTGAAATTCGCCGACCTCGGCCTTCTCGTGGTCGATGAAGAGCAGCGCTTCGGCGTCGCCCACAAAGAGCGCCTCAAGGAAATGCGAAAAAACGTGGACGCCCTCGCGCTCTCCGCCACGCCCATTCCACGCACCTTGCACATGTCGCTTGTTGGCCTTCGCGACATGTCCGTTATCGAAACGCCTCCGCGCGACCGACTGGCCATTCAAACCGTCGTCGCCCCCTTTCAGGAAGAGTTGGTGCAGAGTGCCATCGAAACCGAACTTGCTCGCGACGGCCAGGTCTTCTTCATTCACAATCGCGTCGAATCGATTTATTCGCTCGGAGCCATGGTGGCGAAGCTGGTGCCCAAGGCACGCGTCGTGGTGGCCCACGGCCAAATGGCCGAAAAAGAACTCGAAAGCGTGATGTTGAAATTCATTCGCGATGAAGCGGATGTGCTAGTCGCGACCACCATCGTCGAGAACGGTCTGGACATCCCCCGCGCCAACACGATTTTGATCAACCGCGCCGACCGCCTGGGGCTCGCCGAGCTCTATCAATTGCGCGGCCGCGTCGGTCGTTCCGCCCAGCGCGCCTACGCCTATCTCCTCGTCCCGGCGGACGCCTCGCTCTCCGACATCGCCCGCAAACGCCTCGCCGCCATGAAGGAGTTCAGCGAACTGGGCGCCGGATTCCGCATCGCCGCGCTCGACCTTGAGCTGCGCGGCGCTGGCAACATGCTCGGCCGCCAGCAGCACGGACATATCGAAGCCATCGGCTTCGATATGTATTGCCAGATGCTGGAGCGCGCCGTTTCCAAGCTAAAGGGCGAAGAAGTCGCCCCGGACCTGCGCACCACGCTCAGCCTGGGCTTTGACGTGCGCATCCCGCAGGACTACATCCCTAGCGAAAATCTCCGCCTGCGCACCTATAAACGCATCTCCTCGATCGCCTCCGAAGCAGACAAGCAGGACGTCCGCAAGGAGCTCGAAGACCGCTTCGGAAAACCGCCTTCCTCCGTGGAAAACCTTTTGGAGTACGCCGCCCTCAAATCCATATGTGAGCGGCTGCGAATCTCCGCCGTGGAACGCCAGGGGACCCGCATCGCGGTCAGGTTCCATCCCGAGACAACCCTGGACCCGGCCAAACTGGTCTCCGTGGTACGCTCTCGTACGGGCATCAAACTCGACCCCAGCGGCGTACTCTGGATGGAGGTCAAACGGGGTGAATCCATCCCCGCTGCGTTGAGAAACGTATTGCTCGGCCTTCAGGGGCAGGGCTAGACTTTAGAGGTGAGGGAATTGATGCGAAAACTTGTTGTCATCGTGGCACTCTTTGCCGCCCTGCCGCTCGCGGCACAGGATCAGCCGCAAGGTTCTCAGCCGAAACCGGCGGCCGGGCCCACTCTTGAGAAGCCGGGGATGGCGGCGCCCGACGCAAAATCCGAAAAGCCCGCGAAACCCGCCGCTCCGAAAGCGGCTAATCCGGATAGCGGCAAGACCGTCGAAGAGATTATTGCCCGCGTCAACAATGAAATCATCACCCGCTCGGAGTACGACAAAGCGCGCCAGGCTGCTGAAGAGGAAGCCAAATCGGAATGCCAGAATCGCTGCACCCCGGAGCAGTTGCAGATCGCCATCGAGGATCGCCAGAAAAACACTCTGCGCGACCTTGTCGACCAGTCCCTCCTGGTGCAGCGCGCCAAGGACATGGGCGTGAGCGTCGAGCCGGAGCTCATTAAAAGACTCGATGCCATCCGCACCGAAAACAAGCTCGCCAGCATGGAGGAGCTTGAAAAGGCCGTTTCCGGGCAGGGAATGAACTGGGAAGATTTCAAAAGCAACATTCGCAGCACTCTGCAGACGCAGCGCGTGATCAGCAGCGAGGTCGGTTCGCACATCACCATCAGCGATGAGGAAGTGACGAAGTATTACGAAGCGCACAAGACCGAATTCGTGCGCCCGGAGCAGGTGGCGCTGCGGGAGATCGTGGTTAGCACCGAAGGAAAGAAGCCGGAAGATCTCCCGGACCTGAAGAAAAAGGCGGAGACCGCCCTCAAGCGCGTCCAGGACGGCGAGGACTTTGGCGCAATCGCCAAGCGGCTTTCCGATGGCAGCACCAAGAGCCAGGGCGGCTTCCTCGGCATCTACAAGCGCGGAGAACTTTCCAAGGAACTCGAGGACAAGGTCTTCAAGATGAAGCGCAACGAGCTGACCGAAGTCATGGAAACCAAGCAAGGTTTCCTGGTCCTGCAGGTCCTGGAGCACTACGACGAAGGCGAACAATCGCTCGCGAAAGTCAAAAATGAAATCATGGACAAGCTCTACAGCGGGCGCATGGAACCCGCGATGCGCGAATATCTCAAGACCCTGCGCGAGCAGAGTTACGTGGTGATTAAGCCCGGTTTTCAGGACATCGCCGGCGGCGGAGGCTCCGAGATTCAGGAAGTAAGCGCGACGCCGGAAGTCAGCAAGCAGAAGAAGGCCCGTAAGAAATTCCTCTTGTTCGGAAAGAAGTCGGAATCGGGAACATGAAGTCGCCCTTCGTCACTGATCTAAACTCCGAACAGAGCATCACTACTTTTTTCCTCGTTCACGAAAAAGAGATTCGCAACACCCGCGAGGGCAAGCCCTACTTGCGCCTCGAGCTCGGCGATCGCAGCGGCACCATCGAAGCTCGTATGTGGGATCAATTCGACGTCGCGGCGAAGGACATCGGCCGCGACGATTTCGTCAAGGTAAACGCGCGTGTCGAGATTTACCGCAACAAGCCGCAGCTCTCTTTGCAGCAGCTTCGGCTCGCGAAACCCGAGGAGGTCGACCTGGCTGACTTTCTTCCCCACACCAAAGAAGACGTCGGCAAGCTCTACGCCCAGCTTTTGGAATATGCGGGCTCGATCGCGAATCCCTGGCTGAAAGAGCTCACGACCTCCATCATTTCTGACCCCGCCATCGCCGCGAAATACAAACGCGCTCCCGCGGCGAAAGTGATGCACCACGCTTATCTCGGCGGCCTGCTCGAGCACGTCATCGGCTTGTGCGGCCTCGCGAGGCAAATCGCTGTCCACTACCCGGAGCTCGACGTTGATTTGCTGCTGACGGCCGCGATTTTGCACGACGTCGGTAAGCTCGACGAACTTTGCTACGAGCGCGCCGTCGGCTACACCATCGAAGGCCAGCTCCTCGGCCACATCATGATGGAATTCGAAACTGTCTCCAAAGCCATGGACGCCATCGAGGGTTTCCCGCCCAACTTGAAAACCGTCGTCCAGCATCTCCTCATCAGCCATCACGGCCAATACGAATTTGGCTCGCCAAAGCTCCCCATGATCCGCGAAGCCATGGCCTTCCACTACATGGACGACCTCGATTCCAAGCTCGCCGCCGTCCGCGCCGCCCTCGCCGTCGATTCCGGCGACCCTGAGTGGTCCGCCTACAGCGGCGCCCTCGGCCGCAAATTCCTCCGCCTCGACGCCTTCCTAAAAGAAAAGGAATCCACCGCCAAGAAATCCGCGTAGCACCGCCTCCTTAAACGTCAACGTGCTTTTGACCTCTATTTTGGGTAAGCTACACCGTGCAGTACATCACCATTGGTTTGCCTGAAGAACTTACCGAGGCGCTCGCTTGTTCCGGCGGTGAATTTTCCTGCGCTGTTTGTGGACAACTTACGCCCAAGTTCAGCTCGAATACTTGCCTCACGAAAGGAGTGTGTTATGCCCAAAAAGATCGATCCGCTCAATAAAAAGCTCTACGGTTCCGTAACGGCAATGCTGACGGTGACCGACGTGAAAGCGGCAGCCGACTTCTACCAAAAGGCATTCGGCTTTGCCAAACGCGGGATCATGAATGGTCCAGACGGCAAGGCGATCCACGCCGAGCTGACACTCCGCGGCACGACATTAATGTTAGGGCCGGAAATGGCGCAGATGGGTTCGCGCAGTGCGAAAACCATCGGCGCCTCCCCGACGAGCTTGTATCTGCTGACCGAGAAGGTAGACAAGACGGTTGCCAAGGCCGTAAAGCTCGGCGCCGTTCTCAAGGGACCCGTGATGGATATGTTTTGGGGCGACCGCTGCGGGGCCATTGTCGATCCCGAGGGTTATATTTGGATGGTCGCTACCCACATGGCAGAACTCACACCTAAGGAAATGCAACGGAAGATGAAGGAACAAATCGCCAGCCAACAGGCGGCCCGTGCTGCGAGTGCCGACTGAGGAACTTTTCTACGTACTCGCCCGAGAAGTCATGTTGTTGTGTTGGTTTCGGCGGTGTTCGGTTCCCCATAATCTGCTCTCAAATTCGCGTGACTTTGTTCTAGCCAGGAGTGCTTACTCCCTGCTTGAAGGGGCTTACCGTACTTGAAAAGCGAACCCGTATAGGGAACCCCATCGAACGTCGCCTTTACAGGCACCTTCCCTTTGGTGGCGAATTCCGTACCGGTATCGTACGGAAAAAGCACATAAGCTCCTCCGCCATCGCCTGCTTCAATTTTCGCCTTGAATTTGTATTTCTTCATTGTTTTACCAGTCTTTCTCACCGCGCGGCCCCGATGACTTCGAATTAAGCGCCGCTAGCCATTTCTTCCTCAACGGCTTCAGATTGGCTTCTTCGCTGAAAGCCATGCCGCAGCAATCAAACACATCGTGATCATGGTTGAGAAAACGATGGGGGTGGCGAAGGCGTATTTCCAGCTCAAAGCTGTGACCGCGGCAAAGCCAATGGCGAGCGCCCACGCGGTGCGGCGCATGCGTGCAAAAGTCTCTGCCGGAAGGCCGCCCAGCTGCCACGCCAATACCGCGGCGAACAAAAGAAACACAGAGAAGAAAAGCCCGAACGCGCTAAGAAGTCCCAATAAGTCCGGCTAAACCCTTGTGCATCGAAATGAATCGACCGCATTGCGTCAATAAGTCAGCCTACTCCCCATTCGGGATTGGTCTGGCGAAACCCAAGTGTATGTCCGATAGCAAAAAGCAGCAGAAGAACAGAAGCGATTCGATAAAGCAAAGACGCTTTCATGTCTTGCCTCCAGAGATCACCCGGCGGCACTGTATCCCCTTCGCCATATAACGGGCAACGCGAAATTATTTCGGGCCCGAGGTTCGCTTATGGGAAGTGGTGACCTAGCGGCCACATGCCTGGTAAGCCGCGTTATCAGGCATTGAACGAGAATTGCATACTGACGGGCGTGGGTGTACGTTATCGGTCGGCCGGGAAGTCAAAATGGAAGTCCCGGATTACGACGCACGGAGGTAAGTCATGAAAGCTAGGCTCGCAATTGCTCTCTCGTTTTTCCTCCTACCTGCGCTCCTGTTGTTCGTCAATAACAGCAGCCGGGCAAACGGCAACCCGCGGCCTCATGCGGCTCACGGTTGCTCCGCGAAGACGACCGTCGGCAGATATTTCGTGATCTGCAATGGGTTTCTTTCACCAAGCCCGAACGCACCGTTGCTTCCGGCAAAGCTGCTGGGTACCCTCAACGCCGATGACAATGGCACGTTCACCGGTGCCAGCACCGTCATGATCGGCGGGGGGCCCCCGCTCACGCAGACGGTCGTTGGAACCGAGAATCTAAACTCCGATTGCAACGGCACCATCACCTACGATCAAAAAATTAACGGCAAGCAAGGTCCGCCGCTGGACATCACCTTCTTCGTCTCCGACGAAGGCGACAGACTCGATGGGCTCGTTGTGGATCCAGGTACAGTGTTTTCTTGCGAGCTGCACCGCACATCAACGAACGACTGAGCCAACTCCTGAGCAGTCGGATTATCGCAGACTGGCCCACTACCGGGAACTGGGGCAGTTCGACTCGTCATCAAGGGCGCTAGGCCGCCAGCGCAGGGCGCACAGCCTCGTCGGCGGCGGCTGGTCAAAGCGAAGCAAAGAATTGCCCACCCTTCGCACAAAACAAAATCGCAAAGGGTAGGCCACCCGGAGCCGTCTCAGCCTTTCAAGGATGCGCCACTCGCCGCAAAATGCTCGAATGCGAGCGAACTTATCAGTGCGTTCCGGACCGTTCTCGGATATTTGTCGGCATATTTCACTAGCTTCTTTTTATCGAGGACTTGCAACTCGATCTCATCGAGACGTGGTGTCAGTCCGCTTTGGAGCGTGAGGTAAATCCAGTCAAGCAAAGCCTTCTCTGGTTCGCCAATTCGATATTTCGAATAACGTGTCCGCTTTTCGACGAAACCCCAGAAGAGATGCTCCGAAATTGTCCGTAATGTAATCGCAAACTCCGGCGTCCTGTACTCTTTCGGCTTACCGGTCGTTACACAGGTAAGCGACACCGGGCTCTGTGTACTCACTCCCCAGTGATTCAGTGCCGATTCAAGTGAAACATACGAGTTCGGCTTGAGGACGCTCAAAAAATCAGAAGCCGAAGCGTCTCGCACCAATTTGTTCAAGTAGACTCCGTTTGATACTCGGCTGAGCAGTCCCCGTTTCACCAATCTAGATGCTGCTTTCCACGCCGAGGCGGCGGGCAGACCGTATTTGGCGGCTAACTCATCTACGACGACAACGTCCGTCAATCGTGCTTCGTCTGTCAAAACCTTTACCCAATCCAGTCGTTTTGTATTGGTGTCTTTCATAGCCACTCCTTATATAGCGTTGTCACGCATCTCTCAACTTACCGAATTTGCCCTCTTCGAGCGGCGAGTAAACTTCAGGAGGCAATATGGGGCTTAGTTCGAGACTGCAGAGTTTTGTGTCGATCAGCGCGTCCCTGTAGCAGTGAACGACAACCAGAATTCGTGCCGCCGAACTCACTCCGAGGAGGAGGAACCGATCCTCTTCCACGGAGTGTTCTGGATCATAAAAAGGCGTGCATGCGGATCGCTGAAAACGCTCTGCACTTCTTCGAACCAAACTCTGTGCTTGGTCCGATTGCGTCTATTTTTCCGCTCGTCCCAATCGAACTGTAGCATATCTAGATAATATCTATATTCGAGAAAGCTGGCAAGGGTGCGGGACGGAGGCGGCTCCTTTCGGAACACGGGCCACGGAGCGCGTCTTGCTACGCCGCGCGCACCAGCCTAAACTGGAAATGAGGACGCACCGCAATACGGGGAGAATTGGGACTCGGAGATTCGACTAACAACTAAAAACTAAGAAGTTAAAACCGAGAACTGAAAACTGACCACTGAAAACGCTAATGATTCCCGCATCCTTCCAAATTCGCGACCTCACCATCCGCCCTGCCGCGGTGCTCGCTCCCATGGCGGGCGTGACGGACACGCTCTTCCGCCGCGTCATTCGCGGCCTCGGCGGCTGCGGCCTGCTGATGACGGAGTTCACCAGCTCCGAAGGCGTCACGCGCAGCGCGAAGAAAACTCTGCGCTATCTCTACTTCCAGGAAGACGAGCATCCGATTACCGCGCAGCTTTTTGGCGCGAATCCCGCCGTCATGGCTGAAGCCGCGAAAATGGTCGAAGACCTCGGCTACGACGCCGTGGACATCAACCTCGGCTGCCCCGCCAAGAAAGTGGTGAAGTGCGGCGGCTCCGGCCTGCTCCGCGATTTGCCGCTGCTCGAAGATATTTTCAGAGCCGTCCGCGCCGCAGTGAAAATTCCGCTGACCGTCAAGCTGCGCGCCGGCTGGGATGAAAATTCCATCGTCGCGGTCGACGTCGCCAAAATGGCGGAAAGCATCGGCGTGGAAGGCGTCGCCGTCCATCCGCGCACCCGCGAGCAAGGTTACGCCGGCGCGGCGGACTGGAGCATCATCGCCGCCGTCAAGCAAGCCGTGAAAATCCCCGTCATCGGCAACGGCGACATCAACAAGCCCGAAGACGCCGCGCGCATGGTTAGCGAAACCGGCTGCGACGCCGTCATGATCGGCCGCGCCGCCGCCACCAATCCCTGGATTTTTTCGCAGATGCAGCAGCACGCCCAAACCGGCCGCTACGACACCCCCACCGACGCCGTCCGCTACCGTTTACTGATGGCCTACTATCGGCAAATTAATGCTGCTAACCTGCCCGATGGTGTAGGCAAAATGAAGCAGTTCGCTTGCTGGTTTACTCATGGTGTGGGGAACGGCAGCGAGCTTCGTGGAATTGTACATGCGGCGCGAACGCCTACTGAGATCCTCGAGAGTGTCGAACGCTTTTTCGAGGGCCGAGTCACCGCGCAGCAAGAAGCTGACCCCGACCGGGTCACCAGAATGGAGGACCCAGCCCATGGTCCCTCCCAGCACCACGGTATCGAAGAAACGCTCGGAACGTAGAATCGCCGTACGCCTGCCCCTCAAAGTCCGGGGGCTCGACGCCCGCGGCTTCGCCTTCGAAGAAGATACCGCCAGCGAAAATCTTTGCCGCAACGGAGCAGCCTTCGTGACGCATTTCGACGTCGCCATTGGCTCCGACCTCGAAATCCGCATTCCTTTTTCGCAGTACGCCTCGCGCCGCGCCAGCAGCTCCGCGCTTTCCCGTAGCGCTGACGCTGACTTCGCTACCCATGGCCGCGTCGTCCACGTCGCCGATTCCCAGTCCCAAGGCGAAAAGCTCGTCGGCGTCCAGTTCACCGGCCCCCGTTTCCAACGCGTCTTCCGCTCCGAATCCGCCGCCTAACCTCTTTCTTTTGTAGTGGCGCAACATGTTGCCCCCACCCCGGCGCGGTTTCCGACATTGCACCGCCTTCGCTCTCCACCCGCTAGTTATCGCCCCAAATACGTCGCGATAAACCAGCTATTGCCCCACGCATCTTTCACTCCCGCCGACCGGTCTCCATACTCCTTGTCCTGCGGCGTCTCAATCGAGGTTGCCCCCGCCCGCAGCGCCCGCGCATAGACCGCATCCGTGTCCGGCACATACACATGCAGGTGGCACGGCATCGGCTGGAATTCCCCGTACGCCTCGTCAATCTCCAGCGTCGCGTTCCCGATTCGAATCGTCGCGTGCAGCACCGCGCCCTCCGGCGATTTGGCCACGCCCAGCGCCTCGGCCCCAAAAGCTGCCTCCATAAACGGAATCATCCTGTGCGCCTCGCGGAGGTGGAGATAGGGCTGGACGGAACGAAGTCCTTCAAGCCCAGGAGTCCAATGTTTCGGCGTGGCGATGTACCAGTGATTGCCGAAATGATCTTTGACGGCGCCCCAGCGGTCGCCTGAAGGATGGTCGTCGGTTGGCGCGTAGATGGAGGAGGCGCCGGCTTGCAGGGCGCGGGCGTAGGCGGCATCGGGGTCGTCCACATAGAGGTGGATCGCTGCGGGCGCGGTTGGATACTGCTCGTTCCCATCGCTCACCTCGATCGCGGCGTCTCCGATCGCCACTTCCGCATGCATGATCGACCCATCCGGCGCCGGCATCCTCATCCGTTCCACGCCCTCGAATGCCGACTTCAGGAACTCCATGAACTGCGCCGCGGGCCGCACGATGATGTACGGCGTGATGGACGTCAATCCCGGCCGCTGGTAAGGAACGGTTCTAACTTGCGCTTCCCCCGTCCCTGCTGCTGATGCTCCTGTGCGTTCGCTCACGGATGATCTCCTTTGCAAATCGGATTTCAACCCGGCCTGAAACTCTTCGCGCGGAAGCTCGCGCAATGCCCGCGCCACGTGCACCGGGGAAGCCTGATTGCCTCGGGCGTTTCCTCCGGGCGGCCGCAATGACACTAGCATCGCCGGCACCGCATCATCAAGCGGCACGGCGACGGTGCGCTTGGCTATGGCCTCCTCCATGGGCGCCGGCCGTCAATATATCTTGACGTATATCTAACTCTGTGATACATAGGATTGCAACCAGCCCCTTGCGAGAGGCGCCTGGTGAGCCTTTGTGAGGCCCGCCGCCCTTCGCATGCAATCAACGGAGGAACAATGAAGAATTCCACTAAGGTGATCAGCTTGACGTGTCTCCTGCTCGGCATTCCCGCCTGCCTGTATGCCGACCGTGCTCACGACCTCGCCGCCGTGGCTGCAGACCAGAAAGCGGTAACAGGGTGTAAACCGGCCACTCTAAATACCCAGACGTGTCACAGGAAATTCCCAACGGGCTGCACCGCCTCTGCGAGGGCATACGACGCATACTTGAACTTTTTGAAGAACCAGGTCCCAGCTTCAAACTGGACCTCCACGGACCTGCTTGACGGAAATAGTTTCAAGTCGCTGGAAGGCCAAGTTCCAAAGGGATTGAACGATGCCAACCACGCCAACCTTGCTCCCACTCTGGCTGATCTTCACGAGGGCAATGTAGTTACAGTCATCGCTTATCTTTACTTCGTGGAAGACACCAGCAAAGGCGCAGTAAACGGCGGGGAGACCACCAATTGCAGACTTCGGTTTCCGAACAGCTTTGACTATCACATCGGCATGGGCTTTGACTCGGCACTTGCGAAACAGATTCTCAAGACCAAACCGCAGCCCATACGCGGCAAACCTGTGAAAATGGACAAAACCAGCGTCGTGGCTGAGATGACACCCCACACGCGGGCTCCCAAGTGGACCTTTGCTCGAGTCAATTCACTGCAAGGACAGCAGGTCAAAGTTGTCGGACAACTGATGATCGATAACCTGCATTTGAACGTGAACGATGATTGCGGCTTTCCAAACGCGGGGAAGAAATGCTGGCGTGCAACCGTCTGGGAAATCCATCCGGTATCCCAGTTTTTTGTCTGCAATCTGAAGAACAAGCTATGCGATCAGTCTTCACCAGATACCGCCTGGACCAGCCTCGACAATGTGCCGTAAAGAAGAAAGCTTCTAGCCCCTGCGCGCGTCGATGGCCTCCAACGGCCGCACATGCCGCGCAACTTTGCCGGCGATTCGATCCTCAGCAGCCTCTAGGTCGTAGCGCGTCTGGAGATTCATCCAGAAAGCTGGCGCGTTTTTGAAATACAGTGCAAAACGCAGCGCCGTATCCGCCGTGATGCCCCGGCGCTCGTTAACGATATCCGCGATCCGTGTTACCGGGACGCGCAAGTCCATCGCCATCCTGTTCATGCTCAGACGCAGGGGCGTCATGAACTCCTCGCGAAGGATCTCCCCTGGGTGCACCGGTTTCAGTTTCTTTGCCATCGTGCCCTCATGGTTTCCGGTTAACGTCAACCAGTATGCACGGACGGCCGACTCGATATCAGAACAAAGCGGGTGCGGTGCTCTTAACGCGCCGGGTCCGCCGCCCTCGGACGTCATGGCCCACAAGTCGCCGCCCATATCGCGCCTTGATACGGCCGACTCGCAGGAGTACGATTCTGGGTAACGCTGAATCTCGCAGCGTATTTCTGTGACCTGGAGCAGGGAATCGAGTTTGATGCACTCCCTCGGGAAATCCACGTGGGATGTGCTGTCCCAAGGAGGGCTTCATGTTGGGTCAGAAGAAACCGGATACGAAGAGCACGGATGCAATGCGTCCATCGGATGCGACAGCGAACTGCCCGACGGCGTGGCTAGGATCAAGCCTGCACGTGAATGGCGAGATCACCGGCACCGAGGATCTGCTGATCGACGGCCCCGTCGAAGGAGTGATCCACCTTGATGAGCGGAGACTGACCGTCGGAACGACGGCGAGGCTAACGGCTGACATCGACGCCCGCGACGTGGTGGTGTACGGCTATGTGAAGGGGAACGTGCATGCGACGGGACGCATCGAGATCAAGAAGGACGGTTCGGTGGTCGGGAATTTGACGACGGCGCAGATCATGATCGAAGACGGCGCGGACTTCAAAGGTTCGATCGAAATCGATCGCAGCGCGGTGAAGGAACCCGACCAGAACGTCTCCGCGCGGGCGGCGGCTGCCTCGGCTGGCGCGGCGCTGAAAAGCATTTAACGCTCCTGCGTGCTGTACGGAACACACCAACTGACCGAGCCGCCGAAAGGTGGGACATCCTTACTCCCGGCCGCGTCGGAATTCCCGCGGTTCGGCTTCTAGCTGCCTCGCGCGTCGACCGGCGTTGCTCCCGCCTTCGTCAGGATTCCTCTCGCTCTTGACAAGTGTTACGTTACAGGCTGCAGTCAATCATGTGAGAATTCGGAGCTTCGCTCACAAGAGCCTGAGAGCGCACTACGCGGAAAACAGCGCAAAGGGTGTTCCGGCCGATTCGGCGGATAAGCTCCGCAAGATGCTCGCTTTTCTTGACGCCACGCAGGACCCCGAAGAATTGCGTGCGTTCCCGGCCTGGAAGCCGCATACCCTGACCGGCAACCGCAAGGGTGTTTGGAGCTTGACCGTCACCCGCAACCGGCGTCTGACGTTCCGAATTCACACCGCGGGTCGCGAAATCTGCGATTTGAACTCGGAAGACTATTATTAGATCGAAGGAGCAATTACCATGGCCATGAAGAACCCGCCTCACCCCGGCGATTTCATCCGCACGGAAATCACCGAGCCCGCAGGCCTCTGCGTCACCGCCGCCGCGGCCGCATTGCACGTTTCGCGGCCCGCCTTGTCCAGTCTCCTGAACGGCAAGGCCGCGCTCTCCGGCAACATGGCCCTGCGGATTGAAAAGGCTTTCGGCGTCAAGATGGACACCCTCATGCGCATGCAATCCTTACGACATCGCACAAACTCGTCTTCGCGAGAACCAAATCCGCGTTCGTCGCCTTCACCACTCCGCTGATGTTCACGCTTAAAGAGAGAAGAAAAGCCGGGAAATGCCGATCGAATGACCGGCCAAAACTAAGGGCGGATTCACTCCTGCATTGCTCAACAGGCCGTGTAGATGGAGTGCAATGTTCTGGCTGTGCGGCGGCTCAGGTTGCGCATCGCTCCAGCCGACAGCTGAGCGATCATACGAACAGACGCGCGTGAACTTCGCGATGGCAGGCTGCACTTTGTACCATTAGAGCCAGCTGTCGTTGAGGCCCGACTCCAATATCACAGTGGGGCTTCCATCGCCCACGCAATAGAGATGCATCTTGTAACCGTGTACCTCGACAAGACGGCCCGGTGGAAAATACGTCCGCAGATCATTCGAGCTCTCGACCGACTGATAGATGGCTCCAATGATAGCCAGCAATACAACGAGGCCTGCCAGTCCAGCAAGAAGATATCCCATCCACCGAAGGATGCGGCGCTTTCGCGGTCGACGCCCAGCACCACCCAGCGCTGCGGTCTCGTGAGGCATGTTTTCCTTTCGACCGATACGGGTGAGAAAGAGATCTTAGGTGGGAATTGCTGATCTGATACTACGAATTTGTCCAGGCGGCTGGTAGCCCCTTAGTTACTGAGCAAGACGCGAGTGCCGCATCCCTTTGCGCTTTTGGCAAAGGGTGCGGGTTTTGCCTTTTCCTCCATCTTTTTTTTTTGCATCCTCGTTTCTCAAGATTTTCCGCTTTCCCGGCGCGTGGGGCGCTTTTAAATCTGCGCTCGCGGGACTAAGATCCAAAGCCTTCGATATCTCATCTGACAGAGTGGCGAACATGCTGACAGTTCCACGGGACTGCTGACCTAGCTATAGGGTGCGTGAATTGACGCATCCCCTGTTCTGCCAATCGCTTCCAAGTCGTTTTCATCAGCGACACCAAGTGGCACAGCTATTGCTTTGTTCCGTACTGGCTACCGTTTGACAAAAGGGGTCCAGGTGGCGACGCGAGCAGACGGAACTCTTAACCGAAGCGATCAATCGTTTGGGTCCGAAGATGAAGAACGATCTTCTTCAGCGTCATCGAAGAACGGTCTCTCGAAGCGACGGCTCAGATTCTGGGTAGCTCGATTAGCGCCGTCAAGTCACGTCTTTTTCAAGGGCGCCAGAAGTTACGGTGGAACGAATCATTTTGCGAGGTTGTGGTCCGGGTGTCGAGGAAGTTCAACGCAGTTGATTGTTCGAAGTCCGTCTCGCAGTAAAAACAAAACGAAGTCTAACGAAGGAGAAAGTAAAAACATGAAGTCCAGACTGTTAGCAGGAGTAGTTTTCGGGATGTTGTTGTTTACTTCAGTGGCGCGGGCAGACGAGGACAGCAAACAGGAAGTCCACGCGCAAGGGATCGGGTTTTACACCAAAACCTCAACCAGCACTGGCCGCAGACAGGGCGCGACCGATGCAGGCGGGTTCCTGGTGGGCTACCGCTACCACTTCAATCGTTGGTTGGCTGCCGACGCGAGCTATGGCCGCGTCCGCGACACCCAGCGGACTATTACAACGACCCCAAGCTTGCTGCCTCCGATATTCGGGCCGGGCCCGAGGGTCATAACCACAACCTTGCCTGTTCAGGCGGATGTTAATGAGACTACGGCCGCTGCTGTGGTAACGATTCCAAGCTTCGGGCGACTAAAGCCCTATGCCCTTGGGGGGACAGGCGCATTGACTTTTGTTCCCACCCGGGCGCTAGGTGCATTCACCCCGGGAGCGAGTACGCAGTCGAAAGCAGTGTTCGAGTATGGTGGCGGCGTTGACTACGACTTCACCAGACACTTCGCGGGTCGAATCGAATACCGAGGCTTCGTTTACAAAAGTCCCGACTTCGGCCTGGTCGCATTGAATACGGGCACAACAACACATACGGCTCAGCCGTCGGCCGGTATCGTTTTCAAATTCTAGTTTGACGAAAACATATCCCCCAATAGCCGGCGCCACGCGTAGTCTAGCGTGGCGCTGGCCTGTTTTGGCACGGGCGGCGGGGATCGAACCGTTGAACAAACTAATTAAGTCCCACGTTTCACGGTGCTACCCACGGCCAGCCAAGCGAATTGGAGCTAAGTGCCGCCAGTTCGCCCGAAGTCAAAAGCGAATTAGCCCTCACCCTTGAAAATGACGCGTTTAAGCCGTTGCCTTATCCCTCAGGCCCACGAATAGATAGCCGGCACCTTTGCAGTTCGGGCATTCTTTATTGCGGTAATATCCGGCTGCCTGGCAGTGCGTCCTAACGCCGTTACCGGAGTGGAATCGAGTACAAAATCAATTAGATAGATGTCCGGTAACGCTCCCGCATTTCACTTCACCGATCAAGTCGGTCTCCCTGATACGCTTGCGTCCCTCTTTGGACACCAGGTCGTCCCGGGGTCACTCGCAGACTGAGCCAGTTTGGGGCGTGTGTTCTCCTTTTGCCCATCTCTCCTTAAATTTCAGTATCTTGCAGTCATCACAACTTTGGCATCCGGGTTGCTTTTCTCCAGAGTGAGGAGGAACTTATGCGCTATTTGAAATTTCTTGTTATTCCTATCCTGATGACGGCTTTGCTGAGCATTCCGAGCTCTGCAGCGCCTAACGTCTCTGTCAATGTCGGAGTAGAACCGGTTTGCCCGTATGGCTACTACGATTTCGCCCCATACGGCTGCGCGCCATACGGGTACTACGGGCCCGAGTGGTTTAACGGCGGCGTGTTCATCGGAGTCGGCCCTTGGTTTCACGGCCCCCACGACTTCCACGGCCACGTTGATAACCGTTTCGATCCACATCACGGCTACGCTGGTCCACATCCGGACCGTGGAGACAAGCCCTTTAATCACTTCCACGGAAACGAGATGCGTGATGGGCGCGGCCACGCAGACGGAGGTCGTGCAGGCGGAGGTCATGCAGGCGGAGGCCATGGAGGCGGAGGCCATGGAGGCGGAGGCCATCGCTAGAAACAGCGACAAACTCAAAGCAAATGGGTGCTACGTAGCGGATACCGGACATGTGAAACGACTTGATGTCCGGTAATCCGCGTTATCACAAGTGGAATCATTTCCATCTCGCGCGCTCTCCGCTCTTCGCGGAGACGGGAGTCCCTTCCAAGCTAGTTTTTTTCGCTCACGATCTCATCGTATGCGGCGCGCCGCGTCAGACCGCGTTCCTTGGCGGCCAGCTTCAGGGCTTCCTTGCGGTCGAGCTTGGCCTGCCGGATGAGCTCTTCGACGCGGTCGGCAAGACTTTGCGTGGAATTTGCTTGGGTGCGCGCGTCGGCGGGCGCTTCGGGGCCGATCAAGAGCGTAATTTCGCCGCGTGCGGGGCGTTCGTCGAGGGAAGTGGAGAGTTCGGAAAGTTTGCCGCGGCGGAATTCTTCGTGCAGCTTTGTCACTTCGCGCGCGATGCACGCGCTGCGATTGCCGAGAACCTCCCGGGCGTCGCCAACACACTCCGCGACTCGTTGCGGAGCTTCGTAAAGGATGATGGTGCGGTCCTCGATGCGCAGGCGTTCGAGGGCGCGGCGGCGTTCGCCGCTGCGCGCCGGCAAGAAGCCGACGAACAGGAATTCTTCGTTGGGCAGGCCCGAGGCGGAAAGGGAAGCGAGCAGCGCGGACGGGCCGGGAATCGGCACCACGGGAATCTGGTGCCGCAGGCAGAGCGTAACGAGGCGGTGGCCAGGGTCGGACACGAGCGGCGTCCCCGCGTCGCTCACCAGCGCGATCTTTGCGCCTTGCTCCAGCGCCACGACCAGTTCCGGCGCGCGGGTCAACTCATTGTGTTCGTGGTAGCTGACGAGCGGTTTGTGAATGTCGTAGTGAGTGAGGAGCTTCAGCGTGTGGCGCGTATCCTCGCAGGCAATTTTATCGACTTCCTTGAGGATGCGCAGCGCGCGCAGCGTGATGTCTTCGAGATTGCCGATCGGCGTACCGACAAGATAAAGGCAGCCGCCGTTCGCCGGATTAACCGCGTCTGCCGGATTGGCGGCGTCTGCCAGCTGGGGGGCAGGAGTCTTCTTCGCGCTCATGTTCATGAGTCTAGCACGCGTTCCGGGCAGGAGTTCCGGCCCACACCTGTAATGCCACGTAGTCATTGAAGATCCCCGCGGTGGCGTCATGCGCAAATTCCCCCAGCGAAAGAAAGGCCTTGACGCGACGGCTTCTTAATGTAAGTATACGTGAAGATGAAGTGGTACGATGCCAAGGGCGATCCGGCTTCTCGCCTGCGTCAGCGCAAGCACGCCTTGCTTCGTCGTCTCCATATACCCCCCGACGCTCTGCCCGGCTCACTCGCCCTGACTCACCACCGCTGCGGAAAACCCACCTGTCGGTGTGCGGATGGAGAGGGACATCCGGCGTGGTCGCTGACATTCATGGTGGATGGCAAGAAGCGCGTCGAGCATATCCCGGAGGAATGGGTGGAGCAGATCCGCCCTCTGGTCGAGCAGGGACGCGAGTTCAAGGACGCCGTGGCTGAGGTCTTCGCCGCGAATGCTCAACTGCTGGCGCTGTGGCGTCGACAGTCCATGAAAAAGAGGCCCAAGAAGAAGTGAGCGGACCACTATCCAGCATCCGCGTGGGACTCCGGAACGGCTGACGATGGGTCTCACCCTGAGCGAGGAAACTTCGAACAGGGTGAGTGAGGTCGTCCTTCCGCCGCGGCTGGGCCGCAACGAGGCGTGCCACTGTGGTAGCGGCATCAAGTACAAGCGCTGCTGTCGAGAACAGGACGAAGTGCTTCGCCGGCAGCTGCGCGGCGCCGTGTTGCCCGCGTGGCTGGATGATTCCCGTAGCAAACTCCGACAGTTTGAAAAGTACGTCTGCAATGTCTTTGATTTGCCGGGGTTGTTAGCCAGCCTAGTCGATACCCGGCGAGCTCCGAAAATTCCGACTTTCGATGTCGTCAACAGCTTGTTTCACACCGCGGTGCTGCGCATCCCCAGCATCAATGCGCTGGAAGGGGATTTGAAGGAGGAAGACTTCCAGAAGCTCATTGGCCGTCATCCCACCCCGGACGTGAAGGCCTTCAGCGCCGATGTGGTGGCCAATGTTCTGGACCAGCTGCATCTGGAGGGCCTCCACGGAGCGGTGCAGGACGTAATCCACAATGCCGAGCGGAACAAGGCCTTTCGCGATGGTAGCTACAGTGCCCTGCGCTGCGTGGCCATGGACGGCTGGGAACCGTTTGCCTCCTATGATCGGCATTGCCCACACTGCTTGGTCCGCAAGGTCAAAGTGAAGCGCCGCGCGGGTGACCTCGAAGAAGTGCATCAGTATTACCACCGCTATGTCGTGGCCATGTTGCTCGGGCCGGTCATCGATGTCGTGCTGGGGATCGAACCGGTGCGCAATGAGGAAGCTCGCCGCGATATCGACAGCGAACATGTCGGCCATGAAGGCGAACTGACTGCCGCACGGCGGCTGATCGATTCCTTGCACGATACCTACGGAGGGTTCATTGACGCCTTCGTGCTCGACGCTCTCTATGCCAATGGGCCGGTGATGACCCAGCTCGATCACTGCGGCTATGGCGGCTTCCTCGTGCTGAAGAAGGAAAACAACGAGCCTCTCAAAGAAGCACTCACCCTCTGGGAGATCCAGGGACGGTGCGAGATCTACGACAACCCTGACCTGAAAGAGCACGTGGAGTTCTGGGATGTGGACGACGTGGAGACGCTCGACACTTATGCAGGAAAAGTTCGCGTGATCCGCGCTGTAGTCACCAAGCCGGACCAAGATCCATCGACCTGGTGCTTCGCCATCATCGGTAAGCGCGCGCGCCAACTCGCTCGCCGGACGACGCTACAGATCATCCGGGCTCGTTGGCACATCGAGGATACCGGCTTTAACCAATGGGTCCAATACTGGAATTTTGGGCATGTCTTTCGACATACCCCGAACGCTCTGATGGCCGTGCTCCTTCTCTGGACTCTCGCCTTCAATTTGCTGCAGCTATTCGTCTATCGGCGGTTGGGTCGTTGCCGCCGACCCAAGGATCCCACCGACACCAT
>Ga0137409_10002687_pt1 | contig 18951 bp, 15 predicted proteins | sample CZODoug1_16funga_FD_122059 | JGI IMG/M metagenome (GOLD analysis project Ga0137409, IMG submission 122059) | Vadose zone soil fungal communities from Angelo Coast Range Reserve, California, USA - CZODoug1_16fungal (Hybrid Assembly) | ecosystem: Environmental > Terrestrial > Soil > Vadose zone... | reverse complement strand
GGACTCGAACCTGCACGGGGATTGCTCCCCAAGGGATTTTAAGTCCCTTGCGTCTACCGATTTCGCCACCCCGGCTGGAGTAACATAGCGTCGGGAGAACCACGCTAGCGAACGGGTTCACTCCGCACGCCGCCGGACGGATGCACCACGTCGATCGCCGGGTCGCGTCCGTACGCGGCGCGGAACGCGCGCCGAATCTCGCGCGTTACCTTCGCCGCACCCTTCCTACCCAGCAGGACGAGCACCGCGCCGCCCCATCCCGCGCCGGTCAGTCGGGCACCGAGCGCGCCCGCCCGCCGCGCCGCCGCGACGATCGTATCGAGCTCGGGCGTGCTGCAGTCGTACAGCTGCCGGCAGGATTCGTGAGACTCGTAGAGCAGCTCACCGAACCGCTTCAGGTGCCGGCGGGCGAGCAGCTGCGCGCCGAACCTGGCTCGTGCGGTCTCCCCTACGACATGTAGCGCGCGGGAGCGGAGCGGCTCGGGTAACGCGCGCTTGAGGCGCGGCAACCAGGCCGCAGGCCAGCTCGCGAGCCAACGCAGCTCCGGCAACTCCAGCTTGAGGCGGGCGACCGCGGCCTCACACTCGGCCCGCCGCTCGTTAAACGCGCTAGCGGCGAGCTCGCGTCGCAACCCCGAGTCCACGAGCAGCAGGCGTCCACCGATCGGGATGTGGCGCACGGCGAGCGACGCGCACTCGAGCAGCAGCGCCCGACCCGGCCGCGCAAGCGCCGCGCTCATCTGATCCATGATGCCGCAGCGCACGCCGACGTGATCGTGCTCGGCACGAAACGCCACGCCCGCCAGCTGACGGGCCTGGAGGCGGGCGCCGGCGAGGAGGCTGAGCGCCTTAGCCGCGGCCACGGTGAGTGCGGCGGACGACGCGAGTCCCGCAGCGACCGGTACGTCGCTGGCCACGGCGAGGCGAGCCCCGCCCGCCAGGGGCGCGGCGCCCAGGGCCACGAGCTCCCGCATCACCCCAGCGACGTACGCGCCCCACCCCACCAGTCGCCCTGCTCGATAGTCGATCCGGGCGACCTGTTCCTCGCGCGTGGAGACCATCTCCAGCATACCCGGTTCCCCCGGGCCGACAGCGACGTACGTGCGCGCCGCGTACGCCACCGGCAGCACGGGGCCGCCGTTGTAGTCGGTGTGCTCGCCGATCAGGTTGACGCGGCCGGGCGCCGAGGCGGCGGCGCGTGGCGCGCCGCCGAACGTCGCGCGGAACAGTGCTGACGCGTTGCCACGCATGGGTTTGACAAGGGTTGGGGCGAATGCTACCGTTGGCCAGCCCGTTCCACCATCTCTCGCAAAGCCACCCGGAGACAAGCGTATGCGGCGGTTCCTGCGGTACGTGCTGGTCTTGTTCGCCGGGGGTCCGGCCCTGCTCGGAGCTCAAGGCTTCGGGATCTACGAGCAAGGGACCTGCGCGATGGGGCGCGCCGGCACCGGGGTGGCGGCGCCGTGCGCCGACGGCTCGGCCATCTTCTTCAATCCCGCGGGGTTAGCTGGCCTCAAGGGCGGGCGCGCCACCATCGGCGTCACCCTGCTCGACGTGCAGGGCGGCTTCACTGACGACGTTTCTCGGCAAAAGACCAGCCTGGACGATCCGCTGCTCGCCATACCGCAAGTGTACGCCGCGTATGGCGTAACGCCGAAGCTGGGCGTGGGAATCGGCCTGTTCGCCCCCTACGGCCTCCAGACTCGGTGGCCGCTCACGTTCGACGGCCGATTCGCCGGGTACGACAACATCCTGCGCTCCGTGTACATCCAGCCGACCGTCGCCTACCAGGTCACGCCGTGGCTGTCACTCGGTGGCGGCCTGGACATCGTGCTCGGCAAGGTGGAGCTGAACCAGCGGCTCGATCTGGCCGATGCACCGGTGCCGACGACGCTGGGAGTCCCCGCTGGCACGATCTTCGGGCAGTTTGGCATCGCCCCGGGCACCGACTTCGCTGACACGCACCTCGAGGCCAGCAAGACCACGGTCACGGCGCACTGGGGCGGCATCATCAAGATCAACGACAAGCTGTCGATCGGCGGCCGCTACTTGATGCACGCGACGTTCGATTACGAGGGCACGGCGCAATTCTCCCAGGTGCTCACGAACCTGGTGATCCCGGCGACGATCACGGTCGGCGCATTCAAGATCCCCGCCGGCACGCCGGTCGATGCCCTGCTCGCGGCCCCGGTCACGAGCGGAGGACTCGATCTGTTCAATACGGTCCTGACCGCGCAGACCGTCACGACCCAGATCACGAATCCCGAGCAGTTGATCCTCGGGGTCGCGTATCAGCCGCGCAAGGACTGGACGCTGTTCGTCGACTACCAGTTCACGCGCTGGGGCAAGCGGTTCGCGACAGTCAACATCGACTTCGCTAACCCGGTGCTGAACCGCGTGCTGCACGAAGATTATCAGAACACCAATGGAATCCGGCTCGCCGCTGAGTGGGCCAAGGACGCGAAGTGGACGTTCCGGGGCGGCTACCTGCGCCACCAGGGCGCAGCACCCGACCAGACGGTGACGCCACTGCTCCCCGAAGGGAGCCGCAACGAGTTCACCGGCGGCTTTACCGTGAAGCTCTCACCGGGCTTCAGCGCGGACGTGGCGTATCAATACATCAAGCAGAACGACCGGCGCGGGCGCACCCGTGAGGCGCTGTTCAATCAGGCACCCACGACGCTCCTGAACCACGGCGTCTACGATTTCCACGCGCACCTGTTCGGGGTGTCGCTCGGCTACGCGTTCTAGAGGAGCCTGGACGATGACGCAGCGTCGTGTGGTGTTTGCCGCCGGCCTGGGCTGTTTGCTCCTGGTCGCGGCCTGCCAGAATGATGTGCTGAACAGCCCGAGTGTGCCCTCCTACGCGGGCGGAGCGATGTTCCAGCGTTACGTCGCGTTTGGCAACAGCATCACCGCGGGCTTCCAGTCGTTCGGCTTGAACGACTCGCTGCAGAGCCGGGCGTATCCCGTGCTGCTGGCCGCGGCGATGCGCGGGACGCGGTTCTATTACCCGGGGCTCAACCCTCCCGGCTGCCCCAACCCCATCGACAGCATCTTCGTGGTCGACGGGAACCCGGCGTCGCCTACATTCGGCAAGCCGCACCGCAGCGGAAACACGTTCAGGGACGACCTCTGTGCCCTCAGGAGCACCCCGATCCCACCGTATATCAGCAATGTGGCGTTCCCCGGCGCCGACATCATTGAAGCGCTGAACACCAACTACGCGCCGCCGCAGCCGCCCGCGTCTCCGACGGACGCCTATAAACTGTTCCTGCTCGGTGGGAAGACCGAGCTGCAGTGGGCGCGGCAGCTGCAGCCGACGTTCGTCACGGTGTGGCTTGGCAACAACGACGTGTTGGGCGCGATCCTGGACACGAGCGCGAACGCGGGCAGCGCGGCGGATATCACGACGCCCGCCGACTTCACCACGCGGTTCAATGCCTTCATGGACAGCCTGGACTCATTCGGCACGATTCAGGGGGGCCTACTCCTCGGGGCAGTCCAGGTGACGGGTGCCCCCTACGTGTCGCGGGGGACCGCATATGCCGCCGCAGCCGCGTCGATCCCAACCTTGACGGTGCTGCCGAACTGCCTTGCCTTCACCCCGATCAGCGCGACCGACACCGCGTGGGTCTATGTTCCGTTCCATTTCGGAGCCCCGCTCGTCGCGCGGGCAGCCGGCGGGACTCCGACCACGCTCGACTGCTCCGATCCGCACGTGATCTCGGTGGCCGAGACGATCAACATGATCAGCACCGTGGTCCAGTACAACGCGACCATCGCCCAGGCGGCCGTGGACCGGAACTGGGCGTACGTCGACCCGACTCCGATCCTTAGGACACTCGCCGCGACGCCCGGAGCCATTCGGGGATTCCCGGCGTTCCCCCCCGACCCCAACTCGGGGGCCGCCCCATTCGGCACGGCGGTGAGCCGGGATGGGGTGCATCCCAGCACGTCGACCCAGCGGCTGATCGCGCAGATCCTGCGAGACTCGATCAACGCCCATTACAACGCGGCGATCCCCCCGATCCCCTGAGCACGAACTCCACCCGTGCCACGGGGTAGCGAACACGGCATCCGCCATCCGGCGGGTGCCGTTTTGCTGATGCGAATCCTGCGTATGGCCCTCCTGCTCGCGTCCGCCGCCCTGACGGGCGGGGCTACTGGCGCGGCCGCCCAGGCCGTCGAGCGGACGGATGTCCCGCCGCGCGGCGTGCTCCGCGTGACGTTCGACCCGCGCATCATGACCTGGAACGACCAGTTCACCGGTGCGGGACGCATGAAGCTCGGGGCCCCGCTCACGGGAGATACGGTGGGCGGCCGCTACATACCCGTAGTGGCACGGCTCGAGCAGAACGTGCGAGTCGCGAGCGGTCTCTCGAGCTTCGTAGCGAGCCTCGGCGCAGGACTCCTGAGCGTGCGGCAGGAACGGCGTACCTACCCCACGACCGCCGAGCTCGGTCTCACCAATCGCCTCTCTGTGAGCCTCATGGTCCCGATGGTTCGCGTGGAGACGCGGGCCTCGCTCCAGCTTTCGAACAGGGGCGCCAACCTCGGCGTGAATCCGCTGGTGCTGAATGCGCTGGGGGCGCGCGGGACGGACTCGGCCTTCTTCGCGCAATTCGACCAGGCGTTGGCCCAGCTCGACCAGCAGGCCGCGGGATGTGCGGCTCCTCCGTCGCCCTGCGCGGCAAGGGACAGCTCGGCGCGCTGGCTTGCGGTGCGCGATGCGCTGCACGGCGCCGTGTACGGCGTTGGGCAAACCGGCTCGCCGTTTCTGCCGCTCGACACATCGACCGCCGGCCAGGCCATCGACACGGCCGTCGCGCGGATCCGGCAGGGTTTCTTGACGTTTGCGATCGCGGGGTTCGACACCACGGTCGCGCTCGCGGCGGACACCCTGACCGGCGCCGCGTTCGAGCAGATCCTCCTCAATCCCGATCCGAACGGGTTCGGGTATACCTCCGTGCCGTTCGTCCGGAACTTCCGCTACCGCCTGGGCGACATCGAGCTCGCCGCGAAGTACCGGGTCCTGGCGGGCGCGCACTACGCGGCCGCGGTACAGGCGCTGGTCCGCCTGCCGACGGGAGCGAAGGATTCCGCCAGCGACCTGCTCAGGCAGTCGATCGGCGATCACCAACTGGACCTAGAGGGGCAGCTGACGCAGGAGCTGGCGGTGGGGCCGCTGTGGCTCAATGTGGCCGTCCGAGCCGGGATGCAGCGGCCGGGGACGCAGGTGCGCCGCGTCGCGCCGTGGGACGCGTTTCTGGTCCCGGCCGCGGCCACGGCGGACCTGCGCTGGGACCCCGGAGACTACGTCGGCGTGGAGGTCGCGCCGCTGGTGCGCCTCGCGTCGGAGTTCGCGGCCGGGTTCACGGCGGGCTACTTCTCCAAGGCGCGCGATCACTACGCGTTTCAATCGCCGCAGGACTCGGTCGCGCTCGCGACACGAATGGGATTCGCCACGCCGGCCAGCGTGCTGGACCAGGGTACGGCGCAACGCTGGCTCCGGCTCGGGTTTGCGGTGACCTACCACGCCCCGGGCGTCGAGGGAGGGTTCTCCATCGAGCAGACCGTCAGCGGCGCTGGGCTCGTCCCCGGGGCGACGGTGTATCGGCTCGTGCTCCGAGCGACGCGGAAGCTTTTCTAAGCAGCTCGGCAGCGTGACTGAGCGCGGTTCGCATGTCGGGGTCGCCCAGCATGCGGGCAAGCTCCCGCGTGCGGGCCTCGCCCGTGACGACCTGTACGTCGCTCGTCGCGATCCCGCCGCGGGCCCCCTTTGCCACCACCAGGTGGTGATTGGCGTAGGCCCCGATCTGGGGGAGATGCGTGATCACGAGGGCCTGCCGGCCCCCCGCCGCTGCCTGGGCCACCGTCGCGAGCGCCTCCCCCACGCGGCCACCTACCTCACCCCCGATGCCCTGGTCCACCTCGTCGAATACGAGCGTCGGGACAGCGTCGTGCTGCGCCAGAACGACCTTCAACGCCAGCATCAAGCGCGAGAGCTCGCCTCCTGAGGCCACCTTCGCGAGCGGTCGTGCCTCGAGGCCGACGTTCAGCTGGACTTCGAAGACAACATCCTCGGCGCCATGGGAGCGGGGAGCCCTAAGGGAGTCCCTGTCGGTCCCAGCGAACGGTACCAGTCGAGCCGCGAATCGGCCTCCCAGCATTCCGAGCGCTGGGAGCAAGTCGTTCACGGACTTCGCGAGCCGCGCGGCGCCCTGCGTTCGCTTGACCGTGAGCGCCGAGCACGCGCGTGCGAAATCCGTGGCGGCCGTCTCGCGCTGCTCGGCGATGTTGCGCAGGTCCAGGTCCGCGGTGTCGAGCAGCTCGAGCTCGCGCGCGGCTCGATCGCGAGTGGCGAGCACGTCGGGGAGTGTCGGGCCGTACTTCTGGGTGAGGCGGAATAGCACGTCGCGCCGCTGCTCGACGGCCCCGAGTCGGTGTGGGTCGCTCTCGATGGCGGCGGCGTAGTCTCGCGCCGCCTGGGCGAGCTCTGCGACGTGCGCGAAGGCGCCGTCCAGCAGCTCCTGCCACTTGGCGACAGAGGGATCGAGCCGCGTCAGCCCGCCGAACAGCTTGGCCGCGCGGGAAAGGCCGGCGGTGTCGAGCGCCTGCTCGAGCTCGCGCGACAAGCGACCCAGCTCGTCGGCGTGGGCGAGTCGCTTCGCCTCGACGTCCAGGGTCTCCACCTCGCCGTTCTGGGGCGCCGCGCGCTCGATTTCTTCGACCACATGCCGGAGGTAGTCCGCTTTGCGGCCCACGTCCTCGCGTCGCGCGGTGAGGTCCGCCTCGCGCCGCTCGAGCTCGCGCAGACGTTCATGGGCATCGCGCACCGCCGTCCGCTCCACCGCTGCATCGGCGTAGGCATCGAGCATGTCGCGCTGGGCGTCAGGGCGCAGCAAGGACTGGGTCTCGTGCTGGCCGTGCAGGTCCACGAGGAGGGCGCCGAGCTGAGCCAGGACACTCACGGTCGTCGGGCTGCCGTTGACCCAGGCGCGGGATCTCCCTTCCCCGCTTATCTCCCGCTTCAGGACGAGTCGGCCGTCCTCGGCCTCCACGCCCAACGCGGCAAAGGGCGGCAAAAGGCGGGAAAGGGCGGCAGGGGCGAATTCAAAGGCGCCCTCAATGACGGTCTTCTGCGCTCCAGGCCGCACCACGTCGGCCGACGCGCGCTCGCCGAGCAGCAGGGCGAGCGCGTCGACCAGCATGGACTTGCCGGCGCCCGTCTCCCCCGTCAAAACGTTGAGGCCGGGGGCCAGGGGGAGCGTGACGTCGGCGATGATGGCGAGGTCGCGGACGCGCAGCTCCGTGAGCACTACTTACGCTCACGGTCGGAGAGGTCCCCCCATTGCAGTTTCTTGCGCATGCGCGCGAAGAAGCCTTCGGGCCCAAGCCTGACCAGGAGCACCGGATGCGCGGCGCGTTTCACGACCAGCCGCTCGCCGGTGCCCATGGTGGTGCCGACCTGCCCGTCGAACGAGACGAGCACATCCTCGGTCCAGGGAGGAATCGGCTCGACCGTGATGGCCGCGCTCGAGGGCACGACCAGCGGCCGGACGGCCAGGGTATGCGGGCAGATGGCCGCCACTACAATGGCGTCCACGCTCGGCACGACGATCGGTCCGCCCGCCGACAGCGCGTACGCCGTGGAGCCGGTGGGCGTGGCCACCACGATGCCGTCCGCGGAGTACTGGCCGACTTCGTCGCCGTCCACCGACACGCGGAGCCGGATGACTCGTGCCACGCCGCCCTTGTGCACGACGGCGTCGTTCAGCACGATCGGCTCGGCGCGGCTCCTCCCCTGCTTGTCCTCGATGAAGGGAGCGAGGGCGAGACGCGACTCGGTGGCATAGGCCCGGCGCACCAGCGCGTCGAGCGCCCAGTCGAGGGTCTGCGAGGTAGCGGTGGTCAGGAAGCCGACCCGACCGAGGTTGACGCCCAGGATGGGCGTATGGGCGCCGTTGAGCGTCCGGGCCCCGCGCAACAGGGTGCCGTCGCCGCCGAGCGTGATCAGGCAGTCGAGCTGGGGTGCGCGGTGGAGCGGTGGGGGGGCGGGCTCAGGCCAGAGCGGCGCGATCTCCTCTTCGGTGTACAGCGTGACCCCGACCCGAGGCGCGACCTGCGCGAGATGCGCGAGGATGCTCTTGAGGTCGCGGTAGCTGGGGTTGCCGACGACCCCGACGTTCATGAGTGGGTGAGCGATTGCTCCGCGGCCAGCGCGCGCACGCGCGCCGCGATCCCGGCGCCGGTGAGACCCACCTCGGCGAGCTGCTGCGCGCGGGGCGCATGCTCGTAGGTGCGGTCGGGAGCGCCGAGCGGGACGACGCGGGTCTCCGGGGCGACGGTCTGCACCAGACCGGCGATGAAGGCGCCGAACCCGTTGGTCACCGTGCCGTCCTCCACGGTGACGAGCAAGCGATGGTCGCGCAGCAGCGCGTCGAGCAGCTCGCGGTCCACCGGCTTCAAGAACCGGCAGTTCACCACCGTCACGTCAAACCCCTCGACCGCGAGCTCCGCCGCCGCCGCGAGCGCTGGCTGGCACATGGCGCCCAGCGCGAGCAGGGCGCACTCGCGCCCTTTGCGCAGCACATCCCAGGTGCCGTAACGGATGGGCGCCACCTCGGCGGCGGGCGGCGTCTCGCCGGGCGCCTTGTCGCGCGGATAGCGGAGCGAGAACGGCCCGTCGGTGTGCTCGAGCGCGCAGCGCAGCAATCCGATGAGCTCGGCCCCGTCCTTCGGCGCGGTGACCGTCATATGTGGCACGGCGAGCAGGTAGGCGATGTCGTACAGACCCATGTGCGTTTGCCCGTCCTCGCCCACCATGCCGGCGCGGTCGAGGCAGAAGATCACGGGCAGCTGCTGGATCGCGACGTCGTGGATGATGCTGTCATAGGCGCGCTGCAGGAACGTCGAGTAGATCGCGACCACGGGCCGGATGCCCTGCGTGGCGAGCCCCGCGGCGAACGTGGTCGCGTGCGCTTCGGCGATGCCCACGTCGAAAAAGCGGTCGGGCCACTTCTTCTGAAAGATGCCGGTACCGGTTCCCGAGGGCATGGCCGCCGTGATCGCCACGAGCTTGGGGTATTCACCCGCGAGCTGGGTGAGCGCTTCGCCGAACACCGCGGTCCACTGCGGCGGACCCGTCTTGACCGCGCGCAGCTCGCCCGTGACCGGGTCGTAGGGCGCGCGCGCGTGGTATTTCTCCGTATCCGGCGCCGGCAGCGGGAAACCCTTTCCCTTCTCCGTGATCACGTGCACCACGCGCGGTCCCTTGAGCGTCTTGACGATCTCGAGCGTCTGCACCATCTGCGCGATGTTGTGACCATCGATCGGCCCGAAGTAGCGGAATCCGAGCTCCTCGAACAGCATGCCGGGGGACCAGAAGTTCTTGATGCTCTCCTCCAGCGTCTTCGCGAAGTCGACCAGCTTCTGACCACCGACAATGTGGGAGACTGACTCGATCAACGCCTTGACGCGCTCGCGGATTCGCACGGTGACCGGGCTGGCGATGATGGAGCCCAGGTACTTGTTGATGGCGCCGACGTTGGGCGCGATCGACATGCCGTTGTCGTTCAACACCATGATGATGTCGCGGCCGGAATGGCCCGCGTTGTTCATCGCCTCGTAGGGGAGCCCGCAGGTGAGGGCGCCGTCTCCCACCACAGCAACCACCTTGAACTGCTCGGCCACCAGATCGCGTGCCGCGGCGATACCGTAGGCGGCCGAGAGGCCGGTCCCGGCGTGCCCGGCCCCGAACTGGTCGTGGGGACTCTCGCTGCGCCGCAGGAACCCGGACAGGCCGCCCGGCTGGCGCAGCGACGGCAGGCGATCGTTGCGGCCGGTGAGGATCTTCCAGGGGTAGCCCTGATGGCCCACGTCCCACACGATCTTGTCGCGGGGCGAGTCGAAGCAGTAGCCGAGCGCGACGGTCAGCTCGACCACGCCCAGGCCGGCGCCGATGTGCCCGCCGGTCTGGGACACGACATCGATCAGCCGGCGGCGCACCTCGTCGGCGAGGGGCTGGAGCTGGTCTCGGGAAAGCCGCTTGATGTCCGCGGGACCGGTGATCGATTCAAGGAGAGACATTTTCTCGCATTCAGTTCGGCCTGGTGACAATGTAGTGCGCCAACTCCGCCAGCGTAGGAGAAACTAACCCCGCTTGCCGCAGGCGGTCCACCGCCCGCGCCGCCAGCCGCTCCGCCTCCGCCCGGGCGGCGCCCACGCCGAGCAGGGTGACGAAGGTCGACTTGGCGAATGCCGCGTCCTTGCCCGCGGTCTTGCCGAGCTGATCCGACGTGGCCGTGGCGTCCAGCACGTCATCGTAGATCTGGAACGCGAGCCCCACGTCGGCGCCGTAGTCGCGGAGCGCTTCGCATGCCCCCGGCGGGGCCCCGGCGGCCAGTCCCCCGATCACGCACGCGGCCGCGATCAAGGCGCCCGTCTTGCGCCGATGCACGTCCTCGAGGCTCGCCGCCGGGAGCCGCCGCCCCTCCGCTGCGAGATCCAGCGCCTGCCCCCCTATCATGCCCCCCGCTCCAGCGGCGCGGAACAGCTCGAGGGCGATCGCCCGGCGGCGTGCCGGCTCGAGGGCGAGTGCAGCCATCCCGGCATCGAGTACGCGGGCGCCGAGGGCCACCATGTGATAGCCGGCCACGGTGGCGGTCCCGACGTCGAACGCGCGGTGGGTCGTCGGCCGGCCGCGGCGCAAATCATCGTTGTCCATGCAGGGGAGGTCGTCGTGGACCAGGGAGTAGGCGTGCACCACCTCGACGGCGGCCGCGAGCTCCGCCACTCCGGCCTCCCCCCCGCCGCCACCGGCTTCCGCCGAGGCGAACACCAGCGTGGGGCGCAGCCGCTTGCCGGTCGAGAGCAGGCTGTAGCGGATCGCCGCCGGAAGGGGCTCGCGCCACCAGGCGTCAGCGCGGGCGCCCCACGCTTCGAGGGTCGCATCCACACGGGCGCGGGCGTCCTGGAGGTACGCTTCGAGGGCGCGGTTAGCCGTCGAAATCCTCGACCTTGAGATTGCCGGCCTTGTCCGAGAGCACCTGCTTCACCTGCGCTTCGGCCGCGGTGAGCCGCTCGCGCGCCTCCCGGAGCCGCTCGATGCCCTCTTCGAACAGCTTCAGCGCCTCGTCGAGGTCGAGCTCCTGCGCTTCGAGCCGGCGCACGATCTCCTCGAGGCGGTCGAGCTGCTGGGCGAAGCTCAGAGGCTCGGGCCGGGTGCGCGCCATCACGACTCTCCAGCGCGCGCCGCGACGTCACCGTCGGTGACGCGCAGCCGGAACCGCAGGCCCGCTGGAAACTGCACAACGCGCTTCAGCACCCGGCCCTGTTCGTCGCGCGCGAGCGCGTAGCCGCGCTCGAGGATCTTCAGGGGTGACAAGGCATCGAGGCGGCCCGCCAGCCCCGAGAGCTCGTGACGGTGGCGCTCGAGTCGCCGCTCCAGCGTGCCGGTCAGGCGGTCGAACGTGCGGTCGAGGCGCTCGGCCACACGCCCTGAGCGCCCGGCGAGACCGCGAGCCAACCGCCCGCCCAGATGCGCGAGCGCGACCAGGACATCGGCCCGGTCGGGCGTCGCTGCCTCTGCCGCGGCGGAGGGCGTCGCGGCCCGCATGTCGGCGACCAAGTCGCACAGCGTCACGTCGGTCTCGTGGCCGACCGCGGAAATCACCGGCACCGGGAGCGCGGCCACCGCCCGCGCCACGCGCTCGTGGTTGAAGGTCCACAGATCTTCCCGCGAGCCGCCGCCCCGGCCGATGATCGCGAGGTCCAGTCCCTCGACCCGGCACAACAGCGCGAGAGCGGCGCAGATCTCCTGCTCCGCGCCCTCTCCCTGCACACGGGTCGGCAGCACGAGCAGCTCGGCGACCGGCCAGCGGCGCGCCGTCACCGCGATGATGTCCTGCAGGGCCGCACCGTCGGGGCTCGTGACGACGGCGATGCGGAGCGGGTACGGCGGCAGCGGCCGTTTGCGCGCCGGGTCGAGCAGCCCGTCCTTGGCGAGGGCGGCCTTCGCCTTCTCGAAGGCGAGCTGCCACAGCCCCCCCGCCTCCGTGGAGAGCAAATCAACCACGGTGAGCCGGAACTCCCCCTTCTCCTCCCAAAGGGTGGGCCGCGCGAAGAGGAACACCTGCATCCCATCTTGCGGCGGCGCGGGCAGGCGGCGGTTGTCCTTCTGAAACATGACGCAGCGGATCTGTGCGCTGCGGTCGCGCAGCGCGAAGTACCAGTGACCGCTCTGCCACGCTTTGAACCCGGAGATCTCCCCGCGCACCCACAGCGGCAGGAGACCAGCCTCCACGACCGCGCGAGCCCGTCGCGTGACCTGAGTGACCGTCCACGCGCCCTCGGGCGAAACGGCTGCGAAGAGGTCTAGGCTTTGGCCCACTGCCTCGCCGCCTGCACGGTGTTGTACAGCAACATGGTGATGGTCATGGGCCCGACTCCTCCCGGCACGGGGGTGATCGCCCCCGCCACCTGCTTCGCTTCCGCGAAGTTCACGTCGCCCACGAGGCGGTAGCCCTTTTTCGTCGAGGGATCCTCCACACGGTTCACGCCCACGTCGATCACGACCGCGCCGGGCTTGATCATATCCCCGGTCACGAACTCGGGTTTGCCGATCGCCACGATCAGGATGTCGGCGAGCCGAGTGACCGACCGCATGTCCCGCGTGCGGGAGTGACAGACCGTGACGGTCGCGTTGCCGCCCGGGCCGTCCTGAAGCAGGAGTGCCGCCATGGGCCGGCCGACGATATTGGAACGACCCACGATCACGGCGTGCTGACCCCTGGTCTCGATCTCGCTCTTGACGAGAAGCTGCTGCACGCCAAACGGCGTGGCGGGTCGAAAGCCGGTCGGGTCGCCCAGCGAGACCTTCCCCACGTTCTCCGGGTGAAAGCCGTCGACATCCTTCCCCGGGGACACCCGGCGCAGCACCTGCTGCGCGTCGATCTGCTTCGGCAGGGGCAATTGGACGAGGATACCGTGAATCTTGGGGTCCGCGTTCAGGCGCTCGATCAGCTCGAGCAGCTCGGCCTCGCTGGTCTCCGGCTTGAGCCGGATTGTTTCGTGGTACAGTCCGGCCTCGTCACACGCCTTGCCCTTCATGCTGACGTATGTGGCCGACGCCGGGTTGTCCCCCACCAGGACCGCCGCGAGCCCCGGAGTGATCCCGCGCGAACCGAGCCGGCGGATCTCGCCCTGGAGCTCGGCGCGCATGGCATCGCCCACGGCGGTGCCGTCGATGAGCCTAGCGGGCAAAATCCACCGCGCGGGTCTCGCGGATCACCACCACCTTGATCTGGCCGGGGTACTGGAGCTCGCGCTCGATCTTCCGGGCGATCTGCTCGGAGAGCTCGCTCGCTTTGCCGTCGTCGATCGCGTTCGGGGTCACGACGACCCGCACCTCCCGGCCCGCCTGGATCGCGAACACCTTTTCGACGCCCGCGAACTCGCTCGCGATCTGCTCCAGCTGGGTGAGCCGCTTGACGTATGTCTCGAACGCCTCGCGGCGCGCCCCTGGCCGCGAGCCGGACACGGCGTCGGCCGCCTGCACGATCACGCTGATCGGCGACTCGTGGGCTACGTCGTCGTGATGCGCCGCAATGCAGTTGATGACTGTCGGGTGCTCGCCATGCTTGGTGGCGACTTCCACACCCAGCTGGACGTGCGTGCCGTCGTGCTCGTGGGTGAGCACCTTGCCGATGTCGTGCAGCAACGCGCCGCGCTTCGCGAGCTGGACGTCGAGCTTCAGCTCGGCCGCGATGATCCCCGCCAGCCAGGTGACCTCCTTCGAGTGCTCGAGAATGTTCTGCCCGTACGAAGTGCGGTACCGCATCCGACCGACGAGCTTCACCAGCTCCGGGTGCATGCCCTTGATGCCGGTCTCGTACACCGCCTGCTCACCCGCTTCGAGGACCGAGGCATCGACCTCGGTGCGCGCCTTGTCCACCACTTCCTCGATTCGACCCGGGTGGATACGCCCGTCGGTGATCAGCCGCTCGAGGGCCAGCCGACCCACCTCGCGCCGCACGGGATCGAAACACGACACCACGACGGTGTCCGGGGTGTCGTCGATAATGACGTCCACACCGGTCGCCGCTTCGAACGCACGGATATTCCGACCTTCGCGTCCGATGATCCGACCCTTCATTTCATCGGAGGGGAGGGCGACGGCGGACACCGTGGTCTCGGCGGTGGACTCGGCCGCGAGGCGTTGGATCGCGAGGGCGAGGATTTTCTTCGCTTCCTTGTCCGCGCTCCGGCGCGCCTGCTCCTTCAAATCCCGGGCGAGGGCGGCCGCTTCGTTGCGGGCCTCATCCTCGAGCCGGCGCAGCAGCTCCTGTTTCGCCTCCTGGGCGGTGAGGCCGGCGATCTGCTCTAGCCGGGCGCGCGCCTCCAGCTCCTTGGCGGCGAGCGCCTGATCCCGATCCTCCAGCGCCCGGCCGCGCAACTCGAGTCCGCGGGCACGCTCTTCCAGCCCGCCAACTCGCTGCTCGACGAGCTGCTCGTGTCGCTCGATCTCGCGGCGCCGGCGCGCGGCCTCCTCCTCGAAGGCCTCGCGCGCCCGCATCAGCTCTTCCTTCCCCGCGAGGACGACGCGCTGTCGTGCTTCCCCCAGCAGCCGCTCAGTCTCCACCGCGGCCGTACGCGCCGCCAGCTCCGCCGTTCGGCGCTCCACCCGGCGTCCGACCACGTACGCCAGTACTCCCGCAGCGACACCGCTGCCGAGCAGGGCTGAGACAACTGCCAGCCAGTCCGCCATAGGATCTATACTCCAGCATCACCCCGCCGGCGGCGGGGCGAGTGTCTTCTATCAGAGAAACCCCACTGCCTACCCGACGACGGAGGACGGATGACTGCTGACGGCTTTACGCTTCCCCGCGGGGAGCAACTTCGTCAGATCGTCCGCCAGCGCCGCGAGGCGCGCGGCGACCTCGCGCTCGCCTTTCTTCGCCTGGAATAGCTCGTTCGTGATGTCCAGCGCCGCCAGGATCGCCGCCTTGTGCGTTTCCACGATCGGTCCCTGCGACAAGACCTTCTTCAGCGCCTGGTCCACGTACGCGGCGACCTCCCGCGTGTACTCGGGCGGCAGGTCGGACCGCACCGTGTATTCTTCGCCGCCGATCATCACCTTGACCGCGTGCTTCTTGGTGCTCACGCAGCACCTCCGCCGGCGCCCGGAGCGCTCCCACCCGCCGGAGCGCCGCCGCCCGCCGAGCGCACTCCTCCGTTGCCGCCGGCCTCGCGCGCCTGCTCCTCGAGAAACGTCAAGCGGGAGAGGAGATCGTGCACGCGCAGCCGCGCCGCCTCGACCCGCTGGCGCAGCGTCTTGTTCTCCTGCTCCAGATCCGCGACCCGGCTCCGCATCTCAGGGTCGGGCTTCGCGGCGGACCCGCCGCCCCGCCCTGCGCTCTCCTTCAGCTCCCCCTCAGCCTTGACGGCGCGCCCGCGCCACCCGGCCAGCTCGTCCGCCACGTGGCGGAGGATGGTCTCGAGCTGGTCGAGCACCTGCGCATCAGCTCTCTCGCCGTCGTACGCCAAGCTCACCCTCCAGGACCTCGAGCCCCCGCGCCAGGAGCCCATCCACGTCCCGCTCGCGCAGCGTCCGCTCGGGATCGCGGAATGTGCAGTGCCAAGCCACGCTGCGGTGCCCCGCCGGGATGCCGGGCCCGCGATACTCGTCGAACACCTCGAGCCGCTCGAGCAGCGGCCCCACGGTCCGCCGCAGCACATCGGACACCTGCGCGGCGGTGACGCCCGGCGGCAGCACCAGCGCCACGTCCCGCTCCACCGGCGGCTGCAGCGGCAGGGGCCGGTACACGACCGGGTCGCGTTCCGCGGCGGTCAGGCGCACCTCCAAGCCGAACAGCGGAGCGGCCCACACCGGCGCGTCCGCCTCGAGGGGACCCGCCTGCCCCACGACTTCTCCCCCCGGTTGCACCGCCACCCAACCCACCGCCCCGCCGGTTGCAGGCTCCACGTTGCAGCCAGGGGCGGCGACGCTCACTGCTAACTCAAAGTGGTACTTCAGGTCCCATATGTCCATATCAGGTAGTTTCGCACCCTCCGACCAATGCGGCGGCCGGCGGGCCCCGGTGAGGACCGCGGCGACGGAAGTCCATTCCTCGGGTGCCCCCGCTCCTGCCCCAACCCCCGTCCCCTTCCGGAAGACGGTTCCCACTTCGAAGAGCCGGATATCACGATTGCGATTCGCCCAGTTGTACTCGATCCGTCGCACCAGACCAGGCACCAGCCGACGTCGCAGATACGCCTCCTCGGCCGACATGGGATTGAGGATCGGCACGGCATCGGGTCCGTCCGGAGGCCCGAGCGGCAGGGTGCGTGCCTCGAGCAAGCCGGCGCGCACCAACCGCTCTCGTATCCGGGCCCGGGCGCGCTCGTCCGGCGCGTCCGGCACGGTGCCCGGACGGTAGGCGCGCAGCTCGTCGGGGAAGGCGTCGTACCCCTTCAAGCGGGCGACTTCCTCGATCAGGTCCACCTCGCGCGTCACGTCAGGGCGCCAGCCCGGGACCTGCACCGCGAGCCGCCCGTCCTTCGGCGCCACGAAGAACCCCACCGCGGTGATCAGACGCTCCACCTCGGGGCGCTCGATCGCCACGCCGAGGAGCCGGCTGACGCGCTCGGGGCGGAGGAAGATCGTCCGCTCCTGCTGAGGCTGGGACCACAGGTCGAGCGCCGGCACGCGGACTTCGCCACCCGCCACGGCGATGATCAGCTCGATCGCGCGCCGCAACGCATCCGGCATTCCGAGCATGTCGATCCCGCGCTCGAAGCGGTAACTCGACTCGCTCGACAGCTCGAGCGCCCGGCGCGTGCGGCGGATGCGGGTCGGTTGAAAGTAGGCGCACTCGAGCACGAGATCCCGCGTGCCGGCGCTCACCTCCGACTCGGCGCTCCCCATCACGCCGGCGACAATCGTGGGGTGCTCGGCGTCGCAGATCGCGGTCATGTCCGCGGTCAGCGTGCGCGTCACGCCGTCGAGCGTGACGATCTTTTCTCCCGGCCGCGCGCGCCGCACGACGACCGCGGGCCCACGCAGCTGGGCGAGATCGAAGGCGTGGAGCGGCTGATTGAGCTCGAACAGGATGTAGTTGGTCGCGTCGACGACGTTGTTGATGGGACGCTGGCCCGCAGCGCCGAGCCGGCCGGCGAGCCAGGCGGGGCTCGGGCCCACCCGTACGCCCCGGATCACGGCGATCATGTAGCGGGGAGCCCCTTCGGGGTCCTCGAGACGCACTTCCACCCCGTCCACCACGCCCCGGGCGGACTGACGCACGGGCGGACTGACGGACAGCGGCTTCGCGCCCGGAATCAGCGGCAGCTTCACCGGCGCGTCGAGCGACGCCCCCAGCTCGCGGGCCACGCCCTTGTGACACAGCAGATCGGGCCGGTTGGCCGGCACGTCGATCACAATCTGGTGATCGGCGATTCCTGTGGCGTCGATGAAGCGCGTTCCCGGTGCGGCCGTCGTGTCGAGCTCCAGGATCCCCGCGTGGTCGGCGCCGAGACCGAGCTCTTTCGCGGAGCAGAGCATGCCGTTGGATTCGACGCCGCGGATCTTCTTGCGCTCGAGCTTCAACCCTCCGGGCAGGACCGCGCCCACCGGGGCGTAGGGGTACGTCTTGCCGGCCTGCACGTTGGGGGCGCCGCAAACGACTTCGACGGGAGCGCCACCGCCCCCGGAGTCGACGAGGCAGAGCGACAGCCGGTCGGCGTCGGGGTGTTTCTTCACCTCCAGCACGCGGGCGATCAGGATGTCGTTCAGGTCCTGATGCAGCGGGACGACCGCGTCGACGGCGGCGGCGTGAAGCGTCAGGCGGTCCGCGATGTCGCGGGCGTCGAGCGGTCGGTCCAGCAGCGCCTCGAGCCAGCGCCGCGAGACGATCATCGAGCCCCTCCCGCGAACTGCGTGAGGAACCGCACGTCGCTCTCGAACAGCACGCGGATGTCCGGGATGCCGTGGCGGCTCATCGCGATGCGCTCGGGGCCCATGCCCCACGCGAAGCCGCTGTAGCGCTCACTGTCCACGCCGCAGTTCTCGAGCACGGCGGGGTGCACCATCCCCGAGCCTAGGATCTCCATCCAGCCGGTCTGCTTGCAGGTGGGGCATCCCACGCCCTTGCAGATCTGGCACTGCACGTCCATCTCGGCCGACGGCTCGGTGAACGGGAAGAACGACGGGCGGAACCGCACCCGCGTGTCCGGGGCGAAGAACCTGCGCGCGAACGTGGCCAGCGTCGCCTTGAAATCCACGAACGTGATGCCTTCGTCCACGGCGAGGCCTTCGATCTGCTGGAACACCGGGGAGTGCGAGGCATCGAACGGGTCGCGACGGTACACCTGCCCCGGGATCACGACGCGGATGGGCGGCGGGTAGCGCTCGAGCGTGCGGATCTGCACCGGCGACGTATGGGTGCGCAGCAGGACGTCCCTGCTCAGATAGAACGAGTCCTGGGCGTCGAGGGCCGGGTGATCCTTGGGGAAGTTGAGGGCGAAGAAGTTGTACCGCTCGGTCTCAGCCTCGGGACCCACGGCGCGCGTGAATCCGAGCTCGCGGAAGATCTCACAAATCTCGTCCACGACCTGGGTGACGAGGTGGAGCCCGCCCTGCCAGCCGGGGCGACCGGGCATGGTGAGGTCCACGCCCGTGACCGTGCCGGCGGCGCGCTTGAGCTCGCGGTCGCGCGCTCCGAAGGCGGCCTCGAAGTCGCGCTTCAGCGCATTCGCGGCCGCACCGACCTCCCTCTTGGAGGGCGGGTCGAGCTTGGGCAAGCGCCCGAGGATCTGGGTGAGCGCGCCGGCTTTACGGCCCAGGATCTCGGTCTTGAGATCGGACAGCCGGCGCTCGTCCGCCTGCGGAATTTCCTTCAGACGCTCCCGCAGCTCGGCGAGGGCTGCCAGGAGGTCGCGCATGATCAGAGC
>Ga0137409_10002686_pt1 | contig 18961 bp, 17 predicted proteins | sample CZODoug1_16funga_FD_122059 | JGI IMG/M metagenome (GOLD analysis project Ga0137409, IMG submission 122059) | Vadose zone soil fungal communities from Angelo Coast Range Reserve, California, USA - CZODoug1_16fungal (Hybrid Assembly) | ecosystem: Environmental > Terrestrial > Soil > Vadose zone... | reverse complement strand
GAAGCCGGGCGACCTCGCGTACGCGTCCGCCGGCGGCGGCACCATGTCGCACATGGCGATGGAGCTGCTGCGCGTGCGCACGGGCATCAAGCTGCAGCACCTGCCGTACAAGGGCGCTGCCCCGGCGTCGGTCAGCATACTTGCGGGCGAGACCCAGTTGGGCTTTGTGGTGATGCCAGTGGCGTCGGTCCAGATCAAGGCCGGCAGGCTGCGCGGCCTGGGCGTGGCCGCGTCCACACGGTCACAGGCGGCGCCGGAGGTGCCGACCATGGAAGAGGCCGGCGTCAAGGACAACCTTGCGATCCAGTGGAACGGTTTTTTTTCGCCCGCGCGCACGCCGCAAGCGGTCATCGACCGGCTCTATCACGAAGTCGTGAAGATCGTGCAACTGCCCGATGTCAGGCAACGCTTCGACGCGGAAGGCGCGACGCCGTCGGGCAGCAGCCCCGCCGAATTCGCCGCGTTCTTCAAGGCCGAGGCCGAAAAATGGGCTGACGTGGCGAAGAAGTCGGGAACGAAACTCGATTGAAGCCGGTGATGAAGTGAAGCAGTGATGAAGCAGCGAGCGTATAGCCCGTGAAGTTTTCCGTTGAGGAAACGATGGCACTCGCGGTGCGGGCGTTGAAGCGCGCCGGTGCATCCAAGGCGATGGCGCTGGCGACCGCGCAGGCTTTGGTCGCGGCGGAAACCGAAGGGCTGGCGGGGCACGGGCTGTCGCGCGTGCCGCTGTACTGCGAGCACTTGCGGCAGGGGCGGGCAGATGGCAAGGCAAGGCCCGCGATCGTGAAGAAAAAGGGCGCGACCTGCCTGGTGGACGCGCGCGGCGGGCTGGCGTTCCTCGCCTCGGCACTGGCGGTGAAGGAAGCGATCAAGCGCGCGAAACGCCACGGCGTGGCTTTCGCCGGCGTCACCAACAGCCATCACTTTGGCGCCGCGGCTTACCATCTTGCGCCGGTGGCGCAGGCGGGACTCACCGGCCTTGCGTTCACCAACTCGCCCTCGGCCATCAATGCCTGGGGCGGCCGCAAGGCGTTCTACGGCACCAATCCCATCGCCGCCGTGTTTCCGCGCAAGAACGCGGATCCGGTCGTCGTGGATCTTTCGCTCACGGAAGTCGTGCGCGGCAAGATTATGCTTTACGCGAAAGAGGGCAAGCCGATCCCGCTGGGCTGGGCGGTGGACAAGGACGGCAACCCCACGACCGACCCGAAAGCCGCGCTGACCGGCAGCCTCACCGCAATCGGCGGCGTGAAGGGAACGGCGCTTGCGCTGATCGTGGAAGTGTTGTGCGTCGCGCTGACAGGCGCGGCGTTCAGCCACGAGAACGACTCTTACTTCGAGCCGGGCAATCATCCCCGGATCGGTCACGCCATCGTGGTGATAGACCCAGACGCGCTCGCCGGCGCCGACGCCTATTTTTCCCGCCTGGAAGCGATGATCCGAAAAATGCTGGCTGACGAGGGCGTGCGTTTGCCCGGCGCGCGGCGTCAACAAGCCGCGGCCAGGGCGCGTGCCGAGGGTATTGTAATTTCCGACGCGCTCGCCGGCGAGTTGCGCCAGCTTGCCCGGCCCGGGAAGTAACGACAGGCGGGGGAGGCGAGCTTCTGTCGACGCATTCTCGCGGGTCCACATACTGACACCGCCATCCCGGCGGCTGCTAAACTTGCGGCTCCTGAACCTGGTCTGACCACGGACGGCCATCATGTATAGCCTTCATCTCACCCCGGAGCAGCTGGAATTCCGCGACACGGTGCGGGACTTCGTCGAAGCTGAAATCAAGCCGACCGCGCTGCATCCGGACCGCCTGCAGCCGTTCGAGAAGCCGCTGCTTGCCGACCTGCTCGATAAGACTTCCCAGATGGGATTGCGCACCCTTGCCCTGTCCGAGGATGCCGGCGGCGCGGGTGCCGACAGCCTCACGTCCTGCATCGTCATGGAAGAGCTGGGCGCGGGCGACGTGGATCTCGCGGCGGTGCTGGGGCAGACCTCGGCGCTGGGCCATCTCCTTTTCGATCGGTTGATGACGCCGGAGCAGAAGAAACGCTTCCTGCCGAAATACAACGAAGACGATCGTTACCACCTCGCGTTCGCGGGACGCGAAGCCGGTGCGGGTGCCGGCTGGTGCTATCACCGCCCGATGGCTGCCGAGAGCGGCGCCGACCCGGTCGCGATAAAGCAAGGCAACGACTGGGTGATCAATGGCACGCTGCCGTATGTCGCGAATGCGACGATCTCGAAATTATTCGTCGTTCAAACGCGGACTGCGCAGGGACTCACCGCGCTCCTCGTCCCGCGCGACACGGCGGGGCTGACAGTGCGCGAGCCGCTCAAGGCGGTTGGCGAAGGCATTCGCTGGCATCACGGCGCGGGGGCCGGGGTGACGTTCAAAGATTGCAAGGTGCCGGCGGACCATCTGCTTGGCAAAGACGGGCACAGCCCGTTCGCGCAAGTCGGGGATGCAGCGCGCGGCGTCACGCAGATCGCGGCGATCAACCTCGGCCTGGGCCGCGCTGCCTACGAGGCCGCCGTGGACTACTCGAAGATCCGGCGCCAGGGCGGCCGCAATATCATCGAGCACCAGGCGATCGGCACCAAGCTCGCCGAATGCACGATCAAGCTGGAGCTCGCGCGCAACGCAGTGTGGAAGGCAGCCTGGCTGCTGGACCATCCGGAAGCCATTGCCGACCGCAGCGCGGGGGAACTCCCGTACCACGTCATCGCGCGCGTTTATGCGGCGGAGGCGGTCAACGAAGTGGCCCTGCTCGCGGCGGAATGCTTTGGCGCCATGGGCGTGATGCGCGACATGCCGCTGCAGAAGTACGTGCACGATTCTATGGTATTCCTGCATACCGATGACGCCGACGGCGCGGCGAAGCTCGCGGTCGCGGAAGCCATCGCCGGGTATACGCGGCCAGAGGCCGCGTAGAGATGAGGGCGGAGGGATGAGGGATGAGGAGTCGACCCACAACCCACGATCCACGACCCACGAATCTTAGGGAGTAATAATGGATTTTTCGCTGAACGAAGAGCAGCGCCATTGGCAGATGGAGGCGCGCAAGTTCTCCGACGAGGAGCTGCGCCCGCGCTCGATCGAGCGCGACCAGATCGAAGGCGCGTTCGAGCCGTGGGACTGGAACATCATCGAGAAGGGCTCGAAGCTCGGTTTCCGCACGCTCGCCGTGCCGAAGGCGTGGGGCGGCCCGGGAGCGGATTTCGTGTCGCAGGCGCTGGTGATGGCGGAGCTCGCCCGCGGCGACAGTGCCATGTCCAAGGCTTTCAGCCAGAACTGGAAATGGAGCCACCTCATCGCGTCCGCCTGCACCGACGACCAGAAGGAACGCTTCCTCAGGCCCTTTCTCGCCGATCACCGCTACGTCATGGGCCGCGGCATCACCGAGCCCAACGCTGGCTCCGACAACCGCATGCCGCCGGAAGACGATCCCAAGGCCGGTTACCGGCTGCGGGCGGTGCGGGACGGCGACCACTGGATCCTGAACGGCGAGAAATGCTTCATCGCCAACGGCAGCGTGGGCTCGCTGTTCTTCGTGGACGCGCGTAGTAATCCTGACGTCAACATCAAACAGGGCGGCACCCTGTTCATGGTGCCGAAGAGCACCCCCGGCTTCCGCATCGGCAAAGTGTTCAACAAGCGCGGCTGGCGCTTCTACCAGAACGCTGAGCTGATATTCGAGAACGCGCGCGTGCCGCACGCCAACGTGGTCGGCGGCGTCGGCACCGGCTCGGTCAAAGCGGGCAAGGGCGACACCACCGGGGGCGACATTTTCGGCGACCTCGAGCTCGCGGCCAACGCGCTTGGCGTATGTGACGATGCCTGCCAGCTCGCGATGGGCTTCGCGAAGACGCACAAGCGCGCCGGCAAGTACCTGATGGAGCACCAGCTGGTCCAGCTCAAGCTCAACGAGATGTTCGCGCTGACGGAAGCCCTGCGATCGTACGTGATGCGGGTGGCCTGGCAGCACGATCACGGCGAACACTCCGCGAACGCCGGCCTGGTGATGAACTGGTCCACCGACGTGATCCAGCGCGTCACGCGTCTCAACATGGAGATCCACGGCGCCGAGGGCTGCATGATGGTTGCGCGCGTGGACAAGCTGGTGCGCGACGCGATGGTGTGGACGCATCTCGCAGGCGACACCGTGCAGCGCATCAAGATCCTGAAGCGCATCAAATAGCGTTAAATCCGGACGCAAGCGCCGGTTTAACTCCGCGCATTCGAACGGACGAACTTTCGCCGTTCAATGCGCGGGACATGACTGGAGGCGAAATGACGAAATTTTCCCGGCTCTACAGAGCGACTCACGACTCACGAATCATTCTTTTCAATACTCTCTTGAGGGGCACGATTCACGCTTTTGCAATCGCCGCACTCGCGGCGCTTGCCGGCTGTGGCGTGGAAACCGCCACGACTGCGGCCACCAGCGCAGCGATCAAGAAGCAGGAAATCGACCAGGGCAAGAAAACCCTGGAGCAGGCGCAGCAGAAAGCCGAGCAAGCTGCGCAGCAGGTCCAGCAAAGCGCCGAGCAGACCCGCGCCGCCACCGACAAGCAGTAATTATTGGCTGACGGCCAGCGACTCGTGCTCGGCGCGGGCGCGCAGTTGCCTCGCCGCCTCCACCAGGTTGGCGAGCGCGGCCTCGGTCTCTGGCCAGCCGCGCGTCTTCAGGCCGCAGTCCGGGTTGACCCACAGCCGCTCCAGGGGAATGGTTTCCGCCGCCTTTTCCAGCAGCCGCAACATGTCCGCGGCGTCCGGCACCCGCGGCGAGTGGATGTCGTATACCCCCGGGCCGATCTCGTTCGGATAGCTGAATTCGCCGAAGCCTTCGAGCAGCTCCATGTCGGAGCGCGAAGTCTCGATGGTGATGACGTCGGCGTCGAGCGCGGCGATGGCCGGCAGGATATCGTTGAACTCGGCGTAGCACATATGGGTGTGGATCTGCGTCGCGTCCGCGACCCCGCACGAGGTGAGCTTGAACGCCCGCACTGCCCAGTCGAGATAGCGCGGCCAGTCGCGGCCCTTCAGCGGCAGTCCTTCCCGGAATGCCGGTTCGTCGATCTGGATCACGGCAACGCCGGCTTTCTCCAGGTCGCGCACCTCGTCCCGCAGCGCCAGCGCGATCTGCAGCGCGGTGGTCTCGCGCGGCTGGTCGTCGCGCACGAATGACCATTGCAGCATCGTGACCGGCCCCGTCAACATTCCTTTCACCGGGCGCGCGGTCAGGCTTTGGGCATAGCGGGTCCATTCCACGGTCATCGGCTCCGGCCGGTAGACGTCGCCATAGATGATCGGCGGCTTCACGCAGCGCGAGCCGTAGCTTTGCACCCAGCCGTTGGCGGTGAAGGCGAACCCCAGCAACTGTTCGCCGAAGTACTCGACCATGTCGTTGCGCTCGGCCTCGCCGTGTACGAGCACGTCGAGCCCCAGCGACTCCTGTCGCGACACCGCGAGACGTATCTCAGCGCGCATTGCCTCGAGGTATTTGAGAAAGCCGATCTCGCCGCGCTTGAAGGCGGCGCGTGCGCGGCGGATCTCCGGGGTCTGTGGGAACGAGCCGATGGTCGTCGTCGGCAGCAGCGGCAGGCGCAGCCGTTCGCGCTGCTGGTGGCTGCGCTCGGCAAAGGGCGACTTGCGACGGGTGTCCCGGTCGCTGACCGCAGCGACCCGCTGGCCGGCCGGCTCGAAGCGCGCACGGGGAGACTCCCGGCGCGACGCCTTGGCGGCGCGCGATGACGCGAGTGCCGCTGCGATCCCGCTTTCGCCGGAAAGCAATCCCGCTTTCAGTGCCGCGATCTCGTCGAGTTTTTGCGTGGCGAACGCGAGCCAGCCGTGAATGGCGGGATCGAGCTTCGTCTCATGCGCCAAGTCCACCGGGACGTGCAGCAGGGAGCAGCTGGCCGATATCCACAGACGCTCGCCGAGCCGTGCGCGCGCCTGCTGAAGCGGCACCAGCGCGTCGTCGAGGTCCGTGCGCCAGATGTTGCGGCCGTCCACCAAGCCGAGCGAGAGCACTTTCGACTCGGGCCAGCCGTCGAGAAAAGCGTCGACCTGCCCGCGCCCACGCACGAGGTCGAGATGAACGCCGGAGACGGGAAGGGACTTCAGCAGGTCGTGATGTTCCGCTACCGACTCGAAGTAGGTCGCCAGCAATATTCTTGGCGCGGACGCAGCGAGCGCGGCATAGGTCGGCGCGAATGCCTTGCGCCAGGCCGGGTCGAGCTCGAGTCCCAGTACCGGCTCGTCGATCTGCACCCACTCCACGCCCAGCGCCTTCAGCTGGGCAAGCAGGTGCTGGTAGGCGGGCACGAGCCGCACCAGCAAGTCGAGCTTGTCGAAATGGCTGCCCTTGGTCTTGCCGAGATGGAGCAGCGTCAGCGGTCCAACGATCGCGGCCTTGACCGCGTGGCCGAGTGCCTGCGCCTCGCGCACCTCGTCGAACAGCCACGCCACGCCGCCCTCCGCGCGCGTGGACGCGCTCCACTCGGGCACGAGGTAGTGATAGTTGGTGTCGAACCACTTCGTCATCTCCAGTGCGGGCTGACCGGTGTCGCCGCGCGCCAGCGCGAAGTACTGCGGCAGGGTGAGCGCCTTCGGGTCGTAGCCGAAGCGATCGGGCAGGCAGCCGAGATGGGCAATGGTCTGGAGCACGTGATCGTACCAGGCGAAGTCACCGACGGTGACGTAATCGAGACCCGCGGCGCGCTGCAGCGCCCAGTGGCGCTTGCGCAATCCGCGCCCCGCCTCCAGCAGGCCGGACTCGGGGAGTTCTTCCTTCCAGTACGCTTCGAGGGCGGATTTGAGCTCGCGCCCCGCGCCGATGCGGGGGAAGCCCAGGATATGTGCGATAGCCATAAGCGGGTATCCGTCGGGTTTTCGAGGCCTCATAGGCTACGGCTGGTCTGTATATGAAGCAAATGATGATTTTTTCGTATAATATGAATTGTTTTAATATATAGGCGTTATGGCAGGCGGCCCCATGTTCGAAATCCGGCACTTGCGCACGCTCATCGCCCTGGCCGAGGCAGGCAGCGTGTCGGCGGCTGCGAAGCGCGTGCATCTCACCCAGTCGGCGCTGTCCCACCAGCTGCGCGCGGTCGAGGCGCATGCCGGCGTCCCGGTCGTGAAGCGCAAAGGGCAAACGGTGGAACTGACCGAAGCGGGACAGCGCCTGCTCGCGCTGGCGCGGTTGGTGATGGGGGAGGTCCAGGCAGCGGAACGCGATCTCGCCCGGCTCGCCGGCAAGCCGTCGGGGACGCTGCGCATCGTGCTCGAGTGCCATACCTGCTTCGACTGGCTCATGCCCGTCATGGACGCGTTCCGCCGCAACTGGCCGGAAGTCGAGCTGGACCTGGTCTCGGGCTTCCATCCCGATCCTTTCGGGCTGCTGGCGGCGGACCGTGCCGATCTCGTGATCGGCTCCGAGCCCGGGCGCCGGCGCGGCCTCGTACACTCGCCGCTGTTCCGCTTCGAAATCATGGCGGTGCTGCCGACGGATCATCCGTTGCGGACGAAGCGCTGGCTCGAGCCGCAGGACTTCAGGGGCCAGACGCTGATCACCTATCCGGTGCCGGAAGAGCGCATCGACCTCATCCGGCAGGTGCTGAAGCCGGCGGGAATCAAGCTTCAGCGGCGCACCGCGGAGCTGACGGTCGCGATCCTCCAGCTAGTGGCGAGCCGGCGCGGCATCGCCGCGCTGCCCAACTGGGGGCTCAAGAACTACACCGACTACGAGTACGTGCTCGCGCGCCGCATTGGCAAGGGCGGACTGTGGAGCGATCTCCACGCAACCATGACGAAAGAGACGGCAGCAAGACCGTACGCGTCCGACTTCATCGAGACGGCCAGGGCGCGGTGCTTCGAGACGCTGGACGGCATCGAGCCAATTGGGAAGCCGGTGATGAAGTGATGAGGTGACGGACGACGCGACAAATCTCCCCTCCCGAATCCGGGGGCGGGGTAGGATATGGGACGTCGTGCTGCCGCATAACGCCAAGGAGGATCCATGCAAAAAAAATCAGGAGTCGGTATCGTCGTCGCGGGTGCCTGCATGTTGCTAACTTGCTGCGCATCGATGGCGGCAGAGCAGAACTATCCCACGAAGCCCATCCGCATCATCATCCCGACCGCTCCGGGCGGCGGGTCGGACAATATCGTGCGCCTGATCGGCCAGAAGTACACCCAGGCCTGGGGCCAGCAGGTGGTGGTGGACAATCGCGCGGGTGCGGGCATGACCATCGGCATCAACCTCACGGCGCAGGCCGCGCCCGACGGCCACACCCTGGCCATGGTCAATCCCTCGCACGCGATTAACGCGACCCTCATGGCCAAGCTTCCATACGACCCGATACGCGACCTCACGTCGATCACGGTCGCAGCGACGCAGCCTTATGCGGTCACGGTTACGAACTCGCTGCCCGCAAAGAGCGTGAAGGAACTCATCGCCCTGGCGAAAGCCAAACCGCGCGAGTTGAACTTCGCTTCCTCCGGCCCGGGTTCCGCGTCGCATCTCGCCGGCGAGATGTTCGTCAGCATGGCGGGCATCGAAATGACGCACATTCCCTACAAGGGCACGGGCTCGGTCATTCCCGATCTCATCAGCGGCCGCGCCCAGTTCTACATCAACCCGATGCTGGCGATGATCGCCCACATCCAGGCGGGGCGGATACGCCTGCTCGCAGTGACTTCGCCGAAGCGGGTGAGCACGATGCCGGAGGTTCCCACCGTCGCGGAAGCCGGCGTCTCGGGTTACGAGGCGACCTCGTGGTACATGCTGATCGGGCCGGCGCGGATACCGCCGGCCGTCCTGGCCCAGATCCACACCGAGACCGTCAAGGCGCTCAAGTCATCCGAAGTCGTCGACGCGCTGGTCAAGGGCGGCAGCGAGCCGCTCGCCAATACTCAGCGCGAAGCCGCGGAATTTCTCAAGATCGAGATTGCCCGCTGGGGCAAGGTCATCCGGCAGGCGAAGGTGAAGATCGAGTGACGGGAAAGAGAGGCTCAAGATACAAGGGACAAGGTCCAAGGTACTGCGTTGTTTTTTCCTTGAACCTTGAACCTTGAACCTTGAACCTTGAACCTTGAACCTTGAACCTTGAACCTGAGCGCCGCCTCAGTCGGCGGCGAAGCAGTAGAACAACCCCGCGCCGCCCGTGCTCACCAGCGCGGGCTGGCTGCAGCCCTTCGACGGGTGCGAGGAATTCCAGGACCGGGCGGCATCGGTTTCCGACAGGCCGTGGCGGTCGTGATGGCCCAAGAGCGCCGAGCCGTCATTGCTGCTCTTCGTCCAGTTGCCGCAGGTAGTGTCGCCGGCCGCCGTGGAGGATCTGCCGTCGGGCATGGAGCCGGTGAGCATGTCGTGCATGTTGGGCGTATCGGCACGACCGTTGACGACAGTGCCCTTCTCGGTCAGCGCCATCGAGCGGTTGATGTTGTTGACGCCCTCGTGCAGTTGGTCGACGCTGCGCGCGATGAGTCGGCCCTGCGCGTTGTACCACGGGCCCTTGCCGATACGATCGCGCGCGTTCACGCCCGCTGAGCCGCTCAGCGGTGAGACGCTCAGGTACGCGCGCCACGTGTGCTTGCCTGCACCCGCGGCGGCAGCGAGCGACTGGCAATGCTTATCCGCGCCCGCGAGCCCGCCGAGATCGGCGCCCTTGCCGGAGCCGACGCTGGTAATGAAGAACGTCATGCCGGATTGCTGTGCCGGCGCGCCGGCGTTCAGGCCCAGCGTCAGCAGGGCGACCGATGCGGCAACGCCCAATTTAGCTTTTTTCATTGCATTCCTCCGGTGGAAAAAGTGGCGAAGTGACAGGTGGATCGATTCCGTGGGACAAACAACCAAGCGGTCCATTGTATTCCCGGAACCGACGTGTAAATAACGAAAATAACGACGGGAAGACGAATGTCGATAAGGACGCCGGTTACCCGACCGGCTTCCCGTTTTAAACCCTGGCCTTGAGCCGCTCGAAATTCGAGCGGTCCATCCTGATCTCGCCGCGGTTGATTTGGCGGTCGATCTCGACCACGGCGTCGTTGCACGGCGTCGGGATGCCGAGTTCCCTGCCTTTCTTCGACACCACGCCGCTGATGTACTCCATCTCGCTCCTGCGCCCCTTGAGGTGGTCGTGGATGGGGGCGGTGCGCCCGCGGCTGACGTGGCCCAGCAGCGTTTTCATCGCAGTCACCAGGTTCTCGTCGCTGGAGCCGGCGAACTCGTCGGCGCGCAGGCCGAATATCGCCTCGGTACGGTAGCCGAGCGCGGCGCCCACTGCGAACGATTCCCGGCCGAGCCGAACCGAAATTTCGAACATGCCGGGCAGGCTGGCCGCCTCCGAATTGCCGAGGCCCAGCAGCCCGAACGGCCCCATCGTCATCGTATTGGCGATGAGCTTGGTCCACTTCGCGCCGTAGATGTTGCTGGTGACGTCGCAGCGGCCCACGCTGCCGAGTATGGCTGCGATCTCCTTCACGCGCGGCGTGTAGAGCCCGTCGAGCTCGCCGACGGCGAACCACGTGGTCTTGTGCCCGGTATTGCGCTTGACCCGACCGGGCGTAAAGATTTCCGCGGACAGCTCCAGGGCGCAGCCGACGATGCGATCGCGGCCGATGATGGAGGCGAGCGTGTCGTCGTTCATGCCGTTCTGGGTGCCGACCAGCACGCCGTCAGGCTTGAGCCAGGGCTTGATGAATTCCGCGAGCCAGCGGTCGTCGTACGACTTGACCGCGAGAAACACGATGTCGAATTCCAGGTTGGCCGAGGCGAGATCACACAGGTGAAACGCGCGGACCGGGACATTCACGTCTGCGTCCGGCATCTGGATGTGGAGCCCGGGCGCCTTGAGCGCCTCCACCTGCGCGGGCCATTGGTCGATGACGGCAATGTCGTGACCCGCTTTAACCAGGTCGGCTGCGATGCTGCTGCCGATCGCGCCGGCGCCCAATACCGCTATCTTCTTGGTCATTCACTCGTTCCCGTGGTTGAGACGCGATTGTGCCACGCCGGCAACTGCAAGGATGAAGGCGGAAGGCGGAAGGCGGAAGATAAACCCTTCATTGTGTCGGTCGTCACAGCAGTTCCAGTGGCCGCGGTCCGGCGGGCGGTGGGAACAGCCGATCGAGTTCAGCGCACTGAACCGTCGACAGCTTGTAATCGAGCGCGCCGGCGTTTTCCTTCATCCGTTCGCGGCGGCCGCTCTTCGGAATGGCGATGATGCCGTCTTTCGCCAGCAGCCACGCCAGAGCGGCCTGCGCCGGCGTCATGTCGTGGCGCCGTGCGAAGTCCGCGAGTTGCCGGCTGGCGACAAGCCGTGCCTGCTCGAGCGGCGAATAAGCCATCACGGGGAGGCGCCGCTCGCGCAGCCACGGCAACAGGTCCCATTCGATGCCGCGGCGCGTGAGGTTGTACAGCAACTGATTGGTGGCGACACCTTCGCCACCGGGCGTCCGCCACCATTCCTGCATTTCCTCGAAGCCGAGGTTGCTGACTCCATAGTGGCGTATTTTCCCGGCGCTCTTCAGGGCGGCCAGCGCTTCCAGCGTTTCGGCGAACGGGACGCTTCCGCGCCAATGCAGAAGATAGAGATCGAGCCGGTCGGTCCCGAGCCGTTTCAGGCTCTTCTCGCAGGCACTCACCGTCCCGCGCCGCGACGCGTGGTTCGGCAGCACCTTGCTCACCAGGAATGCCTCGTCGCGCCGCCCGGCGATGGCTTCGCCGACAAGCTCCTCGGAGCGGCCGTCGCCGTACATCTCGGCGGTATCAATCAGCGTCAGGCCGAGGTCGAGCCCGAGGCGGATCGTCGCGATCTCCTCCGCGCGCTGTGCGCGGTGATCGCCCATGTACCAGGTTCCCTGCCCGAGCGCCGGCACGCGCTCGCCGGCGGGAAGAGTTACGGATTTCATCCTGAAGGGGAAAGGGAAAAGTTAAAAGGGAAAAGGCGGGGGATCGTTAGCCGTTTTGGCTCCTTTCCCCTTTCCTCTTTTCCCTTCGTGTCAGAGACTGCCAAGCACCTTGCCCCAGCGCGGGTCGGGCCGGTGCAGCATGCGCTTGCCGGCCGAGTGGAGCGCCGCCCAGGTCGTGGAGAGGATGTTGAGCAGCACCGGCTTGCCGTGCTCCGCCTCGAGAATCGGGACGGCATGGATCGCGTGCCACAGTCCGCCGGGCATGAGCAGTGCCTGGGCGCCTCGCGCCTCGCGCAGGACCTGGCGGCCCAGCTCGAGCGCGAGCAGGTGGTCGTCGGCCGCGCTGGAATGCTTGTTCTCATCGAGGGTGCGCACGCGCGCGACGGAAGCGGCGACCTCGATGCCGGCCTCGGCGAGATAGCGGGTCAGCGCAGTCACGACGGATTCAGGCCAGCGCGTTGCGAGCGCGATCCGGGTCGCTCCGAAATGCTTCAGCGTCGCGATATGCGCTTCGAGATCGGTGTCACACGGCAGACCGGTGCGGGACTGGCCCTCGGCAAGGATCTCCTGCATTTTTTTTCGCCCCAGGGCGGAGGCGACTGGCACGCCGGAGAGCGAGATGCGGTTCACGTTCTTTTTGGCCAGCAGGTCGAAGCGGTTCCAGAGCACCGGCAGCTCCTTCTCGACCGCCGCGAGGGTGTAGTCCTTGAGGTCGAGCCCGGTCGTCACCAGCACCATGCCTTCCGGGGCCACGCGGTAGAACTGGTACGCGTCCATGTCGGTGTAGAGGTGCGGGATGACATAGCCGAGCTGGTACCACGGGTTGATGACGCTCATTTCCGGGACATTCCCTTGAACACCAGTTTCTGCATGCCGGCAGTGGTTTGCGCTATGTAGATATTGCCTTTCGAGTCGGATGCGATGTGATGGCCCGGCCCCAGCTGGCCGGGTACCTGGACCATTCCAACGACCTCCATCGTCTTGCGTTCGATGATCGCGATACCCTTGCCGTTGCCAGAGTAGAGGAACTGTTGATCCCGGTCCGGCGACAGCGCCAGATTCCTGGCAAACGGCGTACCGGTCCGGATCAATTGTTTTACGAACTTGCCAGCGGGCGTGAATACCTGGATACGGCGGTTTTCCCGGTCGGCGACGTAAACTGTTCCGTCGTTGGCGACCCGGATGGCATGCACGACGTTATAGTGTTCCGGGCCGTCGGGATCCGGAAACGTCTTCGGCGAAATGATGGCGCAGTTGTCGGGGCCGGCCGGCGGTTTGCCGAAGGCGCCCCACATGCGCTTGAACGCGCCCGTTTCCGCATCGAAGACGATGACCCGGGTATTGCCATAGCCATCGGCCACGAATAATTCGTTGGTCCGCGGGTAGACCCAGCCATCGGCCGCGCGATGCACGTTGCCGCTGTCGGCATTGCCCTTGCTCTGGTTGCTGCGGCCGATCTGCAGAAGGAACTTGCCTTCCTGCGTGAATTTCAGCAACGCGTCGTCCGCGACCGGCTTCAATCCGGCGAGGCCGGAAGTCGGGCAGTTGTTGCCGCCCACCCAAACGTAGCCCTTGTGGTCTATATGAATGCCGTGCTCGCGCTCGGGCCATTCGAACCCGGCGCCCGCGCCACCCCAGGCCTTGATGAAGTTGCCTGATGGGTCGAACACCAGGATCGCCGGCGCCATCATCGCGGCCTGGTCGGCGGGCAGCGTGCGCGGGCGATGCAGGACCCAGACGTTGTCGTGGGCGTCGATAGCGATGCTGGACACGTCGCCCAGCTTCCATTTCTCCGGCACTTTCGGCCACGCCGAGTCTACTTCGAACACCGGTACGTCGCGGGCCGCGGATGTTTCGGCCGCGTCCGCCACGCCGAAGAACTGCAGGACTTGCGCGCCGGCGACAACGAACGCTGCCAGCAAGACGGCCCCTACCCAAAACGTGCGTTTCATGGCTTCCCCCTCTGGTTTCCTGCTGGATTCTAGTCCTTACTCCCGCTGCTGGTAACATCGGGCGATCGTCTGCGTTCCGCGCAATAGGGCACTCCTTGCGCGGGCTGAAGGGGGAGAACACTTGGCGGAATTGGTCACGACGGGCAAGCCGCACGGCCCGCCCGCCGCCCTGCGCGGTGCCCTGTGGATGGGCGGCGCGCTGCTGTCGTTCTGCATCATGGCGGTCGCCGTACGCGAGCTGCTGCGGACCATGGGCAGCTTCGAGATCCTGTTCCTGCGCAGTCTCGTTTCGCTCGTGCTGGTGCTCGCGGTCCTGCCGCACTACGGCCTGCAATCACTGCGCACGCGGCTGTTCGGGCTGCACATGCTGCGCAACGTGCTGCACTTCGGCGGCCAGTACGCCTGGGTGTACGCGATCGGCTTGCTGCCGCTCGCGACCGTCTTCGCGATCGAGTTCACCATGCCGGTGTGGACCGCCGTGCTCGCGGCGCTGCTCCTGGGCGAGCGCCTGAACCAGGGCCGGATCGTTATGCTGGTCCTGGGTCTTACCGGCATCGCCATCATCCTGAAACCCGGTTTCGGGCCGGTGCAGCCCGCGGCGCTGGTGATGCTTGCGGGCTCGCTGGCGTACGCCATGACCATGATCGCCACCAAGCGGCTCGCCGGGAATGACTCGGTGCTCGCCATCCTGTTCTACATGTCGGCGATCCAGGTCCCGCTGGGCCTGCTCCCCGCGCTGCCCGGATGGGTTACGCCCGGTAGCGCCGAGCTGCCGTGGGTTATCGCGACCGGCGCTACCGGCATGAGCGCGCATTTCTGCATGGCGCGGGCCTTCCGCATCGCGGACGCGACGCTTGTCGTCCCCATCGATTTCCTCCGGCTGCCGTTGATTGCCGTGGTCGGCATGCTGTTCTACGGCGAGCCGCTCGACCCCTTCATTCTGGCGGGGGCTGCGGTGATCTTCGCCGGCACCTACTACAGCATCCGGCGCGAGAGCCGTTGACTGCGGTGACCTGCGTTGATGTTCTGCAGCCGTCTTTTTCTGATATCGTTGCGCCTGTAGATCCTGTCCCGTTGCCTTTTCAATCCACACCGAGGGGAGACCAAGCATGCTTTGGGCCATTTCCTGCGTAGACCAGCCGAATACCGCCGCTATCCGCGATAAAGTTCTGCAACCCCACCGCGATTACCTGGGCAGCCAGAAGGGAATACTCGTGCTCGCGGGCGCGACGCAGAACGACGACGGCACGGAGGCAATCGGCAGCCTGTTCATCGTCAACGTGGACAGCCGCGCCAAGGCGAAGGCTTTCTCCGACGGCGATCCATTCACCCAGAACGGCGTGTTCAAGAGCATCACGATCACCCGCATGCGCAAGGGGCAGTGGAATCCTGGCGCCGCGGAGGGCGCCTGACGGCAGTGATTAGTCGATTAACGATTAACGAATAACGATTCACGAAAGAGGAGGCGGCGTTGCAGATTCGAGCGGAAGACAACAAGAAAGCGGCCGGGCTGATTTTTACCGGCTGCGGCCCGTTGCAGGGGCGGACGCGGGCGCAGGGGAAGGCGCTGGCGAAGGGAAAGCAAGCGAAGCCGGCGGCGCGGCGGCGCGAGGTGAAGGTCGGCGGCCGCCGCGTGAAGACCATCGACGTGCACGCGCACTGCGTGATCCTGGAGGCGCTGGCGCTGCTGGGGCTGAAAGTGGAAGACCAGCGCGGACCGGGAATCGGCGAAGTAGGCGAGCGCCGCCTGCGCGAGATGGACGAGCAGGGTATCGACATCGAGGCGCTCAGCATCAACCCGCAGTGGTACAAAGCCGAGCGCGATCTCGTGACGAAGGTGATACAGATCCAGAACGAACGGCTCGCGGAGTTTTGCGCAACCTGGCCGGACCGCTTTGTCGCGTTCGCGTCGGTGGCGTTGCAGTATCCCGACCTGGCGGTGCAGCAGCTCGTGCACGGTGTAAAAAAACTCGGATTGCGCGGCGCGGCCGTCGGCGCGAGCGTCGCCGGGAAAGAGTTTTCCGATCCGATGTTCCACCCGTTTTGGGCCAAGGCCGAGGAGCTCGGGGTGCTGGTCTTCATCCACCCGCAGAGCACGCCGCAGCTCGAAGGCCGCTTCACGGGCAACGGCTGGCTGGCGAACACCATCGGCAACCCGCTCGACACCACCATCGCGCTCTCGCACCTGATCTTCGAGGGCACGCTCGACCGCTTTCCTCATCTCAAGGTCTGCTCGGCACACGGCGGCGGCTACCTGCCGTCCTATGCGCCGCGGTCGGACAACAGCCTGCGCGTTGCGCCGGAGATGGACACCGGCGTGAAGCTCAAGAAGAAACCGACCGAGTACCTGCGGCAGATGTACTACGACACACTCGTGTTCACCAACGAAGCGCTGCGGCACCTGGCGGCGGAAGTCGGCTCGGACCGCCTGGTCATCGGCACCGACCACCCGATCCCGTGGCAGAGCAAGTCGGTGGACCACATCCTCAAGGCGCGCGGCTTCAGCGACAAGGAAAAGATCGCGATGCTCAGCGGCACGGCGGCCAAGCTGCTCGGGATCAAGCTCTGACCCGGACGGCGGTCCGGCGGCGACCATGCAATTCCGCGCGGCGACCCTGAACCTGGAGCAGGATCACAAGCGCTGGGAGTCGCGGCGCGAACTGGTCGTGGAGCAGCTTGGCGCGATACGCCCCGACGTGTTCGCGCTCAACGAGGTCTGCATACCGAAACACACGGCGCATTGGCTGCAGAAAGCCGCGAAGGAGCGTCTGGGCCTCGAGTACAACCTGGTCCAGCAGACGCGGGTCAATGGGCTCTCGGAAGTCGACGGCGAGGCGCTGCTCACGCGCTTTCCCATCATCGAAACGGGAAATTTCGACTACCGGACGCGTGACATCGTGGCGCTGGTGGCGCGCATCCGGGTCGGGGACGCGCCGGTGGATGTCTACGTCACCCATTTGCACGGATCGCGCGGCGATGATTCGCTGCGGCTCTACCAGGCCCAGCAGCTGCTGGCATGGATAGGCAGCCGAAGCGATGTCACGGCGCGCATCGTGTGCGGGGACTTCAACGCCAGTCTCGACATGCCCACGGCGGCGCTGATGGCGACGCGATTCAAGCCGACCCAGACCGCGCCGACTGCGTTTACCCCGCTCGCCGGAGCCGACGGCGCGGTCTCCCATCCCGGCTGGACGCGCATGGACCGGTGCATCGATTTCATCTGGGTTTCCGAGGCGCTGCGCGTCGGCGAGAGCCGCGTGTGCTTCAACCGGGCAAGCGCAAGCGATGCGACCCTGTGGCCGTCGGATCACGCGGGGGTATGGGCGGACCTGGAAGTGCAGGGATGAGGGCGGAGGGATGAGGGATGAAAAAAACGGCGCCGTTGATCGCTTTGTCACCGTCAACGGGCTGCGCATTCATTATCTCGAGTGGGGGTTGGGCGGCAAGCAGCCGTTGATCGTGCTCCACGGCATCGCGCGGGTTGCGCGCGCGTTCGATCATCTCGCGCCGCACTTTGCCAGTCACTACCACGTGATCGCCGTGGACCTGCGCGGGCACGGCGATTCCGGCTGGGACCCGCAGGGCGCCTATCTCGTCGAGGATTACGTTAGCGACATCGAGGCCCTCGTCGCCGAGCGCGGTCTCCGCAACATCGTGCTGTGGGGAAATTCGACGGGCGGGCGCGTCGCGCAAGTGTTCGCCGGCCTGCACCCGGAGTTGGTCGCGGCCGTGATCGTCGAAGACGTGGGCCCGGAACGGCCGTCGGCCATCTCTGACCGCCGCGCGAAGCGGATGGGCAGGGAGGAGGACGGCTGGGCATCCGTGGACGAGCTCGTCGCGCAGCTCGGTACCGACTACCCCCGCACCCCTGAGCCGGTCCTGCGCAACCTTGCGCTGCACGGCTCGAAGCCCCGCGCCGACGGCCGCATCGTCTGGAAGCGTGACCCCGCCATACTCAAGGGATTCGTGCCGACCGAGCTCTGGGCGAGCGTGAGCAAGATCAAGGCGCCGGTCATCTACGTCCTGGGCGGCGCGAGCACGATCGTTCCGCCGGAAACTCAAGCGCAACTCAGGCAAGCCCTGCCGCAGGTCGAGATCGTAACGATGCCGGGGCTGGGACACTATCCCAGCGACGAGCGGCCGGCGGAGTTTCTCGCGATCGTCGATCGTTTTCTAAAGCGGTGACGAGAAAACAAAGGGACAAGGAACAAGGTTCAAGGAACAAGAAAAACCAAATCTTCTATTCCAAACCTTGAACCTTGAATCTTGGTTCCCCATCACTCAAGGGGCGGTAGGGTGCGTATCCACGCCACGAGCGCATCGAGGTCGGCGTCGGTCATGCGGCTGAAGAATTCCTGGCGCGCCATCGGCGGCTTGAACGCGCGGCCGTCGCGCGACACGCCGTGGGTGAGGGCGCGCCGGATTTCCGCGTCGGTCCAGGCGCCGAGGCCGGCTTTCGGGTGTGAAGTGATGTTGGAGGCGGCCGCGGAGCCCCACGGCCCCGTGAACACGTAGCCGCCCCTGCCCCACGAGTTCTTGTAGTCCTGCGTGCCGTCGGGACGCCGACCATGGCATTCCATGCAGTGGGCGACCGTCGCGAGATAAAAGCCGCGCTTGAGCGGGTCGCCCAGGTCCGCTTCCGTAAACGGTTTCGTCGCGCCCGGCACGGGCTCGGCGTGCATCGCTGCTTTGTAGACCGGCGCCTGCACCTCGTTGCGCACCGGCGCGACGGACCTCAGGTAGGCCACGATCGCGTCGAGATCGCGCGGTGTCAGTATTTTGTAGAAAGCGGAGGGCATTTGCGGCGCATTCGGCCGGCCGGTCCGGTGCAGTCCATCGGTGAGCGAGCGCTTGATCTCGTTGTCGCTCCACGCGCCGATCCCGGTCTCCGGATCGGACGTGATATTGGAGCCTCTCACGGTGTACGCCGGCGTGTCCCATACCTGCGATCCGCCTGCGAAGCGCTTCTCCATGACGAGCGAGCCTTTTTCACGCGGCGTATGGCTGTTGTCGCAAGGCATGACGCCACTTACGAGATAACCGCCGCGCTCGAGCGGCGCCTGGGCCTGGGCGATTGCGTTGCCGGCAACCGCGA
>Ga0137409_10002685_pt1 | contig 18962 bp, 25 predicted proteins | sample CZODoug1_16funga_FD_122059 | JGI IMG/M metagenome (GOLD analysis project Ga0137409, IMG submission 122059) | Vadose zone soil fungal communities from Angelo Coast Range Reserve, California, USA - CZODoug1_16fungal (Hybrid Assembly) | ecosystem: Environmental > Terrestrial > Soil > Vadose zone... | reverse complement strand
GCTGAACGAGTTCACCGCGATATGCGACGCCGCGGACAGCCTGGACAAGGAGTACGCAAAGAAAGACGTCGAACTGACCAACGCGAGAGTGAACCGTGATGAAAAGGCCCGTCAGTTGGCTGATCTCGTCACGCGTTTCCGGAGCGGCATCCGTTCGATCTATGGGCCCGATTCCCCCATGTACGAGAAAGCCGGCGGAACGCGGTCCAGTTTGCGGAAGTCTCGCCGCCCGACTGAGGCAGCCCCAGCAACAAACGCAGCTGCCAGGTCCAACGCGTAGCGAACACCGGGATGGCGCGTTTTTGCCATCCCGGTGCCTTTTATCCGAAACCCACGTCTCAGAATTTGTTTCCAACAAATTCTTGACACAACGTGAGCCATGGTTACATCATTACCTCAAAATAATTATGATGGCGTTGATTAGAATACGGCAGTTGTTGCACCTGGTGGACGAGTATGAGCAGTGGCGAGCAATTCCGGGAATCGGATGGCATCCAGCACGAGCTGGTAGGCAACAGCGCAGCTATAGTTGCGCTCGCGCATCGCATTGCCAGGATTGCTCCGGCAAAATTGCCCGTGCTCATTCAGGGCGAGAGCGGAACAGGCAAAGAGTTGGTGGCGAGGGCGGTTCATGCCAACAGTCCTTATTCCAACGGTCCGTTTGTCGCCGTGAACTCTGCTGCGCTCTCGGAAAACCTGGCGAAAAGCGAATTGTTCGGCCATGAGCGAGGGTCGTTCACGGGAGCCGTGGCACAGCAGAAAGGATGTTTTGAGCTCGCGAACAACGGAACACTCTTTCTCGACGAGATCGGTGAGCTCAATCCTTCCGTCCAGGCAATGCTCCTTCGCGTCCTCCAGACGTGTGAATTCCAACGGCTCGGCGCCACGCACACGATACACGTAAACGTCCGATTGATCGCCGCAACCAACCGCGATCTGAAGGCCTCCGTAGATCAGGGGACCTTCAGGGAGGACCTCTATTTTCGGCTCAAAGTGTTGTGGATGAGAACACCCGCCTTGCGCGAGCGCCGTGAGGACATTCCCATTCTGGCTCGCCATTTCGCTTCCTGGTACGCAAAGGAAAATGGACTGTCGCAGCCTGTCATTTCTTCGGAAGTCGATGCCGCCCTTCAGCAATATGACTGGCCCGGCAATGTTCGCGAGCTGCAGCATACGATGCAACAAGCCGTCGTGCTTCGTTCCGCAGACATGATCCGTCTTCAGGATCTACCGGAGGAGATAGTCGCCTCTACGCCGAAACAGTCCAGAATGAAACTACGGCCGCTCAAGGAAGTCATGTGGGAAAAGAAACGCGAGTACGTCGCGTATGTCGTCAAGCTTGTCGAAGGAGACTACAAGCTGGCCTCAAACCTGCTGGGCATTCCCGCAAAAGGCTTTCACAGCCTCCTGCGCCGCCTCAACCTGCGCCACCTGCTGTAATCCGCGCTAATCCGGGTGAGTTCTAGGATATGCGTGTCGGATCCAATGAGGAATTCCGCAAATGAGACGGGACCATTGGGCAGTTCTGAGACGAAGTACATCACTTCGCCGACTACGGCGCCTGTAGTGATGAGCTGACCCTTGAGATTATCAAGGAAGTCAGCGACATCCGCGTGAGCGGGATCTTTGCGGTCGAGATAAGAAACAAAGGGACCCGTATCGATGAGGCAAGTCCTCATCGCCAATTGCGTTCTTTGATACGGCGCCGCACCGGATCCTTCGCGTCGGGTATGTTGAGGATGCCTTTGAGATGGGCGACTTTGCGGCTCAGCGACTGTTCTTCCAGCCCTTTGTCGATCAGCTCGCGAACGACTTCAGATCTTGTTTTTCTTAAAGCCCGGGCGCGGCGTGTGAGCGCCTGATCCTGATCTTTATTGAGCCGTATCGTGAGCGTTTTTTCCATATCGGCAATTGTAACACGCGTGTAATACAAAAAGCGGATGAGACCCAACCTTGTGCCTGTTGTGCCTTTTGTGGTTTCTTTTATCTACGAAACGGTCCAAAAGTCCGGAGGAGTCCAGTTGAATTCCAAAGAAGCGCTGGCTTTCATCAAACGTCATGGCGTTGTGCTGCAGTCCGCGCGTGGTCCCGTTCCCAGCCTGGCGGAGGCGATTGCAGGCGGGCCCATTCGAGGCAGCTGGTGGGGACACCCGAAAGGCCGATTGATTTACAGCGCAACACAAGCCGTCTGTGAGAGCCCTGATATTCTGGTGTGCAAGTTGATCGACGGCAAGATCACTTATGTCCATCGACGGCTTTGGCCGGCACTGGCAAAGCTTGCGTCGCGTTTCAAACCCGAGCAATTGGCACAGGTCCGGGACGAGCACACAAAAAGCGGCGCGCACGTGTCGAGGAAGAAACCATTCCCAGGCTGGGTACCGGGCGAAATCTGGCGAGAGGCAGAAGCTCTCTCCCTGGGCGAAGCGGAAAAAGCCCTGGCGCCGGTGTTGGCAGCGCGGCTGAAGCACACATGAGCGAGAAGGTTCCGGATTTCAACCCACCCAGGCCCGTTGAACGTTTCTTCAACAAGCTCTTTGGATTCCTTGTCGGGCTGGGCCTTGGGTTTTCATACAACTACCTTCTCCAGGTACGTGGCCGGAGGAGTGGCAGGCTGTACTCCACGCCCGTCAATGTCCTCGTGCTCGACGGAAAGCGGTTCCTCGTGGCTCCTCGGGGAAACACCCAGTGGGTGCGCAACGCAGTGGCCACCGGGACGGTTTTTCTGAAGAGAGGGCGCAGGTCGGAGGAGTTTGCGTTGCGTCCGGTTCCAGACGAACAAAAACCTGAAATACTCAAGGCCTACCTGGACAGTTACAAGACTACGGTCCAACGTTATTTCCCGATACCGGCCGGGTCGCCCGCCGAAAGCTTTCGGGCCCTGGCGGCCCGCTATCCGGTCTTCGAATTAATACCGAAGCGATGAATCGTCGAACTGAACGCGGCCTAAAGCCCGCGACTACATTTGGGATCAACCGTCGGTTTGAATGTAGTCGCGGGCTTTAGCCCGCGTTCGGGGACGACCCCTTTTATGGCGTAAGGACCGGAGCTTGTGGTAGAAGGTCGTGACTGAACAACCGGAGGCCAGGGAATGAGATTCTCACGCGTTGTGCTCGCTGTGCTGGTTGCCACCGCCATTTTCGCGCAAAATCCGCGGCAGCCGGATTGGAAGGCCCTTGAAAACGAGACGATGCAGCATTACCAGGCGCTGCTGCGTTTCGACACCAGCGACCCGCCGGGAAATGAACGGCCCGCAGCCGAATACCTTCGCCAGGTGCTGGAGAAGGAAGGCATACCGGCCAGGGTGTTTGCTCTCGAGCCGAATCGGCCGAACGTCGTTGCGAGGCTGAAGGGCAGCGGCAAGAAGCGGCCGCTCCTTATTATGGGCCACACTGACGTCGTGAATGTCGATCCCAAAAAATGGACGTTCCCTCCGTTTGGCGCAACGCGAGACGGCGGATATGTGTACGGGCGGGGCACCGTCGATGACAAAGACAACGTGGTCGCTTCCCTCATGACCATGTTGGAACTGAAACGCCGAAATGTGCCGCTCGACCGCGACGTGATTTTCCTGGCCGAGTCCGGCGAGGAAGGCACGACGCGGGTCGGCATTCAGTTCATGGTGGACCAGCACTTTCCGGAAATAGACGCGGAGTATTGCCTGGCTGAGGGTGGCGGCGTAAACCGCTCCGGCGGAAAAGTCACGTTCGCATCTGTCCAGACGCTGGAGAAGATTCCGCTGGCTATCGAACTCACGGCAACCGGCATCTCGGGGCACGGATCGGTGCCGCTCAAGACTAATCCCATCGTCCATCTTGCCGCCGCGGTTGCCCGGATTGGCGACTGGCGTCCCCCGATACGCCTCAATGACACGACGGGCGCATACTTCGCGCGGCTGGCCGAGATCTCGTCTCCTGCGGAGGCCCAACGCTATCGGGACATCCTGAGCCTGGATCCGAAGAAGCGGGCCGCGGCGGACGACTACTTCCTCGAGAAAGAGCCGCGGCATGCATCGATGATTCGAACATCCATCTCGCCAAACATTTTCACGGCCGGCTATCGGATCAATGTAATCCCGTCGGAAGCGAAGGCGCTATTGGACACCAGGACCCTGCCGGACGAAAACCCCGCGTTGTTCCTCGAACAAGTTCGGAAGGTCGTCAACGACCCTGCTGTAAAAGTCGAATGGGCCCAGCGCGACGTCCGGCCGGGCGCAGCGAATGGGCGTCTGGATTCGGAGGCCTTCAAGACCATCGAAGCCATGGCAACCCGGCATTACAGCGCTCCGACCTTGCCCACGATGAGCACCGGCGCGACGGATATGGCATATCTCCGCGGGAAAGGGATTCAGTGCTATGGGATCGGCCCCGCGACCGACGCGGAAGACGGTCCGAAAGGTTTTGGCGCTCATAGCGATCAGGAGCGCATACTCGAAAGCGAACTGCACCGGTTTGTGCGGTTCAACTGGGATGTGGTCGTGGAACTTGCAGGTGCGAAGTAGCAGTACATGAGAGAGGAGAGACTATGAGTGCTTCGAAGCTGACTGCCGTATTCGTCGTGGCCGTCCTTGTCCTGACCGGTCTCACCGGAAGCACAACCCGGGCAGCCGAGCGGCCTCCTGTTATGGGACGTAACGCCGGTGTATCGGCCGGCCACCCGCTCACGACCGCTGCTGCTTTTGAGGTTCTGACGAAGGGAGGAAACGCGTTCGATGCGGGCGTTGCGGCGCTCCTGGTGGGCGGCGTTGTCGAACAAGATCTTTATAGTCTCGGTGGCGAGGCGCTGGTGCTCGTCTTCCCCCGCAATTCAGGCAAGGTTACTTCCGTTGTCGGCCAGGGTTGGGCTCCGAAAGGCGCCACGATCGATGGATACACCTCTCGCGGCAAGAATCTGAACGGCGAGGGGCTCGATCCGGCGGTTGTTCCCGGGGCGCTTCACGCAGCGCTGACAGTGCTGGAGCGATGGGGCACGATGAGCTTCGAACAAGTGTCGGCCCGCGCGATTGAATACGCAGGGCAAGGATTTCCGCTGCGGCCCCGCACTGTTCAGTCGATTCAGGGGAACCTCAAGTTCTTCCAGTCCTGGCCGGAGAACCAGAAATACTGGCTGAAGCCGGACGGCTCCATGTACAAGGCCGGCGAGACCATCAAGCTGCCGACTCTGGCTCACACGCTGAGTCTCATGCTTGAAGCCGAGCGCGCGGCTTCAGCGAAGGGCCGCGCGGCAGGCATCGCAGCCGCCCGGGACAGGTTCTACAAGGGGGACATCGCCGGCGATATGGTCGCCTTCCTCAAACAACATCAGGCGCCGTTCGAGAAGGACGACTTTGCCGAATTCTTCGCAAGAGTCGAAGAGCCGGCGACAACGAACTACCGGGGGTACCAGGTCTACAAACACTCGTTCGGCAGCCAGGGTCCCACGCTGCTCGAGGCTCTCAATATCCTGGAACAGTTCGATCTGAAGTCGATGAAACACGACAGCGCCGATTATATCCACACCGTCGTCGAGGCGCTGAAGCTGGCGTATGCGGACCGGGACAGCTACTACGCCGACCCCGCCTTCGTCCAGGTGCCCGGAGAAGGTTTGCTGTCGAAGATGTATGCTCGGGAACGTGCGAAATTGATCGATCCCAGGAAAGCCTCGCGCGCTTTTGTGGCTGGCAATCCCCTGCCGTTCGATTCGAAAGTGAAGGAGTGGAAATACTGGGTCGCGAACATCACGGACGGCTACAAGCCTGGCCAGCCTGCACCGGATGCTGAGCCACTGCGCGGCACCATCAAAGACACGACCCACATCGCAATCATCGATAAGGACGGAAATATTTTCGACAGCACGCCGAGCGGCGGCTGGATCGGAGGCGCGGTCATCCTTGGTAAGACGGGAATCGGTATGAGCGTGCGGGGCGAGCAGTTCTGGCTCGACAAGACACGCGCGGCACAACTGCGGCCGCGGGCCCGGCCGCGCTACACGCTGACGCCAAGCATCGTCTTGCTGAACGGCGAACCTTTCATGGCGATCGGCACGCCGGGAGGAGACAATCAGGACCAGACCATCCTGCAGGCATTCCTCAACATCGTGGAATTCTGGCCCGACTGGTATCCGAATCTGCACACGGCGTTCGAGTGGCCGCGGGTGCAGACGTTGCACTTCTTCGGCTCGTTCTGGCCGCACACGCCCGGCTTCAACAAGCTGAATATTGAATCCGAGATCCCTGATGCCGTATTCAAGGACCTGCAGGCCCGCGGTCACGATGTGAACAAGATCCGGCCGTTCAGCATTCAAAGTTGTGCGACAGCGGTACTCATCGATCCGGCCAGCGGGAATCGGATCGCCGGAGCGGATCCGCGCCGAGACTGTTACGCGATGGCGTATTAGAAGGAGCGATGCGAGGGGGATGTAGCCACATAAAGCGTAAACATCAGTAATGTATGAGCTCCACACCGAAAACCTCCTGCCGAGGCGACAGTTTCTCCGCCGCCTCGCCCGGCACGGGGGACTCGCTGGTGTGGTCCTGGTGCTGTCCCTCGCGGTTGGAATCCTGGGATTTCACTTTTTCGCAAATCAGCAGTGGCTCGATGCATATCTAAACGCGACGATGCTGCTTAGCGGTATGGGGCCGGTTGGCGATTTCCAGGGCTCAGTCGGAAAAATATTCGCCGGCATTTATGCGATGTATTCCGGCATTGTGTTTCTTGGTGCTACCGCTGTATTTCTTGCACCTGTTGTGCATCGTGTACTACACAAACTGCGTCTGAGCGAGGACCGCAAGCGCAAATGAAAGAAACGCCAATCGCCTGCCGGATGGATGCCCTTACGACAGAAGAGCGTGCACGGCGGGCCGAGCTCTTTACCCGGCTTTCGGCCGCGGTTAATCAGATTCAGGAACTGCCCAACGGCTTTTCGCTGACCGTCTCGCCCGTCCCAAACATCTGGATGATTGCGGCCGAGTTCATAACCCTGGAAAGCCGGTGCTGTCCGTTCCTGTCTTTCTCCCTGGAAGTTGAAGCAGAAGACGGCCCAATGTCGATGCGGATTACCGGCCGGCCGGGAGTCAAAGAGTTTCTTGCAACCGAACTCCACTTCGAGAGAAGAACTTGAAGCCGGGAAGCCGGTATTCCCCTCCTGTCCCAGGAGGGGAATACGCTCGCCCTTACATTTCCATGCGCTACTGGGTTATCAAAGGCAGGTCCCGGGAGAGCGATTTTCGAGGCTGGCTTCGGCCAGGGACGCTTGACACGTGGAGCACAGGCCGCCCGCCGAGAAGCTGGCTATGCGGAGATCGCTTGTTCTTTTGGGAAGGTTCTCCCGAGCTTCGCGTGGTCGGGCTCGGAGTCCTGACCGCAGTGAACTCCGACGAACGCATTCGAGACCGCAGATTCGACGTTCGTTACCTGACGGTGTATCTGCGCGCTTCACCGTCCGTGACCGAACTGAGATCCGACCCCGCGATCCGGACCGCCAGTTTTGTAAAGTCGGGGCCGGCTGGAACCGTTTTCCCGATTTCCAATAGCCAGGCATCTCAACTCTATGCTCTTTTGGTCCGTGACGATCCAAAACTACGAACAATCTGGCCGGATCTCGAGTGAAGGGAGAGTGTGATTGGGTAAAGGGCGGCTGGAGGCATTCAGCGATGGTGTGATCGCCATCATCATCACGATCATGGTGCTGGATCTGAAGGTGCCGCATGAAGGCGGCTGGCGCGCGCTCGGTCCCTTGATCCCTGTATTTCTAAGCTATGTGCTCAGCTTCGTTTTCCTCGGCATTTACTGGAGCAATCATCATCATTTGTTCCAGGCCGTCCAGCGCGTCGATGGTCGAATCCTCTGGGCGAACCTGCATCTGTTGTTCTGGTTGTCATTAACTCCCTTCGTCACCGGGTGGATGGGGGAGAACTTCGGACCATGGCCGGTCGCGGCCTACGGCGTTGTGCTAATGCTCGCGGCGGTCGCCTATTACATCCTTGCCCGCGCATTGATTTCTCACCATGGCAAGAGCTCGGCGATCGCGATCGCATTGGGCAGCGACTTCAAAGGCAAAGTATCGATTGTCATTTATGCCGTTGCTATTCCCCTGGCGTTCTGGAATGCGTGGGCGGCGTGTGCGCTTTACGTCCTGGTTGCGATAATCTGGTTGATCCCGGACCGTCGCATTGAAAAGACGCTGGTTCATCAGGAGGTCAAGTGAAACGGATTGTCGTGATTCAGATTCTGGCGCTGCTCCTCCATGCCTGCACCAATAACGCTCCGCCAAAACAGCCGGGCAGGGCCGGCTACCTGGACTACTCAGGCCGGGACGACGTCCTGGGCGGCGGCGTGAAGTTGATTCCGGTGAAGACGCCGAAAGGAACTTTTCATGTATGGACCAAGCGCGTCGGGAATAATCCGACGATGAAGGTGCTCCTTTTGCACGGCGGTCCGGCTGCCACGCATGAGTACTTCGAGGCATTCGACAGCTATTTCCCAGCGGCCGGCATCGAGTACTACTATTACGACCAACTGGGTTCTTTCTACAGCGATCAGCCGGACGAACCGGAACTCTGGGATTTGCCGCGCTTCGTTGACGAGGTCGAGCAGGTGCGCCAGGCGCTCGGGCTTAATCGAAATAACTTCTACCTGCTTGGCCACTCCTGGGGTGGCATTCTGGCGATCGAGTACGCGCTGAAATACCCGCAAAATCTCAAGGCGCTTGTCATTTCCAACATGATGGCCAGCATTCCCGCTTACAACGAATATGCCCAAAAGGTCCTGATGCCGGCGATGGATCAGACGGCTCTCGCCGAGATCAAGCGACTCGAGGTGGCCGGCGATTATGAGAACCCGCGCTACATGGAGTTGCTGATTCCGAATTTCTATGTTCATCATCTCCTGCGCATGCCGCAGGAGCAATGGCCGGATCCCGTAAATCGCGCTTTCAAGCACCTCAACCCCAAGATCTACGTTCCGATGCAGGGACCAAGCGAACTCGGCGCGAGCGGGAAACTGGTCAACTGGGAGCGGACACTCGACATGGGGAGGATTACCGTGCCGACTCTGGCGATCGGCGCCCGATACGACACAATGGATCCGGCACACATGGAAAAGATGGCGACCAGGGTGCAAAAAGGGCGCTACCTCTATTGTCCAAACGGAAGCCACCTTGCGATGTACGACGACCAGAAGGTGTACTTCGAAGGCCTCGTCCAGTTCGTTTTCGACGTGGACACGGGCCGGTTTTGAATCAGGAGAACGCTTGATGAGTAAACAAGAGAACACGATCGGAAAGATGAGCGGGAACTATGAAGGTTCAGGGACCTGGTACGATTCCACTGGAAAATCGATGAACTACAGCGTCGTTCAGGCCAATCGGGCAGCGAGCGATGGGTTTGAAATGGAGTTCAAACATGACTTCGACGATGGGACCACTACCGACGCGCACCTGGCAATGAAATGGATCGCTCCTTTCATCTTCCGTCTCGAAAGTTTCGATAAGCCGATCGGAAACGGCTATTGCGTTAATGAGTACTGTCACTATCACATGAAGATCGGCGAGACCTTCGTCGAGGCTGCGTATCGAACGACAGCCGATGGGCTCGAGGTGTTTGGGTCCAGCACCAGGAATGCGGAGGGCAACTACATCGCATGGCACGAGAATCTTCGCCGAAAGGAATTTTAGGTGTCTCCATCGTCCAGAAGTCATAATCGGGAATACTCACCAAAAGGAGGATGATCATGGCCCATTATCACGATGAAAACGATCTCAAGTTGCTTAAAGACATGTCCACGCTCGCGCCTGAGGATTTCAAAGCCTGGGCGAATCTTGACGCCATTGTTAAGCGGGAAGACGGCAAGATACCGCGCAAATACCGTGAACTCATCGCTATTGCTGTCGCGCACACTACGCAATGCGTGTATTGCATCGAAGTTCACACGAAGGCAGCCAAAAAAGTGGGCGCCAGCAAAGCAGAGGTAGCTGAAGCGGTGCTGCTTGCAGCCGCTCTGCGGGCCGGAGGCGCTGCGGCGCACGGAAGCCTTGCGATGAAGTTCTTTGACAACCCCTGATTCATATCGGCATAGTCAGCCGGGGAGAATGGAATGAAGTTTCGGATTCCTTGTTTTTTGATTGCGGCTGTGGCGCTGCTGCCGGGACTCGTGACGTCGCACGCAAGCCAGACGCCGCCGGTTGTTCGGACAATCGCGGCGCCGAGGAAACCGCTGCCTCCGGAGGATGCGTCCGCGGGTGCCACGAAGTTTTCATACATCGTTTATGGAGACACTCGTGGCCGCCGGGACGGCGTGGAACTTCAGTACGAGCACGGGCTGGTCGTGGACAGCATGCTGGCGGTCATCAAGCAACTCGAGACCACCGAATACCCGGTGCGATGGGTGCTGCAAACCGGCGACGCGGTGGTCGACGGGGGAGACGCCCGGCAATGGAATAACAGTTTCGTCGGGCTGGTCAACCGGCTCACTACAGAAGGTGGTGTGCCGTATTTTCTGACGCCCGGTAACCATGACGTCACCGTCGCTGATACTCTGGACGCGCCCCAGCGCCAGCAGGGATTGCGAAACTACCTAAAAGCGATGTCGGAGCTGATCCCGGCCGACGACGCGCCGCGGCGCCTGCCGGGGTATCCGACCTATGCCTTCGGCTACGGCAATACCTTCGTTGTGGCTCTCGACTCCAATATTGCAACTGACGCAACGCAGTTTGAATGGACGCGGAAACAGCTCGAGGGCTTGAATCGAAATCGTTACACCAATGTTGTTGCAGCCTTTCACCACCCAGTGTTTTCTTCCGGCCCGCATGGCGGGCCAAAGCTCGAACCACAGTCCGCTGCGATGAGGGCGCGATACATGCCGTTGTTCCAGGCCCATCACGTCAGAGTGATTTTTGCGGGTCATGATCATTTATTCGAACACTGGGTAGAGCGATATTCGGACAGCTCCGGCCGGCACCGCATGGACCTTGTAACGACCGGCGGCGGTGGCGCTCCTATCTACACATACCAGGGGGAGCCTGATGTCGCGCAATACCTGAAAGACAATCAGGCATCCGGAGTTGTCCTGGAACATCTTGTCAGGCCGGGACTGGCTGCTGGAGACAATCCTTACCACTATCTCGTCGTTCGAGTGGATGGAGATCGCATAGACCTTCAGGTTGTAGGCGTGGATTGGGGAAGCGGCTGGCGGCCCTATCGCAGCAACCGTTCGGACTTGAACGACGCCCGCTGATGCTCAGACAGCTCTTTCGCGTAAAAAGTCTGGACCGCCTCGTCGCCGATGCAGAGGACCCGGAGCATCGACTGAAAAAGGCTCTGGGGCCGATCGATGTGACGGCGTTGGGAATTGGCGCAATCATCGGCGCGGGCATCTTTGCGACGATCGGAACGGCCGCTGCCGGCGATGCTACCAGGCCCGGCGCCGGTCCGGCATTGATCCTGTCGTTTATCGTCACCGGCATTGCATGCGGCTTCGCCGCGTTGTGCTATGCCGAGTTCGCGGCGATGATCCCCGTTTCCGGCAGCGCGTACACCTATGCTTATGCGACGCTGGGTGAGCTGATCGCGTGGATCATCGGCTGGGACCTGATCATCGAATATGCGGTGGGTAACGTCGCCGTCGCTATCAGTTGGGGCAATTACTTCAAGACGCTCGTCGCAGGTTTCGGCATCGTCATCCCCGATTGGCTATCCACCGACTACCGTACTGCCGCGCGCATCCCCGGCCTGTTCGAAAGCGCGCCGCATATTTTCGGAGTGCCCATCATCTTCAATGTTCTGGCATTCGGCATCGTCGCGATAATCACGATCGTGCTTGTGATCGGTATTCGCGAAAGCGCCATGGCCAATACGACGATGGTGGCGCTGAAGCTGTGCGTGCTGGGATTCTTCGTGCTCGTCGGCTGGAGTTACGTGAGAGCCGAAAACTTCCATCCTTTTATGCCGAACGGTTGGGCGGGAGTGCAAACGGGCGCGGCGATCGTCTTTTTTGCGTACATCGGCTTCGACGCCGTGTCCACCGTCGCCGAGGAGACGCGCAACCCGAGGCGCGATCTGCCGATCGGCATCATTGGATCGCTGATCATTTGCACGATCATCTACATCGTCGTTGCCGCGGTATTCACGGGCATCATTCCGTATGACGTGCTGAGGCAGAAACTGGCCACCGAACAAGCCGAACCTCTTACGATGGCGCTCCAGTACGCCAACATCGGGAGGTGGGCCAACCTCTTCGTCGGGATAGTTGCGTTCGGGTCGGTGGTCGCACACACCGCCGTGCTACTGGTATTTCAACTCGGCCAGCCGAGAATCTTTTTCTCGATGGCGCGTGACGGGCTGCTTCCACCGTCGTTCGCGAAGGTGCACCCGCGATTCCGGACGCCATACGTCACCACCATTCTCACCGGTGTTGCCGTCGCGCTCTGCGCGATGTTCACCAGCATTGACGAGATGGTCGATCTGACCAACATCGGCACACTGTTCGCCTTCATTCTTGTGTGCATCGGGATTCTTATTCTGCGAAAACGCGACCCGAACCGGCCGAGAACGTTCAAGACGCCCCTGGTTCCTTTCGTTCCGATCCTCGGAGTGACTTCCTGTCTGTATTTGATGCTTGGTCTGCCGTGGATTACCTGGATCCGATTTGGGTTGTGGCTGGTAGTTGGAATGGTGGTCTACTTTTCATACGGATTTCGGAGGAGCCGTTTGTTGTAGAATGCAGTCCGTGTCCGAAGAGAAATTCCGCCAGGAAATCACCCGCTTCTGTCATCTCATTTACGAGAAGTGCTACGTTGCTTCGACCGACGGGAACGTGAGTGTCCGGCTGCCGGACGGCAACATCATGTGTACTCCGACCATCTGCAACAAGGGGTTTGTGAAGCCCGAAGACATGGTCATCATCGATAGCAAAGGAAAGAGAGTCAAAGGAGAGCGCAAGGCATCCAGCGAAATGGCGATGCATCTGCTCATATATGAAATGCGGCCCGATGCCAATGCCGTTGTTCACGCGCACCCCGCGTGCGCGACAGCTTATGCAGCCGCCGGTATTCCGCTGAACAAGGCGCTCATCTCCGAAGTTATATTGGCGCTGGGCTGTATTCCGCTGGCCGAATACGGCACGCCCGGCACGCCCGAGCTGACCGATCAGTTGAGGCCGTTCGTTAAGAGTTACGACGCGCTGCTGATGGCGAACCACGGAGTTGTGACCTCCGGCGCGAACCTGGAAGATGCGTTCAACCGGATGGATACGGTCGAGCATTTCGCGAAGATTTCCATTTACACCAAGATCCTCGGCCGGGAGCGCCTGCTTTCGTCCGAGGACGTCGAGAAATTGTGGGTTCAGCGGCAGAAGTACTACGGCCTGGATGAATCGGAGGCCCAGCCAAAGGACCCGATGTGTCCTGTAACGGACGGACTATCAGAGACGATCTCCCTCACTCGCAGTGAGCTGATCGATTTGATCGAACGGGTCGTTTCGACCTTGAAATGACCGCTAATTAGAAGGAGCAATGCATGGCAGTAGAATCTGCAATGGGTGAGGCTTTGGGGATGATCGAAACGCGCGGCCTGGTTGCGATGATAGAAGCCGCGGACGCAATGGTGAAGGCCGCGAAGGTGAACCTCGTCGGATGGGAGAAGATCGGATCCGGCTACGTGACCGCCATGGTTCGCGGTGACGTGGCTGCCGTGAAAGCCGCGACGGACGCCGGAGCGGCTGCCGCCCGGCGAGTGGGGGAGTTGATCAGCGTTCACGTGATTCCGAGACCGCACTCGAACCTGGAAGACGTTCTGCCGATCGGCAAGAGCACGAAGTAGTCATCGATCATGGTCCTGGCACGCATCATCGGGACAGTTGTCGCGACCCGCAAGGATCCGCGGCTTGAAGGAAAGAAGCTGCTCATCTGCCGTCAGATCGATCCGGACGGAAAGGACGAGAAGGGCTACTTCATCGCCGTGGATACCGTCGACGCCGGCTTTCGGGAATACGTCCTGATCGTCCAGGGCAGCTCGGCCCGAATGGCGTACGGTTGCAAGGACACACCGGTGGACGCGGCCATTGTGGGTATCGTGGACCAGGTATCACAGGATTGAACGCCATGTACCTCGGCAAAGTCATAGGCAACGTAGTTTGCAGCGTGAAAGAGAAAGCATTGGAAGGGAAGAAGCTGCTCCTGGTCCGCCGGCTGCCGGACGGGCCCACCATTGTAGCTATTGACGCGGTTGGGGCGGGCGCCGGCGAAACCGTATACGTTTGCCGGGGCCGTGAAGCGGCATTTGCTTTCAAGCCCGAAGAAGTGCCGACGGAGGCGACTATCGTGGCTATCGTCGATACGATCGAGAGGGAATCGTGATCATCGCCCGCGTCGTTGGTAATGTCGTCGCCACACAGAAGCACGATGCTCACGAAGGAAAGAAGATCCTTCTTATTCAGCCGCTCGATCTTGAAGGCCAGCCGATGGGCGACGTTGTTGTTGCGCTGGATGCGGTGGACGCCGGTATCGGCGATCGCGTCCTCGCCGTGCAGGAAGGCTTTTCGGCCATGACCTCCGTCGGGCATATCGAGTCGCCAATCGACGCGGCTGTCATCGGCGTTGTGGATTTTGTGGAGTTAGCGTGATCGCTCACCTGCGGGGCAAGCTGATGCAAAAAGATCCCGCACGTGTCATCGTCGATGTGAACGGAATCGGCTACGAAGTTTACGTTCCGCTCACTACCTTCACCGCCCTGCCGGAAACCGGCTCCGACGTTTCCATAGACATCCACACGCATGTCCGCGAAGACGTCATCGCGCTCTACGGCTTCTCAACCCGGCGCGAACGAATGATCTTTGAAAAGCTCATGACCATTTCCGGAATCGGCCCCAAGCTCGCCGTGACGATTCTCTCGGGTGGATCGGTTGAGGAGCTGGTCGGGGCAATCAAACGTAGTGATCTCGCGCGTCTCACTGCCATTCCGGGAGTCGGAAAGAAAACGGCGGAACGAATTATTCTCGAGCTGAAGGACAAATTCCAGGATTTCACTGACGCCGCGGTGAAATCGGGGGTTGAGGCGGATGTGATGTCTGCGCTCGAGAATCTCGGCTTCAGCCGCGGTATAGCAGATGCCGCGCTGAAGCGGGCGATCGATGGAGATCGCGATCCGGCTTTTGACTTGCTGTTCAAGCGGGCGCTTCAGATTTTGACGAAGGGATAGCGCATATGGCCGATCGGGTAACGGCGGGTTCGATGATGGAGGAAGAGGCGACATTTGAGTTATCGCTTCGTCCGCGGCGGATTGCGGAGTACATTGGCCAGCAATCGGTTAAGGACAACCTCGACGTAGCCATCCAGGCCGCGCGCCAGCGCGGTGAGCCGCTCGACCACATTCTTCTGTACGGTCCTCCCGGGCTGGGTAAGACGACACTCGCTTCCGTTATTTCCAACGAAATGGGGGCACGATTCCGTGCGACCGCCGGCCCGCTGATCCAGATGAAGGGTGATCTGACTGCGATTCTGACAAACCTCGAATTCGGCGATGTGCTTTTCATCGACGAGATTCATCGGCTCCAGCCCAATATCGAGGAAATCCTCTATCCCGCGATGGAGGACTTCAAGCTCGACATCATCATCGGTCAGGGGCCCAGCGCCCGGACGCACCGTCTGGATCTGCGCCGCTTCACGCTGATCGGAGCGACCACTCGCGCCGGCTTGATCACGGCGCCATTGCGATCCCGCTTCGGTATGGTTCACCGGCTGGATTTCTACACCGAGTCCGAGCTGGAATTCATCATCCGCAGGTCCGCCGAAATTTTGAATGCGCCGATCACGCCGGAAGGCTGCCAGGAAATCGCGACGCGGTGCCGCGGCACGCCGCGCGTTGCGAATCGCCTGCTGAAGAGAACTCGAGATTATGCGCAAGTGAAGGGAACCGGCGAGATCACGGCTCCCATTGCCCGCGACGCCCTCAGGCTCCTCGACATTGACGAGCACGGTTTCGACGACATCGACCGGAAACTCCTGCGCGCTGTCATCGAAAGATTCGGTGGCGGCCCCGTGGGCGTCAACACGATCGCCGCTGTCCTGAGCGAAGAAGTCGATGCCGTCGAAGACATTTACGAACCCTATCTACTTCAGATCGGCTTCCTTCAACGCACTCCCCGGGGCCGCGTCGCGACCAGGCTCGCATACGAGCATCTGGGAATTGCGTACCGTCCTCCTCAGGCCGGGCTTTTCTGAACTGTAGCGGCGGTCTATGACCGCCGGCGGTGTCGCAGTTGCGAGATCGCCGGCGGTCATAGACCGCCGCTACAGTTAACTCCTTTTCAGGGGTTCCGCCCCCGCAAACATCGCGGAAGCCCCCAGTTCTTCATTGATCCGAAGCAACTGGTTGTATTTCGCAACGCGATCGGTTCGGGACATGGAACCCGTCTTGATTTGTCCCGCATTCGTCGCGACCGCAAGGTCGGCAATGAGCGTATCTTCGCTTTCTCCGGACCGGTGCGAGATGACGATGCCATACATGGCCTTGCGGCCCATATTGATGGCGTCCAGCGTTTGGGTCAGCGAGCCGATCTGATTCACCTTGATGAGAATGGCATTGGCGACGCCCATTCCCATTCCGCGCGCCAGGCGCTCGGTGTTGGTAACAAACAGATCGTCGCCGACGAGCTGAACTTTCCTGCCCAGTTCTCGCGTCAGTATTTGCCACCCGTCCCAATCGTCTTCGGCGAGGCCGTCTTCAATCGAGACGATAGGATATTTCCTTGCCCAGTCCGAATAGAGCTGCACCATGTCCGCAGCGCTCTTCTCGGACTTGTCGGACTTCTTGAAGATGTACTTACCTTTCTTGTCATAGAACTCGCTGGAGGCCGCATCCAGCGCGAGCGCCACCTGGTCACCGGGCTTATATCCAGCAGCCTCGATCGCTTTCAGGATGAGCTCGATCGCTTCCTGATTCGATTTCAGGTTTGGCGCGAAGCCGCCTTCGTCGCCGACGGCAGTGGAGTGTCCCGCATCGTGGAGGATCTTTTTCAAGTTGTGAAAAACTTCGGCCCCGATTCGCACGGCTTCGGGGAAACTCGGGGCGCCGACGGGCATGATCATGAATTCCTGCAGATCGACATTATTGTCCGCGTGAGCGCCGCCGTTGACGATGTTCATCATCGGCGTCGGAAGGACGTTGGCTTTAACGCCGCCAATGTAACGGTAGAGCGGCAATCCATGCGATTCCGCTGCGGCGCGAGCCACTGCCATGGAAACGCCCAGAATTGCGTTGGCGCCAAGTTTGCTTTTGTTCTTTGTCCCATCCATGGCCAGCATCATCTCGTCGATGTGCGATTGCAGCGTAGCGTCCTGGCCGATGAGGGCAGGTGCGATGATGTTGTTAACGTTACCCACGGCCTTCAAGACGCCTTTGCCGAGATAGCGTTTCTTGTCACCGTCGCGCAACTCGAGTGCTTCGTGTTCGCCGGTTGATGCGCCGGACGGCACGATCGCTCGCCCCCGATATCCTGCCTCCAGGATGCATTCCACTTCGACGGTCGGATTCCCGCGGGAATCCAGGACTTCCCTCGATTTGATTTTTTGAATTCGCATGCTAGTTCGTCAGTATGACGCGGGTTGGCGCGCCATCGGCATCCTGAAGATTCAGCGGCAACGCGAAGAGTGTGTACTCGCCCGGGGATACCTTGCTCAAGTCCAGCCCTTCGAGAATAACAATGTTTTTGGTTAACAGCGCAAAGTGTGTGGGATGTTTTTCGGATTTGAATTTATCGATGGAAAGATAGTCGATACCGACCAGCCGCACGCCGCGCCCGGCCAGGAACTCCGCAGCGTCGGGCTCGAGATAGACGAAGTCCTCGTAGAATTTCCCGTCCTGCCAGTGTTTCGAGTTCTCGGTCTTGAAAAGAACCCGCTCGAGTCCATCCCACTTCAAATCCTCCAGATCTTTTCGTCCGATGGATCGCACGCCCGGCAGGTTGACGACCGCGGCCCTGCCGGTCAGTTGTTCCAGTGGTATTTCGTGCAAGCGTCTTCCGCCTTCAACAAAATGGTACGGCGCATCGAGGTGCGTGCCGGTGTGCGAGCCCATCTCGATCGCGGTCAACTGTACGGTGTGACTCTTGTCTCTCGACAAATGCGATTTGGGTAGCAGGTGGACCGGTGGATCGCCCGGCCAGACCGGCATTGTATTCGTAATGGGCACGGTCACGTCGTAGATCATTAATGAATTGTGCTACAACTCCAGCTTCCCTTTGTAGACCATGTCTTTGAGGTTGAACTTCTTCCTGGCTTCGAGCTGACCGAGCTGTACTATCACCTCCACGTCCCTGTCTTCCACCAGGAGCGGCTCGGTGCGCGGAAACACCAGAAACAAATCCACGGTCTGGGTTCGCTTCTGGAAATCGGCAGCCGCGAGGGCGATTATCCTCTTGCCGGTCTTCAGCACCGATCGCTGCAACTGCGACGAATTTCGAACCGTGGCAGCCAGTCGCTCCGGGAGACCCGAGACGACGATCACGTATTCCTTTTCTTCCTGACCCAGTGTTCTCTGAGCTTCGGCGCCGGTGATTCCACGGCTGTTCAGGACAGCTTCTTTCATCGGCAGAGCGCTACGCCACGAGATCTTGAGCGTGAGAAAGACTTCGCTTTCTCCTCCACCGTCGCTATCGCCGGCACCACCGCCTCGGCCGCCTCGTCCTCGCCCGCCACGGCCGCCGCCCGCCGCGTTAGTTTCCACGTCGGCCGCTGCAGGAGCGCCGCTGCCACGGCCTCGCCCGCCAAGGGCAGAGGCCGGCGCGCGCACGGTCACATCCTTGGCCCAGGGTGAGTCCGTAATCATCTTGCGGACCTCTTCATCGGACCACTGCGTGTACTCTTTCCTGATCCAGAAATCCTGGCCAAGCGCTACGCCCGCGAGACAGAGGAACACCATTTGGATGCGATACATGCCGCGGATTATGTCATGCAACTGTAGCGGCGGTCGAGCGGAGCTAATTCGGGGACAGACG
>Ga0137409_10002684_pt1 | contig 18962 bp, 14 predicted proteins | sample CZODoug1_16funga_FD_122059 | JGI IMG/M metagenome (GOLD analysis project Ga0137409, IMG submission 122059) | Vadose zone soil fungal communities from Angelo Coast Range Reserve, California, USA - CZODoug1_16fungal (Hybrid Assembly) | ecosystem: Environmental > Terrestrial > Soil > Vadose zone... | reverse complement strand
ACCACCCAGTTGAACTCGCGCGGCGGCTTGTAGCTGCCGGTCATGAAGACCCGGAACATGTGCAGCCAGATGAAGATGACCATGCCGTGCGCCGCCCAGCGGTGCATGTTGCGCATGATCATCCCGAAGGGGACGTCGAAATCGAGGTACTTCACGTCCCAGTAGGCGTATTCGCCGGTGGGCCGGTAGTAGAACATCAGCACCACGCCGGTGACGACGGTGCACAGGTAGAGCAGGAAGGTCAGTCCGCCGGCGCACCAGGTGTGGCGGTACCGGATGCCGTGCCGGCGCATCTTGCTCGGATGCAGGTGCAGCCAGACGTTGGCCGAGACCTGCAGCACGCGGTTGCGCGGCGTGTCCGCGTAGCCGTGGCGGAAGATGGAGCGCCAGACGTAGTTCTCGGTGATGACGTCGAAGATGCCCGGCTTCTTCTTCGTCTCGATGTCAGGCGGCACTGTTCAAGCCCCTCGCGCGGATGTCATGCGCCGGTGAACTTCACGTAGGCGGTGGGATCGTCCCACTGGCCCAGCTCGTATCGGTAGCGGAACGCCTTGTCGACGACCAACTGCCCGTCGTCGCCGAGCGCGATCTTCACCCGCTCCAGCGGCCGGGGGGTGGGCCCTTCGAAGTTGACGCCATCCTTGGTGTAGCCCGAGCCGTGGCACGGACACTTGAACTTGTTCTCGGGACCCAGCCAGCGCGGTGTGCAGCCCAGGTGGGTGCAGATGCCGAGCAGCGCGTAGATCGTCGAGGGCGTGCGTACCACCCAGACGCGCTGGCTCTTCATCCACTTCTCGGAGACGTCGCCCACTGCGTACTCGACCGGATAGCCGGCCTTGAACGAGGTGGGCGGCTCGAAGAGGACGCGCGGGAAGAGCATGCGCAGGATGGCGAGCCCTGCCGCGGCGAAGCAGGTGAGGATGGCGCCCCAGGCGGCGAGCGAGAGCAGGTCGCGGCGCGACCAGATGTTGTTGCCGCTCTCCGCCTCGGGAATCCCTGGGTTTCCGCCGGGCATCGAGGTCCCTTCGCAAAGGGCCGCACAAAAAAGTTCGTACTTCCTGTCACGAGGTCGCCCGAGGGTCAAGGCGCCCCCTCGCGCGTGCGGCGGTTCGCCGCATCGCTCGCGCGGCGGCATTGACCGCGCCGAAGCGCGCGGGTACACGGAAGTCCCGCGGAGGGTGCATGGGACCGCTGCAGAACTTCTGGGCGATCGTATCGGTGCCCGACAACATCCCCATCGTCTTCATGCTGGTGCTGGTCGGGTACTTCACCTGGCTCAGCTTCACCGAGGCGCGCAAGAACGACCGCCTCATCCGCGAAGGGCGCAAGGACCAGGTACTGCGCCGTATGCAGGACTGAACTTGACCAAGCCGGCGATCTTCCCAGCGCGGCATTCGGTGCGCTAGGGGTGCTGTCTAGTCCTTCGTAGGGAGGGACTGGACGAACGCCTGAGCCCCGGGGGGGGTCGAGAATGGCCTCGATCGGATTGGTCCACCGTCCAGCATGGTCGGCAAGCCGCTCCTCGCCACGCCGTCCCACTCGCAAGCGCGCGGAAGCGCTGCTCGGAGGAATCGAGGCGCTGCAGCGCGCGACGAAGCTCGGCGAGCTGACGGAGCGCGCAGCCTCGGAAACGCTGCCCCTGACGGGCGCGGTGGCAGCCGTCGTCTACCTGGAGGTTCCGGAAGCCGGACCGCACCTCGCGGTCTCCGGGTCGATCGATCGACCGACCGCCGACGCGCGCGCCGCTCTGATCCGAGAGCTGCTCCCCATGGGACCCTCGGCTCCCTACCTCCTCCTCGGCAACGGCGGCACGCTGCTGGTCGCTCGCTTCTGCGCCGGGGCGCTCCGCGGCGCCGTCCTGGCCGAGCGCCAAGGTGCTGCCTTCGAGGACCCCGACGGCTGGGTGCTCACGGCGTTTGCGGGCCACCTCGGCGCGGCCGCCGCGGTACTCTCGACTCCCGAGCGGCTTGGACAGTCGAAGCGCCTCCGCGAAGGCCCGCCAGCGGACGCGGCGGTCAGCTTCGGCAACCGGACGTCGGAGGACGGCCGAGCAGCCCGCTCGATGCGCGCGGATCCTTTGTTCAGCCTTGCGGACGTCATCGGGTCCAGCGCGGCCACCGCCGCAGTCCGCGAGCTGGCGCGCATCGCCGCATCCAGCAGCTCGAGCCTGCTCATCGAAGGCGAGTCCGGCGTCGGGAAGGAGGTCCTCGCCCAAGCCATTCACAGCGGCGGCCCGAGGCGCGACCGCCCGTTCATAGCGGTCCACTGCGCGGCGATCCCGCGGGAGCTGCTGGAGAGCGAGTTCTTCGGGTACGAGGCCGGAGCATTCACCGGCGCGAGCCCGCGCGGCCGCGGCGGAAAATTCGAGCTCGCCGACGGAGGCACGCTCCTGCTCGACGACATCGTCGAGCTGCCGCTCGAGCTGCAGGCGAAGCTCCTCCGCGCGCTGCAGGACCGCGCCGTGACGCGCCTCGGTGCGGGCCGGCCACGCCCGGTGAACGCCCGCATCGTGGCGACCGCGAATCGGTCCATCCGCGAGGCGGCGGACTCCGGGCGGTTCCGCCCCGATCTCTTCTATCGCCTGAACGTGCTGCAGATCGTCGTCCCGCCGCTGCGGGAGCGGCCGGAGGACATCGGGCCGCTCGCGGAGCATTTCCTGCGCAGGTACGCCGCCGCGCAAGGCCGCAGCCTCCGGACCATCGGCCCGCGGGCGCTGCGCTCGCTGGAGCTGTCTTCATGGCCCGGCAACGTGCGTGAGCTGGAGCACTGGATCGAACGGGAGGTCCACTTCGCGCCCGCCGAGGCGACGTGCCTCGAGCAGCTCACGCGCGAGCCCGTGCCGGTCGAGCATCAGCGGCAGCCGCCGGCGACACGCCCCCTCCGCGAGGTCGAGCGCGAGGTGTACGCCGCGGCGATCGCGGAAGCCGCGGGCGACTTGAGCCGCGCCGCGCGGGAGCTGGGCGTCTCCCGGGGAAAGCTCTATCGCAAGCTCGAAATGTACGGCCTGTCCCCCCGCTGATCCAGGAGCAGGGTCGACGTGCGCCTCAGCCGTCGCCCGAGCGTTTCCGTGTCCGCTCGGTAGGGTCTCGCCCTTCCCCCTCGCGGGTGCGGCGGTTCGCCGCATCCCCTTCACTGACGTCGTCAATTTGACTGACGGCCGGCGTGACCGCTTTGTTCGTTTCCTTCGTTCGCGCGATCCGCTAGCGTAAATCTACCCGATGCCCGGGTAGCACTCGTTCTGGGGGGGCAAAGGGGCTAGGCATGACAGCGGGGGGATTCGCACGCGAGTCGGTACTGTCGTTGCTGGAGGGTCCGCAGCGTCACTCGCCGCGCGATCGGGCGGAAGCGCTGCTCGCCGCCATCGAGTCGGTCCAACAGAGGACAGACTTGGGTCAGGTGGCCGAACGAGCCGCCCTGACCGTCGTCTCGCTGGCCGCCGCCACCGCAGCCGTCGTCTACTTCGAGGCCGCTGAGCTGGGGCCGCAGCTCGCGTTCGCGGGAGGGGTGAGCGGGACGGCGGCGGAGGCGCTGGCGGCCGCCGTGCGCGACCTGGTGTCCAGCGGAAACGGCGCCCCGTACGTGCTGCTCGCCGGAGCGACGATCGTCGCTGCCCCCTTTCAGATAGGGAAGATCCGCGGCGCCGTCCTGGTGGAGCGCAAAGGTCGAGCTTTCGACGATGCGGACGGGCGCACGCTCGCGCAGTTCGGGCGCCACGTGGGGAACGCGGCGGCGTCGGGTCTGCAGATCGAGCGGGTCCGGCGGATGGAGCGCGTCGAGCACGCCGTGCTGGATGCGCTCTGCGAAGGCGTGCTGATCGCGGTGGAAGGGAAAATCAAGGTGGTCAACCAGGCCGCCGCGCGGATCCTCTCCGTCGATCGGGAGGCCACCCTCGGTGCGCCGCTCCACCGCACCTGGCCCGAGCTGGCCGCGCTCGTCGACGCTGGCGAGCCGCTGGAGGAGGAGCCCGTCCGCGTGGGCGGCAAGGACCTCCAGGTCAGCCTGCGGCGGATCGTGGAGAGCAAGCCGCACGTGGCCGCGATGATCAACTTCACGGAGAGGAAGCCGTCCGAGGCGCGGGCGCGCCGGCCGGCGGCGATGAGCACGGCCTTCGGCCTGGACGATCTGATCGGCGGGAGCGCCGCGCTGGCCGGGATCCGCAGGTTCGCGCTGGTCGCCGCGGAGAGCAGCTCCAGCCTGCTCATCGAGGGCGAGTCGGGCTCGGGCAAGGAAGTCCTCGCGCAGGCGATCCACAGCGGCGGTCCGCGGCGCAGGTCCCCCTTCGTCGCCGTGCACTGCGCCGCCATTCCGCGCGAGCTGCTCGAGAGCGAGCTTTTCGGCTACGAGGCGGGCGCGTTCACCGGCGCCAATCCGCGGGGCCACGCCGGGAAGTTCGAGCTCGCCGACGGCGGGACGCTCCTCCTCGACGACGTGGTCGAGCTGCCGCTGGAGATGCAGGCCAAGCTGTTGCGCGTCCTGCAGGAAAAGTCGCTGACGCGCTTGGGCGCGAGCCGGTCCCGGCCGGTCGACACGCGGATCATCGCCACCAGCAACATTCCCCTCCGAGACGCGGTCGCGTCGAATCGCTTCCGCTCCGATCTCTTCTACCGGCTCGACGTGCTGCACATCGTCATCCCGCCCCTCCGCGAGCGCCCCGAGGACATCCCCTCGCTCTGCGAGCGCTTCCTGCGCAGGTACTCGGCGACCCACGGGCGGCAGCTGCGCACGCTCGGCGCCGAGGCGCTGCAGGCCCTCGAGGCGTACTCCTGGCCCGGCAACGTTCGCGAGCTGGAGCACTGGATGGAGAACGAGATCCATTTCGCCTCGCCCCACGCGGTCTGCCTGGAGCGCCTGACGCGCCGTCCGGTCGCGGTCGACCGGCCGCCCGCCTCGATCCCCGTCCGGCCGATCCGCGAAGCGGAGAAGGATCTGTACGCGACCGCGATGGGCGCCGCCTCCGGGTCCGTGAGCCGCGCCGCGCGGGCCTTGGGCGTCTCGCGAGGCAAGCTCTACCGCAAGCTGCGGCTGTACGACCTGCTGCCGCGCTGAGCAAGAGGGCGGGACCGGGTCACTTCGGCGCGATCCAGCCGCTGACCGGAACGAAGCGCCGCCGCGCCCGATCGACGGCCACTACGTAGGCCCCGGGAGCGCCCACGCGGAGATTCGGACCGAAAGTCACGGGCGGCAGCAGCCCGGTGTCGAACTCGTACAACCCTTCCAGTTCCGCGAGCAGCTTCTCGCGGCTCGTGTCGCGGCCCGAGCGCCGCAAAGCCTCGACGAGGATCCGCGCGGCGCCGTAGGCGGCGACCTGCAGCGGGAGATGATGGAGCGAGAGCCGTTTCCTCCGGACCAGCGCCCGAAGCTGTTCGAGGCCTTCCGACGTCCGATCGGAAGGCAGCATCGGATAGGCCGCGAAGATCCTGCTGGGGGATCCGGCGGGCGCGTCGAAGACGTCGCTACCGGTCAGCGCTCCCGCGACCATGAACGTCGGCGCAGGGCTCGAGGCCTGCGTTTCCTCCATCAGGCTCTTCAGCTCCTTTCCCGAACCGAGGAAGCAGACCACCTGGGAGCCGTCCTTCTGCAGCGCCGAGGCCACGTTCGCCGCCACGAATCCACCGGAGGGATAGCCGACCTCGATCGTGGACGAACAGCCTGCCAGCCTGCACTGCTCTTCCATCGCCCGGACGACGTCGGAGAACGAGCCGGCCTGTGGGTAGACGATCGCCACCCGAGGCTTCGCCTCGTCCAGCTTCCGCGCGGCGAACTCCACCAGCGCGCGGCCCTGGTCCTTCAGGCCGGACAGCAGGTAGAACACATGCCGATAGGCGCCGGCGTCCGCTTCGGGAAACGTCGCCAACGGCACGACCACCGGGATTTCCTCGGCTTCCGCGCGCCGGGCAAGCTCTTGGTCCGCTCCGAGCGCGCGAGCTTCCAGCAGCGCGAAAAAGCCTTCCCCGCCCAGGAACCGCTCGAGCCTCGGGGAGAGCGGCCCGCCCGGATCCCGCAGGAACCGGATCTCCACGCGGCGATCGTGGATCCGCGCCTGGGCGTTCAAATCGTCGAAGTAAGCCTCGAGCAGCGCCTGGATCTCGCGCCCCGCGTCCTCGAGCGGTCCCTCGCCGGGCACGATCGCCCCGATTCGAATGGCCCGGTCGGTGAGACCGGGCTCCCTCTCCTTGCCGATCCGCTTGAGGTAGGCGATGAGGTCCGTCGCGTCCTGTGCGGACATGGCGTACCTCGGCATCGCTACGCCCAGCGTGTTGCCGGCCGGGTCGATGCCCATGGTGATCGCCCGCCGCAGCGATTGCTCGGTATAGGCTTGGTGCTCGCGCCCGTCGGGATGTCGGTGTCCGTAGGGCTTCGTCAACGAGTCCCAGGTGACGTTGGGAGGCACGATTCCCCCCTCCGGCTTGCCGAGGCCGTCCAGCCCGTGGCAGCCGCCGCAGGCGAGCGAGGTGGCGGGGAGTCCCGGGGCGGAATCGCCCAGGGACGCGGTGATCTCGCGGCCGGAGGGGCTGGTCCCGCGCAGATAGATCTGCTTGCCCCGCTGTTCGCTCCGGCTCGATGCGAGCACGGCGCCGGCGAGGACGGCCGTCCAGGACCACGCCGGCATCGACTAGCTCGAGTCCGCCACGGCGGTCACCAGCTTGAGGAGCTCTTGCGTCTTCGCCAGCGAGAAGAGCTTCTTCCAGTACTGCTTTGGCTCGTTCCCCACCACGAGGATCGTGCTGTGGCTCTCCTTCTCGGCCGAAGATTGCCCGATGCGGTACAGCGCCCATTCGATGTCTTCCTTCTTGCCGGTGAGGAACGACCAGCCGGGCTTGGCGTGGTACTTGGCGGCGTACTGCTTGAGCCGCGCCGGAGTGTCGTGGGTGGGATCGACGGTCAGGGAGAGGAAGAACACCTCCTTGCCGAAGCGGTCGCCGAGCGCATCCTGGATCTGAACGAGCTTCTGCGTGACCGGGGGACACACGCTGGTGCAGGTCCCGAAGAACGAGTTGATGACCACGACCTTTCCCTTCAGGAGGTCGCTGTAGAACCGCACCGACTTCCCGTTCTGATCCACCAGCGTCACGTCGGAGAAGTACTTGCGGGCGGCATCCGAGCCGTCAGCCGCAGCGCGCAGCGCGCAGAGCAAGACGAGGGCGCCGGCGAGACGCGCGGTCATTGCGCCACCTGCCGTCCGGCGGCCATCGAATCGATGATCTTCGCCACCTGCGTCGCGCCGCCGAGGCCATAGGCCCGGGTCCAGGCGCCGGTCGCGTCATTGCCGATGACGACGATCGGGGTGTGCTCGGCCTTTCCGGACACGGCGGCGCCGAGCGAGACGAGCAGCGCATCGATGTCTGGCTTCGGCCCGGTCACGAAGGTCCAGCCCGGCTTCCGATGGAACTTGTCCCCCCAGGCCTTCAGGCGCTGCGGAGTGTCGGTGGCGGGATCGATGCTGATCGAGATCAGATGGAGATCGTTCCCCATGCGCTGCCCCAGGAGCGACTGGACCTTTGCGAACGTCGCGCCCATGGGCGGGCAGATGGTCGTGCAGGTGGTGAAGATGAAGTTGATCGCGACCATCTTGCCCTTCACCAGGTCGGTGTAGAAGCGCACTTTCTCGCCGTCCTGGTTGAGCAGCACCAAGTCGGGGATGGAGGGCTTCATCGCCTCCGCGCGCGCCGGTTCGACGGCGGCGTGGCGCATCCGATCGTGTGGCGTCTGCGCCAGGGCGCCGCCGGCGCTGAGCAACAGCACGAAAGCCATTCGCCCGGTCATGGTCGTCCTCCACTCGTCGAGTTGGCGACCGGCTCTCCGGAGGCGCCTTCGCGGGCGTACAGGATCTGGCCCGGCAGTTGCTGGAACCCGACGTGCAAGGACGGGCATTCGTAGAAGACATAGTAGACGCCCGGCTGCGGCACGGCGACGGTGATCTCGTAGACGCCGCCGCCCACGGGACGGGCCAACTCCCGCCTCTGCCAGGTGCCTGGAGAAAGGAGCAGGACGCGGACGTCCTCGAGATCGGCGCGAGGAGCCTGCGTGGCGGGATCGGTCAGCTTGAAGCGCAGCGGGAACGGCTTTCCGACGGGGACCGTTCGATCCTTCAGGAGCGTCTCGACCGCGAGCGGATCGGCGCGCTTGCGCAGGGCTTCATCGGGTTTGACCGACATCGCGAAACAGTGGGTGACGCGCGGCGTGCTCAAGAGGAGGGCCGCGTCATACTCGCCGCCACCGGTGAGCCTGACCGGCGCCGAGTAGATGCCCGGCGCGGTCTCGCGCAGGCTCCGGTCCACCACCATCACCGCCATGGGCTCGTGGCCGTAGTTCTGGAAGTTCCCCATCGGGGCGGCCATCCCCTCCTGGTAGTAGTAGATGCTCTTGTCCTTCGGGTTGGCGACCAGCACGGAGCCGCCTTCCGGGGAGGGCACGATGGCGTCGGCCTTTACTTTCCGGGCGGCTTCTCCCGGCGCACGCTGGCCGCCGGGGAACTCCGCAACCGAGAGCGGGCCGCGGCCGAGCCGGGCAAGATCGATCATGCTGACGGTCTCGCTGCCCGTCTGCCGCACGAAGGCATAGCCGGCCGTGAACGTCACCTGGTCCGGGCGCTTTCCCACCGAGGCCGTCTGCACGATCCGATTGGTGGAGGCGTCGAAGACCTGCGCGACGCCCGCCGCGGGGCTGATCGCGAAGCCCCACCGATCGCCCGGCGCGAAGCGGACGGCCGAGAGGCCGCCGCGAGCGTGGATGCGCGTGACGAGCTCGTGGTTCCTGCCGCCGACCACCGCGATGGTTCCGTCGGCGGCGTGGGCCACGTAGACCGATTTGCCCAGCGACGAGAACGCCAGCGATACCGGGCGCCGTCCGGTCCGCAGGGTCTTCATCAGAGCAAGGCGGGAAACGCTGATGACGGAGAGCGTACCGGACCGTTCGTTGGTCACGAACGCATGGCGGTCGTCGTCGGAGAAGGCGATCTCGTGTGCCCCGGAGCCCGTCTCGATGCGGGCGGCCACTTGCAGCGTCTCCGCATCGATGACCGTCACGCCGCCCTCGCGTCCGACCCACAGGTATTTCTCGTCGGGCTGCAAGGCCAGCCGGGCGGGCTTCGCCCCGGCGTCGACGTTGTCGGTCACCTTCCAGGTAGCGGTGTCGATGATGGCGACCCGATTGGCTTCCGGCATGGCGACGAAGAGCCGCTTCTGGTCCCTCCGGAGGCGCCAGTCCTCGCCGCGGCCCATCAGCTCCAGATACGCGAGGAGCTTGCTGCCGCCGTAGCCGAAGATGGGGTCCACCACGGTGATGGTGCCGTCGCCGTTCAGGGCCAGCGCGTAATAGACGTTGAGATCGATGTCGGCGCGGGCGCTCAAGCTCGCCTGGAGGAACGACTCGATCTTCGCGCTGCAGCCACCGGTGTCGGAGGGCTTCTTCCGGTCGAGCCAGGCCGCCGGATGCAAGCCCGTGAGCGGAGTATTCGTGTTCTTGTCGAGGACCTTGAACTGCACCTCGGCGTCGCCGCCTTCGACGAGCTCGGTCCCCGCGGCGGGGCGCACGGCGAACTCGATCTTCACGCCATCCGCGTCCCGCGTCTGCGGGTCCGCCGCCGCGACCGAGAGCACCGCGCAGACCATCGCCAGCAATCGATTCCTGATCGGCATTCCCGTCCTGTTCGAATCGGCTGATTCAGGGAAGTCGGGGCGCAAACCGATCGTCTGGTTTGCGCCCCGTGCGAGCGTGGAACCTACGGCGTGACGCGGAAGATTCCCCACATTCCGCCGTCGAACTGGAACGACTGGTGCGTGCGGTACAGGTAATCGCCGGGGACCTTGAACTTTCCTCCCGCGCCGTTCCGCAGCGGCACGTCGAGATGGTTGGAAGGCCCGTGGCCCATCGATGCGCCGTTCCACTCGGAGAGGAGGTTGTCGCCGATCGAGCGGGAGCTGTTGACGTACGGCTCCTCCTCCCAGATGTGCCCGTGGATCTGCATGACGTTGTTGCGGTTGTGTCCGCCCGGGTGGAGGAAGCGGAAGATGGTCGGGGTTCCCGCCTTGGCCGTGAACACCGGAGTCTGCGGATCTCCGCCGACCTGGGCGTTGCTCAACGCGTTGGTGAAATCGAGCGTGCGGGTCACCGTCAGATCGGTGTCCGGGATGTATCCCATCCGTTTCCAGAACGGCTCGGTCCGGTAGTTGATCGCCTTGTGGGCGCTGTCTTCCGAATCCTCTGCCCCCGCCACGTTCGGAACGGCCGTGTTGTCGGCGTAGCGCAGGTTCACGTCGTTCTGCACCTGGACGACGAACTCGCGGAACGTCGTGCCATCCGCCCTGGTCACGGTGGCCGACGCCCGGGTGCCCGCGTCCACGACCCACGTCGAGCCCTGCGGCTCGATGATGAGGGCCGCGATCGCCCCCTTGTTGCTGTGCTTGATCGGATCCGACGGACTCAGGTTGATCGCGCCGAACTCGACCGGGGTCGCGACCAGGCTGTTGCTCGCGTCGATGGAGAGGTCGCCCGCGTACCATTTGTAGGTCATGGCGCCACCCCCCGTGGTGCCCTGGGTCTCCCCGTTCTGCAGGCCGACGTTCATTCCGTCGCTGCGCGTGACGTCGTAGGCCACGAGCTGCGGATGCAGCCCGACCATCGGAGAGGGAGCCACGTCGTTGGCGTTGAAGTTGTTCACGATCATCGGCATGGTGTTGAAGCCGGCCAGGTCCGACGGAGGCGCGGTCATCTTGTTGTAGAGATCCACGGTGATGCAGTCGCCCGCATTCGCCCGCAGGACCAGCGGCTCGATGGGCACCCCGGCTGCCAGGGTGCCGGACTTGGTCAGGTCGCTCGATGTGACGTAGAGGATGGCCGTCGGGTCGTTCAGCGCCCCGCCCTGGTTGGTCCGCGAGTTGTAGACCAGCTTCCCTCCGGGCAGCGCCGTCGAGGCGGAGACGGCCGTCACGCTGAAGTACTTGGACGGAGCGGTATTGGGGCACGGGCCCGAGAAGCCGCCCATGTACGGGCTCGGTCCGCCCGCGGGGTTGTTGGGCAGGGCCAGCAGATCGCCCTGGCTGTTCTTGTAGACCCGCATGAGGCCCCACGCGCCGTTCCATTGGGCGTCGACCGAGGATCCGGGCCTGTAGAGGTAATCCGCCGTCGGTCCAAGCGAGGACTTGGCCCCGATGATCGGCGCGAGGAACTCGAAGTGCTCCGAGATGCCCATCATCTGCGAGTTCCGCCAGCCCGAGTTGGGGTCCGAGGGCTCGCGCAGCCACTTGAGGCCGTTGATGCTGAAGTTGTGCCCTTCCTCGTGAGCGCCCACCAGGACGCGGACCTGGACCTTGTCGTTCGGATAGGCCCGCAAGAGGGGCGTGAACGGATCCTGGGGCTGCACGGCGTTCGTCAACGCCGGATAGAAGTTCGGCTGTGTGTTGAACGCAGCATCGGCTCGGGTGACGAGCGAGGAGTAGGCGTTCGACAGATCGCCCCCGGCGCCGGAAGCCTGCGAGTTCGTCGCTGGATCGCGGACCCGCAGCGCAATCGGCTCGTTGCGGTAGTTGACCGTCATCGTCCCCACGTCGTCGGCGGAGATCGCCTCCGGGCAGGGCGGAGCGGCGTTGGTGCCGGGGCAGACCGCGGCCGGGATGAGGAGCTTCGGCAGGCCCGCCTGCACGCGGAACGGAGGGTTGACGGGATTGTTGTTCGCGTCGAACGCCAGCTGGTAGTCCTGGAACTCGAGCAGGAACTCGCGGTAGCTGTCCGCCTGGTTGGAGGTCAGGATGTCCGCGTGCCAGCTCGTCGGGCCGCCGTCGGCGCGGCCGGTGCCGAAGAAGACGCCCGATTCCGGATCGCGCCACTGCGATCCCTGCGGCTCGATCACCAGCCCCATGTAGAGCCCGGCCTGCTGGTGCGTCGAGGGCCCGAAGTGATCGTGGGTGAACACGGTGCGCAGCGTGCGGTCCTGCCCCGCGTTGTTCAGCGTCGCGTCCGCATACCAGCGCTGGACGGTGGTCTGCGCCCCCGGCGTCCCGAAGAACGGGTGGTTCTGCACGGTGAGCTGGGCGCCGGCGCCGCCTGCGAACGGAGTGAGACCGCCGCCCGCGTTGATGGCGTTGATGCGCTCGATCACCTCGTCGGGGCTGAAGCTTCCGTCTTCGTAGTTCCAGCCGTTCCCCGCCCCGTCGGACGCCATCACGTCGAACTTCACCAGGTGGATGTGCTGGCCCACGATGTCGGTGGGCGTGCGGACCTGGAAGGCGTCCTGCAGGTAGTGGCCCGGCATCAGGTTCGTCATCTGGTACGTGATGCAGTCGTTGGTGTTGGCGCGGAAGAACAACGGCTGCGGAGGCCGCGACCCGTTGCGAAACGCGGCGACGTCTTCCCAGAGCGCGCCGAAGCGGTGCTGCGGATTGTGCCAGCCGGCCTTGTTGAGCTTCACGTCGAGCTGGATGTCGGCCGCCTTGTAGAGCCTGGGCACGCCGACGGCGTTGCCCGCATCGTCGATGCACGGATCGGCGAAGGGCGCGCCGGGCTGCCTGGGGAGGCCGTTGGTCACGAAGGTCCCGGCCGAGCCGTCCGGGGCGTAGCTCGCGTGGTTCCGCACCGCCAGGTAGCTCATCTCCGCCTGTTCGGTCGGGGTACCGGCTTCAGGCACCGCTTTCGCCGTCACCGAAACGAGCGTCTTGTCGAAGTTGAGGCGCGTATGCGTCTCGGTGAACGTGCCGCCGGTGATGACGTGGCGGGGCAGACCGCCCGTGTCGATGGTGTCGAGCGGCGGATGCGGCGGGCGGTGGCCGGCCACTCCGGCGACGAAGAAGGGATAGCCGGGGCTGGAGCCGGCGGGGATCGCGCCGACCTGCGCCTGGCCATTCACGATCTGGACGGGGCTGGGCATCGGCGCCATGGCCAGCGTCGGCAGCGGCACCAGCGCCCCGATCGGCGTGCCGGCCAGGATCTCGGCGTCGGGCAGCGCGCGCGACCCGGCCGCCGGACGGCCGTTCGCATCGAGCACCGTCCCCGCCTCGAAGACGTCGTGGGTCCGGAACAGGGACCACATCCCTTGGGCGAAGTGCGGGTAGAAGTGGCAGTGGAAGATCGAATCGCCCACCGTCTTGTTCCGGTTCCCGCCGCCGTTGTAGGTGATCTCGAGCGTGAAGCCTGCACCGGGCCCGATCGCCTGGCTGTCGTCGTACGACGAGTTCGAGCTGTCCGGCGTGTGGACCCACTGGTGCGCGTGCTGGTGATGGATGTGGTGCTCCTTGACGCCGCCGTGGAGGATCCGGAACTTGGTGTGGTCGCTCAAGTACGAGTGATAGACGTTCGAGGGATCGTCCGGGTACAGCGCCTTGGTCGCCTTGAGGCCGCCCTGCAGCGTGGGGGTCGAGCTCGAGCAGGCGGTGTCTCCGGCCAGGCATCCCACCGGATGGGCGGCGGCGAGGACCTGGTTGGGGAAGCCCGGCGGATTGATCGGAAGCCCGCCGGTGCTCACCGGCTGGGTGCTCGCGTTGGCGGGAACGTCGACGACCATCGCCGGATCGCCCAGCGCCCATGAAGAGAGGAAGAACTCTTCGAACTTGCACTCCGTGCATCCCGCCGTAGGCCCGACCTGGAAGCGGTTGGAGAGGATCTCCGCGCCGATGCCGCCGGTCCCGTAGTTGATGGCGAATCCGTCCCTGACCGAGTGGAGAGGCATCGCCATGGCCGGATCGTTGAAGAGCTGGAAGGCCTGAACCGCTGCGACTTCGTCGTGATAGATGATGGTGAACTCGCGGAACGGCTGATTGCGGTCGGGGTTCACCGGAGTCGAATTGTACGTGCCGGCCGGGAAGCGGCCTGCGTTCGGACCGGTGATCAGGGCCGTCAGATCCGTGCTCACGATCGCATTGCCTTGGGTCATCCGCAGGACGGGAAGTCCGGCTCGAGGATGCCCGGCCGGATAGACCGCCTGGTAGTTGATGATCGGGTGCCCGTCGGGCGTCGTGCCGGTGGTGGCGAGCTTCAGATCGGCGTTCGTGACCCCGCTGCGGTACCACTCCGACCCGGCGGGCTCTACGATGACGGCGCCGAAGAGCCCGGCGGCGAGCGAACCTGCATCTCCCTCGCCGCCGGTATTGGCTGCCGTGCTGTACAGCACGTGCCCGCCCTCGCGCTCTGCATAGAACGTGTACTGCGCCGTGCCCCCGGGCGGCACCAGGCTGCTCGGATTCTTTCCGACGTTCGATCCGTCGGAAGCGATGCTGGACACCAGCTGCATCCCGATCACGTGCACGCCGGCGGTGCGCGTGGAAGGCTGCTCGTCGAATCCAGTCTGACCAGGCGGCGGGTTCGGCGAGAGCAGGTTCTGGAAATTGACCTGCAGGCAGTCGCCGACGTGCATGCGCAGCACCATCGGACGCGGCCGCTTGTCGGTGCGGAGCTGCACCTGGCCAGGAGACAGCGTCGAACCGGAGACGTTGAGCAGCTGGCTGTGGACGTCGAGGGTGTAGCCGGGGATCGGAACGACGTCCCGCCGGAGCGCGAAGATCATGCCCTGCGGCTCGACCGCGCCCAGGCGGTTCCAGAAGAACGGCTGGTCCAGCGCCACGACGTCCGCCGTGATCGTGTTCGTGCATTGCGCGCGAGCCGCACCCGCTGCCAGGAGCGACAGGCCGATGAGGCCCAGCGCGATCCATCGCGCCTGCCGGGCGTTCGCGCGGACCGCGTGGTCCAGGTGTCCACCGCGATGATGCCCCTGACCACGGTTGGCGTTCTGCCGCTGGTTCCGTCGAGAGTCAGCCATTGTCCCCTTTCGCGCGGCCGAGGATGGAGCGGGCAGAGCGGTGGCCGGCGCGTCCGTTTGCGCTTCGCAAGGCCCGCGCCATGGCGGCTCGGCCGCGCCAGCGCGCCGAGCCTCCTCTGGATATATTCGTTGTATTTAGCAGTTTTTACAAGAAGCGCCGAGCGCTCCCCGAACGCGCCGGCCCGGCTCGCCGCGACCGGGTCCCGGCGAAGAATCCTGGAGCATCTTGCTACGGTAAAACAGGGGCCGCCCCGCTGCGAGACCCTGAAGGGCTCGATGACGAAGGATGTTTCGATCGGGCCGAGCGGCGTAGCGTCGTGCTACACGCGGTCAGGGGGCGGCGGCTCCCGCGATCGACTCCGGGCGGGGTCGGATCCCCCAGGGCTTTGGTCTTGACACCCCCTTCGCGGCCTCGCATATAGGGTCGCTGTTTTCCTCGCGAACTGCCAACGGAACATCTGCGAACGACGAGGCTGAGCACAGCGCTTAAGCAACGAATTTCGGGGGGACGAGAGCCGGGGCATTGGAAGCGATCAGGGACCTGGTCGGCCACAGCGATGCGATGACCGAGGTCCATGAGCAGATCCGCATCTTCGCGGCTGCCGACCTCAACACCACCATCATCGGAGAAACGGGCGTCGGCAAGGAGCGGGTCGCGCGGGCCATCCACGCGCTGAGCCGGCGCGCCGCAGGCCCATTCGTCTCCATCAATTGCGCCAACCTGGAGCCCGGCCTGATGGACTCCCAGCTGTTTGGCCACGTGGCCGGCGCGTTCACCGACGCGAAGAAGCCCGCGACCGGGCTCTTGCTCGAGGCGCAGGGCGGAATCGCATTCCTCGACGAATTGACCGAGCTGCACGCCTCCTGCCAGGCCAAGCTCCTCCGCGTGATCCAGGAGAAGGAGCTGCGGCCGGTGGGAGGGCTGCGCTCCGCGCAGCTCGACATCCGCGTCATCAGCGCGACCAACCAGAACCTGCGTCAGGCGGTGCGGGCCGGGCGGTTTCGCGAGGACCTGTACCACCGGCTGGTGGTCGGCACCATCAACGTGCCGCCGCTCCGCGACCGCCTTTCCGACCTGCCGGATCTCGTTCGCCACATCCTCTCGCGCCTCCCGAGCGCCCCCGGGCGGCCCCGCGAGATTGCCCGGCGTGCCGTGGCGAAGCTGCTGACGCATGCCTGGACGGGAAACGTTCGCGAGCTGGAGAACGTCCTCGAGCTGGCGGCTGCCTACGCCGGCGCGGACCGGATCGATGCCCGGCATATCCGGCTGCCGGAAGACGAAGAGGGACAAGCATCGCGAAGCTCGCTCGCCGCGGTCGTCCGATCGGCGGAGCGCGCGCACATCGCGGCCATGCTCCGCGCCGCGCACTGGCGGAAGGCCGAGGCGGCCGCGCTCCTGGGGATCGCGCGGACCACGCTGAACCGGAAGATCGAGGAGTACGGCATCGAGAAGGAGGGCATTCGCGCCGTCGGATCTTAGTGCCCTTCCTTCCGGTAGTGCTCGAAGAGGTCGCGCAACGTCCGGCCCGGCACGTGCTCGAACTTGTCCTCGAGCAGCTCCAGCGCGGTGACCCGTTCGGCGCTGAAGTTGCGGAAGTCCTTTCGCAGCTCGCAATAGCCCGCCACCGACCAGCTCTTGCCCCAGAAGAACAGCCCCAGCGGCCAGATGGTGCGTGAGCTCCCCGCCCCGCCCTTGTCGACGTAGTGGAAGCGGATCTTGCGCCGCTCGCGCAGCGCGGTGCGCAGCCGGCCCAGCTCGGCGGCGACCGCGCGCGGCACGCGCACGCCCGGGGAGAAGAGCGACGCCTCGGACAGGCGCTCGCGCAGCGCGGGCGGGAGCACGGCCTCGACCTTGGCCAGCACGTCGCCGGCGGCGGCGCGCAGCTGCGGATCGGCCCAGCTCTGCACCACGCGGGCCCCCAGGACCAGCGCCTCGATCTCCTCCTCGTTGAACATCAGGGGCGGCAGGTCGTACCCGCGCGGCAGCGCGTAGCCCACGCCCGCCTCGCCCAGGACCGGCACGCCGGAGAGGACCAGGTCGCGCACGTCGCGGTAGACGGTGCGCTCCGAAATGCCCAGGTCCTCCGCCAGCGCGCGGGCGGTGGTCACCCCGCGGCGGCGGAGGCGCTGGACGATGCGGAACAGGCGATCGGCGCGGCGCACGCGCGGACGAGATTACCGCTTCCGCGGCTGGAAGATGCCCACCTGCGCGCCGCCCGGGTCGCGGAGCACGCTGAAGATGCCGTCGGGGATCTCCACGCACTCGCGCACCACTTGCGCGCCCAGCTCGCGCGCCTTGCGCGTGCTCTTCGCGCAGTCGTCGACCCGGACGTAGGTCAGCCACCCGGAGACTCCCTCGAACAGCTCCTCGGTCAACCCGCCCGCGTGACCCTCGCCGGCATCCACCGCGTGGTACTCGCGTCCGGGCACCGGGAAGGGCTCGAGCTTCCAGTCGAACAGCGCTCCGTAGAACGCCCGCGCCTTCTTCGCGTCCTTCGAGTGCAGCTCGCAGTACGTGAACGGGTTCGTCATCGCGGCCTCCTTGGTCCATCGCGGACCGTGAAAGGCACGCTGCACCCCACCTCCTGACATCGTCCTGTCAGGAGACCTCTCATCTACCTGGCTACAGGAGGCGCACGCCGGCGAAGAACATCACCGCGTGTCCCGGAGGCGCCGAGCCGTTCGTGTGCTGCGCGAACGGTACGATGCCCTGCAGGACGATCACACCTTTCGCGTCGCGAAAGCCTGCGGAAGGTGCTTGCGCATCAGGCGCGCGAGGTCGTCGCCGTCCAGCAGGTCGACCGGATTTCCCTTCGCGGTATCGCGCGCGTCGGTGGAGAAGCGGCCCAGCGTGACCAGCACGCCCTTGCCGACGTACTCGGCGCGCGCGGTGTCGATCAGGTTGCGCACCTCGTCGCCCTCCACGGGCCCCTCGGCGCCGAGGACGCCGTGCACGTAGATCCGCCCGCCCTTGATGGGAGTGGGATCGTTGGCGAACAGGTCCACGCTCCCCGCTCCGCGCTCGCAGCGCTCGGGGTGGAAACCCATCTCGGTGAACAGGGTGACGAGTAGCCGCTGCAGGCCCTCGGAGCCGTAGCGGCGCACCCAGGCCGTATCGGTCGAGTCGCCGCGTCCCAGGTTTTCCGGCGCCGCGGGCGAGACCGGCTGGCCGCGCCCGATGAGGAAGATGAGCGCGAAGCCCACCAGCGTGGCCAGCACCGCGACGATCAGGATGCCCATGCGGCGCGACGCTCGTCCCGCGGCGGCGCGGAGTCAAGCGCCGGAAAGCTCGCCTCGTTCCTTGACAATGGCCGCACCCCACAGTTACATCCGCCGCCTCTTCGCGGGACAAACCGTGGGGCTGTAGCTCAGCTGGGAGAGCGCTAGAATCGCACTCTAGAGGTCACCGGTTCGATCCCGGTCAGCTCCACCATTCTCTCCGCCCTGGCTGGACCGGGCGCCCGCCTGACCGATCCCAAGTCGTACCGGGGCGGGACACAGCGCGTTACCTGGGCGGCTAGAACCGCGCGTGGAGCAGCGGCACGGCCGCGCCGGTCGCCGCTCCTGCCGCGAATCCGACCGCGACGTCCGAATAGAAGTGCTGCCCCGCCGCGACCCGCTGCGCAGCCACCGCCACGCCGACCGCGGCGGCCATGATCCAAGGCCACACGCGCTGCCCATGTCGCTTCTGCAAGGTCACCGCAGTGACCGCCATCGCCGCGGTGACGACCGAGGTGTGGCCCGAATAGAAGGAGAGGTACCCGTCGGTGCTGCGGATCTCCGCCGGGTCGCCGGCGTACACGCGCGGCCGGGGCCGGCGGACCGCGTACTTGGTCAGCGTGGTGAGCGCCTCGTCGACGGCGAGCGCTTCGGCGTACACGATCGCGTCCTCGAGGAAGACCTGGCCCAGGCCCACGTCGGCCGCGTCGAGCAAGAGCGGCGCGATCACGGCGACGGCCTCCGTCACGTCGCTCGCAGTTTCCATGAAGCCGCTGTGGTTGCCGATGACGTGCCGGTCGAGCGCGTTCACCTCGCCCGGATCGCAAGGGCATCGCGGATGTACGAGGTCGGACGCGAACACGGTCGGCAGGAGGATCGCGAGCGCCGAAGCCACGATCAACGGAGCGTCGACCGCGGGTGCGATCCGGTAGACGGACACGGGCGCGCCCTGGAGGGCCGCTGCCGGCGCGGAGACGGCGAGGAGGAGCGCGGTGAC
>Ga0137409_10002683_pt1 | contig 18966 bp, 14 predicted proteins | sample CZODoug1_16funga_FD_122059 | JGI IMG/M metagenome (GOLD analysis project Ga0137409, IMG submission 122059) | Vadose zone soil fungal communities from Angelo Coast Range Reserve, California, USA - CZODoug1_16fungal (Hybrid Assembly) | ecosystem: Environmental > Terrestrial > Soil > Vadose zone... | reverse complement strand
TCAAGCGCGTGGGTGGGGCGAACGGACGTTTCTCCCGCCAGCACGATGATGGCGTCGGAGGGCTGCGGAGCGTCTACGACCAGCAAACGACCAGCCTGGCTGGCGAGGACGAGGAAAGCTAGAAACAGGACAAGCACTACGCGGATTCGCATGCGATCTTGAAATGTTACTAAGGAAATCGCAATTCGGTCGAATTCGATTACGCGAGTAATCGCCCATCCGTGCCATGCTGTAAAAATCCGGTGAAAAGCACGTCTTCAAGGGCGGGAACCGCCGCGTTCGATGCTAGAATTCTGCTTGGACTTATGACCACTCAACTGACCTCTTCTTCCCTACTGACTGACCTGAAATCCCGCATTGAAACTCGCAAAGCTCGCGTGGGAATCATTGGCCTGGGCTATGTCGGACTGCCTCTAGCGCTGCTTTACAGCGAACAAAAATTTCCCGTGACCGGGTTCGACATCGACCAGAAAAAAGTCGACACGCTGGCCCAGGGCGGCTCCTATATTTTTCGCATTTCGCCGGAAGAGATTCAGGCGGCCAAAGGCAGCGGATTCAACGCCACCTCGGACTACGCCCGCATCACCGAAATGGACGCCATCATTATTTGCGTGCCCACTCCGTTGAACGAGTATCACGAGCCCGACCTGAGCTACATCACGAACACCACCCACGCCGTTGCTCCGTATTTGCGCGCGGGACAGATTGTCATCCTTGAAAGCACGACTTACCCGGGCACGACTGAAGAAGTCATGATTCCAATTCTCGAAAAAGAGAACCGCGCGGGATTGAAAGCGTCGCGCACGAGCGCCGCTAGCGACCAGGAATTCTGGGTCGCATTCTCTCCGGAACGTGAAGATCCCGGCAACACCTCGGTCGCCCGTCACGATATTCCGAAGGTGATCGGCGGTTTGGACAAGCAGGCCAGCGAAATCGCAGCGGGACTCTACGGCTCCATTTTCCGGCGCACCGTTCCAGTGTCATCGCCCGCCGCGGCGGAGATGACCAAGCTGCTCGAGAACATTTACCGCTGCGTGAACATCGCACTGGTGAACGAACTCAAGATGCTCTGCCTCCGTATGGACCTGAACATCTGGGAGATCATCGACGCAGCCGCCACGAAGCCGTTCGGATTTCATCCGTTCTATCCCGGACCCGGTCTGGGAGGACACTGCATTCCGGTAGACCCGTTCTATCTTTCCTGGAAAGCGAAGGAGTTTGACTTCCACACCCGCTTCATCGAACTCGCCGGCGAAGTGAACTCGGCGATGCCGTACAACGTAATCGCCGCTACGATCGGAGCGCTCAACCAGCACAAGAAGGCCATCAACGGCTCGAAGATCATGGTTCTGGGCGTCGCCTACAAACGGGACATCGACGATCTGCGCGAATCGCCGGCGCTAACCATTATCGAACTGCTGCAAAAAGAAGGCGCCGAGGTCAGCTATAACGATCCCTACTTCCCATTCGTGGGTCGAGGCCGCAAGTACGATCTCCAGATGACCCGTTCGTCCCTCGACAACCTGGGACAGTACGATTGTGTCCTGATCGTCACCGACCACACCGACTACGACTACAGGAAGATCGTGAATGAAGCGCAGTTGGTGGTGGATTCACGCTACGCCACCCGAGGGATCAAGAGCGACAAGATTGTGCACTGCTAGGACGGTGTCCCGCAAGAAATCCTGTGCGTACAAATCGGTGGGAGGCTAGCGCATAGGTCACAGCAGCCCCTACTATGTTTCCTGCGTGGCGCTTCCTACTTATCTCCCTAAATTTGTGTTCTCGTGTTAGTCAGCGGGAGTAGAATACTACTCAAGCTTGGGGCAAACGGTGCGAGCCGTTCCACACCACTTACCCTCATCGAGGGGAGGACCTTTATGCCTTCGACAAGAACGAGACGCCTGGCTAAATTCAGACTCATCCAATCCTGTGCTCTCGCGGGCTTGCTCATCGCGGGATCTTACGCACGAGCGCAAGTCTGCACGTGGAGCACTGTTTCCAGTCCCAACGTGAACACAGGTGTCATTTCAAACGTGCTGTCCAGTGTTAGCGCCGTCGCTAGCAACGACGTCTGGGCGGTCGGGTATAACTTACTATATCCGAACACGGCAACTTACCACACGCTAACCGAACACTGGGACGGCTCGCAGTGGGCGATTATTCCGAGCCCGAACCAGGATTCGTCACAACTCTACGGCGTCGCGGCAGCGGGGACGAATGATGTTTGGGCCGTGGGAACGTCCACACAGGGTTCAATCGCCTATGCGTTGCTTCCAACATTGGGATGGAGCAGCATGGACAGCGACCTCCTCGAGTATTCAGAACGCGACTCTTTATGCGGTTGCGGTAGTCTCGCCTTCCGACGTATGGGCGGTGGGCGCAGTCGCCGGAAACTCTGGTTTGCCTCAGCCTTTAACGGTGCATTGGGACGGTCATGTTTGGACTCAGGTCACTGCACCGCTTTTCAAAGGGAAGGCCACTCTTTTCAGCCTATCTGTCGTTTCGGCCTATGAGATCTGGGCCGTAGGCACCCAGGGTGCTAATCGGAATGCCGTGTTTCTGAAATGGAATGGAACGCAGTGGAACGTAGTACCGGGCCCGGCTACCGGTAAGGCGGGTGGAACGCTCGGTAGCGTTTTGGCCTTGGGGAGTGCTGACGTTTGGGCGGCTGGACAGTACCATCCCTCGGGTGTGCGCCAGACGCTCATGACACATTGGGATGGAAGCAGTTGGACAGTTGATCCAACCGGCAGTGGCTTTGGAAAGGTTGGCGCATTTGGTGGGCTTGCCGCTACGTCGCCGACTGACATTTGGGCTGTGGGTTCCGCGACAAGCCACGCCGAGTCTCATGCGCTGCTTGCACACTGGGGCGGATCGGGATGGAGCGCCGTAAATGTACAAGCCGGCAGCCTTGCCACCTGGCTTACCGCCATTACAAACGTGCCTGGCACCGGCCAGTACTGGGCCGTGGGCAGTACGTCACAACAGCACAGCACTCTAGCCGTTAGTTGCCAATAGTCTTCGGGTCGTCGGTCACTGCGAAGAAAAAGGCGGCATGCTCCTATATGCCGCCTTTGTTCTTCCCCTGCGGATGCAATCCCGTGCGCTGTGCTAGTATTCCGCCTGAGCCGGGGCCTCCGCAGACCAAAATTCGCGTGTGCGGGCGGCACCCTTCGAGCACCCAACATCCCAAGGTGCGCCTATGAAAGACACACTCGGAGTCCTGCTCGCCGGAGGCGCGGGCGAACGTCTTTATCCTCTGACCCGCGATCGCGCGAAACCGGCTGTAACCTTCGGCGGCATCTATCGCATCATCGATATTACGCTTTCCAACTGTCTGAACTCCGGTCTGCACCGCGTCTACATCCTCACCCAATACAAGGCGCTCTCTCTCAACCGGCATATCCGCGAGGGATGGAACATTTTCGGCCATGAAATCGGCGAGTTCGTCGAGATCCTGCCGCCGATGAAACGGGTAAGTGACAACTGGTATATGGGAACAGCCGACGCCGTCTATCAGAACATTTATTCGATCGGCTCCGAACAGCCCAAGCATGTGCTAATTCTTTCCGGCGACCACATCTACAAAATGGACTACGGCCTCATGCAGAAGCAGCATTACGACTCCGGCGCCGATGTGACCGTAGCTACCATCCTGATGGACCCGACGGAGTCTCGGCATTTTGGAGTGGTTGACATCGATCGCGACAGCCGCATCATCGGCTTTCAGGAGAAACCCCAGCAGACCGATCTGCGATCACCCTACGACTCATCCAAGATTTCGGCGTCCATGGGCGTCTACATTTTCAATACCGACGTGCTCATTCCTGTGCTCTTGAAAGACGCGGAAGATCCGCAGTCGAGCCACGATTTCGGCAAGAATATCCTGCCCAAGATGCTTGAGGACTACCGGGTGTTTTCTTTCAACTTCATCGACGAGAACAAGAAAGAGGCGCAGTACTGGCGCGACGTGGGCACGCTGGAAGCTTTCTACGAAGCCAACATGGACCTGGTGTCGGTCTCTCCGGTCTTTAATCTGTACGATGAACACTGGCCGATCCGGACTTATCAACGCCAGTATCCACCTGCCAAGTTTGTCTTTGCGGAAACCGGACGCATGGGCAAAGCGCTCGATTCGCTGGTGTCTTCGGGCTGCATCGTCTCGGGTGGCTCGGTCCAGAACTGCGTTCTCTCTCCGGACGTGCGCGTGAACTCGTTCAGCGAGGTCGAATCCAGCATTCTTTTTTCGCACGCAAACGTGGGACGCCGCTGCAAAATCCGGCGCGCGATTCTCGACCGCGATGTGCACATTCCCGAAGGGACAACCATCGGGTACGACGCCGAGGCCGACCGCCAGCGCTATTTTGTGACCGAAAGCGGTATCACTGTGGTGACCCGCGATTACTCGCTGTTTGAAAACCCGGTGACAGTGGATTACTTTACGCCCGAGTGAGCGTCCATACAGGTGCTTGTCGGTTTCTAGCTTGTCATTTTGATTGCCACTTCTTGAGAGGTCCCAATGCGTCCGTTTCAGTTTCTCGTCTGCATCCTGATCGCGTTGTCTCTTGGTACCGCCCAGACCGCACCCACTGCTCCCGCCAAGAGCGCAGCGTCCCAGCGTTTCAGCATCGACAACCTCGACAAAACCGTCGATCCCTGTACCGATTTTTATCAGTACGCATGCGGAACCTGGTTGAAGAACACTGAGATTCCTGCTGATCAGTCCTCATGGGTCAGCTTCACCGAACTCGATGAGCGCAACCAGTTCACTATGCGCGACATTCTGGACAAGGCCGCCGTTGCCACACCCGGACGCGATGCCATCACTCAAAAAATTGGCGATTTCTATAGCTCCTGCATGGACGAAAAGGCCGCCGACGCCAAAGGCAGCGAACCGCTCAAGCCGGAACTGGATAACATTGCGGCGGTGAAAGACAAGGCCGCGCTGATCGCGGTTCTCGCCCAGCTTCACCTTCGCGGATCGAGGGGCTTGTTCGCTTTCTATTCCTCGCCGGACTTGCACAACGCCGACATGGTCGTCGCCAACATCGACCAGGGCGGACTGACCTTGCCGGATCGCAACTACTACATCAAAGACGATCCGAAGATGGTCGAGATGCGCCAGCATCTGGTCGACTACGCGACCCAGCTTTTCATTCTGGCCGGCCGTTCTCCGGAACAGGCGGCCGATTCGGCAAAAACCGTCCTGCGCATCGAAACAGCGCTAGCCAAAGCTTCGATGGACCGCACTCTGCGCCGAGATCCGAAAAATCGAGACCACACAATGTCGCGCGATCAGGCGCTAGCGCTGGCGCCAAATTTCAACCTCAACCTCTATTTCAGCACCGTCAGCGCACCGGCCTTTTCGGATTTGAACGTTGTGAATCCGGATTTCTTCAAGGACGTCAACGGCCTGCTTGACACCGAGTCGCTCGACGCCCTGAAGACCTACGCGGCCTGGCACCTGATGAATACCGCCGCACCCTGGCTTTCAAAACCGTGGGTCGACGACAGCTTTAAAATGCGGCAATACCTGACCGGTCAGGCACAGAACCAGGACCGCTGGAAGCGCTGTGTGGACGAGACCGACGGCAGCCTGGGCGAAGCACTAGGTCAAAAGTACGTCGAAGTTGCCTTCGGTGCGGACAGCAAGCAGCGCATGCTGAAGATGGTGGATGCGTTGGAGAAGTCGCTCGACCAGGATATCGCCGGGCTGCCCTGGATGACGGACGTGACCAAGAAGCAGGCTAAGATCAAGCTGGAGGCGATCCGGAACAAGATTGGATATCCAGAGGTATGGCGCGATTACAGTTCTCTAAAGGTAGAGCGCGGCGACCTGATGGGAAACATTCTTCGCGCCAACGAATTTGAAACGCGCCGCCGAATCGCGAAAATCAGTAAGCCTCTCGATCGCAAGGAATGGGGCATGACTCCGCCCACCGTGAACGCCTATTACAGCGGCTCGTATAACGAAATCGTTTTCCCCGCCGGCATCCTGCAACCGCCGTTTTTCGACAAGACCATGGACGATGCCGTGAATATGGGCGGAATCGGCGTGGTGATCGGCCACGAACTCACGCACGGATTCGACGATCAAGGACGCAAGTTCGATCCGCAGGGCAATCTCCGCGACTGGTGGACCGAGCAGGACGGCAAAGAGTTTGAGAAGCGCGCGAGCTGCGTTGCCGACGAGTACGGCAGTTTCGTTGCCATCGACGACCTGAAGTTGAATGGCCGCCTCACACTGGGCGAAAACACCGCCGATAACGGCGGCGCACGCATCGCTCTGATGGCTCTGCGCGAAATGATCGCCGCTGACAAATCCGGCAAGGCCGGCGAGAAGATCGACAGTTACACGCCCGAGCAGCGGTTCTTCCTGGGATTCGGGCGCGTGTGGTGCGAGAAGCGGCGTCCGGAGTTGCAGCGCACACTGGTCAACACTGACCCGCACTCTCCGGGGCGGTACCGGGTCAATGGCGTGGTCCAAAATATGCCCGAGTTTCAACAGGCGTGGGGATGCAAAGTGGGACAAGCGATGGCGCGGGAGAATGCATGTCGAGTCTGGTGAGGCAGTGGTTTGTGATTAGTGGTTCGAGAGAATCTCGGGAGGGCACGGCTTCAGCCGTGCCGCACGAATCCCCATAAGATCGGGCTTGAGCCCCTGGGCTGAAGCCCGCGATTATTTTTGTATGCCAACGGCACAGCTAAAGCTGTGCCCTCCCGAGTCCTTCCGATACACTTCCTTTCTATGGCTCTCGATCTGAGGCGCCTCTTCAAGAAAGAAAAACAGGAACACCGCATCCTGCGGCAGATCGAACGCGGAGACCATCTTCAACCGGAATACCACCGCGCCACGCCGGAGTGTCCGCACCCAGAGTGGTGGAGCATGTTCGACTCGATGACAGCCGAAGTCGAGGTCTTGGAGTTTCTCCGCACGATCGTGACCACCATCAAACCGGAATTAGTCGTCGAGACAGGAACATTCAGCGGCATCAGCACACTCTCGATCGCCGAGGGACTCAAGGCAAACGGCCGCGGACGAATTGTTACTTGCGAGTTCGATCCCAAAGTCTACGAAAGCGCGAAGGCTCGTATCGGCGCATCCGGATTGGCTGAGTGGATTGAGCTGCGCAACGAGTCGAGCCTTGACATGAACGTTGAAGGCACGATTGATCTGTTCTTCAGCGACAGCGACATGCCGATCCGCGAGCAGGAGATTCGGCGTTTCCTGCCCCAAATCAGTCCGTACGGCTTGATCCTCATGCACGATGCCAGTTCGCACCTGAAAATTGTCCGCGAAGCAGCCCTGAGCCTCGAACGCGAAGGGCTCATTTCAGTCGTGCTCCTGCGGACGCCTCGTGGCCTAGTGGTGGCGCAGAAGCGCGAAGGCCGACGATAGGCACCGTGCCCTGAACAGGCATTTGTGACATGGAGCCTTGCGCTGCGTCCCATTCGGCGTTACGATTCGCGCTGAAAAATCAACCGGCTCCGGAGGTTGCAATGCGTCGTGCAGCCATCGCTGTTCTGTTTCTCTCGCTTTTCTGCTTTGCCCAGCTCGACAAAATCGTGATCCCTGCGGGCACGCCCGAAGATCAGGCGCTGACGGCAATCTCGAACGAACAGGATGCGTCGAAAAAACCAGCTATGTATGAAGACTTCGTGCAGAAATTTTCGGCGAACCCGGCGGCAGTGGCCTACGGGAATTGGCAACTCGCGCAGTCTTATCAGACAGACGGCAATCTCGAAAAGGCGCTCAGCTATGGCGACAAGGCGCTGGCGAGCGTGCCCACCAATCTCGACATTCTCGTTTCACAGACCAACATCGCGCAGCAAATGAAGTCCACCGCGAAAGTGATGGACTACGCCACGCGCGGCGGCAAAGCGTACAATTCCGCCGCCCAAGCTCCGAAACCCGAGGGTATGACCGACGAACAATTTGCGGCCCATGTTGCTGAGGCGAAAGAGAGCAACAAGAGTTCCTATGAGTTTCTGGAAACCACGGCTTTCAACGCCATCGCCGACGAGAAGGACGCGAAGACCCGGATGAGCTATATCGAACGCTTCGCGCCGGCGTTTCCCGCGTCGCGTTTTGAGGAACCCGTGACGCAATATGCGATGTACACGCTCGGCCAGTTGAACGACTCGGCGCGCTTGTTCTCGTATGGAGAAAAGGCGCTGGCGGCGAATCCCAACAGTATGCCGACCATGTTGTTGCTGGCGAACGCTTATGTCGAGGACGCGCGTCCGGCTGGTTGGGCGAAAGCGATTGCCTATTCGCAGAAAGTGATTGCGTTAGCCAAGGCGGACGCTCCCGACGCCGATAAAACTCGCAAGCTTTCCGGAGGCGCCGCTCATTCGAGCCTGGGTTGGGCGTATGTCCGTCAGGAAAAGACGCCCGCGGCCATCGTGGAGCTCAAGGCCGCCGCTTCCCTGCTCAAGGGCCAGGATGACACCGCCTACGCCACCGCACTCTATCGTTTGGGATATGCCTACGGGAAAGTAAACAAAGTACCCGAAGCACGCACCGCGCTGGAAGAAGCGGTCAAGATTCCCGGGCCGTTGCAGGGTCCGTCTCGCGAACTGCTCGATAAAGTGAACAACTTACGAGGCGCGAAGCCAAAATAATCGGCCGTGGCGCCGGGCGGCGGTCCTATTTTTCATGCTTCACCAGATCATCGGACAACAAGTACGCCTTGAGTGCCAGCGTGTGCGCCCGCTGGGTATCGCTTTCATTCAGTGCCGAACGAGCGCCGTCCATGTACTGGCGAATCTGTACGACTATCAGCTGCCGCTTCGGTTTCAGAGAACCGGCCGCTAGTTTTTCCAGGGAAGACTCGGATGCGGCCAGCAAGTGCTCCGCGCTCTCTCGCTGGTGGTTGGCTTCTTCCTGAGTAATACCCGGGACGATCTGGGAGACGGGTTCGTTGGCACCGCCCTGGTGGATGACAATCTTTCGGGGTTCGCCTTCTGGTGTCAGCGACTTCTTTCTTCGAGCACGACGCTTGGGCACGGCGGTTGCCGGCTGATTGCTCGGCGGTTTTTCCAAGCTGGGCTCTTCCACTTTTTTGTCGGACGGCGTCGCTTCCGGTTTGCTTTCGGACTGCTTCTGGTCCGTCCCATTCGCCGGCACCGGATCGGTCGCGGGTTGCTGAGGACTTGCTTCCGACGCCGCCGCGGCCTGGACCGGGTCACTACCGGAGACGCGGTAACCCGCTTCTCTTCCGTTAAGCGGGGCCAGGAGCGCAGCGACGAGAATGGTAGTCAGATACATATCGAAATTAGATGCTGCTGCCACTGCCGTGCGTGCTGGCAACTATCCAGATCGTTCGGACGACGCGGGAATTTCCTTCAGTGCTTCACGATTCTCGTTGACCGCCGGCAGCCGCAGCCGGAAGGTCGTCCCCACACCCACGGTGGACTCGAAATCGACTTTGCCGTGATGCCACTCGACATACTGAGAGGCCTGCGCCAGTCCGATTCCGCTCCCGCCCTTCTCTTTTTTTGTCGTGAAGTAGAGCTGAAAGACCTTCTCCTGCAACTCAGGAGGAATGCCGCGGCCCTGATCGCGTACTTCGGCCACAACCGTATCGTCTTCGCGACGGGCGGCAATGGTCAGGACGCCACCGTTTTCCATGGCCTGGAGTCCATTCAAGACCAGGTTGAGAACTGCCTGTTTCATCAGATCGGAATCCACCCGCACGGTGAGAGGTTCCTGCGAAAACTCGCGGACCAGTTGTACGCCGTGCCGCCCGGCATCGGGCGCGGCCAGTATCAAAACGTCCTCGAGAATTTTCCGCATGTCCACGTCCTGCATGTGGAGGTCGCGCGGCCGCATGAAGTCGACCAGAGTTTGCACCACGCTGTCGAGGCGTCGGATTTCGTCGCCGATGACACTCATATGGCGGTTTGTTTCAGGATCCGCCTTCTGCATTTTGTCCCCGAGCAGCTGCAAGTGCAGCACAATCGCGTTCATGGGATTCTTGACTTCATGCGCCACCTCTTTCGTCTGGCGGCCACTGACAGAAAGACGGCGGGAAATTTCGATTTCATCTTCGAGAAAATGTACCGACTCGAGATCCCTCATCGTGAGCAGAGCCCCAATCGAAGCTTCTTCCTGTTTGATGAAATCGAGGGAAACCTGAACCCGGCGCTTGTCAGCAGCGTCAAACTCATACTGCACCAGGTCCCGCTGCTGCATGAACGCGGGCAGTACCACCGCCCCCAAAGGGGAGCCGTCGGAAAAAATCTCTTGCGCACTGCGTCCTAAAATTTCGTGGCGGGGACGTCCGAGGAATTGTTCCGCTGACGCGCTCACGAGTACGACTCTCGAGTCAGGCGTAAACAGCATCAGGCCGTCCTGCAGATTGGCCATGACCTGCTCCACGTTGTCCTTCAAAGCCGAAAAGATCTGGTTGGTGTCGCGAATCTGACGGCCCAGGTGGGCGATCTTCAAAGAGACGAGGCCTACTTCGTCCGAGGGCGAATCGTCCTCCGGTAGCATCTCAGTCCCGCCAGCGCTGGCGCTATCCAGGTTAGCGGCGATCCGTTTAAGCGGACCGAGGGCTAAATTCGAGATAACCGCCGACAGTACCAGCGAACAGAAAATTGCCACCACGCAAAAAAACGCCGCCTGCTGTAGCCGGGGAGTGAGTTCATTGCGGAGAAAGACCGTCGAGACGCCCACGCGCACGCTGCCAAAAGGTAGCCCGCCCAGCTGCATTGGGATACTCACGTCGTAGACACTGCCGGGTTTGTACAGCAGACGTAACTGGCGGCGAAAACCAGCATCCCGCAAAACGATCAAATCGGAGCGCGGCGGAATCGGCTTGCCATTCAGCACAGGGTTGGTGTCAAGGATCGCGATGCCGGTCGGATCGACGATGGCGGCATCGTAGATGATCTGAGAATTCCCCACCACCGACTCCAGCATGTCATTGAGGTTACTGTCGATCTGAAGATACTCAGAGACCGCGGCCCGCAAGGCCTTGGGGTCGGAAGTGTCAACCCGCGTGCTGGTGAGATCCGGCACGGCCTTCGAGGCGGTGTACTCCAGCTGCCGGGTGAGCATGGACGCGGTCTCGTCAGCCCACAACAGGCGTTGCCGGAGTAGTTGCGAGAGATAGACCCAGGAAAATCCGAACACCAGCGCCGTGATCAGCGTGGTGATCGCGAACACGATGATGGCTTTGCGGCTCATGGAACCCAGTTCTCAGTTCTCAGCTCTCGGTTCCCAGTGCTCAGCTTGTGTCGAGCCCTTGCATTTACTGAAAACTGAGAACCGAGAGCTGAGAACTAGTGTTCTATTCCTCCGCTGCCAGCACCGCATCCGTCACCCGGCCGTATTCCTTGAGCTTGTTGTGCAGAGTCTTCAAACTGATGCCCAGAATCTCGGCGGCGCGAGTCTTGTTGTTTGTGGTCGCCTGGAGCGTCTTCAGGATAAGCTGCTTTTCCGCCTCTTCCACAGTCGTACCGACCCCCAGATGAACCGCGTCCGGATCGTGCACTGCGGGACGAACGCTCTGCCCGAATCCGGGCGGCAGATGCTTGGTTTCAACCAGGCCGCCTTCGCAAACGATCACCGCGCGCTCCAGAGTGTTGCGCAATTCGCGGACGTTTCCCGGCCAAGAGTAGCTCTGGAACAGGTTCAGGACCGCTTCACTGACATCCGCCACTTTACGTTCGTGTTTCTTACTCATCTCCGCGAGCAGAGACTTGACCAGTTCGCGGATGTCTTCTTTGTGTTCGCGCAGCGCCGGCATGTGAATATTGAAAACGTTCAACCGGTAATAAAGATCCTGGCGCAGTTCTCCGTTCGCAACCGCGTCGTCTGGAACTTTGTTGGTGGCTGCTAGCACGCGGACATCCACTGCCGTCTCGACTTTGCTGCCCAGTCGCCGCACTTTGTGATCCTCGAGCACGCGCAGTAGCTTCGCCTGCGTGCCCACGGGCATCTCGCCGATCTCATCGAGCAGCAGCGTGCCTCCTTCGGCAAGTTCGAAGCAGCCCGTGCGACGTTCGAGGGCGCCCGTGAAAGCGCCTTTCTCATGACCAAAGATTTCGCTTTCGATGAGAGTCTCGGGAATGGCCGCGCAATTGATGGGGACGAAAGGTTTGTTGCGGCGCGGACTCATGTCGTGAATCGTGCGCGCGACCAACTCTTTTCCGGTACCGCTCGCCCCGGTAATCAGGACCGAGGCGATGCTGGGTGCGACCATCTCGACAAGGTGGAAGATCTCAAGCATCTTGGGGGAAGACCCGACCAGGCGGCCGAGCACCCCTTTGTCACGAAGGGAGCGGCGCAGAGTTTCGTTCTCGGTGCGCGTCTGGAGAATCTCGCCAATGTTTCCCAGGATGGAGCGGAGCCGGCGGAAGTCAATCGGCTTTTCGATATAGTCCTGCACACCCAGGCGTCCTGCGTGAAAAGCGGTCTCCGTGGTTTTCTGCGCGGTGACCATCACCACGGCAATGGACTGGGAAAGGTCGGCCAGCTTCTCCACTAATTCCATTCCGTCCATGCGCGGCATTTTTATATCGGTGATCACGATGGAGGGCGTGAACGTACCAACTTTTTCCAGCGCCTCGACGCCATCCGCGGCCGTTTCCGTGCGATAGCCCCAGCTGGTGACCAGTTCCGCCAGTCCAGTGCGCTCGTTCGCTTCGTCCTCAACGATCAATATGCGTTCCTGAGTCATAGGGTCAAATTATTATTATTAGGCTTGGAGCGTCAGGCCGCAAGCCTGAGCGGGGCCAAACCATGTCCGTATGCGGTCCAGTCGATATTCCTAGTCCATCCACTCATGTCAGGATCTGACCGCGGACGTATATCAATTTGAGATGCGCTCGTCCAAACTAACCTGGAGCCGGGTCTCGGCATGGCGGATCTGTCAATTCCAATTCTTTCTCTTTTCGGGAATCGCACTGTGCTGTAGAATTCTCCCTTTCCAATGGGGTGTCGTCTTGTCGTACCAGAGGGCTTCGCTGCTCTGTTAGGTCTAACAGGTTCCGCTATTCTGTTCGTTTGGTAAATAGATCATTGCTCGCCGTGGATTTCGATTCGGAGGAATCTATGTCACTTTGTTCCCAGACATGCCGCAAGGGCGCGTGCTTCGCGCTTATGCTGGTGGTAGTTGTAATTCTGTTCCCGTCGTCTTTGAGTGCGCAGGATGAAGCGCCGCCAAAGGTGGATTTGTTCCTCGGTTACCAATGGCTCAACCCGGGCGGCACAGTGCCCGTAGGGTCCAACCCTCCCTTCCAACCACCGCCGGCCCCAGTCGCCACAAAGCTACCCAGCATGGCCAAAGGCTATGGTGTGACCGGCACCTACAACTTCGACAAATGGTGGGGACTGTCGGTCGATGTCGGTGGGAACTTTCAGGATCTGGCCAGCGAAAGCACCATTTCCGTGGGACCGCGTCTGATGTTTCGCGGCGAGAACATCAATATGTTTGTGCACACCATGCTGGGTCTGAACCGTCTGAGTCCCAAGGACGTGAATTCCAGCAACGGCATTGGTGCCATTCTCGGCGGCGGCATGGACCTGAAGCTCTGGAAACAGGTAAGCTTCCGGCTGATCGAGGCGGACTATGTTCTCGGCCGCCACAATTTTTCCGACGTGGTGCCCATCACCGACTCCAGCCTTCGCCATCCCGTTTTAAACGGCGTACGCTTGCGCACCGGTCTGGTCTTCAATTTCGGTGGCGGCGAGAAGGCATTGCCGGTAGCGGCGGCCTGCTCGGTCGACCACAGCGAGGTGATGGTGGGCGAGCCGGTACACGCGACGGTTTCGGCCAGCAACTTTAACCCGAAGCACCCGTTGACCTACAGTTGGGCGAGCACCGGTGGAAAGCTCGAAGGCAAGGATACCGGCGCCAACATCGACACCAACGGCGTTCCGGGCGGCAGCTACACCGTCACCGCGCACGTGACCGATCCTAAGGCCAAGACCAATAACGAAGCCAGCTGTACGTCGAACTTCACCGTGAAAGAGCCGCCCAAGAACCCCCCGCAGATTTCCTGCTCGGCGAGTCCAACGAGCGTCATGACCGGTTCGCCCGCAACCGTCAGCTGCACGTGCACCAGCCCGGACAACGTTCCGGTCACGGTGGGTGGTTGGACTGCAAGCGGAGGCAGCATTTCCGGAAGTGGAAATTCGGCGACTCTCAACACGACAGGCGCTCCGGCCGGTACCGTCACAGTAAATGCGACATGTACCGACTCCCGTGGCTTGACGGCTTCAACCTCGAGCTCGGTAACGGTAGAGAATCCGCCACCGCCGCCGCCCCAGGCGAGCAAGTTGAACGAGTGCCAGTATCCCAACAAGGTGAAACCATGGCGCGTCGACAACACCTGCAAAGCCATGCTGGACGACGTTGCCCTGAAATTGCAACAGGATCCGGAGGCCAAACTGGTAGTCGTCGGCAACGCCGATCCAAGCGAAAAGCGCAAGAACCTATCCGCGGAACGTGCGGTCGACGTCAAGGCGTACATCTCGGGCGGAGAAGCGAAGCAGAATATTGACGCCAGCCGAATCGAGACGCGCACCGGCAACGAGGGCACGATGACCTCTGAGCAGTGGATCGTCCCGTCCGGCGCGAGCTTCCCCGAAGCCGGCAGCACGACCCCGGTGGATGAGACAAAGGTAAAGGCTGTTCCAGATCATCCGAAGCCGGCGGCCAAGAAAGCGGCAGGCAAGAAGGCGGCTCAATAGCATCAAGCAGTCGGAAGGGCATGTTTCGGGCCGGTGGGGCAACCCTACCGGCCCTTTTTCGTCTCTGTTCTTCGGTAACCTTGTCCCGCACATGGTAGCCTGTCAGTCTCTGTGACGGGCGAATACTGTTCGCAGGGGTCTATAGACGTTTATGAACTGGGGCATGTTCCGCAAAAGTTTGGTTGTTCTGGCTTTCAGCCTGGTGAGTACCGCGCTACTCGCCTCCGGATCCTGGCAGGCACTGGGGCCGGACGGCGGCGATGCGCGCAGCCTGGCCTATGACTCTCACAATCCGGACCACTTGTTGCTGGGAACAAGCACCGGGCAACTCTTTGTTTCCGATGACGCTGGTCACAACTGGTCACGTTTTGCCCGTCTGGGCGGCGACGATAACGTGCTCGACCACATCATGATCGATCCGCAGAACCCAAAGCACATCTATGTTTCGGCCTGGAGCGTATCCAGCCAACAGATTGGCGACGTCTTCCGCAGCCGCGACGGCGGCAAGAAATGGGATGCCCTGCCGGGGATGCACGGTAAGTCCATCCGAGCCATGGCTATGTTTCACGGCGACACCAAAGTTCTGGTCGTTGGAGCCCTGGATGGCGTATTTCGCAGCAAGGATGGCGGCGACAACTGGGACCGCATGTCTCCAGCGAATCATGCCGACATCAAGAACATCGAATCGATCGCCATTGATCCCAAGGATCCCAACACGGTCTATGCCGGAACTTGGCATCTGGCCTGGAAGACTTCGGACGGCGGCGCCAACTGGCTACAGATCAAGAAAGGCATGATCGACGATTCCGACGTCTTCTCGGTAATCGTGGACCATTCCAATCCTTCAGTCGTGTTCGCCAGCGCCTGCTCCGGGATTTACAAGAGCGAAACCGCGGGCGGCCAGTTTTCGAAGATTCAAGGTATCCCGTTTTCAGCCCGCCGCACGCGCGTGCTGAAGCAGGATCCGACGAACGAGAACATCGTTTACGCTGGCACCACCGAGGGTCTCTGGAAGACCACCGACCTCGGCAAGACCTGGAAGCGCGTAAGCAATCCCGAGATTGTTGTCAACGATGTGATGGTTGACCCGCGCGATTCCAACCACGTTCTTCTCGCCACCGATCGCAGCGGCGTAATGGCCAGCACGGACGGTACGCAGAACTGGTCCACATCCAACCACGGCTACGCGCATCGTTACGTGTCGGCTCTCCTGGCCGACGCGAAAGAAGCGGACACGTTCTATGTAGGCGTGGTTAATGACCGCGAATACGGCGGCGTATTTTACACACATGACGCCGGTCACACCTGGCTTCAACGCAGCGCAGGATTAGGTGGACGCGATGTCTTCGCACTGAAGCAATCCGCCAACGGAGCACTCGTCACCGGAACCAACCGGGGAATGTTTTCTCTCGACCGCAACGCCAGCGAGTGGCATTCGATGAACGTGGTAGTAACGGAACGGACCGTGAAGACCGCCAAAAAAGGGTCGAAGAAAGCTACCACTACCATCGTGACCAAAAAATCGGGCGACCTCGACGCTCGCGTCAACGATCTGGAATTGGGCTCGCAGCGCTGGCTGGCGGCGACCTCACAGGGCATTTACAGCAGCGTCGACCAGGGCAAAACCTGGAAGGGCGGAGCGGTACTGGGGCAAAAAGATTTCGTCTCCGTGCGGGCGCAGGGACCGTTCATGGTGGCCACGACTCGATCGAGTGCGTTGGTCTCCAATGATTCTGGCGGAACCTGGAAACAGGCTGGGCTGCCTTCGTATCTGGTCGGCATCCGCGGCAGCGCAATCGCTGCGGACGGCGCCATCGTCATCGCCGCTCGTGAAGGCATCTTCCGCAGCGCCGATGGCGGCACCAGCTGGGAGCATGTTGTTGATGGATTACCTAGCAAGGACATCACTTCGGTCAGCTTTGACGCCGCTCACAAGCGGCTTCTGGCAACCAGCGATTCGACCGGCGTGATCTTCGTCAGCAACGACAGCGGACACTCCTGGAAACGCGGTCCGGACACCGGGTTCCCATTGCGACGGGTCAGCGTAATCGGCGGGCGTTTCGTAGCCGCTACTCCGTTTGACGGCGTGGTACTGCAACCGGAAGACGGCAACATCAGTGCCGCAGCCGACGCAGGCAGCTCGAACTAGCGGTCGTTATTCAGCAATCGGCAATCAGGGGGAGCGGAGGCGCTCCCCCTTGGATTGCCGGAGTGGCCTGCGAACTTCCTACAAGCCCGTCACTCTGCAGCTATCGCGATCACTTCCCCCAAACCGACTTCTCTTTACCATTTTCACCCCGCACACGTTGTCACGAAGCTGCCTCAGGTCTGCGTGCCTGCAACTAGGCCCAGGCCGCTCCGTTCGCCGTTTCAAAAAAGATAGGCTTGACAAGTATTCCGAGGGCAATGTAATTTGCCAATAGACTAATTAACCTAATGGCTAAGTTAGTGTCCGATCCTCTCAACGCTACCTTTGCAGCTCTGTCTGACCCGACGCGTCGCGCGATCCTGGCTCGTCTCGCACAGGGCGAGACCTCGGTGAAAGAGCTGGCCCACCCTTTCTCAATCAGCCCACCCTCGATCACGAAGCATCTCAAGGTTCTCGAACGGGCGGGTTTGATCAGCCGAAGCCGTGAGGCGCAGTGGCGGCCTTGTCGGCTTGAGGCCGCCCCGCTTAGGGGTGTCTCTGAGTGGGTCGAGCGCTATCGTTCCTTCTGGGAGCAAAACCTGAACAGGCTGGACAACTACCTTTCGAAACTACAAGCACAGGAGGCAACGAAACGTGTTCGAAAAAGGAAATCATGAAGTAACCGTGACGCTCCCATCCGATCGGGAGATTGTTTTTACTCGCACTTTTGAGCGTCCTCGTCACCTGCTGTTCGAGGCGTGGACAAAACCCGAACACCTCCGCCAGTGGTGGGGCTGCGAGGGTTCGACGGTGACCCTCTGCGAAATAGACCTTCGCCCCGGCGGCGCATGGCGTCTTCTGATGCTGATGCCGGACAGCGGCGAACATCCTTTCAAAGGTGTCTATCGCGAGATCATACCGAACGAGCGGCTCGTCTATACCGAATGCTACGACATGCCAACCTTCGGAAGCCCCGAATGGCTCACTACGATTACGTTTGATGAAATCGACGGGAAAACGAAGCTGACGCATTCGATTCTTCACCGCTCGGTTAAAGCTCGGGACGGGCATCTCCAGGCAGGGATGGAAGCAGGAACGGTTCAGACCCTGAATCGTCTTGCAGAGCACGTCGCCTTGACGGCGGAAGTTATCGTGACACACAGATAGGCGTTCTCAATCCGGTAGTTGACCCGTATGGTTGCGGTTGACACCAGAGATTTTCGAAAAATAAATTCTGAGCCGGTCGATTTCGCCGCTACCGGTTCGACGCTTAGGTAGAAGGAGATTTAACCATGGCTCTCAGAAGACATTTCATCATGCGGTCCACCGCAGGCATCATCCTCGCGGCGTCGATCTTTGCATTCACCCAGACAAGCTCGACGGCCGCGCTCAAATCCGGATACGCTCCGGTAGACGGCCTGAAAATGTACTACGAAATCCACGGCACTGGGAAGCCGTTGATCCTGCTGCACGGCGGGTTGGGATCGAGCGACATGTTCAGCCAGATCATGCCGCAGCTCTCGAAGGAAAGGCAGGTGATTGCGGTGGATTTGCGGGCGCACGGGCGCACCGCCGATATTGACCGTCCGCTGAGCTACGAGACAATGGCCGACGACGTCGCGGCACTGATCCACTATCTTCAGATCGAGAAGGCCGACGTAATGGGGTATTCGGTAGGAGGCGAAGTTGCCCTTCGCACCGCCATTCAGCATCCCGAGGTCGTGAGGAAACTGGTGATCGTCTCTGCCACTTTCAGCCGCGATGGATGGTATCCCGAGATCGTCGCGTGAATGACGAAGATGGGCGCAGACTCCGCCGGATCGATGACGCAGACGCCTATGTATCAGCTCTATGCCCGCATTGCGCCGAGACCCGAAGACTGGCCGATACTGCATACCAAACTCGGTGAGATGTTCAGAAAGGACTATGATTGGTCGAAAGATGTGCCGGCGATTAGAGCACCTACGCTCCTTGTATTTGGTGATGCCGATGCTATCCGCACTGCGCATGCCGTGCAGTTCTTTGAGCTCTTTGGCGGTAGCAAGAAGGACGGAGGCTGGGACGGATCTGGAATGTCTAACGCCAGGCTCGCAATTTTACCCAGCCTGACGCATCACACAATTTTTTC
>Ga0137409_10002682_pt1 | contig 18974 bp, 13 predicted proteins | sample CZODoug1_16funga_FD_122059 | JGI IMG/M metagenome (GOLD analysis project Ga0137409, IMG submission 122059) | Vadose zone soil fungal communities from Angelo Coast Range Reserve, California, USA - CZODoug1_16fungal (Hybrid Assembly) | ecosystem: Environmental > Terrestrial > Soil > Vadose zone... | reverse complement strand
TGTTCGAAAATAATTTTGCAGCGCTCGCGCTGGAACGCTTTGAATCCGCATTGTGTATCCACAAACGGCAGCCACAACACGGCTCGCACAATCTTGTTAAAGATAATTCCCGCAAATTCCCGAAAGCCTGATTCATGCACGGTAATCAGATTTCTATCCAGAGCTCGCGAACCGATCGCGACGTCATATGTTTCCATTGCCGCAATCAATTTGTCCGCTTCTTCAATCGGCGCCGAGAGGTCCGCGTCCGTGAACAAAACGATCTCACCTCGCGCTTCCGTCATCCCGTGACGCACGCTATACCCCTTGCCGCGATTTTCTGCATTCGGCACGATGCGAAGTCGTGGTATTCGAGCCCGAAATTGTTCCGCGACGAATGCGGTCTGGTCCGTCGAACCATCATCTACGACTAAGACTTCCGTATCTCGTCCCGATTTGTTGATGTAGTCCGCGATCAGCCCGAGCGAAGCCGGTAGCCTTAACTCTTCGTTGTACGAAGGAATGATGATGGAGAGCGCTGGGCGAGATTCCATAAGCTCAGGCAGGCGCAAGCGCCCGCGCGTGCCTCTCCCACGCTTTCGTTTTCAAAATGTCCTCGATCTGCGCGAGCGCAAAGTCACACTCGTCCAAAGTATTGTAGAAATGCGGCGAAATTCGGACGCCTGCTTTGGGTCGGTAGTCCACTAAAATTTCACGCGCGAGCAGCTCTCGGCACACTTCCGCAGCGTGCGGGCAATCCACGGAGACCGTTCCGGCACGCTCCGTTGGATTGTCAGGCGTGTTGACTCGCCAACCTCGGCCCGCAGCACCCGCGATCAGCCTGGTCGTCATTTCGACGGATTTTTCACGGATTGCGGCAATGCCAACTTTGTTCAAAATTTCCAGCCCAGGCTGGCACGCGTAGAGTGCCGGAATGTGCGGTGTTCCGTTCAAATAACGAAACGAATCCACTCGCCGGTCAATCGCTCCTGTTTCGAATGCGAACGGCCGCTGATGCGCGATCCATCCCGTCAATGCAGGCTTCAATGCGGCCCGCAAATCTTCGCGAACATATAGATACGCCACACCCGGGCCGCCGCACAGCCACTTCAACACTCCGCCGACCGCAAAATCCGCACCCAATTCGCGCACATTAAACGGAATCGTGCCCGCACCCTGAAACACATCCAGAATCACGCGCGCACCTGCGCGATGCGCTTTTTCGATGATTGCTTTCGCATTGACGATAAAGGAGCTTCGAAACAACACCAGCGAGATCGGTACCAGAAGCGTCGTCTCGTCGATCGCCGCCAGAAACTTTTCCAAATCAAATCGCACGGGATCCGCAGCCGACACGAGTTCAACCCGCGCGCCGTGCCGCGCCTGTTCATGATAAAAATATTGGATTGAAGGAAACTCCAGCTCCGTCATCACCACTTTGTTCCGCGGCCCGCGAAAATCGAAACACGAAGTAATGACGGCCTGCGTCTGCGTCACATTCTGGTGCAGCGAAATCTCTCCGGCTCTGGCTCCGATCAATGGCGCCACTTTGTCGCCGACGGCGACCGCCATTTCCCACCAACCTTCTTCCCAAGCCCGGACACCGCGTTCTGCCCACGCATCTGCATATGCTTTCAGATTCGCGTACACTCCGCGCGGCATCGCGCCCAGCGAATTGCTGATGAGGTACGTCGTCCGATCCAGAATCGGAAACTCTTTCCGCCAAGCCAGCAGGTCAGTCATTCTCTGTCGTTCCATCCACCGATTTGCGATTTTGGTACGCGCGCCAGATAAAGTAGCACAGCGTCAAGAAGCCAAGCCACGGCGGGCCGGAGAGCAGCGACACGTGAAAGTCCGGCACCCACCAGGTTGAGAGCAACACGCCAAGCAACGCCGCCAGTCCCAGCGCCGAACTCCACTGCCCGCGCGGCGCGAACCGCACAAACTCACGTTTTTCTTCTCGCATCTTGCGCCGAAATCCCATGTGCGTCGCTAATGTCATGATCCAGATAAACGGTCCGCCGAAAAATGCCACACCGATCAGAAACAGGAACGCCGTGTTCTTGAATCTCCAGTTCAAGGCAATTGCTGCCGCCATTCCCAGGCTCGATGCCAGAACCGCAGCCACCGGCATTCCGCGTTTGCTCAGCTTGCCCAGAATTGCCGGTGCATATCCTCCTCGCGACAGTGAAAACAACATTCGCGCCGTGAAATACAAATTGCAAAGCGCGCTCGACAGTGCTGCCGACAGCACCACGAAATTCATGATGTGGCCTGCCGCGGGAATTCCAACTTTCTCAAACACCGTCACGAAAGGACTTTTGTCGAGTCCAATTTGCTCCCATGGAACGATTCCCACCACCAGCGCCAGACCACCCAGATAGAACAGGGCTAGAAACGCTAATGTCCGCTTTAACGCACGCGGCACCGCCGTTTTCGGGTCGGTTGCTTCTCCCGCTGTAACGCCGACAATTTCCAAACCAAGAAAACTGAAAATCGCCATCGTCACTCCCAATCCAACTCCCACCCATCCGTTCGGGAAGAATCCTCCGTGTCCCGTGAAGTTTCCCGTGCCAATTCTTGGAAATCCGAAACCCAAAACGAGTGCGGTCCCCAAAATCAAAAATACGACGATTGTCACCACTTTGATCATCGCGAACCAGAACTCGATCGCGCCGAAATTCTTGATACTCAGCGTGTTCATGTAAACGAGCGCTGTGGAAAAACCCGCAATCCAAAGCCACGATGGAATATTCGGAAACCAAAATCGGCAATAAATTCCCGCTGCTGCCACTTCGCTCCCCACGATGATTACCAGGCACAACCAGTACGTATACCGCGCCACAAAACCGGCCCACGGCCCCAGGTACATCTCCGCATATAGTCCGAACGAACCCGCCGCGGGATGTTCGACCGCCATCTCCGCCAGCGCCCACATCACCGTCAAGGTGATGAGCGCTCCCGCCGCAAAACTCAAAATCACCGCCGGCCCAGCAAGCTTCACAGAAATCGCGCTCGTCAAAAAAAGTCCGGTGCCAATCGTGCTGCCCAATGCAATCATGGCCACTTGCGCCGCGCTCAATTGATGCTGCAAACCGGCCTCACGCTGCACGAGTTCCGCTTCGCCACCGGTCTTATTCAACTGTTTTGGTTGTCGTCCTTCCGTCATAGCGTCGCATGCTAACAGAGTCGCTTCGCAGCCCCAACACGTTAGCCCTGTCCGCGAGTACAGTCACCGAGCGGGCACGCCTGTCCCTTGACATTCTCGGTTCCTATTTCCCGGCTTCTTACAATGATTCTCGTGCGGCCACCCTGAGGGCCGCCAATATCTAAAAAGGTAGGCAAGTCATGAAAGCCATTTTCGCTCTTATCGTCATTTACGTCGGAACATTTTTCGTCGCCATCCAGGGCGCATCGAATTCACCGGTTCAAGCCGCTCAACACGAAGCCGCCAAACCTTCCGTTACTAAAGCTATCGATCCGCAAAAAGATTCGGACATTCGTTCGCTGCTCGAACTCATCGGCGCTCGCGACATGATTCAGGAAGCCGCCAACAACTCCACAGAACAATACCGCCAGAAGCTAATTTCGCTCGCGCCCAATGACGACAAAGCGCAGGATTCGGTCAACTCTTATCTCGCCGCCTTTCAAAAGCAATACGACACAGATGCAGTCGCCGATCAACTCGTCGCCATCTACGACAAGCACTACACCGACGAAGAAATCAAGGGCATGCTTCAGTTCTTCGGCTCGCCGCTAGGACAGAAAGTCGCCGCCGAAATGCCCAAGATTTCCAAAGAAGTGCAGCTTGCAACCCGCAACGTGTCCGGTCAGGCGGCTCGCGCAGCGTGGCAGGAATTTCACGCACAGAATTCAGATTCACAAGCCAAGCGGCCCTTCGCTGGACGTCGTCGCTGGCAGCAAAGTCAGAATTCCGACGGTTCGAATCAGCAAGCACAAGCCGATCCGCAACAACCCTGATCCCCGGTAATCTCGATTCGCTTGTTAGTGAGTCCTACTGAAAGCGCTTCTTGATTTTAAAGTCGATGCCAAACGTTCCGTTCTGGTCGCGCAGCGCCACAATCGAAACATTCCGGTTGACGTTGTACTCCACTTGAATCACCTGCTGTTGTGTCGAGCTCACGTTTGAAACATAGGTGATCGTCAGGTTTCGCGTCACCTGCTGCTCCACGGTTACGCGCGCCGCCGCGCTTTGTTCAGATCCGCTCGAACCCACTCCCGCAATGCCCGGATCGACGCGTAGCTTCGTAATCCCAAACAGCCGTTCCAGCCGTCCGCCCAATTGACTCGAAATCGCCTCGGACAAAATCGCCGATGCCCCTGATCCAGGGCTTTGCGACGCTCCTGTGCCACCCGCTCTCACTTCGGCCTCCGAACTTGTTTGCCCCAGTGTGAGCAACGTCACGATATCGTTGCCCGGCAGCGGCGGATCGGAGCGGTACGACAAGTTCAACTTGCTAGCGGGCCCGCTGAAGTTCAGCGTGATTTCATACTGCTGAATCGTCGTAGTCGCCTCAATGTTGATGTCCGGATCGATATTCAGCGGCCGCGCAAAGTTCAAATCGCCGCGGGCCACGCGGTAACGATTCCCGTGAAAATACAAATCGCCGGACAGTACATGAATGTGTCCAAGGAGAATTGGGTGTTCCCATGTTCCGCGCACCCGCAAATTCGCGTCCGCTTCCAACTCCGCGTTCGGCCACTCCATTCGCGCATCCGGCGTCGAAAGCGCCTCGATGTCGAATTGCAAATTCTGCAGGAAGCTGGACGGCGGCCCGCCGTACTCTCGTGATGCAATCAACGCGCCAGCTGTTTCCAGTCCACCCGAGAGATTTACGCGATCCACTACCACTTTCCCGGAGAGCACCGCGGATTCTGGCGTCCCGGAGAGTCGTAGATTTCCTGCTACTTGCCAGCTCATCCCCTCCGGGTACCGGATTCTCGTGCGATCCGTTTTCGCGCTAATGTCATAGTGAATTGGCCGGTCGGCGTAATTCACACTGCCTGTCAACGTCAGCGTCCCGCCGCCTGCTTCCGCTGTCAGGTTATTGAAAGAAAGCCGCGTTGCATCAAAAATTAGGTCGCCTTTGATCGCGCTCAATCCCGTCGGAAAATCGGCCATTCTCGCCGAAGCGCTTTCGATATGCACCCGTCCCGTAATCCGCGGACGGTCTAGCGTTCCCTCGAAAGAGGCGTTCACCTGTGCCGGTCCGCGCGCATCCAAACCTGGAACGAATCCGCTCAGCAAACGCAGATCGAGCGCACCGTTCAGTTTCAGTGCGACGTTTCGCCGCCCCGCAAAACGTACGTTTCCCTCGATCTTGAAGTTCGTATCCTTGCCCTTGAACGTCACCGGATCGATGTTCACTTCTTCCGTCGACGCTCGGAAGTGCACCGGTCCCGAGTTTTCCAACTGTACGTTCGAGTAGTTAAACGCCATCTTCGAAAAGTTCGCGTCCATTACGATCGCGCCCGGCTGACTCAAATTTCCTTCCAGCGCAATTTCGCCTTCTGCGTTGCCGTGTCCGCTGAAATGCCCCAAATGTAAATAGGTCACCAAGAATGGATCCAGGTTGATGTTTTTGATGTAGGCCTTGCCGTGGACCGGATACGGCGCCGTCAATCCGACAGTGTATCCGCCGGAAATACTTCCATCCGTCATTGCCGAACTCAGCTCGAGTTTTGCTTCGCGTCCATCTGACGTCAGAGTTCCGTCAAAACTCCCAATCGTTTCCTGCCCCACTCGCAGATCCACGATATGTACGGTTCCTTCCCCTTGTGGTGTTCGAGCCGGCCCGGAAGCCTTCATTCGAAATGTCATCTGTCCGCCCACGGGCAGTCGCGGACTCTGTAATCTTTCAAATCTCTCGAGAGGAAGTCCCGCACCGACCAGGTCCAGCGCGACCGTTCCGTCCGCGAAACGATAACCGGCGCTGCCTGTGACAATGCCCGCGCCGCCTTTTTCTTTTCCCGGGGCAAACAGCCGCAATTCCGCGTTCGCAATGCGAACTTCATCCGGCGTGGCATTCAACTGGCCCCGTAACAGGCTGAAGGTCACCCCGTAAGCTTTTCCATCCGCCAAATCAAATAGTCCGTTGATCGCCGGCTTTTCCCTCGTCCCATGTCCATGAAATTGTCCAGTCAACGTACCTTCCACGGGATATTTCTTCGCTATGAATCCTTCAAAGCTTTCCAGCGGCACCTTTTCGAAATTCACGTCGGCCGACCATTCGTTCTCAGGCCGGAATACCCAGTGATCCAGATCCAGCGATCCCTCCAAATCAGCCTGCATCGCGCCAAGTCGAGCGTGTCCTTGGGAGATCGAAAGCTCTGACGGCGCATAGGTCATGTCCGCCTCAATCGAATCGAAATGTGAGTCCTCGTAGGCAACGCGCTCGCCGCGCATATGCCCCGTCAGCGTCGGTCCGCCCAGCGGACCAGACAATTTTCCATCCCACCGCGCACTTCCGCTCAGAGCGGTCTTCTTGCCATCAGGATTCGGTCCGCGAATCGCGTCGATGAAATCCGTGTAAGCCTCAAGCGCTCCTGTTTCGAATTGGATTTCCAGCGTCGAATTGCGTTTCCCCAGAACGCCGGCCGCATGAATCCTGCTTGTCGGCGTGTCGAATTCCGCCGTATCGACGGCCAAGACTCCTTGATCGTAGCGATAGCGGAGGCTTGCCCCACCTGTCACGGGAATATGTTTAACCGCCAGTCCCGCCGGCGGATTCAAATCCATGGTCCCGGAAATTTCAAAGTGCTGGAATGGCCCGACCCACGATTCCACCGTATCCGCCGTCACCACCGAATCCCAATGCAGTTCGTTCACCCGGAAGCTCGCGCGCTCCAGCGCAGGCAACAGCTGCGCCATGCGCACGCTCTGTACATGCGTCTTCGCAACGAATTGCTGCGTCGCAAACTTCATCGTCACCGGCCCGCTTACCGTTCCTCCAAACGCGACCGCCACAAGATCCGGCACCTGTAATCCGTTTTTGTCGAATTTGTAGCTCCCCCGCGCTCCCACGCCCGAGTCTCGAAAAATCTCGTAATTCAAATTGATTTCCGAACCCACAAAGCTGCCGCTGCCTTGCGCCGCGCCGCCGCTCAGCGTCCCCTCCCCCCGCACGTCCACTTTTCCCGCCGGCGTCATCGGCGATCGCAATGTCTTCCGAAAATCCTGTAAGTCCATCCAAGCCCGATATTTGAATTTCCAGCTTGGCTCGCGGTAGTTGCTCAACTCGGCTTGCAAATCCACCTTCGACCGTCCCGCGCCAACCAGCGCCTGTTCCACCGCGAATCCGTCCCGCCGGATGGTGAATTTGGCCAAAAGATTTATCGGCACTGGAACGTATCGCATCGCCGCGAATTGCACATCCTTCCAGTCCAGCGCTCCCACGTAAATAGGTTTGCTCGCGTCACCGCCCGCATTCAGCGCCAGCCGGAATTCCGCGCCTTGCATCGCCAGCGGTGTCCGCACGTCGTTGTACAGAATCCACCCATCCAACAGTCGCACCTGCTTCATGTGCAGATCGAACAGCGTTTCATTCAACGGTTTGCCGGGTTTCTGTTTCGCCGGCCCTGGGGGTGTAGGGACATTCGTCGAACCGTCCTTTTCCACCCGAATGTGCACGCGCGGCTGCGCAATTTTCAGTTCGTCCAGCGACACCCGGCGTCCCCAAAACGAATCGATCCTCAACCCCGCGTCGATCTCTGCGGCGCTGAAGAGCGGCTCGCTCCCTTTCGGCTCTTTCCCGTGAATCACCAATCCGCGTATCTTCGCCCGCAGCGACATCCACTCAATCGATAGGGAATCCACCTCGCTCCAACCACCCACTGTCGCGTTCACCCGCCGGATCAGCACTCTCTTCAAGAATGGATTTCCCGCGCCGCTTCCGAAAAAAATGATCAGGCCCACCGCAATCAGCGTGAGCTTGATGCCCAGCACCCATGCTGTGTGCCGCAGCCATCTCCATTTTCGGCGCCGCGTCTCTTGCGTCATCGTCCGCCTTCATTCAATAGCTTCGCGATGCTCAGTCGGTCGCGGCTCTCTTTCAACCACTTGTCAGCTTGTTCGTTGATTCCTTGCTGAATCAGCGCTTCCTGAATCACGTCCCGCGCGGCTTCGAACGACGGTGCCTCTTGCCCGCGCGCTTTTGCCCGCGGAATCACCGCCTGCTCGTAAAAATCCTTTATCGCCGATTCCTCCACTTGCACCGTCGGCCGGAAACGTGAATCCAGGTAATTGCTCAGATAAGTCTGCGCCACCACGATCTGTCGGACCTCGATTTCGCTCAACCCGGCTTTCGTACGCTGCGCGTCAAAGTCTTCCGGCTTCGCAAACGACCACATCAGCCGCCGCATTCCGCGTTCCACGTCTACATCAGACGCAGCCGGGAACCGCGAAGCCTCTGCCTCCTTCCGTACAATCCATTGGTCGATCAAGCGGTCCAGTATCGCCGCGTCGCTCTCCGCTTTTCCGTCCACCAGCGCCTGATACCGCGCCAGTTGCTCCATGTCGCTCTGCAAAATAATCTCTTCTTCCACTCGCGCTACAATCCGGTCCACCATCTTTTGCGCGCGTGCCTCCCACGCGTACCCATTGCTCAGTACCAGCAACATCACAATCATCGCGCGATGCATTCTCCATCGCATCAGAACGGCGCCCCCAAACTGAAGAAAATCTGGAATCGCGGCAGTTGCGCGGATTTGAAGCCGAGCGACCCGGGCGGGCACGTCGTTGGTGTCGTTCCGCTCGGGCACGGTATCTGCAGCACAAAAAACGGCCGGTTGATCTGATATCCCAGGTCGATTCGAACCGGCCCCACGGGCGTCGCGTACCGCAACCCAAGTCCAACCGCGTGCGCGAAATAATTCAGCTCGTTCGAGCAGTTCGTCAAACACTGCGGAATTGCGGCTCCGTCAAACGTCGGCTTTGGCAGCGATGACCGGAACGATATCCGGCTCGCTCGGCTGTATACATTTCCGCCATCGTAAAAAAGCGCCCCGCCCAAACTCGTTCCGAAATACGGCAGCCTCATGGGAAACCGAAACTCTTGATTCAGCACTAACAGCGCCTGTCCACCCACCGGAAATCCCGAACCGGTGTCTCTCGGCCCCGCCTGATTCAAAGCAAATCCGCGCAGCGATGTTCCGCCTCCTGCAAAGAACCGTTCCGGTAGGGGAATCACCGGCGGCAGATTCGATCCTGTTGGTGGGGGAAACGTCAGCGACACCGTATCGCGATATGGATTCAACACGCCGAACCGCAGCGATCGCGCAAAACTGAACCGCCTCTTGATCGGATAATACGAAGAGTTTTGGTACAAGAATCGCGTAAAGCTCGCGCTCGAACCGAAATAAGTATCCGCCAGCCCAAAGTCCGCGCTATTAAGCGTTCCCTTGGTTGCATCCGCCGGATTGTCCCGCGTATCCCGCACCCACGAAATTCCGAATTGCGACACCAGCGTCGGCTGCTGAAACAGCGGGATCTCTTCCGGCAGGATTTTTACGTCCTTCACCAATATCTTCCGAAAGCTGTATCGATACAAAAGCGTCGTCCGCGGCGAAGCCTGTTGCGTCAACTGCACCGATCCTTCATATCTCGTCTCGTTGAACGTATTAATGTCCCTCGTCTTTTCGAAATACGCCGTTGCCTGAAAACTGAAATTCGGGCTCGCAAACGTGTTCGGCGACGAATATCCCAATAGCGCCCGCCCTTGCAGCGTGCTGCCCCGCAATTTCAGCGACAGCGTATCCGCGCGCCCCGTCAAATTCAGTTTCGAGATTTCCAGAATTCCGCGCGGCGCTGCCTGCACGGCCCCGCTCGTGGGATCTGTCGTACTCGCCAGCCGCTGCACTTCAAATCCGCCGCCATAGGCCAGCGTGTATCGCTTTGCCTCTTCCACCAGCGCCACCACGTCTTTATCCGGATTCGATCCCGCCGGATTCTGCGGCGCTACCGTCACCCGGTTGAAAGTTCCCAGGTTATAGAGCCGTCGCTGCGTATCCACCACCTCACCCTGCCGCAGCGGCGCATTCGGTTTCACCTGAATCAGCCTTCGAATCACTCCCGGCCGCGTGTGCACATATCCGCTCACCAGCACTTTCCGTACGCGCGTCTGCGGCCCTTCTTCGATGTGGTAAGTCACTTTCACTTCTTTGAATTGTGTCGTCGCCTTTTTCCCGCCCTTGACCGCTGTCGTTTGTGCCGCCCCTTCATCCTTTTGCGGCTCCACGTCCTCCACAAACGGCCGCAGCGTCGCCTCCGGGTATCCTTCGTTGTAATAGAGCGCCAGAATGTTCGCCCGGTCGCTGCCCACGTTCGAATCCGAGTACGGTTGCCCGTGCAGCGATCCCACTACGCCTTGCAGCTCTTCATCTGAAAAAGCGTGATTCCCATCAATCTTTAACGCCGCCACCCGCGTTTGAATTCCTTCGCTCACAACAAACTTCACAAATAGATCGCCGGTATGGCCCTCAACGTTGTCCTGAATGTCCGCGTCAACCTTTACGTCCAAAAATCCGTTTGATTTGTACAATCCCTCCATCGACACGCGATCTGCATCCACCAGCCGGCGGCTGAATCTTCCGCGCGAACCCAGCGCACCTTGAAAGATCGCCAATCGGCCCCGCAAGAGTTCCGCGTTGAAATATTTATTCCCGCTAATCTCGATTCCAATCAACTTGTGCCGTTCGCCGCGATTCGCCGTATACGTAATGACCTCTTCCGTTCCCTGCCAGCCGTTTTTTCCCTTCTCCTTCACGTCCTGCGTGTTGCTGTCGTAATCCACGGTCGCATCGAAATAGCCTTGCCGCTCCAACCGCTCCCGCAAGTTCCTCCGGCCCTCTTCCAGCAGGTCCACGTCCACCGCTCCTTCTTGGTATATCGGCAACAGTTTTTTCAAATCACCGCCGGAGAATTTCGCCCCCTTCACTTCCACTTTCACGCGCGGGCCTTCTGTCACGTCCAGCGTCAACGGCACAGTGTTCTTCGCCGCGTCATACTCTCCGCGCCGCACCGCTGCCCGTCCGCTCAAATGGCCCTTCTTTGCCAGGAACTTCCGGATGCGCGCCGTCCCTTTTTGGATTCGCCCATTCGTAATCGCCGTTCCTGCCTTCATCTTCAGCTGTGCCGTAATCTGTGCATTCGGATATTCCGTGTTGTTCGTCAATTGCACCGCGGAAACCCGTGCTCTCGCTCCCGGCGTCACGTGCACGATCATGTCGATTTGATGTGTCTCTGCGTTCGCTTGCACTTCCGTCGTGACCTTTGCCTGATATAACCCTTCTTCCTGCAAAATGTCCTGCAGGCGCAAAACCGCCGCATCCAGCTTCTCTTTTCGATACACATCGCCCAGTTGAATCTGCATCGCCGCCGCCGCGGACGCTTCGCTCGGTGGTTCCGTCAGCCCGCGCAAAATCACCTGGTTGAAGTAGAGATTTTCTTCCGCGACGAAATCCAGTTGAACTCCGCGTTCAACCGGCACTATCTCCGCCCGCAAATTAGCGTAGTCGCCGCTCTTATAGAGCGTCCGCAGGCTCGCGGCCACCTGCGTCCGGTCCAGCGGTTTTCCCACTTCCACCGGCAGCCCTGCTGGTGCGTCTTTCAATACCGTTCCGTCTTCCCGCACCACCCGCACGCTTACAACTGTCGGCTCGCTCGGCGCCTTTTGCGCCGCAATTTGCCGCGTAGCTCCGCCCATCAGGAGCGCCGCTACCGCCAGTCCTCTCCAAACCTTCGCAAAGGTCAAATTCATGCACTCAAGTCGCTCAGACGAAGCGTAGCACAGCGGCGTTGCCTGCCCGTCGCCCTTTGGCGCTATCATAAATATGCAGTCGCATCGCGCGGGCAGGACCGCTTACCCTTGTCTTCTCACCCCAAAGACGTCGCCTCGTTCGAACGCTATTCGCGCCAGATCCTGTTCTCGGGCATCGGCGAATCCGGCCAGCAAGGCCTTGCGGCTTCCAGTGTTGTCATAGTCGGTTGCGGTGCCATCGGCGCCTCGACGGCCGCATTACTCGCACGCGCGGGAGTCGGCCGCCTCCGCATCCTCGACCGTGATTTTGTCGAACCTTCGAATCTTCAGCGTCAGGCGCTATTCGATGAATCCGACGCTCGCGAGTCCCTGCCCAAAGCCGTCGCCGCCCAGCAAAAGCTTCGCGCCATTAATTCCGCCATTTCCATCGAAGGCATCGTCGCCGACCTGACCCCGCAAAACGCCCAGGAGCTTCTCTCCGGCTTCGACCTCCTTCTCGACGGCACCGACAATTTTGAAACGCGTTTCCTCCTCAACGATTACGCGGTTAAGCACGATCGCCCCTGGATTTATGCCGCAGCCGTTGGTAGCTATGGTGTCACTTTGACCATCCGCCCCGGCTGTACCGCGTGTCTGGCCTGTCTGCTCGAAGGGGCAAACACTCCCACTGGCGTCGAAGAAACTTGCGACACCATCGGCGTCCTCGCGCCGGTCGTCCAACTCATCTCTTCACTCGAATCCGCCGAAGCTCTAAAACTTCTCGCCGGAAAAGATGACGCGCTCCATGGCCGCCTCGTCTCCGCCGACGTCTGGTCTGGTCGCTTCCAATCCGTCGAAATTTCTCGAAATCCTGGCTGCCGGTGTTGCGCTCGACGCGAATTCTCTTACCTCGACGGCGAAGCACAGCCCCACGTCACCATGTGCGGCCGCGACTCCGTCCAAATCCACGAGCACTTTCGTGCGCTTGATCTTCCGGCTCTCGGCGCACGCCTAGCCTCGGCGGTCGAATCCGTCCGCCACAACGAATTCCTTCTTCGTTTCCGCGTCCCGCCCTATGAGATGACCGTCTTCGCCGACGGCCGCGCCATCCTCAAAGGCTCAACCGACCCCGCCGTCGCGCGTTCGCTCTACGCCCGTTTCATCGGCGCCTAATCGCCATCTTATTTCTTTCTTCTGGTTTGCCGTTGTAGGGGCCGCCTTCTGAGGCGGCCCTGGGCAAAATGTTCAAACGTTAGGGGTTGTAGGGCCGGCGGCTTTCGGAAGAAGATGTCAAATGGAGAGGCAGCTGTAGATGCCACTTTCTGAGGCGGGCTCTTGTGGTGTCAATGTCAGGAAGATTTCTGCCTGTGAGGAACTCTAAACCCTACCGAAGCCCGCCGCTCCGGCCCACCGAACCGCGCATCGATGCGCGGTCCAAATTCTCTCGCAAATTCATCAGCGTCAAAAACGTGCTCAAAATCCGCGCTTTCAAATCGTCCGTCAACGACATGCCGCTTGTCGCCACCCGCGCCAGCCGCTCGCCGTTCTCCGTCAGAAACTTCATGATCTCTTTCAATCGCTCCTGCGGCGCATTCCCCATCGCCGTCTCGCGCCGCATCTCCGCACAATTCCCCTCAATGGAAAGCGTGTAGTGCAGTACGCACAGTTGCTGCTCGACGAGAGCTGCCGGCGCCGTGCTCTTGCATCCGGTGATTTGGCAGTTGGTGGGCATCGCCTGTCTGGGTATGGTATCGCAACCGCAACACTCCTAGATAACATCACCCACCGCCCAAAATCCAGCCCCCTCCGCCCCATTGTTTCGCATCCTGCACACTCTTCCGCCGATTTCCATTCGGCGTCGGGCATTCAACGCCGTTGTAGGGGCCGCTTTCTGAAGCGGCCCTCTTCGATGTTAGCCGCCGTCGCCGCCCCTTTGGCGCGCGACAACTCGACGCCGCTATTACGGTGTAAGGCTTAACCGATCATGCCCACCGCGAGCCAGCCCGTATCCCACCCACGCCGCACTCTCGAAAAATATTCCTTTGACATCGTTTTATTCCTGCTGTATTTTTATGCATGGCGATGTATAATGTTACTGTTATGAGCGTCGGCAAAACATTCCGTCACGGCCAGATCCTCCGCCTCGTCTCCGGTGAGCGCATCGCCAACCAGGACGACCTCCGCCGCCGTCTCGCCTCGCAGCGCCTCCGCGTCACGCAGGCCACTCTTTCGCGCGACCTCCAGGAATTGAAGCTCGTCAAAACTTCCGAAGGCTACAAGCAGGCCACCACTATCTCGGAAGAAGTCCCGCCGCTTCCTCCTCTGGCCCGCGCCCTTCGCGAATTTCTCGTTGACGTTCGCCCGGCCGAAAATCTTCTCGTTCTGAAAACTCCTCCCAGCGGAGCGCAACCTCTCGCCGCCGCCGTGGACGCATCCAAGTTTCCGGAAATTGCCGGCACTATCGCCGGCGACGACACCGTCCTCATCATCACCGCCAGCAGGAAAACCCGTGCGGCGCTTCAGCAGAAAATCGAAGCCTTGCTGAAATGAGAACGCCTGAACCCATCGCCGTCGTAGGTGTCTCCGGTTACACCGGCTTTGAGCTGGCGAAGCTCCTGCTCCGCCATCCTGCCGGCTCAGCCGCCACGTTTTTCATGAGGGACCCGCAGGGCGCTCACTGCCTCTCTGAACTCTTTCCCCAACTCCGCGGCATCGGTCGCGCGCCCCTTCGTCAGCTTTCGCTCGAAAATATTCTCGCCACTGGCGCCAAGACCGCGTTTCTTGCAACGCCGCACGAAGTGTCCGCCGAACTTGCGCCGAAACTCGTCGAAGCTGGCGTCAAGGTCATCGACCTCAGCGGTGCATTCCGCTTTCGCGATGCCGCTGTCTTTCAATCCTGGTACAAGCTTCCTGCGCCGCATGCCGCGTGGCTCGATTCCGCCGTCTACGGCCTGCCCGAGTTTTACGCGAACGACCTCGCTTCGGCTCAACTCGTCGCCAATCCCGGCTGCTATGCCACAAGCGTCATCCTCGCCGTGCGGCCTCTAGTTGATGCAGGCTTGCTCGACTCCTCCTCGCAAGTCGTCGCGGATTGCAAATCCGGCGCCACCGGAGCAGGCAAAGAACTGCGCAAGGATCTCCAATTCGCCGAGCTCGGTGAAAACTTCAAGTCGTACAACCTCTTTTCGCATCGCCACACACCCGAAATTCTCGACCACACCGGCTTGCCCGAATCACAACTCATCTTCTCGACGCATCTCCTTCCCATTGCGCGCGGCATTCTCTCCACGATCTACGTCACGCTCGCCGAGCCGCAATCGCCGGAAGCCATCGAAGCGCTCTATCGCAAAACCTACGCTGGCCGCCCGATGGTCCGTATCTGGAAGGCAGGTACGCTTCCCGAAATCCAGCACGTCGCCCACACCAATTTCGCCGACCTCGGCTTCGTTCTCGACCGCTCGCGTCGCCGCCTCATCGTCATTTCTTGTCTCGACAATCTCGGCAAAGGCGCTGCAGGCCAGGCCGTTCAGAATTTCAACCATCTTCTAAAGCTAGAGGAGACCACCGGACTGCAATGAAACTCGTGATCAAATTCGCAGGGGCTTTGCTCGAATCTGATGCCGTCGTTCGCGAACTGGCTGCACAGGTCGCCGCGCTCGCCAAGCAGGGCCACCAGATACTCATAGTCCACGGCGGAGGCCGAATTTTCACGGGTACGCTCAAGCGCCTCGGCATTGAAAGCAAGTTCGTCAACGGTCTCCGCGTCACCGATCGCGAAACGCGCGACGTCGCTGTCATGGTCTTCGCCGGTCTCTTAAACAAACAGCTTTCCGCCGCGATCTCCGCCGCGGGCCAGCCCGCCATCGGCATCTCCGCCGCCGACGCACAAGTTTTTCGCGCCGAACCGCTCGTCCACAATGAAGTTGCCGGTGGCCTCGGTTTTGTCGGCTACCTCACCGGAATGAATACGTCACTCATCGAATCCTTCTGGCGCAGCGATCTTGTTCCTGTCGCCGCATGCCTCGGCATCGGCCCGGACAACGAGCTGTACAACATCAACGCCGACCACATGGCCGCCGCTTGCGCCGAATATCTCGGCGCCGATCAGCTCATCTATCTCACGGATGTCGCAGGCGTCTTGCAGGGAGAGAAAGTAATCTCCGCCATCGCAAGCGACGAAATCGAAGCCCTCGTCCAAAATCGCACCGTCTCCGGCGGCATGATCTTGAAACTCGAAGCCGCCAAGCGGGCCCTCGAAGGCGGAGTAAAGGGCGTTCACATCGTCGGCGGCACCGAACCGGGCGCTCTGCTCGCGGCAATGCGTGCTGCGCAAGCGTCGTCCGCCACCTTCGACGCAATTCCCGGCACGCGTATTCTGCGCGACACTCACTCCGCCGCCATGTCTGCCGCATAGCCAAATGAAGCGCCCCATCACAATTCGCAACCAAGTCACGCCCGCCGCGTTAGCCGATGCGGAGAAATTTCTTCTCCCTACTTACAAGCGCCAGCCGCTCGTCTTTACGCACGGCCGCGGCCCTTATGTCTTCGATTCAACCGGCAAAAAATATCTCGATTTTCTCGGCGGCATCGCCGTCAACGGCCTCGGCCACGCGCATCCCAACATCGTCAAAGTCATTCGCCGCGAATCCGCAAGAGCGATCCATCTCTCCAATCTTTTTCACAACGAATTCCAGGGCCCGCTCGCCAAAAAACTCGCCGAAATATCCGGCATGGACCGCGTCTTTTTCTCCAACAGCGGTACGGAAGCCATCGAAGGCTGCCTCAAACTCGCCCGCCTCTATTCCCGCCCGGCCGACGCGCCGCTCTCTGCGCCGAATCCCAAACACCGCATTCTCGCGCTCGAAAATTCTTTTCACGGACGCACCTTCGGCGCCGTCAGCATCACCGCCACCGAAAAGTATCGGCTGCCCTTCGCTCCGCTCGTCCCCGGCGTCGAATTCGTAAAATTCAACGACGTCGCCGACCTCCAATTCAAGTTCGACAAAAATGTCTGCGCCGTAATCCTTGAAACCATCCAGGGTGAAGGCGGCATTCATCCCGTTAGCGAAGCCTTTTGGAGTCGCGCCCGTGCGCTCACTCAGAATCACGATGCCTTGCTCATCGCCGACGAAATTCAATGCGGTCTCGGCCGCACCGGCCGCCACTTCGCTTACCAAAAGTTTTCTTCCAAGCCAGACCTTGTAGCCATCGCCAAGCCTCTCGCTGCTGGTCTTCCGCTCGGCGCAATCCTGACTTCCGAAGCCGTCGCCGCCCGCGTCAGCCCCGGCGTTCACGGCACCACCTTCGGCGGCGGTCCCATGATCTGCGCCGTCGCGCTCGAATTTCTCAAAGTTCTCGACAAAACAAAAATCCTCGGCAACGCCGCCGCTCGCGGCGCAGAAATTCGCGCGGGAATCGAAGCGCTCGCCAAGAAATTTTCCTTCATCAAGGAAGTCCGCGGCGAAGGCCTCATGATCGGCGTCGAACTCACCGTCGATGGCAATCCCTTCGTCGCTGAAGCCATGAAGCGCGGCCTGCTCATCAATTGCACGCATGAATTTACTTTGCGCCTCCTGCCCGCCTTCATCATCAGCGCAAAACAAGTGCGGGAATTCCTCGGAATTTTCGAAGATGTACTCGGTCATGTTTCTAAATCCATGCCTGCGACGGAAACGGCGCGGCACGCGGCTCACACCGCAGCGAGGTAACAAAAAGAAATGGCAACAACTACCCTGGCAGCGCCTGTTCTGGTCTCGAACGATCTGCTCACCGGAGCGGAATGGAGTCCCGCGCATACGCGAGAGCTTCTCGCGATCACTTCCGACATCAAAGCCAATCCCGCCAGCTATGCCGACACACTGCGTGGAAAATTCCTCGCGCTTATCTTCGAAAAACCATCCCTCCGTACTCGCGTCACCTTCGAAGTCGGCATCCAGAGCATGGGAGGCCACGTCGTTTTCCTTGATCACACCCAAGCCCGCCTCGGCGAACGTGAATCCATCGCCGACGTCGCCCGCAATCTCGAACGCTGGGTCCACGGCATCGTCGCGCGCGTTTACGAACAGCGCGTCCTCGACGAGATGGCGGCCACCACGGAAATTCCCGTCATCAACGCGCTCTCCGACAAATTCCATCCCTGTCAGGCGCTCGCCGATTTCTTCACCCTCGAAGAAAAATTCGGCTCGCTCAAGGGCCTGAAGCTCGCCTACGTCGGCGACGGCAACAACGTCTGCCACTCGCTCTCATACCTCGCCGCGCGCCTCGGCGTGAATCTCCGCATCGCCACTCCAGAAAATTACGCGCCGGATGCGGACGTCATCGCGGATTCCAGACGCGTCGCCAAAGAGACCAAAGCAAGAATCGAACTCTTCACCGATCCCCGCGAAGCCGTCGCAGACGTGCAAGCGGTCTACACCGATTCCTGGACCAGCATGGGCTTTGAAGCCGAAGAAAAAGTTCGCAGCGAAGTCTTCAAGCCGTATCAAGTCAATCGCAAACTGATGGCCCTCGCCGGACGTGATTCCATCTTCATGCACTGCCTGCCAGCGCATCGCGGTTACGAAGTCACCAACGAAATTCTCGATGGCTCGCGCTCCGTCGTGCTCGACCAGTCCGAAAATCGCATGTACGTACAAAAGGCGATCCTGCACACGCTCTATCGCTAAAATTTCATCGCGCCGAAAGTAGCGTAGCCACTCTTTTACCCCGAGCATCGAGGGGGCTGCGCCAAACGCCGGGAAGGCTCGATTCGAAGGGTTTTGCAACTGTTAGACTACGAACTATCTCCAATCACGAAAGAGGAATTGTGAACAGAACCGCTCCAAAACCGAAAAAAGTCGTGCTCGCCTATTCCGGCGGTCTCGATACCAGCATCATCATTCCCTGGCTCAAGGAAAATTATGGTTGCGAAGTCATCGCCATGATCGGCGACGTCGGCCAGCAGGAAGATCTCCAGGCCGCGTACAAAAAAGCGCTCACCACGGGCGCGTCTTCCGCGACCATTGAAGATTTGCGCGAAGAATTTGTCCGTGACTTCATTTGGCCGACTCTTCGCGCCGGCGCCGTCTACGAACACACTTATCTCCTCGGCACTTCCATGGCGCGCCCTGTCATCGCCAAACGCCAGGCCGAAATCGCGCTCAAACTCGGCGCCGACGGCCTCTCCCACGGCTGCACCGGCAAAGGCAACGATCAGGTCCGCTTCGAACTCGCCTACAAAGCCATCGCACCCAACGTACA
>Ga0137409_10002681_pt1 | contig 18979 bp, 23 predicted proteins | sample CZODoug1_16funga_FD_122059 | JGI IMG/M metagenome (GOLD analysis project Ga0137409, IMG submission 122059) | Vadose zone soil fungal communities from Angelo Coast Range Reserve, California, USA - CZODoug1_16fungal (Hybrid Assembly) | ecosystem: Environmental > Terrestrial > Soil > Vadose zone... | reverse complement strand
TAATCTTACTGCGTCAGAAGCGCGAGCAGCGAGTGACAGTGCCGTGCAACGCGGCGGTTGTTATTGCGCCCTCTCCCCTACGCGGGAGAGGGCCGCTCGGCGATTCAACAACACGGATCGGGTGAGGGGGAAGCTCGCCCCCTCACCCAGCAGTGCTCGTTGCGCACTCAGCGCTGCCCTCTCCCGCGTAGGGGAGAGGGCGCAGCGACAGCCGCCTCACGTTTAGTGACGCAGTAGAGTTAATCCGGGCTACAAGCTCACACCGCGGGATTGACGCACTATCCGCTTGCGATGAGCGCGAGCGCCGCGGCTGCATCGAGCCGGCCATCGTAGAGCGCGCGGCCCGCAATCGCGCCGGCGAGCTTGCTCGCACGTGGCGCCATCAGCGCCCGCACATCATCGAGCGACGCGAGCCCGCCCGAGGCGATCACTGGGATCGTGACCGCGTCCGCGAGCGCAATGGTGGCGTCGAGATTGAGGCCCTTGAGCAGGCCGTCGCGCGCGATGTCGGTGTAGATGATGGCCGCAACGCCGACATCCTCGTAGCGGCGCGCGATGTCGAGCGGCGCAAGCTCGGATGTCTCCGCCCAGCCGTGGACCGCAACCTTGCCATCACGCGCATCGAGCCCGACCGCGACGCGGCCCGCAAACGCGCGCGCCGCGCTCTTCACCAGCTCGGGGTCGCGCACCGCAGCGGTGCCGATGATCACGCGATTGACACCCTTGCCCAGCCAACCCTCGATCGTCGCCATGTCGCGGATGCCGCCGCCGAGCTGCACCGGGATCGCAACCGTCTCGAGAATCCGCTCGACCGCCGCGGCATTGACCGGCTTGCCCGCAAAAGCGCCGTCGAGATCGACAATGTGCAGATACTTGAAGCCTTGCGCCTCGAAAGTGTGCGCCTGCGCGGCCGGATCGCGATTGAAGATGGTGGCACGCGCCATATCGCCCTGCTCGAGGCGCACCGCCAGGCCTTCCTTCAGATCGATCGCCGGAAACAGGATCACGGCGCCCACTTCAGGAAATTCGCGATCAGCTTGAGCCCGAGCCGCTGGCTCTTCTCGGGATGGAACTGGGTGCCCACGACGGTGTCGCGACCGACGATCGCGGTCACCGGGCCGCCGTAGTCGGCCTGCGCCACCAGGTCGTTTTGCTCGGCCGGCTTGAGCTCGAAGGAGTGCACGAAATAGGCGTGCAGGCCGGCGGACCCGACCGCAATGCCGTCGAGCAGTGGATGCGGCTGCATCGCGTTGAGGGTGTTCCAACCCATATGCGGGATTTTGAGACTCGGATCGGCAGGCACAATGCGGTCGACCTCGCCCGCAATCCAGCCGAGCCCTTCCGCGACCTCATATTCGCGGCCGCGCTCGGCCATGAGCTGCATGCCGACGCAGATGCCGAGGAACGGCCGGCCCTGCTGGCGCACACGCAGATTGAGCGCGTCCACCATGCCGCTCACCGCATCGAGGCCACGGCGGCAGTCCGCGAACGCGCCCACGCCCGGCAGCACCACGCGGTCGGCGCGCGCGACCGCGTCCGGGTCGCTGGTCACCACAATCGGCTGCTCGTGCCCGCATTCGCGGGCCGCGCGCTCGAACGCCTTGGCAGCCGAATGCAGATTGCCGGACCCGTAGTCGACGATGGCGACGCTCACTGCTTGGTCCCTGGCTGCGGAAACAGGCCGATGACATCGGGCGCCGGCATGAGCTGCCGTGATTGCGACTCGCTCGTCGTCCGCGGCGCCGCACCGCCGCTCTTGACCCAGACGTCGAAGAATCGGCGCTCCGCCGCTTCGAGATCATCCGCCACGATCACACCGAGATTGGTCCAGCGGCGGCGTCCAAGCGTGAAGCGCCGCAGCGTCGCCGACTCGATGCCGACCAGAATTGCGAGGAGGAAGCCCGCCACGAGCCTTGGGGCGGCCGTGGTGCCCAACAAGCTGAGCAACAGCTCGAGCGCAACGGACACACCAATATAGCCGAGCAGCACCAGCCACATGCGGTGCCAGAGCATCCAGAGCGGGCCGAACACAAAGGCCGAGAACGAGAAGCCATCACGCACGAAGTCGAATCGCTCGGGATCGCTCGTTTGCTCAAAGCGCTTCGGCGGCGGCTCGTGCACGGTGTAGACGGCCATAGCTAACCTCAGTTGGCAAACCTCAGCTGCATGCCCCGCACGGGGCATGTAGCCCGCATCGAGCAAAGTGCAACCCGAGCTCTCATTCTCATCGAGCTCTCATTCTCATATGGTGGCGCGCCGGGTTTCCGCTCTGCTCCATGCGGGCCACCTATCAGAGCGAGCCCTTGGTCGACGGCACCTCGTCGGCCGCGCGCGGATCGATCGCGACCGCGGCGCGCAGCGCCCGCGCCAGACCTTTGAAGCAGGATTCGGCAATATGATGGTCATTGGTACCGTAGAGCGTCGCGACGTGCAGCGTGACCCCGGCATTCATGGCAAAGGCCTGGAACCATTCCTGCACCAGCTCGGTATCGAAGCTGCCGACCTTGTCGCGCACGAACTCCGCCTTGAACACCAGGAACGGCCGCCCCGAGATGTCGATCGCCACGCGCGTGAGCGCCTCATCCATGGGCATGTGCACGTCCGCGTAGCGGGTGATGCCCTTCTTGTCCCCGAGCGCGTCCCGCACCGCCTGCCCGATCGCGATGCCGACGTCCTCGGTGGTGTGGTGATGATCGATGTGCAGGTCACCCTTGGCCTTGACGGTCAGATCAATCCGCGAATGGCGCGCCAGGAGATCAAGCATATGGTCGAGAAAGCCGATGCCGGTCGCGATGGAAGACGCGCCCTTGCCGTCGAGATCGACCGCGACCTCGACGTCGGTTTCCTTGGTGGTGCGCTTGATGGTGGCTTGGCGCATGCGCGGGTCCTTAAGTCGCCGGCCTTGTAACAGGCGCCGGGCGACTTCGCCACCGAAGCATGAAAAAAGCCTGGCATCCCGGCCTTGTCAGCGGGCCGAGGTTAACGTTTTTGGCGGCGCCCTCGGGGCGACGGTCTCAAACCCACTAGGCTTGAACCCACTAGGCTTGAACCCACTAGGCTTGAACCCACTAGGCTTGGCGCGAGCCCTCGGGCGCCTTGGCGGGCACCCAGGCGGACAAGAGCCCGTAGGTCGTTCCCAGCACTGCGCCGTATACCAGGTGGTAGATCAGGGTCACCGCCGCTGCTATTGGACCAATCTTCCAACCGAAGACTCCCGCTTTGGCGAGCGGCATGAAGAGGACCATCATCACCAGCCAGGCAAACACCCCGAAGATGATGCCTTTGAGCCAATGCGCCGGCCGGCTGGCGAGCGAGTCATAGGCCCCGAATGCCAAGCCCCAGGCCACGACCCCGACGATGAAGTGATCCATCCAGGCCTGCACAGCGGTGATGCTGCCGAGACTCATCAGCAGGCTAATGATGCTCAACTCGGGAACCAGATTCATCGTCCCTTTGAGCAGCAACAGCCCGGAAAGAACGAGTGTTGCAACGAGGCCTGCAACCATTCCCTTCATGGAGTTCGACATAGCGACCCTCCCAGATCTGTCGGGTGGCCCATCATGGACGCAGTGTCATACCGCTGGGAATTGCGTCGCGTTGTCCCAGGTCCTACATGTTGGCCCTGAACGGGATTTCTTGACCCATGCAATCCACGCAACCCTCGTCCTGGCACGGCACTACCATCCTGACCGTCCGCAAAGGCGGCGTCGTCGCCATCGGCGGCGACGGACAGGTGTCGATCGGCCAGACCATTGTGAAGGCCAACGCCAAGAAGGTCCGCCGTTTGGGCAAGGGCGATGTGATCGGCGGCTTCGCGGGCGCCACCGCTGACGCCTTCACGCTGTTCGAGCGGCTGGAGGCCAAGCTCGAGCAGTATCCGGGCCAGCTCACGCGCGCCGCGGTCGAGCTTGCCAAGGACTGGCGCACCGATCGCTACCTGCGGCGGCTCGAGGCCATGATGCTGGTGGCGGACGCCAAGGTCTCACTCGTCCTCACTGGAACCGGCGATGTGCTCGAGCCGGAGAACAGCGTCATGGGCATTGGCTCGGGCGGCAATTATGCACTGGCGGCAGCGCGTGCGCTGATCGACGGACCGCTCGACGCCGAAGAGATCGTGCGTCGCGCCCTCGACATCGCGGCCGACATCTGCGTCTACACCAACCGCAGCATCACGATCGAGACGTTGAACAGCCCGTGAAGCCAAGGAACCCATGACCGAATTCCGATTCCAGCCAATGACCGCGGATGATCTGCCGATGGTGCACCGCTGGCTCCGGACCGCTCATGTCAGCGAATGGTGGACCGATTCGCCCGAAGAATTCACGTTCGATGGCGATGACCCTGCGGTAGATCAGTTTATCGTCGTGAAGGACGACCATCCGTTCGCCTATCTGCAGTGCTACGATCAGGGCGCCTGCCCCGAAAACTGGCTCGGGCGGCATCCTGTGGGCACGCGCGGCATCGACCAGTTCATCGGCGAAGCCGATCTGGTCGGCTGCGGCCACGGCTCCGCTTTCATTCGGGCATTCAGCGATTGTCTGCTCGCAGCCGGCACGCCGCGTGTGATAACCGATCCTAATCCAGCCAACGCGCGCGCCATCCGGGCCTATGAAAAAGCCGGCTTCCATAAGGAGCACGAGGTGGATACACCGGATGGCCGCGCTCTTCTCATGGTACGCAACGCATGACCGAGTTCTCTCCCCGCGAGATCGTCTCCGAGCTCGACCGCTACATCATCGGCCAGGGCAATGCCAAGCGCGCGGTCGCGATCGCGCTGCGCAATCGCTGGCGCCGCCTCAAGCTCGATGATCGGCTGCGCGAGGAGGTGCTGCCCAAGAACATCCTGATGATCGGGCCGACCGGCGTCGGCAAGACCGAGATCTCGCGCCGCCTCGCCAAGCTCGCGGGCGCGCCGTTCCTCAAGGTGGAGGCGACCAAGTTCACCGAGGTGGGCTACGTTGGTCGCGACGTCGACCAGATTGTTCGCGATCTCGTCGAGATTGCGATCACGCTGACGCGCGAGCGCAAGCGCAAAGATGTCGAGGCGCGCGCCCAACATGCCGCCGAGGAGCGCGTGGTGAATGCGCTGGTGGGCGAGAATGCCAGCGCCTCGACCAAGGATGTGTTCCGCAGGAAGCTGCGCGCCGGCGAGCTCAACGACAAGGAGATCGAGATCGAGGTGCAGGCCGGCCAGACCGGACTGCCGATGTTCGAGATTCCCGGCATGCCGGGCGCCCAGATGGGCGCGATCTCGATCGGCGACATTTTCGGCAAGCTCGGCGGCGGCCGCACCAAGCCGCGGCGCGTCACAGTCTCGGAATCCTACGAAATCCTGATCGCCGAGGAATCCGACAAGCTCCTCGACACCGAGCAGCTGGTGCAGGAGGCCATCAAGGCAGTCGAGCAGAACGGCATCGTGTTCCTCGACGAGATCGACAAGATCGCCGGCCGCGAGGGCCGCCACGGCGCCGACGTGTCGCGCGAGGGCGTGCAGCGCGATCTCCTGCCGCTGATCGAGGGTACCACCGTGTCAACCAAGCACGGCTCGGTGAAGACCGACCACATCCTGTTCATCGCGTCGGGCGCGTTTCATCTCTCGAAGCCCTCCGATCTCCTGCCGGAGCTGCAGGGCCGCCTGCCGATCCGGGTCGAGCTGTCGGCGCTCACGCGCGACGACTTCCGCCGCATCCTGACCGAGACCGAGGCCTCGCTGATCAAGCAATATATAGCGCTGATGGCGACCGAAGGCGTCACGCTCGAGTTCACGCCTGACTCGATCGACGCGATTGCCGACGTGGCGGTCGCGGTCAATGCCAGCGTTGAGAACATTGGAGCGCGCAGGCTGCAGACCGTGATGGAGCGCGTGCTCGATGAAATTTCGTTCACGGCGCCTGACCGCTCCGGCGACAAGGTGACGGTCGACGCCGCTTATGTGGACAAGCACATCGGCGACCTCGCCAAGAACGCGGATTTAAGCCGTTTCATCCTTTAGGGCGATGCGCCGTCGGACAATCAGCCGGGTCGCGGCATTCGCCGCAGCAAGAACGCAATGATGGCCCAGCGCCTGATGATGTAGACGTGCTTCGACCGCCTGCGGACCGCGCGCAGGATCTGCCGGGCTGCCGTCTCCGCCGAGGCGACGAAGAACCGCCGGATGATGAACGGCAGGGGGCGGCCCGGCTTCATCATGGCGGTCTCGACGAAGCCGGGCTGCACGTCTGTCACCGCAATGGGCACGCCCCGAGCGCGCGCAATCTCCCGCAGGCCATCGAGATAGGTCGATTGATAGGCCTTCGAGGCCGCATACGCGGCAGCCTCACCGGACCCGCGCAGCGCCGCAATCGACGATATCCCGACCAGGTGCCCGTGGCCCTTCCTTAGGAACTCGCGCATCGCGACCTGCGCCAGGGCGGTGAAGCCGAGCACATTCACAGCGACGGTCTCCCGATCCGACTCCCATGCCAGGGCCCCGTTTAGATGTCCGGTCCCCGCACTGATGATGACGAGGTCGGCGCCATCCAGCTCGCCGATGAGTTGTTCAAGCGTCGCGGCGGCGGCACTCGCGTCGGCCACGTCGGCTCGGCGGAATACGGTTCCCGGAGCGAGATCGCGTGCAATGGCCTCGAGGCGATCGAGCCGGCGGGCCATGAGACCCAGCCGCCAACCTTCGCGGCCCAATTGGCGTGCCAGCGCTTCGCCGATGCCTGAGGAGGCCCCGACAATCACGGCAGTGCGGCGCGTGTGTTCGTTCATGGCGATTCAAACTGAGACACTACTAAGCCTCAGGTCCGGCGATGTCTCATCACCGCCCGCGCCGCAGCCGCACATAGAGCGCGCCGGCGCCGCCATGGGCGACGTGCGCCTCCTCGACCGCGAGCACATAGGCACGCAAATCAGGCAGCGTGAGCCAGAGCGGCACCTGCCGCCGCAGCACGCCGCGGCCGCGCTCCGGATCGGGGCCACCTTTGCCGGTGATCACCAGAACGGTCCTAAAGCCCTCACCCTGCGCCCGATGCAGAAAGCGCAGAAGCGCCGCGTGCGCCTCGTTCAGCGTGCGGCCATGCAGGTCAATGCGGCCGTCGATCTCGATCTGGCCGCGCGCAAGTCGCTGCTTGAGCCGGCGATCGATCGGCATCAATGGCGGCGGCGCCTTGGGAGCCGGCCCGGCCTGCGGGCGCAGTGATGATGGCGATTTCGGCACGGACTTGAGCTGCGGCTTCACCTGCAGCTTGGCCGAGGCGCGAACGCCCTCGGGCTCACCGCGGCGAACCCGGCGGCGTTTGAGCGGCATGATCGAGCGCGTGATGGTGTGCCACAGCGCCTCGTCGTCGTCGGACAGCCGGCGCGGCGGCTTGTCATCACCGCTCATGATCCGGATTTCGACCGGCCAGGCTGCTGGCGTGCCTTGCTGTTCTTGGCTTCGCCGGACTTGCCGCTTTCAGACTTGCCGTTCTCAGACTTGTTGCTTTCAGATTTGCCCTTCTCGGTCTTGCCGTCGGTCTTGGTGGCGACCTCGGTCGGAATCGCTGGCTTCGCACGCGGCACCGGCATCTTGCGGCCGGCTTCCACCATGTCGAGCGCGCGCGGCATCAGCATGACGAAGCGGCCCTGATGGCGAATACGGCCTGCGACCTTGCCGGCGTCATCGCCCGCGCCCCAATAGAGATCGGCGCGGGCCGGCCCGATGATGGCGGAGCCGGTGTCCTGCGCCACCATCAGGCGGCGGAATTTCGTGGCCGGCCGTGGGTTGTCGATCGGCAGATCGGATTCGATGAAGAACGGCGTGCCGTAAACGTGGGTCTTGTCGACCGCGATCGAACGCCCCGGCACGAGGTGCGCGCCCTGCGCACCCACAGGCTCATCCTCGTTGTTCAGTCCGGTGATGCGGAAAAACACGAACGACTTGTTGGTGCCGCGCACTTCGCGCGCCTGGTCCGGATTGGCCAGCATCCAGCGCTTGATGCGATCCATCGACATCTCTTCGCGCGGGATCAGATTGCGCTCGATCAGGATGCGGCCGACGGCCGTGTAGTTGTGACCATTGTGGCCGTTGTAGTTGAGGCGCAGAACCGTGCCATCCTCGAGCCGCACTCGCGCGGAGCCCTGGATCTGGATCGACATGGCCTCGAACGGATCGGCGATGTAGCAGATCTCGAGCTGCTTGCCGTCGAGCGCGCCCTCCTCGATCGCAAGCCGATCGTGATAAGCCTCGAACTCCTTCTTGTCGTTGAGCCTGCCGACAGTGCCGCGGTTGGGAAAGGCGACGGTCGCCTTCTTTGGCGCCGGGATCGCCTTCTTTGGAGACTGTAGAGGCAGGCCCGCCTTCTTTTGATTCTGTTTTGCACCTTGATTCTGGTTCGCACTTTGAGTCTGTTTCGCGCTTTGATTCTGGATCGCACTCTGACTTTGGATCACGATATCGGGCGGCCGCCGGTAGAGCGGCACATGGAACTGCGGATTGGGCATGCGCGAGCCGTCGACGATCGGCTCGTAGTAGCCGGTGAGCAGCCCGCTCGATTCGCCAAGCTTGGCGATCCGCACCGGCCGGAAATTTTCCTCGAAGAAGGCGCGCGCCTTATCGCCCTTGAGCGTACCCGTCCGCGGCACCCGCTTACAGACATCTTTGAGAGCGCCAGCAACCGCTCGCGTATCACTGAGCTGGCGCTGCCGGTTGAACACCTCGCAGCTGGCCTGGAACGCCGCGAAAGCCGCGCCGTGATCGTCGCTCTTCCAGCCGTTGAGCTCGGACCACTGGATCGGTTCAAGCTGGCTATCCGGGATTTGCAAGGGATCAACGGTGGTCTCGCTGCGGGCCTGATCAAGCGCCACCACATCAAGCGTCACTACGCCGATGAGCCACATCGTGGCTCCAGCCAACAACCGACTACCTTTAACCGAGATACGTAGGCCCAATACTGGGCGGCCCATTACTTGGCCCATTGCCTGCGGCTCCGGCTTTGCTCCCCAAGGCACTCTGATTGGAGCAAGTACCGGGATGCAAGTCTAGTGTCCGGCTTCGGTTGCGACGAGCTTCCAGTTGGGATCCCGCGAAGTCACGTCGCGTGCGAACGTCCAAACGTCCGTGACGTCAGTGACTTTTTCAGGGCTCCCGTCAATCACATTTCCGTTGCGGTCGCGGGTCACCGAGATGAGCTGCGACACGAAGCGGACAGTCACCTGTGCGGTACGGGAGCGCAGCTCGGCGCCGATGATGTCGGCCTTGTCGATCGACACGAACCGGGTCTCCGCCTTCTCGCCCTTGGCTTCGCGATCACGGATCGCCGCCTCGAAGCCCTCGTAGACTTCGCGCGAGAGGAGATTCTTGAGGGCGCGACGGTCGCCCTCCGCGTAGGCGGTGACGATCATCTCATAGGCCGCGCGGGCGCCGCCGATGAACTGCTTGGCGTCAAAGGCGCGGTCCTCGCCCACGATCGCGTCGAGGCCAACCGCAACAGTCGACCCGGCCTCGGCGATCCCCTTCCAACGCTCCGCCGGCTCGGCCGGTTCCGGCGGCTTTGACGGCCCCTCGCCGCCCCGGCCCGGCAACGCCACCACGTTGTCGTTGGTCGAGGGCCGCACGGCGTCGCGGGCCGAATAGGGGTCGTACGGCGGCCGCTCGCGCCCGGTGCGCTGACCAAGCACACTGCGCAGGCGCAAAAAGATGAATACCGCCAGCGCCAGGAAGATGATGGTGTAGATATCGAATGGCACGTCTTGCACGCCTCAGCAGCCGTGATGAGCAACCCTGGAAAAATCCACGGATAGAACCGCAGGGCCTAAATCTGCGGAGCGAAAGCCGGTTCCCGCGTTATTATGTAGGCACGCGACCAAGCCGATCCAGTGCGCGCGTCGGCAGGGCCATCGTTCAGTCCCGACCATAGACGATCCTGGCCCCGACGCCAACCTTTCGTCACGCAGGATTTACGCCCGATGTCTTTGGTAAAGTGGGCCTTTATCGGCGTTCTTCTGCTCCCTGCGGCGGAGTTCGTGGCTTTTACGCTGGTTGCCCTCGCAATCGGCTGGCTTTGGGCTGCTTTGCTGTTCCTGGGCACCACGGCCATCGGCCTGCTGGTGCTCCGGCGTGCGGGTCGACGCGATTTTGACCGGTTTCGCAGCACGCTGGGGGCGCAGGGTATCCGGGCCATTAATCTGGAGACTCCAGGGCTCGCCACGATGATCGGCGGGATTCTCCTGGTGTTGCCGGGCTTTATTACTGACGTGGCGGGCGCACTGCTGCTCTCGCCGATAACGCGCCGTTTCATCGGAGCGGCGATCGGCCGCGCGGTCAAGAAGCAGCGCGCCGCGAGCCAACCCGAGGTAATCGATCTTGCGCCCGATGAGTGGCACCAGATTTCAGAAACGATCGAGGCGCACGATCGCGAGCGACTGCCGCCACGGCAGCGCAAGAACACGCTTTCGTGATCCTTGTCCGGCCACGCCCCCTGTGTTAGCCACGCCGCGCGGTGCGGGATTCCGGCCGGGGACGGAGAAGGTAGCGTATCATGACCACGACCAATGGCGGCCCGACGCCGCAACCACAGCAGCAGGCGCCATCGCTCAACGTGCTTGGGCAATACATCAAGGATTTCTCGTTCGAGAATCCGAATGCGCCGCGCTCACTGGCGCCAGCCGAGAACCAGCCGGCGATCAACATCGCCATCAATGTCGGAGTTCAGCAGCTCGGCCAGAGCGAGTACGAGGTGTCGCTCAAGCTCGAGGGCAAGGCGGAGAATTCCGGCACCGTGCTGTTCGCCTTCGATCTCACCTTCGCGGGCATGTTCCGGCTCCAGAACGTGCCGCAGGAACATCTGCAACCGTTGCTGCTGATCGAGTGCCCGCGGCTGCTGTTCCCGTTCGCGCGCGAGATCGTCGCAACCGCGGTGCGCAACGGCGGTTTCGCGCCGCTCCTGCTCGATCCGGTCGATTTTGTCGCGCTCTATCAGCAACGCCTGGCGCAGGCAGGTGAGCAACCGGCCGCGCCGTCGCCGGCGTGAGCAACACTCGGCTTGTAGGGTGGGCAAAGGCGCTCGCACGGCGCTTCCAAATGGCAAGTGCTATCGTGCGCCGTGCCCACCATTGCGTCTTCCGTCACAGAAGAATGGTGGGCACGGCGCACGATAGTCTGATCCGTGCGTAATGACCGTGCCAACGCCTTTGCCCACCCTACCGCGCCACCCGGCTAATCAGCGATTGTAGCTTTGTAGGGTGGGTTAGCGTGGCCCGTGCAGCCTGTTGTGCGGATGAGCGCTGATCCACGCGTAACCCACCATCGGGCGCATCATGGTGGGTTACGCGTGGATCAGGTGCCAACCACATCGCAACAGCATGGGCCACGCTAACCCACCCTACGGCGCCCCGGCACACTGATCAACGATAGTCGAGCCAGATCGCCTTGTCGCCCATGCGGGCGACGAACTGGGTATGGGCCTCGAGCTCGGCCTCGCTCACCCTTGGCGCAATTGGAATTGGCCGCCGCAGTGCCGCAACGTTGCGCCTGCGGGTCGCGGTCTGCGCACGGCCGGTGTCCACCAGGATCAGCGACGCCTGCCGCCCGCCGATCAGCTCGATATAGACTTCCGCCAGCAATTCGGCGTCGAGCAGCGCGCCATGCTTGGTGCGCCGCGAATTGTCGACACCGTAGCGCGCGCAGAGGTCGTCGAGCCGATTGGGCCCGGCCGGGTGTCGGCGGCGCGCCAGCATCAGCGTGTCGACCAGGCGATCACGTGCGACCGCCTGCATGGTGCAGCGCTCAAGCTCGGCATTGAGGAAGCTGAGGTCGAACAGCGCATTGTGCGCCACCAGCGCGGCATCCTCGATGAACGCGGCCAGCTCGTCGGCCGCCTCGGCAAAGCGTGGCTTGTCCTTGAGGAACTCGACGGACAGGCCGTGCACCGCGAAGGCTTCCGCTGGCATGTCACGGTCGGGGTTGAAATAGCGGTGGAACACGCGGCCGGTCGGAAACCGGTTCACCAGCTCGATGCAGCCGATCTCGACCATGCGGTGGCCCTGCAGCGGGTCGAGCCCAGTCGTCTCGGTGTCGAATACAATCTCGCGCATCGTCGTTCCAAATTCCTGTCGCGGCCGAATCACTTGCGCCGAATCACTTGCGCCGTCTTGGCATTGTAGCAACCGCGGCAAGCACCGCACGCACCTGTGCGCGCGTCACCTCGAACCCCTGCGAGGTGTCCACCACAAAATCAGCGCGGCGGCGCTTCTCCGCATCCGGCATCTGCTTGGCAAGAATCGCTTCGAATTTCTCTGCTGTCATGCCGGGGCGTTCCAGCACCCGCCTGCGCTGCACCTCGGCGGGCGCCGAGACCACCACCACAGCGTCGACCCGCGCCTCGCCACCGGTCTCGAACAGGAGCGGAATGTCGAGCACCACCACCTTGTCGCCGCGCGCCTCGGCCTCCGCCAGGAACCGCCGCTCGGACGCCTGCACCAGCGGGTGCACGATCGCCTCGAGTCGCTTGAGCGCCACCGGATCGCCGAGCACGCGTCTGGCCAGCAGAGTGCGGTCGACGGTGCCGCCTGACGTGGTGCCCGGAAACGCCGCCTCGATCAGCGGCACTGCCTCACCCGCATAGAGCCGATGCACCGCCGCGTCGGCGTCATGCACCGGCACGCCGGCTTCCACAAAAAAGCCCGCGGTGGTCGACTTTCCCATTCCGACCGAGCCGGTCAAACCGAGGACGAGCATGCAAGCCTCATTGCGCGCAGGCTAACCGCAAGCCACGCGGGCGGTACGATAAAGCGGTTTTGTCTCTGCGCAATCGCCCTCTTTCACGCCAGTTACAAGGAGCACCGCTAGCAAGGGCCAACGCACACAAAGCGATTCGACCCATGAACGGATAGCAAGTGGACGGATAGCAAGTGGACGGATGGCAAGTGAACGGATGGCAAGCCTTGCTCCTGGCCGGAGTGTTCGAGATCGCCTGGGCGATCGGGCTCAAATATTCCGCCGGCCTCACACGGCTGTGGCCGACGCTGGCGACGATCGTGGCGCTGGGCCTGAGCTTTGTAATGATGTCGCTGGCGCTCAAATCGATTCCGTTCGGCACCGCCTATGCGATCTGGACCGGTATCGGCGCCGCCGGCGCAATTGTGCTGGGGATATTTCTGTTCGGCGAGCCGGCCGATGTGTTCCGCATGAGCTGTCTCATTCTCATCGTGGTCGGCATGGTGGGCCTGCGGCTCGCCAGCACGCACTAACAACTCATTAACGCTAACAACTCAATCACCTGGCCACTCCTGCGCGTCACAACAGTGTCATGGCGCACGGCGCATAAGGGCGCATGTTGACCCTGACGATCGTTGCCGGCTCGATCTGTGCCACTACGGTCCTGGTTCAGGTTGCGAGCGCCTTCGTTGCAGTCTTGCGCATGCGAGCGGTCCCGAGCCGCGTCCCGGTTCCTCAGCACGCCCCCGCGGTGTCCCTCATTCGCCCCGTCTGCGGGCTTGAGAACTTCAGTGCGGAAACGCTCGGGTCTGCATTCCGGCTCGACTATCCAAACTACGAGATCATCTTCTGTGCCGAGCAGGAGAGCGATGCCATCGTACCGGTGGTCAACCGCCTCATTGCGGCGCATCCCGGTGTGCGCGCGCGGCTGATCATCGGCAAGGATCGCATCAGCGCGAACCCCAAGCTCAACAACATCGTCAAGGGCTGGCGCGCGGCGGTGCACGACTGGATCGTGATCGCCGACAGCAATGTGCTGATGCCGCGCGACTACATCCAGCGCCTGTTGGCGACGTGGCAGCCCGACACCGGGCTCGTGTGCTCGCCGCCGGTCGGCTGCCTCCCGGACGGCGTCTTCGCCGAGCTCGAATGCGCGTTTCTCAACACCTACCAGGCGCGCTGGCAGTGCGTGGCGGACAGCGCCGGCTACGGCTTCGCCCAGGGTAAGAGCATGCTGTGGCGCCGAGAGCTGCTTGAGCGCGCCGGCGGCATTCGCGCCTTGGCCAGCGAGCTCGCCGAGGACGCGGCATCGACCAAGGTTGTCCGCAAGCTCGGCCTGCGCGTGCGCATCGTCGATCGCCCGTTCCTGCAGCCTCTGGGCCGCCGCACCGCCAGCGAAGTGTGGCGCCGGCAACTGCGCTGGGCGCGGCTGCGGCGTGATTCGTTCAAGTCGCTGTTCGGGCTCGAGGTGTTCGCCGGCAGTGTTCCAGCACTTGTGGCCGGCGCAATCGCAGCCGGCGCGGCGGACCTTCCGGTCATGCCCTGCCTGCTGGCGCTGGCTGCCGTCTGGTATGCAGCCGAAGCGTGGCTCTGCCTCGTAGCCGGCTGGCAGCTTTCACGGCGATCACCGCTCATCTGGCTCATGCGCGACCTGCTGCTGCCGGTACTCTGGGCCGCGAGCTGGCTGGGGCGAGACTTTGTCTGGCGCAACACGCCGATGCGCATTGCCGACCGTGGACGAAACGCATGAGCGTCATCGAGTCGCAATAGAAATCAGCCACAGGGAGGCATGCGCAACATCGGCAATCCAATGCTTGCACCCGCCAGCGACGCCCCACGCCAGTTTCGAACCATGTTCCTGTCCGACATCCATCTCGGACGGCGCGGCTGCCAGGCCGAGGAGCTGATCGACTTCCTGCGCCATCACGAGGCCGAGACGATCTATCTCGTCGGCGATATCGTGGATGGCTGGGAGTTGCGCTCAGGCTGGTACTGGCCGCAGGCCCACAATGATGTGGTGCAGAAGCTGCTGCGCCAGGCGCGCAAGGGTGTGCGAGTCATCTATATCCCGGGCAATCACGACGAGTTCCTGCGCGACTACTACGGCACCCATTTCGGCGGCGTCGATGTGCTGGAGAGCACCATCCACGTTGCGGCCGACGGCAGGCGTTATCTCGTCATCCACGGCGACCTGTTCGACGTGGTGATTCGCCACGCGCGCTGGCTCGCCCTCCTGGGCGACAAGGCCTATGACGTCGCCATCTGGTGCAATACAGCGCTGAACATCGTGCGCCGCAAGCTTGGCCTCACCTACTGGTCGCTCTCACAATGGGCCAAGCTGAAGGTCAAGAACGCCGTCAACTTCATCGGCCATTACGAGCAAACGATCGCGGCCGAAGCCAAGCGGCACGGCGTCGACGGCGTCATCTGCGGCCATATCCATCACCCGGTGATCCGGGATGATGCCGGCTGCCGCTACATCAATTGCGGCGACTGGGTCGAGAGCTGCACGGCCGTAGTCGAGCACTTCGACGGCCGCTTCGAGATCATCCGCTGGACCCGCAGCTCGCAGCCGGGCAACCTGCTGCCGGAGCAGAACGCTGCCCACCTGCCGGCTCCGATGGCGCAGCCCACGGTCTAATAAGCTCTATAGATGGTCCGTCGACACGTGCACCGTCGACACGTGGCCCGCACGGCCGCCACGAAGGCGGCCATGCTTCTGCTCTGGCAGCGGGTCGCAAAGCTGAAGACAGCCGGGCGGAACTCAAACGAAAGTTCCGAGTTATCACCTTCACACAAAGGTGAGGCGCGCATGCCGCACTATCATTTCAACGTCAAAAGACGTGAAGGCACACTTCTCGACCCCGATGGCATGAACTTGCCGGACGAGGCGGCCGCGCGCGGACATGCGCTTCATGTCATGAGTGAATTGATGCGCAATGCAAATGTGCGCACACGAGCATGGCGCCTGACTGTCATTGACGAGAATAGGGGGGCCTGCTTCGAGTTTTTGTTCGCGAGCTACGACGATTCGATGGCGCATCTAACGCCGGAATTGCGGACGTCAGTTGAAACGATCTGCCGCAGACACGCCTTGCTCACGGATGCAATCGTCGACGTGCGCACCACAATGCTGCAGATCAAGGGCACTTTGGCGCGTTCCGAGCGAAGACCGTACGTCGCAGCCGAGAACGGCAGAGACTGTAGCTAGAGCCTGATACCGAAAAGGCCTGCCCCGGACTTGATCCGGTGGGCACCGGTTTTCGGAAAGGATCATACTCAAAACAGAATGCCAGCCTAGGCTCTGAAGGATGCTGCAAATCTTTCCGATTTCCGGCGTGGAACCTTTTCGGTTGCCGGCGTGGAACCTTTTCGATTGCGGTGCGGTTATGAGGCATCAACTCTCCGTTTCAGTTTTATCCGTTTGCTGGGGTTTTGGGAGGTGGGCATGTCCGTGCATGGTGAAGTGCCGTTTGAAAGAGGTAGTTTGCCACCGCAACGCATTACCGACCCGGGGGAAAATGGCCTCCTGCGAGTCCTCCCGCCCACAGCCTACGCCTTACTCAAGAACCATCTAAGACTGCGTGAATTCGCACAGGGCTGCGTTCTGTGGAATGCGGGTGATCGGCTCTCACAGCTCTATTTCCCACAGTCCGGCCTGATCTCGATGCGCGTGCCGACCTCCGAGGGATACGGCATCGAAACTGGCAGCGTCAGCAGAGAGGGCGTGGCCGGCATCGAGCAAATGTTGGGTGCCGGCGCTGCGGTGACTTTTGGGGTCGCACAGATTGGCGGCCTATACACGACCATAGATCGCGAGATTTTTGTCCAAGCCGTGCACCAGAATCGCACAATCGCCGAGCTGGCCGGCTTGAGCCAGCAATGGATCCTTCGGCAGGCCCAACAGCTGGCCGCGTGCAACGCCGCGCATTCGGCGGAGGCGCGTCTCTGCCGATGGCTTCTCCTGGTCTCTGATCGGACGGAAAATCCAACTGTTCCATCGACTCAAGAGTCGATCGCGGATGCGCTTGGGGTCCGCAGGACGACGATTACCCTGCTGGCGCACAGCCTTGAAGCCGCGGGCGCAATCCACAATACACGGGGAAAGGTCAATATCCGCAAGCGTGCTCTGCTCCAAGACGGAGCATGCAGCTGTTGTGGTAAGCTCGGCTGGAACAACTGGCCGTCAAATCGGCTTGCTGCGCTGACCCAACCCGCCCTGCATGAAATGGACTCAATCCATTCGCAAGAGCTTGGTCACCGGCATGGCGCTTAATGCTGCCTGCTCCTCTGGCACATCGCGCCACGATCATTCCCAGCGGCGGCGGCGCCGATAAACTCGCGCCCCCTGAAACTTAATTCTGCCCGCCTGGTGTGGCTGATAACCGTAGTGCAACGCTGTTGACGTATGGGGGCATGCGCCATGCGCACCTTGCCGACCCTTGGTGTTTGCGGCTGGTTGGTTGCGGCCGCGGCCTTGTCCGCGCTGAGTGCCCTTGAGTGGATTTCCGGCGGAGTGGCGCAAGCCCAGCAATTCGATCCGCCGGTCAGCAGCGGACAGAACCTACTTCAGCTGCCGCCGTTCGATCTGTTTCAGAAGGAGCCGTTTTTTCTCGGATATGAAAGTCTCGATCGCCGATATGAAAGTCTCGGCGGTGGGCTCGAACGACTCACTCCGCCAGCTTGTCCTCCGCGAGCTGACGACTGGCTAAGCAGCTGCTGGCTGAGCACCGTTAGCGACTTCGTGTTCAGCTACTCGCCCAGTAGTGCTCGTGAGTCGCAGAGTCGCCAGCAGCTTCTGTTTTTTTCGGTGGGCTCGAGCCGTGGAAAGGGAGACTATTGGAAGCCGGGCGAGTTCGACCGTCTGATAGGGCGATGATCATTGACGCGGCCGAGCTTCGCAGGGCGATTTTGCACACCCTACGACTAGACTTTATGGCAGTCGCATCAGCGGCTGCCCCATGCGAATGACCGTCCCCTCCTTGACCTGATCGCACAGCGTGAAGCCGTCGGGCGCGAACAGCACGATGGTCGATCCGTGCTGGAACCAGCCGACCTCCGCGCCTTTGGCGAAGTCAGCGCTGCATGGAATGACGTTGCGCCCGAGCCGGCGCAGGTCGCGCACACCGTCAAGGAACGGCAGCCTGATGCTCGCCACCAGAATGGCAGCGACCGGCACCAGCGTGATCAGGTGGCCACTGGCAGCAAGCCGCGTGCGCAGCACGGCGCGCTCGTTCTTGCAGAACAAACGCTCGACGCGCTTGAGCGCGATCGGGTTGACGTTCCAGGTGTCGCCCGAAATGTAAGTCACCTGCTCGATCCGGCAGTCATGCGGTGCGTGAAAGCGGTGATACATGGCGGACGTCAACCGCAGCGTCACATAGCAGCCGTTGCGGTGCGCCTCGCTCAGATCGCCGTCGCCCATGAGGTCTTCCAGGCGGTAGGGGAAGCCCTTGATCTGGAACACCGTCGTGCCGGCGATCGCGCCACACGCGCCCACGATGGCGTCGCAAGGGCTCACCAGCATGGAAGGATCGTGCTCGACCGGGCGGGCGCCGTCCTTGAGCTCGCGGGTAAAGCAGTCGTGCATGCTCGAGAAGCGCCGCTTGCGCGCCTCGCTCAGATCAAGGTCGGAGAACAGCCGCCAGGTCGCGATCGACAGCTCGCGCACGAGCGGCTGCTCGATCTGGCTGAACCAGCCCATGAAACGGGTCAGCAGCCGCCGGGGGATGCGGTTGGTCAGCAGGAAGTTGATGTCTTCCTGCTGGAGGATCCTCGAGAGTTCCGAACGCAGGCTCATTTCACGACCGAGGAGGCTAAGTAGGTTCGATGGCAGTGATAGGGGACGCCTGGTCGGTTGCCGCGTTCATGCTTGCCGGCCTGTTGGCGGCCATGATGACGGTGAAGCTGCGGGCAAGGCTCGCCCTGTCGCGCGCCAAGCATCGTTCCTTGGCCGGCCATTCGCGCCTCTCACGTCGCATCGCGGCGCTGGTGCCGCGCTATGCCTATGACGACGCCCATTTCTTTCGCGCCGACGACGCCACCGCTGAGGTCGCGGCCCGTCGCCGCGCCGCCTTCGAGGCCTTGTCGCGACTCTTGGCGACGACGAGCGGGCGGACGCTCGACCAGACGGCCGAAGCCACGCCCCGCCTCTCCGACCTGCAGTTCACCGAAAGCTACCGTGTGCCCTTCCCGTTCAGCCCATACGCGAAGACGCATTTGCCCGCAGGTTCGTTTCTCGCTTCGTCGAACGGAGTCCAGGTCACCGATCTCGACGGCAAGGCCTGCTACGATCTTACC
>Ga0137409_10002680_pt1 | contig 18985 bp, 25 predicted proteins | sample CZODoug1_16funga_FD_122059 | JGI IMG/M metagenome (GOLD analysis project Ga0137409, IMG submission 122059) | Vadose zone soil fungal communities from Angelo Coast Range Reserve, California, USA - CZODoug1_16fungal (Hybrid Assembly) | ecosystem: Environmental > Terrestrial > Soil > Vadose zone... | reverse complement strand
AGGTCTTCGGCTTCGGTCTGGTCACGCGTCAGCCATAGCGCGATCCGGAATATGCTGGTCGCGTGTGGCATAGCCTCTGCCTCAAACGCCGCCCATTGTTTCTCAACAGTCACCTGAGACTCCCGCGTCGCTGCAATGCCAAACATAAGTTATCTCGGCCGTAAATCGTCGGACTACCAACCAGCCCGCCATCCATGTAATACCTGCAAGAGGGCGGTTTATTCCCGACTCAGGAGCCAAATATTTCGGGCTGGGGAATAAATTGGAATCATCTTGATATTACTTAGCTAATGAGACAACTCTTGAACCGGATGATGAGATTTGGTTCTGATATCGGCGCTGTAGTTTGTGAGGATTGAGAGGGCACAAAGAGATGAAAATCATGATGAGTAGATACCTCATCGTCGCGGCAGTGCTCTTGCTCGCAGCTACCGTTACTTCAGCAGCCGTCATTCCGGATCCAGTTGTTGATTCGCAGCGAACGACCGTCAGAGGCCTGCGAACTGTAGTCCTTGGCGGCGGGTGCTTCTGGGGTCTTCAGGCCGTATTTGAGCATGTCAAGGGAGTTAGTAATGTCACTGCCGGATACTCCGGAGGATCAGCGGAAACCGCTAATTACGAAGCAGTCAGCGATGGGCTCACCGGCCATGCTGAAGCGGTTCGCATTACTTATGATCCGTCAAAGATTACGTATGGTCAGCTACTCAAGGTGTTCTTCTCCGTCGCGCATGACCCTACGGAAATAGATCGACAGGGACCAGACATAGGTACGCAGTATCGATCTGTGATCTTCTACTCCAACGAACAACAACGCGGCATTGCTCAGACTTACATCAATCAGCTAAATCAAGCCAAAGTCTTTGAGCGGCCTATTGCTACACAAGTCGTCGGCCTCCACAGGTTTTACAAAGCCGAGTCTTACCATCAGGATTTTGCCGTCAAGTATCCGAATGATCCGTACATAGTGAGCAACGACCTCCCAAAGGTAGGGAACCTTCGCAAAGAAATGCCCAATCTGTACGTGCCGAAACGGTTTACAGGTACAAGAAGAAATTCTAACCTCTAATACGTCAGGCCCAGAATAGAGCCCCATCGAATTATCAAGCCGAGGTTGCTCTATGTTACTGATACTGAAATGAAGATCTATTTCTCAGGTTCAGTCAGTGGCGGACGTAAAGACGTTGGGCTATATCTTCAGATCATCCTGCAACTAAAGGAGCATGGGTTGGTCCTCACCGAACACATCGGTGACGCGAGACTGGACGCCCGCGGCGAGCCTGGCCTCGGTGTCGCAGAGATTCATGATCGAGACCTGGCGTGGTTAAGGCAGGCCGACTGCCTGGTTGCTGAAGTGACAACCCCCAGCTTAGGCGTCGGCTACGAGATTGGGAAGGCCACGGAGTGGGGCAAATCAGTTCTTTGTCTCTTTCGAACCGAGAGTGGGAGCATGCTATCGCCCATGATTGCCGGCAGCAACGGAGCTGTGTTGCGGGAGTATCGAAACGTCGGAGAATTGAAAGAGATATTTGATGAGTTTTTCAACTCGCGATAACCGATACCCCAATATTCGTCTCGCTACAATGCCGGCAAGAACTCTCTAATGTCATCAGGAATATACCGAGTGACTTCGGGTATTAATCATATGTAAGTTACAGGTTTCCCCGAAAGTCAACGGTCATTTTTGAAAAGGAGAAGTTCATGAAGAGAATCAAATTGTTATCACTCGGCCTAATCCTTGGGCTGGCTGGGTTCGCATATTCCGCAAGGGCGCAAGAGAGCCAACAAGCGCAGGGTGCCGCCAGTTGTTGCGCGGTTGTTGCCGCCTGTTGCGCCACACATGAATCGTGTTGCACGGCTCGTCACGCACGGAAATAGTTGCTTGGAATGCTGCCGTCTGGATTTGAGAACTTCCAATCCAGACGGCAGAATAATAATTAATGCGAATTGCGATATTCGGCAGCGGCGGTGTAGGAGGATATTTTGGCGGGCGGCTGGCGCTGGCGGGTCAAGACGTCACGTTCATTGCCCGCGGCGAACATTTGCGCGCTCTGCGCTCGACTGGTCTTCGCGTTGACAGCATCAAGGGCGACTTCACCGTTTCGCCCGTCCTCGCAAGCAACGATCCCGCTCAAGTAAGAAATGTTGACGTAATCATCCTGGGCGTGAAGGCGTGGCAGATTGGCGAGGCCGCTAATGCCATGGCGCCGATGCTCGGACCAGCTACTTTCGTGCTGCCGCTGCAAAACGGCGTCGAAGCATTTCCGCAATTGTCTGCTGTACTGGGAAGAGATCGCGTCCTCGGTGGTTTGTGCAAGATCGTAAGTTATGTTGTCGAGCCGGGGCATATTCGACATGCCGGCTTCGAGCCCTTTGTCGCTTTCGGTGAGTGGGACAATCACCCAAGTGATCGGGTGGCAGCTTTGCGCGAGACGTTTACTCAAGCGGGTGTGGAAGCGAAAGCGCCGCCTGACATTCAGGCAGCCGTCTGGAACAAGTTCCTCTTCATCGCCGGCTTCAGCGGCGTGGGTGCGGTAACCCAGTCGCCCGCAGGAGTGCTGCGTAGTCTGCCGCAAACCCGTGCGCTGATGGAACAGGCGATGCGGGAGATCTACGAAGTCGCTAAGGCGCGAGGAATTAGGCTGCCTGATGACGCAGTGAATCAGGCACTGGCGAGCTTGGACAGTTTGCCGGAAAACGCCATGTCCTCGATGCAGCGCGACATCATGGCGCATCGCCCCTCGGAGCTTGAATCTCAAAACGGAGCGGTCGCGCGACTTGGGCGAGAAGCTGGAATCGAAACACCTGCTAACAGCTTTCTCTACGCCAGCCTCCTGCCGCTGGAAATGCGGGCTCGTGGCGAACTGCACTTTCCTGAATAGGTCCAACCTTAATAATTCTCACCTGAATACAGAATCATCGTTAGTCAAAAGCTCTCTGGGAATAAATCAACCAGAGCCAGGTATTACCTTGATGGACCGGAGATTAGTTTGTGGCGCTGAGGCGGAAAGGATTTTTTCTTTTGGAACGGCGACTCCGGGGGGAATCAAATCAAATACTAATAAGGAGACCATATGAAAAAGCAAACTCTCAGGAGATTCACAGTGTTGAGTTTTCTGTTAATGCTCACTGCAGTAACTGTTTCCGCTCAATCTGAGCGCATTAGGGTGATCAACATCCCGTTCAGCTTCATCGTAGGACAGAAGACCCTACCGGCTGGCGAGTACACACTCGAGCCCAATAGAAAGGACTCCGACAACGTTTGGCTGGTGCAAAGTAAAGAAGGCCACGCAAGTGCGCTCTTTACAACGAACACGGTGCGAGCCAGCGAAACGCAAGAGGAAGCCAGGCTAGTCTTCCACAGGTACGGTGGTCAGTACTTCCTCTCGCAGATCTGGACGCCGGGGGGCAATACCGGACGCGAGCTACTGATGCCCCGCTTGGAAAGTCAGTTGGCGAAGAGCAGCATCGAGCGCCAGACAACAATTCTGGCCAGTGGCCCAGCAAGCAGAAATTAACGCTTGTGGGCCAGTGCAAGGAAATGTGGCGCGCGCGCCAGATGCCCCCGCGCTGCAAGTTCCACCCACAGCATTCCAACCGTAAGGAGAAACAAATGAATAGAAGAACCGCAAAGTTATCGTTGGTCATCTCAGCACTAGTACTGCTTGTCGCGAGCATCACGACGGCCGGGACAGCGCGCGGTGTGCGTGGCAATCCAAACGACGAGCCGAAACGCACCGAGCCGGTGAGCGTCGGAGAGGAAGCCCCCGACTTTACCCTGGAAGACATGCAAGGTAATCAGGTATCGCTGTCCGCAACGCGCGGGAAGATGCCGACCGTGCTTGTCTTCTACCGTGGATACTGGTGTCCATTCTGCGCTCATCAATTATCTGAGTTGCGTTCGCTACTGAAGGCCGATGAGCATGTGCGCGTCCTCGCCGTGAGCGTTGACGATCACGAAAAGACGAAGCAATTGACAGAAAAGATTGCCGCCGACGGAAATGGCTCCGTGAACTACACTATGTTGAGCGACCCCGGCCACAAGGTCATCGATGCCTACCGCTTGCATGATCCGGCTTACGACGGAAAGCGATTTGACGGCATTCCGCATCCGGCAGTTTATGTGATCGACAAAAACGGCCGCGTCGCCTGGGCCAAGGTCGAGTCAGATTATAAAGTGCGCCCGTCCAACGCTGACATTCGAGCTGCTCTCGAATCATTGAACTAAGGACACATAATGTATCGAACGTTCTTGCTTCTAATTAGCGTGACACTGCTATTGGCTTTTTCAATCGCACCGGGCGGCCCTGCACGGGCGCAGACAACACCGCCCAAGATCAATGTGAAATTGGTGTTGGCCGGCCAGAGGGTCCAACGGGGCCGTGCGGTAAGCGCGTCCCTGATACTCGAGATCCCATCGGGCTATCACGTTAACGCGCATGACCCGGTCAGCAGATTCGCGCTGCCGACAAAGGTAGAGGTCGAAGTGCCCGGTGGGATTAAGGTTGGTACGATCACGTATCCGAAGGCAACTGTGCGCAAGTTTAGCTTTTCGGGGGACCGCCTCGGAGTTTACGAGAATCGCACGGTGATAAGAATCATCATTAAGGTGCCGCCAAATCAGCCCAGGGGAAATGCCGAGATAAAGGCGCGGCTCAATTATCAAAGTTGCAGCGACGAGGTTTGTTTCCCCCCGATGAAACGCGAGGTCACGGCTTCCTTTACTATCTCTTAGCAAGATGACGCCGGCAATTCAATCTGACCAGCTACCTGCTCGTCTTCCGCGGGCGAGCGCGGCCGAATACCTGGCAAATCAACGAACGTTCTTGGCGTGGATCAGAACGAGCATCGCCGTGATCAGCTTCGGTTTCGTGACTGGAAAGCTAAATCTAATGTTGCCTTTGCTCGCGGCACGAGCTGATTCAAATGTTCCGGCAATGCCGTCCGTCCACAGGTTTTCGGTGGGACTATGGATGATGGCCTTTGGCGGCCTGCTTCCGATAATGGCCGCCTGGCGCTATTACGTCGTGAATCGCGCCATCGAACGAGGCGCCGTGAAAAGCGAGCGTGGCACGGTAGCGTTCGTGGCTTTGCTGGTGGTGCTACTCGCCCTCGTAATTATCATCTACACGATCACCAAGCCTGAGATGATGTAAGTGGTCGGACGGAAATTCGTCGAACCATAGAGGGCTCAAAGATCAGATGCGGTGCAATCTTCCAGAAGGAAGTAGTGCCATGCGGGAATAAATCTCGTCGGCCAGCGGATTACCAATAGCGGGGCCTTGACTTATGAGACGACTGCAGAAGAAACACCCGCGCGCGATTCGTTGGATGCACTGGATCAACTTTCCCGTGCTCTTTTTAATGATCTGGAGTGGCCTGCTGATCTATTGGGCCAATAGCGTATATCGGATTGGCTTCGGGAGTTTCACGTTATTTCAGTTCTTCCCCGATCGCTTTTTCAATTTCCTGGGAGTCGGCCATCGTCTCGCTGACGGCATGGCTCTGCATTTCTTCTTCATGTGGTTCTTTGCAATCAATGGTTTGGTTTACGTGCTGTACACCGTCATCTCCGGCGAATGGCGTCACTTGTTGCCAAATCACAAGTCCTTTCAGGAAGCGATCCAGGTAATGCTTCACGATTTGCACCTGAGCAAGCATCATCCGCCGCCGCGCAAGTTCAACGGCGCACAGCAAATCGCTTACACCAGCGTGATCTTAATGGGCGCCGGATCGGTGCTTACCGGGCTCGCGATCTACAGACCAGTACAGTTCGCGTGGTTGAGCAACTTGCTCGGCGGATATGAATGGGCTCGCTGGGAGCACTTTTGGTTGGCAATCGGTTACTGTCTTTTCTTCCTTGTCCACATCGCACAAGTAATCAGGGCCGGTTGGAATAATTTCCGCGCGATGGTGACCGGTTACGAGTTAGTCACCGTGGGGCCTGCGCCTTCTGACACTAACGAAACCAAGGAATCATTTGAGGCTGCGGCGTGAGCGACAACAATCCAGAAAGAGTGTCTAAGCGTGAACCAGGACTGCTAGCCCAGGATGTCGACCGCGACAATCAGCTGGCGGAAAACCGTTCTGAAGCGCAACCTACCGAGTCCGGTGTACCAGAAGATGCCATCGCTGAAGATGACGTCGAACCATCAGACTCCCGGCGGAACCTAACCAGCGCCGCGAGCGATGATGACAAGGCAGCCGTCGTCGAGATGCGGCAAAGAACCCGACGGAGCTTCATCGTTGGCGGCGCTGCGGCTTTGGCCGCCGCGGGTGGATGGCGCTGGCTTCGCACTCGCCGGGAAGCTGACGGTCTCGCCTGGCCTTTGCGGCTGTCCCACGAGTTCAATGAACAACTCTCGCGTGATTATTTTTCGCGTAGTCGCCTGGTACCGACCTTTCCGGGTGACATGGCAAGTGAACCTCGCATTAATGGCAGCTACGGTTTGGACGAGGAAAGCTTTGACCCCGCGAACTGGAGACTGGCGATCGTCGGTCTCGCTAGTCCGCCTGAGTCAGTTGCCGAAAAGCCGTCAGCTTCCTCCGAAGAACCTAACACCAAGTCCTCCACCAGCAACTCTTCGCTTTCCGGTAGGTCTAAAACCAAAGCTGGTACAGACTCGAAGAGCGACGTTCAGAGTGCCCGTGACAGTAGTGATCAATCGGACGAAACGGACGAGGAAACGGATAGCGACGCCGATGGCTCTGATACCACCACAAACACTGAACCGGATCTGGCATTAACGCTCGCAGAGATCAAGCAACTACCGCGCGTGGAAATGGTGACTCAACTGAAGTGTATTGAAGGCTGGAGCGTGATAGTCCGCTGGGCCGGGGCTCGCCTGGCTGACTTGATTGCGAAGTATCCGCCTTTGACCAAGAGTGGTAGCGATCCCGACGTGATGCGCCGGCCCGACGACTTGGTTGGCTACGTCAGTCTCGAGACTCCGGACAGCGAGTACTACGTCGGGATTGATATGGAGAGCGCGCTGCACCCGCAGACACTTCTGTGCTACGAGATGAACGGGCAACCGTTGTCGCTGAAACACGGTGCGCCTCTGCGTCTCGTCATTCCGGTAAAATACGGCATTAAGAACATCAAGCGGATCGGAAAGATCACGTATACCGACAAACGTCCCGCCGACTACTGGGCCGAACGAGGATACGACTGGTATTCGGGACACTGACGCTCCATGTTTCTGGTCAAGAACTAAACTGATCGGAAGTGTAGAAGGTGAATCCATGCAGAATGTTGCCTACGTTTCCCATGTTCGCATAGTACGCGAAGGTGGCCCTTTGCGTCTGGCTTATCTGCCGGCTGAAGCCCAACCCGTTCGATTCGGTGTGCATGGCGCTGTTGCCGAACACTATCGTGTGAGACCCGAAGTTTCGGAACCACACGCGACGACGCTTGATTACATCGTTGCCGCCGCCGGGGGATGACTGGTCGGCACCTTCGGGGGCGCGCTGGAGGCGCGCAAGATCCACGCTGGGGACAGACGGCTAACCGCTGATGTGACAGGAGAGATCGAAATCGAAGAGGGCGTGCTCGTAATCCGGCGGATTCATGTTGTCTATCACATCCAAGCTCCCGCTGAAGCGAAGGCAATCATCGAGCGCGTACATGAGATACACGCCGATCACTGTCCCGTGTACAAGTCATTACACAAAGCGATTGAAATCACTACTAGTTATCAGTCTTCACCAACCTGAAGGTCCAAGTCATTCGATGACGCGGCTTTCACCGAGCGGTGATCGTCGTTGATAATTCGATTACTTGCCCCGCACGCATAACCTTGCTGGTCAGTTTATCGCCTGGCTTCAAGTTGTTCAGACTGGCGCTCATTCTATCGAAAGCGTCCTCATCAACAAACGGAATATTGTTCATCTCCAATATGATGTCCCCACCGATGAGTACATCTGTGCCTTCAACGGAAACGCGTAAGGTGCCTGCGTGTATTCCCTGGCGCCATGACGGCGACCCTTCGGCTACTCGCTGGACCAGGAAGCCGGCGGCCTGCGGGAGATTTAGAGCTTTTGCGAAGGGGCCATCGATCAAGACGCCCTCCAAGCCTGACCAGAATGAATTTCGCTCAAGCAACAAACGTTGCGCGATTCTCGATGTCGCGGCGAATCCAACGCCCTCGAATCCACCGGAGCGACTCAAAATACTGCTGACGATGCCGATTACCTCTCCGTCGAGGTTGAACATGGGACCGCCGGAATTGCCCATGTTGATCGCAGCATCGGTCTGGAAGAACTCCATCGTGGCCATGCGCCCCATAATACCCATCTTCATGCCGGGAAGGTGCCGACCGCTTATGTGTCCAACTGTCAAGGTGTAGCTTAGACCGAATGGCGCACCGACAACGAGTATCTCGTCGCCAACTTCTGCCTCATCAGAATTCCCAAGCTTGGCGAACATCGCATTCGCCGGCACCTCAGTGAGTTGGAGCAGAGCCACATCAGCCAGAACAGACGATGCGATAACGCGCGCGGGACTAGTTTGGTTGTCGGCAAATTGAACCGTGATCTTATCAGCCGTCTGCACGACGTGCGCGGCCGTCAGGACCTTGCCGTCGGCGGAAATTACCACGCCCGAACCGAGGGCTGGATCCTCTCCCCTTTGCTCGGTGCGCACGACGACCACGGTTTCCTTCACCCGTCGAAACGTATCGCGAAGCCGTTGAGCCTCGCCGACCGAGGTCAGAACACACGTAAGTAATATCGCTCCTAGCAATTTGATCACAGGCAAGTTCATATCGACCACCTCGCAGCTCCCATTGTTTGCAACACTCACTCTGGGTTTTCATACCTTAAGGCGCGGCTCGATGCGCTAAAGAGTTGCCATCGGGGAAATATCTCTCGAAAAACCGATCCTCAATATTCAGAGCACTTGGAGAGACCCCGAGCGACCTTCCTTATTAGAATCAGCTGCTGTTGATATCTCGTGCAGTCTGAACAGACGAAAGTGTGCAAGCAGAGCAGAATTCGTTCGTACAACGCGAGCCTGGATTCCATTGAGCGGGAGATAAGGTATGTCACTTCTCGACACGACGGCACTAGCCTTTTGAGGATCAACTTCACTCTGAAGATGAAACCGGAACTTTTCAATAGTTGATTCTCGTGACGAGCCAATCTACCTCGTGATCGGGCTCAAAGCTGGTATCCCTCTCTAATAATGCCCAAGTCCGCCAGATTTATTCCCTCGAGCTGAATTCTTACGGAGAGTTCCTTTCCGTAGTCCGGCAGGGAATAGATCGCCGCGCATTCGGTATTCATATAAGTGCTGAATGAACAGCACCCGTGAAATCGACTGATCCCCGCGGTGAGGGTGTCACCGCGCATCATCAACCCAAGAAAGAGGAGAGACCACAATGTTGAAGAGAACACTAAGTGCCATCATTCTTGCCGCCGCCTTCTTAGCAAGTCCGGCAATCGTCCCGTCCTACGCGCAGGAGCCATCGCAGACTGGCCAGCAGCAGGATGACAAGATGAAGGATGACAAGATGAAAGACGACAAGATGAAGGACGACAAGATGAAGGACGACAAGATGAAGGACGACAAGATGGCCGGCGACAAGATGCAGAGCAAGAAGGGCAAGCATAAGAAATCGAAGAAAAACAAGGACGGCGACAAAATGGAGGGTGACAAGAAGCCATAGGGACGGTTGCTCGGCTCTACATATTCCCGATTCTTTCCGAGAGTGTAGTGCCGAGCATTGACCACATTTTAAGAAACTGAGTTGTTCTGACACCAATGTTAGGTTCTACAAACATCACGATTACAGTAGCTTTTCTGGCGGGACTCGCATCGTTCTTGTCTCCCTGCGTCCTACCTCTTGTGCCTGGCTATATCTCTTTAATTTCCGGAGTCAGCATCGACCGCTTGAAACAGCAAACCGAGGAGCGTTCGTCAACGCGCCGTTGGGTGATCGTGAATTCGCTGGCCTTTAACGTCGGGCTGTCTCTGATCTTTGTCTCGCTCGGCGCAGCTTCAGGATTTATCGGATCTGCAGTTTTCTCCAGTCCGTGGTTACGAATCATCGGCGGTTTGGTGATCATCGCCTTTGGACTGCAGATGATCGGTCTGCTCAAACTCAAGACGCTCTACAAAGACACGCGCTTCTTTTCTGATAAGAAACCACGCGGACTCCTGGGATCTCTTCTGCTCGGGATCGCTTTCGCCGCTGGATGGACGCCGTGTATCGGACCAATCCTCGGCGGCATCATTGGTCTCGCGGCAACCAGCGGCGGTTGGAAGAGTGGACTGGTCCTTTCATCTTTCTATGCGGCGGGACTAGCTGTGCCATTTCTGTTAACTGGTCTCGGCATTAATCAGTTTCTTGGTTTCTATGCCAGGTTTCGCCGTCACTTGCACAAAGTTGAAGTGGTCTCAGGCGTCATGCTCATTCTCATCGGCAGCGCGATAGTGAGTGGATACGCGACCCGATTGGCAAGTTCACGTCTCGCCTCTCTATTGCCCAATCTGGAGTCGCGAATCAAAGTTAAGAGCGATCCGGCAGCCAGCTCGGCAGCTGCGCCAGAGCCGGGATTACTTGGGCCCGCGCCGCAAGTTGAGCTGTCATCTCTTGATGGCCGGCGTCTGAAGTTGAGCAGTTTTCGCGGTCGCGTCGTGCTGCTGAACTTCTGGGCAACCTGGTGCGCACCATGTCGCACGGAGATCCCTGAACTGAATGGGCTGCAACACGACCTTGAAGCGAGCGGGCTTACCGTTGTTGGTGTCTCCTGGGACGACTCCGCTGACAGCGTAAGAGAGTTTCAAAAAGAGATACCGCAGGATTACACGGTGCTCCTGGGCGGCGAGGACGTACAGGATAAATTCGCGGGGATTCGGAGTCTGCCTACCACCTACATTATTGATCGGGAAGGCAATGTCCGTCAGAGGATCATCGGCGCGCGCGACCGGACCCAATTCGAAGCAGCTTTGAAACCAGTAATTGATGGGGTGTCTTCGAGATGAATATGAAAGGGGCCATAAAGAAAGAGATCCTGGGAGTGCTCGCTATCGCTGGAGTCTTGGCCGTGAACGTATGGACGGTTGGCTGCAGAAAGAATGGAAACGGTAACGCCGGTCTTTCGAATACAGTTTCGACTACCGATGCCGGTTCAGCGCCGAAGTCAGGATTTAGCGCCGAATTCAGAACCGAGCCATCTGAGGTAGAGGCGGGCAAGCCCACCAAGTTGATTATCAGTATCAAAGACGCAAACGGCGCAGTAGTCCGAGACCTCGACCTCTCGCACGAAAAACCGCTGCACTTGATTGTCGTCTCAAGCGATCTTTCTCAGTTCTATCATGTTCACCCCGAGTCGCAACCGGAAGGCACGTACCGCGGAGTGCAAACGTTTCCGAACAGCGGCCACTATAAGCTTTACGCCGACTTCACGCCGCCGAACGGATCGCAGGTAGTTGAAGCGTTTGATTTGAATGTCATGGGCCTGGCACGTTCGAGCGTTGCTCTTGATCCCGATTCTACGGCGACAAAAACGGAGGGCGGTCTGCGCGTCACCCTCCAGCCTGACAAGCCTCTGCGTTCCGGTGACGAGGTAATGCTCAATTTCGCCATTTTTGATGAGAGGACCGGCACCCCGGTCACCGATCTTGAGCGCTATCTGGGCGCCCCGGCTCACGTAGTGATCATTAGCGGCGACACAAATGACTATCTTCATGTCCATCCAACAGAAAAAGGCAAGGTGAATCACGACACGATGGCAGGGATGAAAGGAATGGAGAGAATGGATCATTCGAGGGCGGCTCAGGCGAACGGAGAAAAGAGCCCTATCAGTTCAGAGATTTCAGCGCATACGAAGTTTCCCCGTCGTGGTCTTTATAAAGTTTGGGCACAGTTCCAGCGTGGTGGGCGAGTGATTACCGTGCCTTTCGTGTTGAGCGTTGCGGCTGGTTCACCCGGCTCCGACCGGGAATAAATCTTGAGCTGTCAGGGATTACAAGACAGGCGAGGATAATCATGGAACTCGCCGAAAACCATCATGAGGACAGGCACGATGAAACTGTTTATTGCACTATTCTTGATTGTATCCGGTGTAGTTGCCTTTCGGACGTTGAACCGACATCAGGCGGCCCCGGCCACTGTCTCAACCGAAAGCGAGGCGGCCAAGCCCGCCGGTGCTAACGCGACACCGGTGGTCGTCGAACTCTTCACTTCGGAAGGCTGTTCAAGTTGCCCACCAGCGGACGAGATCCTTTCCAAACTCGATAAGATGCAACCCATCCAGGGTGTTGAGGTCATCGCGCTGGGCGAGCACGTGGATTACTGGAACAAGCTGGGTTGGATCGATCCCTACTCTTCCGCGGATTTTAGCAGGCGTCAGAGCAGATACTCAGATGCGTTCAATCAGGACAGCGTCTATACGCCGCAGATGATTGTCGACGGCCGGGATGAATTTGCCGGCGGCAATATGGAGCGCGCCCGGGCCGCGATCGCCAAGGCCGCTCAGGCTCCGAAGGCAAATATCCAACTGGCTTCCTCCCAGGACTCTAACGCGCCAAACTCGCGCGCGGTGAAGCTTTCCGTTCACCTGACCAATCTTCCGCGCTTGACTGCCGGCGACACTGCTGAGGTGCTGTTGGCGATAACTGAAAACAACCTTCGCTCCGAAGTCGCGCGCGGCGAAAATGCCGGGCGCTATCTTCGACACAGCGCAGTCGTGCGAGAGCTTACTGCCTTGGGTGAGTTCGGCGCCAACCAAAACAGCTTTGACGCGGAACCAACCGTGAATCTTGACAACGGCTGGCAGAGGGACAACCTGCGCGCTGTGGCTTTCGTCCAGGAGCGCGGCACGCGCCGGGTTCTCGGCGCGGCGGTGGTTGGTCTGTCGTCAAAATGAACTACCAAATTACGCTTGTGGGCGAATCGCGGAATCAGCCCGAAGCACTGGCAGGGAGTCAGAAATTAAGGAGCACGTAGCGGAGGAAAAAATGGCTGGAGCAAAATTGATTGTGATTTATCCGCGCCCAACTGACATCGACGCATTCGATAAGGTCTACGGCGAAGAACACGTGCCGATGGCAGTTGAGAAATTGTCGGGAAAGACCAGGATCGTCGCCACCAGGATCCTTGGATCTCCTCAGGGTGTGCCTCCTTTTCATGTAATTGCGGAGGTCCACTTCCCCACGATTGAGGCCCTGCAAAATTGTGCGGCCTCTGATGGAGGAAAAGAAACCCTGGCACATGCGGCATCGATCTCTTCCGGAGGGAGCCCGATCTTTTTGGTCGCAGAGGAGGAAGTCTATAACTTCGACTCGTAGGTTTTGAAGTCTCACTATCGCCGCCGGATAAGGGGATTCGGCCGCGTGGGAGCGCGCGAAGGGTCAGCATGCATCTCGCAGGTGCGGGCGCCGCGCGCTCCTTCCTTTTCTGAAGCCGATTCTAAAATCGCCGGTTGACCGTTAACCGAGTGATCCGCATTCGGGAATAAATCAACACAGATCGGGTATTGACATAGGTGGGTGAGCAAATCACTGCGGATGAGTCCGATCCCTGCGGCGAGGGCTTCGCCGTGCAAAAGTCACACACCTAAGGAGAAACCAGAAATGCTGAAAAGAAAATTACGTGCGGCCATCGTTGGCTCCATCTTGTTGGCTTGTACGGCCATTGCACCTGCCCTTGCCAGCGCTTCGTCGCCGACCGGCACTGAGGTGCAGCAGGATAAAATGAAGGATGACAAGATGGGCCAGGACAAGATGGGTCAGGACAAGATGGCCACCAACAAAATGTCGCATCGAAGACGGCGACATAGGAGACACAAGAAGCCCATGGCCGGGGCAAAAATGGACAAGATGCAGGACAACAAGAAGCCGTAGCACAGCCGTTCGGAGAGCTTCGATTTCGTTGCGCCGAAAAAAAGGGTTCGGCGCGCCGAAGGAGTGTGCTGGGTCTACATGCATCTCGCAGGTGCGGACAACGCACACTCCATTTCTTCTCGCAATCAAAGAAACAAGCTAGCCCGGAATGTTTCGATATTCTTGAGGCCGAGAAGGCATGGCTCGGAGCGTCGCGTTACACAACCCAAGAGAGTGAGACCGGTCAAGACCGTCGTATAAAGCCCGACTGACTGATTGAGAGGAGGTAGCCGGTGTGTCACTCCAATATCTAAAGACCGCAGTCGCAGAGAACGATAGCGAAAAGTTGATCCGTTATGTTCGTCTACACCTTGGCGACGGGAACGAGGCAGCGGGTCGCAAAGAGATTGATAAGGCCTGGATCGAGGCGTTGAAGCTGATGCTCGATGTGCCGGCGACCGATCGCGAATTTATCTTCGCCACTCTCAATAACCAAACGCCGGCAACGTTGGCCCATCTCTATTTCTACTTGCACTTTTATTTCGTAAAGCGCTCGGGAGCATGGATCCATGACGGAACTCTCTGACGACACCAGGCAATTGCGACCCGGTCTGTGGGAAACAATCAACGAGCGCTATCCCGGCTCGATGATTACTAAGTCTGATTTCATCCCGTTGGCGCGTCTCCGCAAACCGCTGTCGCAAACTCGGCTGACGTTTGTCAGTTCCGCCGGCATTCAACCCAAAGGCACGATGCCTTTTGATGTGGTCCATCCAGTCGGGGATTTCAGTTTCCGACGAGTGCCGTCTGCATCGACAATATCCGAACTGGAGATTCACCAAATCAAGTATCCCACCACGGGCGCGCTCAAGGATTTGAACGTGATCTTTCCCATCGAGCGCCTGCAGGAACTGACGAAGGAAGGCGTAATCGGTGAGCTTACGCCAAATCTGTTTTCGTTCATCGGCTATCAGATGGACCCACCGACCTTCGAGCGGACGCTTGCCGAAGACATCGCTAACGCGGTGGTGGCGGAGGGCGCCGAGGCAGCACTTCTGTGCCCCGCTTGACCGATATGACATCAGTCTGTCGCGCTGGTTCAGCGCGCTATCGAAAAAAAAGGAATCCCGACAGTTTCTCTTACGGTCGCCCTGGACGTTACCGAGCACTGTAAACCGCCGCGTGCGGTGTTCCTGCCTTTTATGATGGGCCATCACTTTGGTGTACCTTTTCACCGTGAATTGCAAAGACGAATCATCGTCGCTGCTTTGGATCATCTAGTGACAGCGGAGCAGAGCGGCGAGGTGTCCTTCTTTCCGATGACCTGGGCGCAAGCGCGTCAGGAAGGAAAGGTCATTGAGCGCGTTAATAAGCCTGATGAGTAGTGACAAGATAAGATGGTGAAAGTTGCGATTGTTCAAGCCGCGCCTGTCTTCATGAACCTTGAAGCTAGCCTCGCGCGGGCCATCGAGTATATAGGCGAAGCCGCGAAGGAAGGCGCACACCTGGTCGTCTTCGGTGAAACCTGGCTGCCAGGCTATCCGGCATGGCTTGACTATTGTCCCGGCGCCGCCCTTTGGGATCACGAACCGACCAAAGAAGTCTTCGGGGAACTGCGACGAAACAGCTTGTCTATTCCAAGTCGCGAAGCACAGATGCTGGCCAAGGCTGCCGGCGATCACAAAGTGGTTTTGGTAATCGGAGCAAACGAACGCGTAGATGAAGGACCGGGCAACGGGACGCTCTACAATACTCTGCTCACGTTCGGTTCGGATGGCGTCTTGCTCAATCACCATCGCAAACTCATTCCCACCTACACAGAGCGAATTGTCTGGGGACAGGGTGACGGAGGCGGCCTCAAGGCGGTTAATACATCAGTGGGCCGCATCGGCGGACTGATTTGCTGGGAGCACTGGATGCCACTCGCGCGTCAAGTGCTGCACGATTCGGGCGAACACATACACATCGCGGTGTGGCCCACAGTCCACGAGATGCACCAGATCGCTAGTCGGCATTATGCGTTTGAAGGAAGATGTTTCGTGCTGGCGGCAGGTCTCTTGATGAAGGCTCGCGACTTACCGGCCCAATTACCTATCGCATCGGAATTATCGGATAAGCCTGATCAGTTACTTCTTAGAGGAGGCAGCGCGATCATCGGGCCTGACGGGCGCTACATCGTTGAGCCGCTGTTTGATGAGGAACGGATCATTTTTGCTGAACTTGACCTGAAGGCCATCGACAAAGAACGAATGACGCTCGATGTCACGGGCCATTATCGGCGTCCGGATCTGTTTGATCTTAGAATTATCTGACTTTAGCCGCTCTTGGAGAGACATCAATGGCACAGGTTGCTTTTATTCCGTTGCCTGATTATCAGGAACAATCTCCCGAAGAGATGAACCACCGCGCAGCCGAATTCTACGACGACCTTCGGCGTCGGCGTACGGTGCGGGAGTTCTCTGACCAGCCGGTGCCGGTCGAGGTTATCAAGGACTGCCTGCGTGCGGCCGGCACTGCTCCTAATGGCGCGAACATGCAGCCGTGGCACTTTGTCGTCGTCAGCGATGCGGCGATCAAGCAAAAGATTCGCGTCGAGGCAGAGAAGGAAGAGTACGAGTTCTATCATCACAAGGCCCCGCAGGCATGGCTGGACGCGCTGGCTCCGCTGGGGACGAACGAGCACAAGCCGTTCCTCGAGACTGCGCCATTTTTGATAGTGATCTTTGCCCAGAGCTACGGCGTGCTCCCCGATGGGCGAAAGGTCAAGCACTATTACGCGCAGGAGTCAGTCGGTATCGCCACCGGCATTCTGATCACCGCCATACACCATGCCGGTCTGGTGTCGCTCACTCACACTCCTAGTCCGATGGGATTCTTGAACGACCTCCTTGGCCGGCCTGTCCACGAGCGCCCCTTCCTAATTCTGGTCGTGGGCTATCCGGCGGGCGACGCGATGGTGCCGACGATCACGAAGAAGTCTTTGGAGGAGATTGCGACGTTCGTGTAAGGCAAGTATTTTGGGCATGACTATTGAGCATCTACGCCACGTACTGTCTTCCAGAACTCGGTTCGATGTACAAGCCCGGCCAGGCGACTCACAACTGCTCCGCGGTCATGGAACTGTAAGGGCTCTAAGACCAGACTCCGGAACGGTCATTTTTGACGAAGCCGGTTTGTGGACGTTCGAGGATTGCTCGAATATTGCTTTCCACAACATTTATTCCTGGTCTCTGCAAAGCGAGAGTCCGACTCTCAGTCTCTCGCATTTGCGCTACGGCCGGAACGCCGCCGTGCATTTAGTGGACTTCATCGAGGCCGCTGGAAACGAATGGGAAAGCGCCTCCCCTTACGCCTGCGGAGCCGACATCTATAGGGCTCGGATCAATTATTCAGACTGCGTTTTGAAATTATCCTGGACGATACAAGGACCAAATAAGAAACAGCGACTCGACTACACGTACCTAGAATAGGAAGTGCCAGGCCAGCTATTGAGCTTTCCCGCACCAAACATGACGTGTCACAAGGTAGCCTTGACGCGCGCATCACTGCCTAAGAAAGTCGCTCAGCGAACGTACTTGAACTAGATGCGTGGCGACTAGTTCCGGCCAATTGTTCGCCTCGCATAGCATCGATCTTCTCATGCAGCTTGTCGATTTCCATTTCCATCTTGAGGTTAACCTCGTAGGCGTGTGCGGCGGCAATACGATCCTTAGTCGCCTGACGGTTTTGCGACATCATGATGATTGGAGCTTGGAAGGCGGCGATGGTTGAAAGAGCGAGATTCAAGAGGATGTATGGGTAAGGATCAAAAGCCGCGCCGCGCATCATAAGCACGAACGAGTTGAGCGCGACCCACACCATAAACACCATGGCGAAGAGAATGATAAATGCCCACGATCCACCGAAACTTACGATGCGATCCGCGATCCGCTCGCCAAACGTCGCCATTTCTTCACATGCAAGATTTGGATCGCGGCTGACGATCTCGCTGCCAGCCATGCTCTCGGGAACGTGCCTTCTGGGAGGCTCCGCTCTGGCGCAGTCAGATCTTCCGTTCGATGCCTGTTTGGTTTCGCTCACCCTGAGTGGAAATACCGGAAACATACCAGTTTATTCCGAACCCATAACAGGCACTTAAGCAAAGACTCAGATAGTGCAGTTACTACGTTTTGTGCCCGGTCTCTCGGGCACACTGACTAAAGATAGAACGGCGAAGGACGCGACATGCCCGAGAAGGCGGCGTTTCGGTAGATGTGTATTTGCGGGAGTTAATCGACCAGAAAGGAACTGAGTCCGAAAGAGGAAATGGGTTTAGTTCGCAAGAGCGACTTCGCATGTTTTGAGAGTGGGTGTCCGGGCCTGAGTGAGACCGGTGACTGAGTTCTGCGGAAGTCCATTATCTGTTGTCAGCGATCTACCCGGTTTTGAGCGAGGGCGTTGGTACCGCCGACCAAGATCCAGAGTAGAGCCAGAGCTATAGAAACAGACTTGCTATCCCGGCGGTTACTCCTTGCATCTATGACGCACGCGTGTTGTGTTACTCGTACAGGTTGCAACGAATTCGTCCTCTTAGAAGTCCTTCGTTCCTCAATCGCGATGACCTTCTCTGCCAGGGTCTAGTCTCTTGAATGTACAACGTGAAGCAGTTGGTGCAGCACCATCTCGAGATTGCCCCGATTGTCGATAAGAATACCAAGCCTTGCTCTACAGCGATGCTCGAATCCAGTGGTGAAACAGCGCCGCGAGTTTCGGCGCGAGCCAAGAGTTCGAGTGTATGCGATTGTCTGCATCAGATGGTCGGGATTGTCCCGCCATCGATCACGTACTCGCTTCCAGTGATCGATGAAGCTCGGTCCGATGCCAAAAACGCAACCAGCTCGGCAACTTCATCAGGTCGATTCGGTCGGCCTAGTGGAATTCCTCCGAGTGAATCCATAATGCGTTGTCGTGCGGCATCCGTGCTGAGGCCGGTTCGTTCGGCAATCTCATTGACCATACCCACGGCAGCGTCAGTTTCTGTGTATCCGGGTGCCACTGAGTTGACGCGAATACCTTTCGGGCTGACCTCTTTCGAAAGTCCTTTGCTTTAGTTGGTGAGCGCAGCCTTTGCGGCTGCATAGGCCAGAGTTGCGTCGTAGAGTGGCAGCGTTCTTTGGATCG
>Ga0137409_10002679_pt1 | contig 18989 bp, 19 predicted proteins | sample CZODoug1_16funga_FD_122059 | JGI IMG/M metagenome (GOLD analysis project Ga0137409, IMG submission 122059) | Vadose zone soil fungal communities from Angelo Coast Range Reserve, California, USA - CZODoug1_16fungal (Hybrid Assembly) | ecosystem: Environmental > Terrestrial > Soil > Vadose zone... | reverse complement strand
CAGAGCGGAGTTCGGGTACTTGGAAACGAAATCGTCGAGGCACTTGATCTGCGAAGCGGGAACTTTGTCATCGGCGCAAGCCTTATAGGAGTTGTACTCGGCCATGGTGTAGGGCTGCTTGCCAGCACCCTGATCCTGGCTGGCCGCCGCCTGGGCATAGACGCCTGCAGCACTACCAAGGACAAGGCACAGGGCCAACAAGACCGCGGGCCCCGTCAATCGTCGTGTTACGTTCATTCCGATTCTCCTCGCTAGGAACCTGGAAGATTAGACTCCGTTGCACCGCGGAAAGAGTCCGCAGGGGCAACAAAATACGGCAATGTCTAGAATTTCATCCGTTTTAGAAACTTTGGAATTATAGGGAAATGCGCAACGCAATCGCAAGCCGTAACGTTGTAACAATGAGAATATCTGAGCACTGTCAATTCTCTGGATACCGCAGGACAGTCATCAATTCCCATTTGCCTCTCCTACAGACGGGCCTGTATGGCGCTAGCCTAGGGACAAGGCTTTGCCACTCGCTTGCCTGAAGAATATGATGAGTTTCGCATGAAAAAAGTGGCCCGGGAGAGAAGAATTCTCATGGTGAGCATAAATGAAACAAATGGAGAAATGCGTCAAGCGCTGCGCGGGAAAATTGCGCTCGTCACGGGAGGAAGCCGGGGCATCGGGCGCGCAATTGCGCTGAAACTGGCAAGCCTTGGGGCGGACGTGGCGATCTGCGGGCGGGACGTCGCAAAACTGAAGGAAACGGAATCGGAACTGCGCGAACAAGGCGCCCGAACAGCAGCCGTCATTGCAGACGTGACGAAAGCGGCCGAAATCACCAGACTGGTCGAGCAAGTGCAAACCGAGCTGGGGCCGATTGGTTTGCTGGTGAACAACGCGGGCCTGGGAATCTTCGGACCTGTGCACGAAAAGAGCGAGGAAGAGTGGGACCGCCTGGTGGACACGAATTTGAAGAGTGTGTTCCTTGTTTCACGCGCGGTAATTCCCGGAATGATCGAGCGCGGCGGAGGCGACGTCATTAACATTAGTTCTCTCGCGGGGAAGAGCGTATTTGCCGGCGGCGGGATTTACTGCGCTTCGAAATGGGGCCTGCAGGGACTTAGCGGTTGCATGGCCGAAGAGCTGCGCGATCACGGCATTCGCGTCAGCACCGTTTGTCCGGGCAGTGTCGCCACAGAATTTTCCGGGCGCGGGCCGAAGGATGCCTCGAAAGTGCTCAAACCGGAAGACGTGGCCCACGCCGTGGCGATGATTGCGACGCAGGGAGAGCAGAGCTTTCTGAGCGAAGTGCAGTTGAGGCCGGTCCGGAGGAGTTAACTTTTCCTCTTGACAATAGTCGTTATCACGACTATATTGACGGCATGAGTTCTTCGGACAAAACCAACCGCGTGCAACCCGGCGTCGAGGAGCACGTGTTTGTAGCGGTCCTGAAAGCCGCGGATCATCTGGGGCAGCAAGCCGAACAAATGCTGAAATCCCACGGGCTGACCGGGACGCAATACAACGTACTTAGAATTCTGCGCGGCGCGGGGCCGGAAGGCCTTCCCTGCAAGAGCGTCGGTGACCGGATGATTTCGCACGATCCGGACATGACGCGCCTGCTGGACCGCATGGAAAAACGAGGATTGATTTCGCGCGAACGGCAAAAGGACGACCGCCGCGTGGTCAAGACTCGCATAACGTCACAAGGACTGGAAATACTCAAAAAGCTCGATGCCCCGGTGCGGGCGATGCACAAACAGCAGTTTGCGCATATGAGCGGTGCAAAGCTCAAGCAGCTTGCTGAGCTGGTGGAAGAAATACGAAAGTGCGAATCGGAAGAACGTTCGGAAGCATCTTAGTTTGGAAAAAAAAGGAGAAGGAATATGAAGCAGATAGCTAGGAAGTTTGGGGTAGTAGCAATTTTGGCCGCGGCCATGGCGCTGCAGACCCCGGCGGCAACTACCACTTGGCAGATTGACCCGGCGCATACGGCGGCACAGTTTGCCGTGAAGCACATGATGATCTCCACGGTGCGTGGCGAATTCAAAAACGTGACCGGTACGGTGATCTGGGACGACCAGGACGTAACGAAATCCAAAGTGAACGTGACGATCGACACAAAAACAGTGAATACGGGCGAAGAAAAGCGGGACCAGGATTTGAAGAGCGACAAGTTTTTTGATGTGGCGAACTTTCCGACGATGACATTTGTCTCGAAAAAAGTGGAAACAAACGGGGCAGGCAAACTGAAAGTCACAGGTGACCTGACGATTCGTGGCGTGACCAAGGAAGCGGTGCTCAACGTGGAAGGCCCAGCGGCCGCCATAAAAGATCCCTGGGGCAACACGCGCTCCGCGGCGAGCGCAACCACCCAAGTGAACCGGCAGGATTTTGGCGTGAAATGGAATGCAAACCTGGACGGCGGCGGAGTCGTCGTTGGCGACACCGTTGCTATCACTATTGATCTCGAAATGATTAAACAGGCCGCGAAGTAACGCGGCTTTTTTGTCCCGGAGAAAAATTATGAGCAATCCTGCACCCGTTGAATTTCCCGTAAACGACCTGATCAAGAATCGCTGGAGCCCGCGCGCGTTCAGTGACAAACCAGTTCCACCGGAAGTGCTGCGCAGCTTGTTCGAAGCGGCCCGCTGGGCGCCCTCGAGCAACAACGAACAGCCCTGGGCGTACATCGTGGCTACGAAGGACAACCAGGAGAATTTCGAAAAGTCGCTGGGAGCACTCGTTGAGTTCAACGCAAATTGGGCGAGAAAGGCTCCCGTCCTTGCGATTGCCGTGGTCGAGTTGGCCTTCGCGAAGAACAACGCTCCAAACCGGAACGCGCAGTACGACGTGGGAGCGGCAAGTCTGCAGCTTTCCATCGAGGCGACGGCACGCGGGCTGGTTGTGCATCAAATGGCAGGATTTGACCCCGAGACCGCAAAAGAGGCTTATAACATCCCGCAAGGATGGGAGCCCATTGCAGCCATGGCAATCGGTTATCCAGGCGATGCATCTTCCCTGCCGGAACCGTATCAAACTAGGGAGAAGGCTCCCCGCACTCGCAAACCAATCCGTGAATTTGTCATGAGCGGACAATGGGGGCATACTGCTGAATTCGTGAAGTAATCAGACACGACCAGGGCCAATGACGGAAACACACCTCGGAAGCATGCACGGAACTCTGGAATTTCTGCTGCGGCACGGTTACGTCGTACTTCCCGGGCTTGTTTTTGCGGAACAGATCGGGCTTCCCTTCCCTGCCACACCATTTCTGCTGGCCGCTGGTGCACTGGCCGGCACAGGCCATATGAGCTTCTGGTTCTGCCTCATACTTTCCGCGGTCGCTGCACTTCTTGCAGACGGGCTGTGGTATCAGTTGGGACGAAAAAAGGGCATCGCCGTTCTTCAGTTTCTTTGCCGTATTTCGTTGGAACCGGATTCCTGCGTGCGCCGCACACAGGGCGTCTTTGCAAAACAGGGCGCGCGTTCCCTACTCGTCGCGAAATTCGTTCCCGGATTGAGTACAGCTGCTCCGCCGCTGGCGGGCATCTTCCACATGCGCGCGCGGCGTTTCTTGTTATGGGACTTTCTTGGCTCGCTTTTGTGGGCTGGGGGATTCCTGTTCGCCGGCTATATCTTCAGCGAACAGATTGAAAAGGTTGCAGAGCGGGCGGCATCGCTCGGAAGCTGGCTGATGGTACTGATTGTCGCGGCGCTCGCGGGATACATTGCGTGGAAATTCATCGGGCGGCAAAGATTCCTGCGTGAGTTGCGAATCGGGCGTATTACTCCGGAAGAACTAAAAGAAAAAATTGATGCAGGCGAAGAGATGGTGATTGTGGACTTGCGCCACTCGCTCGATTTTGAAGCCGACCCCGAAACAATCCCGGGGGCTTTCCGCATGGACGTAAAGGATCTGGAGGAGAGAGGGGACCGGCTGCCGCCGGACCGCGAAGTCATCCTCTATTGTACTTGACCGAACGAAGCCACCAGCGCCCGTGTGGCGCTGCTCCTTAGAAGGCAAGGCATCAAGAAGATCCGGCCGCTGCAGGGCGGACTGGATGGCTGGCGCGAGGCGGGATTCCCGCTGCAGGAAGTAAGCCTCGGCGACGGCAAACTAATGGAAGCTTTGACGCAAATTGTGGAGTCGAGCGCCACAGGCACGCGCGAAAAATAGCTAGAGCCGCGGCAGAACGATACCAGACTGCGATTGATACTTCCCCTTTTTGTCTTTGTAACTGACTTCACAATCTTCGTCCGATTCAAAGAAGAGAACCTGGCAGAGCCCTTCGTTCGCGTAGATTTTCGCGGGCAATGGCGTCGTGTTGCTGATTTCGAGTGTGACAAATCCTTCCCATTCCGGTTCGAACGGCGTGACGTTCACGATGATGCCGCACCGCGCGTAAGTGGATTTGCCAAGGCAGATGGTCAGCACATTGCGTGGGATGCGGAAATATTCTACTGAGCGGGCCAGCGCGAAGGAGTTCGGCGGGACAATGCAAACGTCACCTTTGTATTCGACGAGCGACCGCGCATCAAAATGCTTGGGATCCACGATCGTGGAGTTCACATTCGTGAAGATGCGAAACTCATCCGCGACGCGTATGTCGTAACCGTAGGATGAAACTCCATAGCTGATGACGCCTTCGCGGACCTGGCGGTCGGTGAAAGGCTCGATCATCTTGTGCTCCAGCGCCATACGGCGAATCCAGTGGTCTGGCTTGACGGACATTCACGTCTCCTTTGAACGCGTGATGAAGAAAAAAGTTTTGTGCAAAAACCTGTACGAAGAGACAGTCAGTGTATTGCAGGGCGTTGCGTCTTGACAACCCGAGTCGGTGCCTCTAGCATCGGGCGACAGTGTTGCGGAGGATTGCGTGATTAAGCTGGACATTGTGAACGCGGTGCTGGTGCAGCTCGAAGGTACTGGTGTGAGCCGCGTGAAAGCGGAACAAGCAGTGGAGACCGTGTTCGAATCGCTGAAGAACGCCATGGGGCGCGGTCAGCGCATCGAATTGCGGCGATTTGGCGTGTTCAGCGTGCGTCCGCGCAAGACGGGCATTGGACGCAATCCGCGGACGGGCGAAGAAGTAAACATTCCTCCCGGTAAAGCTGTACGCTTCAAGCCGGGCAAAGAGTTGCAGGGCCTCGAAGGCCAGTAGATTTCTTCGGCAATCCCTTAAGTGAAGTTATGATGCTCGGCGTCACGCGCCATGAGAGTTGAATCTTCGTGTGACTTCGGGAGCGGATGATCAACCTTGTCCGTACAATTCGGCTGCGCGACCTCCTCTATCTTTTTATCGGCTCTGTAATTGGCTCGGGGATTTTCATTGCGCCGGGACTCATCCTGCGGCAAGTGAATGGTTCGGTCGGGCTGTCGCTGCTGGTTTGGATTGTCGGTGGCGTGCTGTCGTTATTGGGTGCGCTGACATATGCAGAGCTTGCCGCGGCGAATCCAGAAGCGGGTGGGCTCTATTGCTACATTCGCGATGGATTTGGCTCGCTCCCGGCGTTTTTGTACGGGTGGTGCCTGTTTGTCGTGATCGCCAGCGGAACGATCGCGGCGCTGGCGAGGGCATTCACGAAATATCTGAATGAGATTGTACATCTCTCCGCTTGGCAAGCGAATGTCGCTTCGATTCTGATGATCGCGGTCGTGACCATTGTAAACGTTTGGGGCACACGCAAGAGCGCGAACCTGCAAAACGTTACAACGGCGATCAAGGCAGGGCTTGTGGTCGTGCTCAGCGCCGCACTTTTTGCGGTAGGGCGCCATGGTGCGGAGGTCCTGCCCGCGATGAAGACCGACCTGAGTGGATTTTCACTGCTTTCGAGTTTTGGCTTGGCCATGATTGCGGCGCTTTGGGCCTACGAAGGCTGGCAATTCGGAACGTACAGTGCGGGGGAAGTGGTTGAGCCGGAGCGCGCATTTCCGAAAGCGTTTCTGCTCGGGTCACTATTCTTAGTCGGGCTCTATCTGATTGCCGTGTTCGCCTATCTGATCGCGATTGGGCCAGCGGCAACTACGGCGACGGATGCCATCGCCGCAACCGCCGCAAAAGCTGTTTTGGGCGAGTGGGCCGGTAAATTCGTAGCGGCCACGATCCTGATTTCTGTTTTCAGTTCGACGAACAGTGTGATTCTGACCGCTCCTCGCGTTTTCTATGCTATGGCGAAGGATGATGTGTTTTTCAAGAAGCTCGCCGAAGTACATCCGAAGTTTAACACTCCTGCCGCTGCGGTGATTTCGCTGGGCGTGTTGGCAGCGTTTCTTACGCAGGCCGGAAAATTCTCGGAACTGGTGGAGGGCGTGATCTTCATCGGCTGGATTTTCTACGGCCTGGCTGGCGCGGCAATTTTCCCTTTGCGCCGCAAATATGCAGGTCGAGCTCTTCCCTATCGCGTCCCGGGGTATCCCTGGACGCCAATCCTTTTCGTACTGGCTTCCATCGCAATCATCGGTAACGCCATCTACCGCGCCACGATTGATCCGGCGCAATTTCGGCATGTTCTCGCCGCGCTCGGGCTCCTTGCAGCGGGCGTCCCAGTTTATTTCTTTTGGCGTGTCAAAAAGAAAGCAAGTTAAAGCAACGAAAGTGGATCAACGTCGGCAAGAATTGCTGTCTTTGGAATCTCTTTCAAATCGCAATAAGCCAGCGCGCCGGAAAGCAGCCACGTGAGTTTTGCCCGACTCTTCGATTTCAGCAAAAATTGAAAACGATGCTCCCGTTTTAGTTTAGCCAGCGGAGCGGCAGCAGGGCCAAGCACGCGGACGCCCTCATCATTGAGGGGTGCAAAATATTCCGACAGCTGGCGCGACCAGAGAATGGCTTTCTCCAGACTGGTGTCGCGCACGATGACGTTGGCGAGCGAAGTGAACGGCGGATAAGCCATCACGCGGCGGAAGTGCTGTTCACGCTCGAAAAAGGCCGCGTAATCCTGCTTCACCGCGTCCTGAATTGCGTAGTGGTCGGGATAATAGGTTTGAATCAGCACGCGGCCGAGCAAATCCCCTCGACCTGCGCGACCTGCAACTTGCGTTAGCAGTTGGAAGGTGCGCTCGGCAGCCCGAAAATCCGGCATGCTGAGCGAAGCGTCCGCGCTGACTACCCCTACCAATGTGACGCGATGAAAATCGTGGCCTTTCGCGAGCATCTGCGTGCCGACGAGAATATCCAAAGTGCCCGCGGCAAATGCGCCGAGCGTTTCCTGAAATTGGCGCTTTGTTCGAGCCGTATCTCGGTCGAGGCGCGCGACGCGTGCCTGGGGAAATTCCTTCCGCAGCCTTTCTTCCAGATGCTCGGAGCCTTCCCCGAAAAAATAAACGTATTGCGACTGACACTTCGGGCATTGCTTCGGAATCTGTTGGATCGAGCCGCAGTAGTGGCACTCCAAACGGTTGCGGCTTTTGTGATGCGTCATCGAAATGCTGCAGTTCACGCACTGCACGGAGGCGCCGCAACTTCTGCACAATACGGACCATGAATAGCCGCGCCGGTTGATGAGAATCAGCGCTTGTGTGCCGGCGCTCAGACATTCCTGAATTCCGGCGTGCAACGCAGAGGAAATCGGGCTCGTTTTGTGTGTCTGCTGAAATTCGTCGCGCAAACTGACGATTTCCACGGAAGGCAACGGCCGCGACGCAACCCGCGACGCAATTGTTAGGAGTTCGTACTTTCCTTCCCGCGCATGGTGAAAGGTTTCGAGCGAAGGCGTAGCAGACCCAAGCAAGGCCAGCGCATTTTCCAGCTTTGCGCGTACCGTTGCCACATCGCGCCCGTGGTAGCGCGGCGTCTCTTCCTGCTTGTAGCTCGACTCCTGCTCCTCATCCACGATGATGAGTCCGAGATTTTCCAGCGGGGCAAAGACCGCCGATCGCGTGCCCACCACGACACGCGCTTCGCCATGGCGCGCTCGCCACCATTCGCGGGCCCGTTCCACGTCGCTCAGCGCGGAATGCAGCACGACCACACCTTCGAATTGCGCCCCAAACCACGCGCGGCACTGGCGACCCATCCAGAGTGTCAGGGCAATTTCAGGCACGAGCACAATCGCCGTCTTGGCTCGCGCAAGCGTGTCCTGCACTGCGCGGAGATACACTTCCGTCTTTCCGCTGCCCGTCACGCCGTGCAATAGCTGCACGCCAAACTCGCCCAATTCGAATCGCGCGCGGATCGCTTCAAACGCACTTTCCTGCGCAGGATTCAAAGTGTGCGCCGGCGGTTCATAGCCCAAATCGAACGGATCCTCGGCGGGATCAAGCGGTTCTTCCCAAGATGTCAGAATGTTTTCGCGCAGCAGACGTTCGATGAACGGTCGCGAAACGCGGGCCAGCTTCAGCAACTGCGGCAAAGGCAACGGGCCGCGCTCAGTTTCGAGCAGCGCGCGCAGCCGTTCCATCTTTTCCGCTTCTTTCGGCTGGCCAGCGCTTTCGCCCTTCCAGGCAACGATCCGCTGCGTCTTGCGCTTACGGCCTTTGATGATTTCGCGAATTTCAAGCAAGCTGCGCCGCTGCAGCTTCTGTAACAATTCCGCGGAAAGCCCAAGTTTCATGGCCGCGGCGAGCAAAACCGGCTTGTCTTTTTTGAAAAGGGCAATCAGGGCGCGCGATTCTTCCCCGCCGCTCTCCGCCACAAGAAAGTTTCGGTTCTGCTCCTCGGCCAGCGCGTGTCCAGCAACGGTCAACGCAACTTCGCTTTGCGCCGAGAATTCCGTTACCGGCGGGAGCATGGAACGAAATACTTCGCCGATGGGCGCGAGGTAATAATTGGCAATCCATTGGCCGAGTTCGATGAGCTTCGGCGTGAGCGCGGGAACCAGATCGATCACGCGGACGATGTCGCGCAATTTCGTATTTGTAGGAGCCTTCTCCACGCACTCCACTACGACGCCGACGACCGATTTCGTGCGAAACGGAACGAGCACGCGGCACCCGGGCTGCGCAGTAGCTCGCAGCGATTCGGGAACGGAGTATGTGAAAGTCGTGCGCAGCGGAACCGGCAGCGCCACATTGCAGAACGGAGCGGACATCGCGTTGGTTAGTGTACCAGCAGAGCCGGAACTCACCGGCCGATGAGAACGATTCCTGCAAAAATCGCGATGGTGCCGAGCCATTGCACGCGGCTCAAGCGTTCGCGAATCAAAATCGCGGCGAGAACAACCGTAACGGCTCCGTAGAGCGAAGAGAGTACGGTAACGATGGAAACCTGTTCTAACTGCATGCCGCGATTGCTGACGACAAGCGCGCCCGTGTCCAGCAACCCCATTCCTGCAGTTCGCACTATCGCAGAACCTTGCCCTTTCGGAATGCTTGCGCGGGTCAGCAGCAAAAGAACTAGCGTAATCGAGGCACCAGTGAGCCGAACCAGCCAAACCGTCGCGTACGCCCCCGTCGTTTCAATCACGTGCAAACCGAGAATCCAGAAGAGCACGCCAAACGCAACTGACGCGCAGAGCGCCCACACCACTCCTTGCTTAGAGTTCTTTGCGTCGTTGTTTCCTCCAGCTTCCCCGCGCGCGACAAGAATCACTCCAACTAGCGTGGCCGCAATTCCGCAGCTTCGCGCAATCGTCAGCCGTTCGCCGCTCAACACCGTCAACAAAAACGTCAGCACGGGATAGCCTGCGGAAAGGGGCGCAACGACGGAAAGTTTGCCCAGCTCGATGCACCGGTAAAACGCCAGCATCGCCAGCGAATTGCAAACTCCTGCCGCAATTCCCCAAGCCCACGGCCGCCAGCCGGAACCATCGAACAAATGTCCCCATCGCCCGGTTGCAAGGAGAAAAATTGTGAGGAAGGTCGCGCCAAACCCCTGCATACAAAAGAGCGCGCGTAACGTGCCGAGGCCGCGTGTCGCGTACCGCGCCAGAAAATCCGAACTGCCCCAGGCAAGCGCCGTGGCTAAGCCAAGGAGAATTCCCATAGATTTTTACGAGGACTTGCGCTTCACGGTGAGGCCGAGCTCAGCCATGACTTTCTGAAGATCCTTCCAAACTTCACTTTTGGCCGCGGGATTTCGAAGTAAATACGCAGGGTGATAGGTCGCCATCAATTTTCTGCCGCGAAATTCCTGCCACTCGCCGCGAAATTGAGAAATGCCACGTTCGGTTTTCAGAATCGTCTTGGCCGCGGTCGCCCCCAGGCAAACGATGGCTTTCGGCGCAATCGTGTCAATCTGGCGAAACAAAAAAGGCGAGCACTCTTCAACTTCGTCCCGCTCCGGCTGGCGATTCTGCGGCGGCCGGCACTTCACCACATTGCAGATGTAAACGTCCTTGCGCTGCAAGCCCATCGCTTCAATCATCTGCGTGAGCAGCTTTCCGGCGCGCCCGACAAACGGCAGGCCTTGCTCATCTTCATCCGCGCCGGGCCCTTCGCCAACAAAAACAAGCTCCGCCGTCGGATTGCCGTCGCCAAACACGATACTGTTCCGCGTTTTGCAGAGCTTGCACCGTTTGCAATCGCCGAGGTCTTCGCGAATCTTGAACAAGGTGTCGTTCTCAATTTTCGTTGTCGCATCGAAAAGTGACGACACGATTTCCGTTGGCGGCAATACAACATTCCGAGCAAGAGCTGGGGGCACAGGCTTCATTTCGCGTTTCGGCAAACTTGTCTCCTCAACTCTTTGCATCAAATCCGGTGCAAGCGCAGGGATTCGCTGTTCCCGGGGAGACCAAGCAGTCCCACGCTCCCGGTAAAATTGACCAACGCCGATGTCTTCGTAATAGTGCAACCGGTCGGAAAGTTTTTGTTTGAGAGATTCGGGCAAGGTCTCGGGCATTTTCGATTAGTCGGAGTGTTGCGCAGCTGCGCGCAACGCGCTTCGCAGCCGCACGACTTCGTCCAGAATGCGGCCTGCAACTTCGCTCTTGGTCATTTTCGGCAGAGGCAAATCGCGCCCATCGCGCGCAAAGAGCGTAACAACGTTCGTATCCAAATCAAATCCTGCGCCTTCCGCGGTCACGTCGTTGGCAACAATCAAATCCGCATTCTTGGCCGAAAGCTTTTTCCGGGCGTTTTCCGCTACGCGTTCTGTCTCCGCAGCAAATCCGACCACGAGCCGCGCGCCTTTTTCTGCAGCGACGCTTGCCAAAACATCGGGATTCGGCTCAAGCCGAATCTCTAGCGCTTCTTTCGTATGTTTGATCTTCTGCGACATCGGCTCCGCGGGACGGTAGTCGGCCACAGCGGCGGCAAAAATTCCCACGGACGCCTTGTCAAAATGCTGCCGCACCGCCTGCTGCATCTCCAGCGCGGTTCGAACGTTCACTCGCTCTACCCCAGCTGGCGCATCCAGCGAAGTTGGCCCCGAAATCAGCACGACGCGCGCTCCGCGCCGTGCCGCGGCTACGGCCACCGCATAACCCATCTTCCCCGACGAGCGATTGGTGATGTACCGCACGGGGTCAATGTCTTCGCAAGTCGGGCCGGCCGTAACCAAAACGGTTTCGCCGACAAAGTCTCGCTGCAGCTTCAGCGCCTCGCGCACCGCAGCCATAATCGCTTGCTGCCCCGCAAGCCGCCCCGGTCCGGTCATTCCGCATGCCAAATAGCCTTCATCTGGCTGCACGATGTGCGCTCCGCGCGCCCGCAACATTTCCAGATTCTCCTGCGTCGCCGGGTGATTCCACATATTCACATTCATGGCGGGAGCCAGAACCACGGGCGCGGTAGAAGCAAGATGCAACGTCGTCAGAAAGTCGTCGGCAATCCCGCGCGCAAATTTCGCAATCACGTCCGCCGTCGCCGGAGCGACCAGCAGCAAATCCGTCCGCTGCGCCACGGCAATATGCTCAATCGCGCTCTCCAGGTTCGCTTCGCCACCAGATTCGGCGAACAGATCCGTAATCACTTTTTGTCCGGAGAGTGCTGCAAAGGTGAGGGGAGTTACAAACTCACGCGCAGATCGAGTCATCACCACCTGCACGGTGAAACCGTCCTGCTGTAAGAGGCGCACCAACTCCGCAGCCTTGTAGGCCGCGACTCCGCCGGTGACGCCGAGTGTGATGCGCATGGGAAACTTCGCGGCCCGCTACTTTCGCCGCTTGTTGCCGTCCTTATCAACGTCTGTGCTCACGCCCGGGCTGAATTCGTACTCGAGCAACCCGTATTCGATTTCTTCACAGGCCACGCGCGTGTACTTCATCGCTCGTGGATTTTCGACGAGTGGCGGTGCGCCTGCCATCAACTGGCGAGCGCGGCGCGCAGCAAGCACGACGTAGGCAAACTGACTTTCAGGAGCTTTTGTCTGCACGGTCATCGTCAATCTTTCCCTCCAAATGACGCCAGAAGATTTTCCACCTGCGCGCGGCGTCTTGCACTGGTGCAACGCAGCGCGGTAACGATCGCTTCGACCTCTTTGCCCGCTTGTTCCACGTCTTCATTCACGACGCAAAAATCGTAGTACTTGCCGAACGCCTCAATATCAGTGCGCGCCCTGGCCAGCCGCCGTGCGATTTCCTCGTCCGAATCCTGGCCCCGGCTGCGTAGCCGACGCTCTAATTCTGCACGGGAAGGGGGCAAAATGAAAATGGCCACGGACTCGGGCAGCTTCTCTTTTACCTGAGCCGCCCCCTGAACATCAATCTCGAGGACGAGATCGAGTCCTTTGGTGCGGGACTCCTCGAACCATTTCTTTGGCGTGCCGTAAGAGTGCTTGCCGAAAACTCGCGCATATTCCAGAAATTCGCCCCGGGTTACCATCGCCTCGAATTCCGATTCCGTGACGAAATCATAGCACTTCCCACTGGACTCAGTCGCGCGGCGCGGCCTGGTAGTACATGACCGCGAAACCATCGTTCCCGGCATCTGCAAAACCCGCTGCACCAAAGTCGATTTCCCCGACCCTGACGGGCCGGAAACGATCAAAACCATCGGCGCGCTTCCCTGTCCCGTGCTCATTCGATGTTTTGTACCTGCTCGCGCAATTTTTCAATCTCCGCCTTGATTTCGAGCCCGAGCCCGGTAATCGCCAGTGCCTCATTTTCCACGCCCGGCGTTTTCGAAAGCATCGTGTTCGCTTCGCGATGCATTTCCTGCAAAAGAAAATCGAGCTTTTTGCCGAGTTCGCCCGCCCCATCCAGCAATTTCCCGAACTGTTGAAAGTGGCTGCGCAGGCGGTCCAGCTCTTCGCTGATGTCGCTGCGTTCAGCCAGAATTGCGGCCTCTTGCGCGATGCGCGCAGGATCAATCGTCGTGCTGCCCAGCAATTCCTTCAAGCGCACGTCGAGCCGCCTGGCAAAAGCAGGGCGCAACGTCGCCGCGTGGCCTCGCACCTGTTCCGCGAGTTCCCCAATGCGCGCCAGGCGTCCGCGCAAATCCTCCACCAGGTGCTTGCCTTCCGCGCGCCGCATCTCATCCAGTTTTCCCAGTGCTTCGAACAGGCAAACGTCCAGTGCCTTGCCGAGTTGCTCCTGCTCTTCTTCACTCTCAGGAATCACCGGCCCCAAACCGCCGATCACGCCCGGCAAGCGCAGCAACGCCACCACATCGAGCTCCGCAGTCACGGAAGTCTGCAAACGCAAATCGTCCGCCGCTTTCAAATACGCCTGGACCAGCTCGCGATTCACCTGCATCGGTGTGGCAGCGCCGGGCTCGACACCCACATGCACATCCACATGCCCGCGATGAATGCGTTCGCGCACCACTTGCCGCAGGCGCAGTTCGTACAAATCAAATCCTTCCGGCAGGCGTAGCTTCAAATCCAGAAAGCGGTGATTCACGCTTTTCACGCTGACGCGAATCGCCCAACCATTCACTTCCTCGCGGGCCTGCGCGTAGCCCGTCATGGATAAACATTCCGGCTTTCGCGCCGTTGCTGTGCCTCGATTGCTCATGTTGATTCCCCTGTTGACGGCCGGATGGCCGTAGCAGACGGTGTGGGGGCTAGCACCTCGTCGTCCGCAAACTGCAAATCGTGAAGTCGGGCATATGTTCCGCCACGCGCAAGAAGCTCGGCGTGGGTTCCACTCTCGCGGATCTGCCCGTCCTCAAGTACAAGGATCTTATCCGCACGGCGAATGGTTGCCAAGCGGTGCGCGATGACAAACGTTGTGCGTCCCACCATTAGATTCGCCAAAGCCTTCTGCACGAACATTTCTGATTCTGCGTCGAGTTCGGAAGTCGCTTCGTCGAGGATCAAGATTGGAGAATCCTTAAGAATCGCGCGCGCAATCGCTATGCGCTGCCTCTGGCCGCCGCTAAGCCGCGTACCGCGCTCGCCGATGATCGTGTCGTAGCCGCTTGGCAGCTCTTGAATAAAATCATGTGCCAGCGCAGCCTGCGCCGCGGAAATCACGCGCTCTTTCGAAACACCTGCCAGCCCGTAGCAGATGTTGTTCCACACCGTGTCGTGGAACAGGATGTTTTCCTGCGTCACAATCGCAATCTGCGCGCGCAGCGACCGCAGGCGCACATCGCGAACGTCAGTTCCATCAATCAGGATTGTTCCAGACGTCACGTCATAAAATCTCGGAATCAAATTGACCAGCGTGGTTTTCCCTGCACCGCTGCTACCAACTAACGCGACGACTTCTCCTTTTTTCGCCGTCAGAGAAATGTCGCGAAGCACGGGATTTGATTCGTAGGAGAAAGCAACATTGTGGAATTCAACTTCATTGGAAAATGGCGGCAAGTCCTTGGCTCCCGGCGCTTCGTGCTCTTCCTGCGTTTGATCCAGATACGCAAACACCTGCGTCGTAGCGCCTTGCGCCTGCTGAAACTGCTGGTAGACGGCTCCGATTCGCTTTACCGGTTCGTACGACTTAAAAAGTGCGTATACATACGCGATGAACATACCGGTAGTCATCGCGCCCAGTTGAATCCTGCCGCGGGCATAGAGCAGCAGCAGGCCAATAACTATCGGCTGCAGCATGTCCATCAACGGAGACGTCGCCACTTGCGCGCGTACCCAGCGCATCGTCTCCCGCAGGAGCCGCCGCGAAGCTCCGCGAAACTTCGCAATCTCAAAGTCTTCCATGCCAAACGCTTTGACGATGCGGTTTCCGCCAACGGTCTCCTGCAGAATCTGCGTCAATTCCCCCAGCCGCGTCTGGCTGGTCTCAACCGACCTCCGGATTTTTTTCCCCAGTCTTCCAATCGGCCAAACAATAATCGGCAACAACACGGCGCACGCCAGCGTCATCTTCCAATCGAGATAAAGCAGAATCGCGATGTAAACCGGAAAGAGAAATGCCTGACGGAACAGTTCCGCCAAGTATTCTGAAATCGCCAGCCGCGCCCGCTCCACATCATTAATTACCGCGGAAAAGATTCTTCCGGCCGATTGCTCCTGAAAAAACGCAATGGGTTGCCGAATAATTCGCGCGTAGACCGCGTTGCGCAAGTCCGTAATCGAACGATGCCCGATGTACTGAATAACCGAAACGCCGGCAAATTCGCACAACGACTTCACCGCATACAAAATCAGCAGCGAAATCACGACGACCGTCCAAACGTTGTGAATGCTGTGGGGAAAAAGGCGGTTTACATAGATCGGTGTGCCGCTACCAGGAACACGGAATAGCAAAATATTCGAATCCGAGCTGGAAGGGTTAAGGACGCGGTCAAATACCGGCGCAATCAACAGTGCCACCGCCCCTTCCGCAATCGCCACAATCGCGAGCAAGGACACCCCGACCACCATGCCGACCCAGTAGGGCCGCACGTACGCGAGAAGCCGCTTCAATTGTGGTGAAAAAAACGAGGCCACGCTCGAGAATCCCCCGGAGTGAACACTTGTTACGCTATGCGTCTGCGATACGGTGTGTCAAGTTTGCGCGGCTTGGTTTTACTTTTCGATGTCGCGGTGCGTGACCTTTGTCGAATACCCGCGCTTCTTCAGCGTCTTCTGCAATGACTCCGCAAGCATCACCGACCGGTGCTTGCCTCCTGTGCACCCGATCGAAATTGTCAGATAACTCTTCCCTTCCTGAATGTAATGCGGAATCAGGTAGGTCAGCAGCGCTTCAATGCGTTTCAAAAACTGTCCACTCTGCGGATACGAAAGAATGAACCGCCGCACCTTCGGATCTTTTCCGGTGTACGGTCGCAAGCGCGGCACAAAATGCGGATTCGGCAAAAATCGCACATCGAACACCAGGTCGCTGTCCGTCGGCAATCCGTACTTGTAGCCGAAACTAACCAGCGAAACCAGCAGCGGCCGTTTGTCAGGTGTCTTGAATCGCGCCGTGATGAAATGCCGCAGTTCGTGCACGTTGAACTGCGTCGTATCAATCGTCGCGTCCGCCAGCTTGCGAATCGGCTCCATCAGTTTCCGCTCGTTCAGCAAACTCTCTCGAACCGGAAGTTCTTTACCCAGCGGATGCGGCCGCCGCGTCTCGCTGTAGCGGCGCAGCAACGCGTCTTCGCCCGCCTCAATGTAAACCAGCGTAATCGGGTGATCCTTGCGCAGATGTTTCAGCAGCGCCGGCAATTTCTCAAGCTGCGCGCCTTCGCGTGCATCCACCAGTAGTGCCGCGCGGGCATAATCAGCCTCACCCGCCGCGTGCAGCTCCGCAAAAATTGGAATCAGCTCAACAGGGAGGTTATCCACGCAATAGAAACCCATGTCTTCAAACGCGCGGAGCACAGTGCTTTTCCCGGAGCCGGAGAGCCCGGTCAAAATGACCAGTTGGCGTGATTCGCGTTTATGACGCGGCTTCACGGCTGGCAGCTGCTCAACTCTTAACCCGCCGCTGATGCGTGCTGGGGATACGCATGTCTTCGCGATACTTGGCGACGGTGCGCCGCGTCACTCGGATACCGTTGTCTTCAAGTTTCTTCGCAATCTGATCGTCCGTCAGCGGCTTCGTCGCGTCTTCTTCATCAATCATTTTCTTCACAAGCCGTTTCAGCGTCAGCAGAGACATTCCGCCGCCTTCCGGTCCGTTCACCGCTTCGCTGAAAAACGATCGCAGCTCCAACACACCCTGCGAAGTGTGCGCATACTTGCTCGCCACGGCGCGGCTCACGGTCGAAGGGTGCACGCCCACTTCTTCGGCAACTTCTTTGATCATCATCGGCTTCAACGCATCGGGTCCGTGATCCAGAAATTCGCCTTGCCGCGCAATGATGCTCTGGCAAACGCGCAAGATCGTGTGTTTACGCTGCTCGATGTTCTTCAAAAGCTGAATGGCCGCGGTAAACCGCTCTTTCACGTAATTTCTAACATCGCGGTCCGCAGCATCGCGCGCCAGCAATCTGCGGTACGTTGGGCTCAGCCGCAATTGCGGCATGTCATCTTCGTTAAGGAAAACCTGCCAAAGCCCATCTACCTTGCGAAAATAAACATCAGGTTCGACCAGCCTTGGCTCTGTCTTGTTGTAGCGCAGCCCGGGTCGCGGATCGAGCTTTTTGATGACATCCAGCGCCCGCTTCACTACTTCAATCGGCCGGTTCAACGCGCGCGCCACTTCTTTCAACTGATTCGATTGCACTTGCTTCAAATGTTCCGAGACGACCTGCTGCGCCAGCGTGTTCTGCGGATCGAACGCCTTCAATTGCAGCAGCAAACATTCGCGCAAATCCCGTGCACCAACCCCAATCGGATCAAAATCCTGGACCACGGCAATCGCGTCATCCAGGTCGTCCTGCGGGTATTTGCCGCCCTGGCTCAATTCTTCCGTAGACGCCGTCAAATACCCGTTCTCATCTAAGTTTCCGATGATACTTTCCACCAGCTCGCGGACGCTATCCGAGCAAATCGTCACACTGAGCTGCCAGTTCAGGTGCTCGGTCAATCCTGCAGGCGATGAAAGAAACTTTTCAAACGACGGTCGTTCCGAAACTTCGCGCTCAGCCGACTGCCCGCCGTCCCCGCCTGTATCCAAATACTGGTTAAAGAAAGTGCCGACGTCGAACTCGTCGAACGGATTCGACTCCGGCTTGTCCGGAACCTTCTCCGTCTCGTTCCGTATGAAATTTTCGTCGCTGTAATTGTCTGTCGCGGTGGGTTCTTCGCTCTGCTCTTCCAGAACGGGATTTTCAATCATCTCCTGATTGATCATTTCCCGCAGTTCCAGCCGGTTCAGCGCCAGTACGCTGACCATCTGCACCAGGCCGGGCGTCAGAATCTGCTTCTGCGCCACCTTTAAGTTGAGTTTGAGTCCCTGCCAGGCCATGGTCGTGTGTGGTCTTCCTGTTGGTGCCCTTAGTTCAAGCGGAAGTGATCTCCAAGGTAGACCCGTTTTACCTCTGGATCGTTACTAAGATCCTCAGGCCGGCCCTTCCGAAAGATTTTTCCACCTCTCAGAATGTACGCGCGGTCGGTTACGGTCAAGGTTTCTCGAACGTTGTGGTCCGTGATCAGAACCCCGATGCCCGATTTTGCAAGGTCACGAATGATCTCCTGCAGGTCCTTCACGGTCAGCGGGTCAATGCCGGAGAACGGCTCATCCAGCAGGACAAACGACGGCTGCAGCGTCAGCGAACGCGCAATCTCCAGCCTGCGGCGTTCTCCGCCGGAAAGCATGTAGGCTTTGCTCGTTCGCACAGTCTCCAGCCCCATTTGCATTAGTAGTTCTTCCAAACGGTCGCGCTGCTGCTCTGGAGTGAGAGGGAGGGTTTCCAGGACGGCCAGTAGATTTTCTTCGCTCGTCAGTTGACGAAAGACCGACGGTTCTTGCGGAAGGTAGCTGATTCCGCTCCGCGCCCTGAGGTACATCGGCAAGTCGGTTATTTCGTCGCCGTTGAGGAGAACTTTGCCGGAATCCGGCCGGGCGAGCCCCACAACCATGTAGAAAGTGGTGGTTTTTCCTGCCCCGTTGGGTCCCAGGAGCCCAACGACTTCGCCTTGCCCGATTTCCAACTCAACGTTATCAACGACTTTGCGACCGCGATACGACTTGCTCAGTTCAACGGCTTGGAGCTTTAGCATACCTCGCCAAAAAGGACCGCCCGCGCGGTCCCGTTATTTCTCAACCCTATGCTTCGTCAACGTGCGCGAACCATTTTCAGAGTCGACGATGATCGTAGCATCCGCTAAAAAGAAGGTCAATTG
>Ga0137409_10002677_pt1 | contig 18991 bp, 12 predicted proteins | sample CZODoug1_16funga_FD_122059 | JGI IMG/M metagenome (GOLD analysis project Ga0137409, IMG submission 122059) | Vadose zone soil fungal communities from Angelo Coast Range Reserve, California, USA - CZODoug1_16fungal (Hybrid Assembly) | ecosystem: Environmental > Terrestrial > Soil > Vadose zone... | reverse complement strand
TCCTGCGACCAGACGTAGGCGGCCAAGCCGTACGGCGTGTCGTTGGCAATCTGCACCGCCTCTTCCTCGTTCTGGTAGGGAAGGATGCATAGCACCGGTCCGAATATCTCCTCGCGCGCAATGGTCATGTCGTTGCGTACGTTCGAGAAGATGGTGGGCTTGACGTAATAGCCCGTCGGCAACCCGTCAGGGCGGCCGGCGCCGCCCGCCACGAGGTGTGCGCCTTCGGCAATTCCCTTGGCGATAAATCCTTCGACGCGCTCGAATTGCAGTTTGGAAACCACCGGGCCCACCGTGGTCTTGTCGGAACTAGGATCACCCACGACCACGCTCTCGGCGACGCGCTTGGCAATGGCTTCCACCGCCGCCATTTTGGCCGCCGGCACCAGCATCCGTGTCGGCGCGTTGCAGGACTGGCCGGAATTCTGGAATACGTGGAGCACGCTTTGCTTCACCGCGCGCTCAAAATCGGCGTCATCCAACAGTACATTCGGCGACTTGCCGCCGAGTTCCTGGTGCACTCGCTTGACCGACGCGGCGGCATTGCGCGCGACCTCCGTGCCGGCCCGAGTCGATCCGGTAAACGACACCATGTCGATATCGCGGTGCGCAGACAGCGGCGCCCCGACGTTCTGGCCATCGCCATTGACTAGATTGAATACGCCCGCGGGAACCCCGGCCTCGTGCATGACCTTGGCCCACAGGATGGCGCTGAATGGCGAATACTCCGAGGGCTTGAGAACCATGGTGCAGCCGGCGGCCAACGCCGGCACCACTTTCGCCGCGACCTGGTTCATAGGCCAATTCCACGGCGTGATCAAGGCGCAGACGCCGACGGGCTCCTGCACCAATCGTGTGGTGCCGCGCATCTCCTCGAACTTGAAGGTTTGCAGCACGTCGATCATGGCCTTGATGTGGCCGACGCCGATCCGCGTCTGCGACCCCTTCGCGAGCGTGATGGGTGCACCCATTTCCGTTGAAATCGCCTGCGCGATTTCGTCGTAGTGCGCCTTGTAGGCGGCGAGAATGCGCTCCATCAGCGCGAGGCGTTCCGCGGGGGCGGTGCGGGAATAGCCGTCGAACGCACGGCGCGCGGCCGCGACGGCACGGTCCACATCCGCAGGCTGGCCCATCGATATCACCCCGGCGACCGTCTCGGTGGCGGGGTTGATGACCTTGAAATCCTTCGGTTCGACCGGGTCGACCCAAGCGCCGTCAATGTAGAACTGCCGATTATCGTACGTCATTGAACTGCCCCTCAATAATTCATGATTTTCCTGCCGGCCATTCTACTCGCCGGCATGGCGCAACGCAGGTCTCTTGTCGCCAGCCGCCGACGGTTGGTTCCGTACGGCGGAAGCCCTGAGAATCGACGGCGGTTTTGCGGTGGTAGTTCTCATTCTGGCATCTGCATTATTGCTAGGCTGCGTGCGCGGAATCGCAGCAAGGGAAGGCGGTTTCGCCCCGTTACTCAGGTCTTGGAGTGTTTATGCCAGGAATTGCAAGGCTGCTGCTCGCGCTCGCTTGCGGCGGCTCGATTGGCCTGATGTCCGATCCGGCCCGCGCGGCCGTGCCTGAATGGAATCCGGTGCGCTCGCATGCCGTCCAGCTCGGACCGGAAGCCAGCCGATTGGTGGTGGGCTTTCGCGCGACCGAAGGCAATACCGTGGTCAAGGCCGTCAGGCACCGAACCCAGGCGCAGAGCATCAAGATCGTGCAAGCCAATACGTCGGAAGCGGACGTCGCCGGGCTCGCCCAGCGGACCGGCCTCGGCGTGGCCCGATCGCGGCAGATGACGCCGAGCATGCATGTAGTATTTTTGCAAAAGACCCTGTACGGCGCCGACGTCACCGCGGCTCTCAAGAAATTGAGGCACGATCCGGCCGTTGAGTTTGCCGAGGTGGATCAGCGCCGGTACGCGCATGCGGTTCCCGATGATCCGCTGTTCGTGCCCACGGCGGGAGCCAGCGGCCAGTGGTTCATGCAGACCCCCAGCGCGACCATCATTACGCTTGGCGGGACTCAGACCCAGGATTTGTCGGCCACCGACGCGATTTCCGCATGGGCGATCACCACCGGCAGCACGGGCACCGTCATCGCGGATGTCGATACCGGTGTTCGATTCGATCATCCCGATCTACTTCGCGCCGGCTTAGGCGGGCGTTTGCTCCCGGGCTACGATTTCGTCGGCGAAGATTTGAATCCGAGCACCGGGGCAGCCCTCGGCACCTTCCTCATCGCCAACGACGGCGACGGCTGGGATCCGGACCCGTCGGATCCTGGCGATTGGATCAGCAGCACCGATCAGAAAAACACCACCCTGTTTCCGACCTCGAGCTGCGCCCTGCAGGACAGCTCCTGGCATGGAACGAGGGTCATGGGCGTGTTGGGCGCACTCACCGACAACGGGGTCGGTGTCGCGGGAATGACGTGGAACCCCTACCTGTTGCCGGTGCGGGCGCTGGGTAAATGCGGCGGCTACGATTCGGACATCATTGCCGGCATGCAATGGGCTGCGGGCATGTCGGTGACGGGGGTCCCGGACAATCCATACCCCGCCGACATCATCAATTTGAGCCTGGGCGGCTCCGGCAGCTGCCCCTCCACTTATCAGAATGTGATCAATACCCTGACCACCATGGGCGTATTGGTGGTCGCTTCAGCCGGCAACGAGAGCGGTCCCGTGGATGCGCCGGCGAATTGCTCTGGCGTTCTCGCCGTCGCCGGATTGCGCAACGTCGGTACCAAGGTTGGGTATAGCAGCTTAGGTCCCGAGGTGGGCGTCTCAGCTCCGGCCGGGAACTGTGTCAACTTATCCGGCGCCTGCCTGCGCTCCATCGATACGACTATCAATTTCGGCCTGACAACGCCCGGCGCCAACGGTTACACGGATGAAACCAACCCCAATCTCGGCACCAGCTTTTCGGCGCCCATCGTCTCGGGCGTCGCCGCATTGATGCGCGCGGTCAATTCGAACTTGACGCCGCCTCAGCTGATTGCGCGCATGAAATCCAGCGCCAGCCCGTTTCCTCCAAACTCCGGAAATTTACCGGTGTGCCCTAAAGTCGACTCGATGACGGGAGAGTGCTCCTGCGTGCAGGGCCAATGCGGCGCGGGCATGGTCAACGCGCTGAACGCCGTCAAGGCGGCACTCGATCCGATCGCGGCCGTGGCCGTGCCGGCGACGGTCAGCGCGGGTAGCAATGCAGTATTCGATGCCGGCGGCAGCGTAGCGGCTTGCAACGTTACAGGTGCTCTGTCCTATTCTTGGACGGCCACGGGCGGGGTCACCATTCAGTCGGGTGCCAATGCGGCGCAGGTAACGGTCGTTTCGACGGGCGCCGCAGGGACGTTGACGCTCAAGGTAACCGACTCGGCCGCCAACACGGATACAGCGACGGTGACTTTCACGTCCAGCGGCGCAACCACCACCGCGCCGTCCTCAGCCGGGATGGCGGCGACCGCGTGCCCAACGCCATTGACGTTCGCGCCGACGCCGCCCACGGTTACCGAAGCATTTTCTCCGGCCAGCGTCGGTGAGAATGTTGCCTCGACGCTCACCATTACTTTCAGCAATGCCAATGGCTTTGACTTGACTCAGTCGGGTTTCACGGAAACCGTGCCCGCCGGTCTGAGTGTGCAGACCTCGCCGGCGCCGACCACGACGTGCAGCGGCTCGTCAGGGACGCTGACCAGCTCCGCGAGCACGGTGACCATGGCCGGCGCCGATATTCCAGCCAAGGGTAGTTGTTCCATGACCATGACCGTCAAGAGCGCGACGGCGGGCACGTATGCCAACACGATTGCCGCAGACGCGCTCTCGACGGCTTCTGCCGGCGGCAACTCGGCGAGCGCGTCGACCTCGCTGACGGTGACGGCGCCCAGCAAGAGCGGCGGCGGTGACTTGGATTGGTGGGACATGATGTTCGTGGTCGGTGTGCTGCTCGCGGGCCGGCGACATACCGGGCGGCGATCTGCGCGATAGCCGCATAGCTCGGCTATAATCTCGCGATATGAGTACGTTGAACACGTCACGGGTCGTCGTGCAATCCGTGAAGACCCATCGCGACGCGCGCGGGAGTCTGTTCGAACCATTGAGCGACGCGGAACTCGCGGGGCAAAAGAACGTGCATGTGGTGCTCACTCAGCCGAATGAGGTTCGCGGCAATCACGTGCACCGAACGGCCGTCGAAACCACCAGCGTGGTGGGACCCTGCCTGATCCGCCTCAAGGAAGACGGCTCCATCCGCGATCTTGACGTGCCGGCGGGGGAGATCTGGCGGCTGACCATACCGCCCGGTGTAGTGCATGCATTTCGCAACACCGGCGAGTCGATGATGGTGCTGGTGTCGTTCAGCACCAATCTGCATGATCCAACCGGTGCCGACACGGAGCGAGAGCAGATTCTCTAGGCGTTAGACGATCTTGCAGGCCTCGTCGAAGGCCAAGCGGGGATTGCGCGGAAACAACAGCTCCGTCGTGCCCGTGCCGAGCGCGCAAATGAAATTCGATTTGAGCAGGGTGCCGGCAAAAAACGCGGCATCGACCTTGGCGTTGTCGAAACCCGACATGGGTCCGCAATCCAATCCGAGCGCGCGCGCAGCGAGGATGAGGTAAGCGCCTTGCAGGCTCGAGTTGCGCATCATGGTTACCTCGGCGACGGCCGCATCCTTGAACACGTCGGCCATGCCCGGCTTCTGCGGGAAGAGCCTGGGCAGCTTCTCGTAGAATTTCTCGTCCATGGCGATGATCACCGTGACCGGCGCCTGTTCGACCTTGGTGACATTGCCCTGCGAGACGCAGGCGACCAGCTTGGACTTGGCTTCGGCGCTCTTGACGAACACGAACCGCGCCGGGGTGGAGTTGGCCGACGTCGGTCCGAATTTCAGCAATTCGTACAGCTGGTGCAGGATCTCGTCCGACACGGACTCGGCGGCCCAGCGATTGTAGGAACGGGCTTTGCGGAACAGAATGTCGAGTGCGCCATCGTCGACTGCCTTTTTCATCGCTCGCCTTCGGTGTGAATTGAATCGCCGGTGTGAATTGATTCGAGCTCGTGGCCCCGCTTGAAATCGCGAATGTGCTTCTCCATCCAGGTGCGCGCCTGCTCGCTGCGCCGGAACTTGATCGCGTCGGCGATTTTGCCCTGCGCCGTGTGGATGCGCGCACGCGCCTGCGGGACGCGGTCGATCATACGGGTGAGCGCCGGGGCGAGCAACAGATTGAGCGGCGCTTGCGATATCTCGAGTACCTGATTGCCGCTCGCTGCGGCTACGGCGGTGAAAAAATCGACTACCGCCGCTACGGCCTGCGTGGTATCGGCGACCTCGCGCTTGAATCGCGCACCGGCTCGCACCAGGGTTTGCAGCTGCGCCGGAGTGCGGCGCGCCGCGGCGTATTGTGCGGCAACGGGTTCGATCGCCATCATCGCCTCCCACAATTCGAGGAAGGTCACATCGTGCAGCGCCAGGGCGCGGCTCACGCCGGAGCTTACGCGCCGCGGCTCCGGGCGCGTGACGCGGAGCCGCTTCTCGCCGCGGACCCGGCCCAGCAAGCCGTGGGTCTCGAGCTCGCGGATCGCTTCCCGGATGGTCGAGCGATTGACGCCGAATTGCCGCGCCAGATCCATTTCGGAGGGCAGGGGGTCGCCGGTGCGCAGCGAGCGGGCGACGATGCGCTGCTCGATGACGTTCGCGATCTGGCGGTACGCCGGATGATCGTCGAGGGGTGCGAACAGATCGGCCACTATCTCCTGTCCCATGACACTTAGCCCTCTCCGAACAGCTCGCGGCCGATCAGCATGCGGCGAATCTCCGAAGTCCCGGCGCCGATTTCATAGAGCTTGGCGTCGCGCAGCAGCCGACCGGTCGGATAATCGTTGATATACCCGTTGCCGCCCAAGAGTTGGATCGCATCCAGCGCCGCCCGCGTCGCCGCCTCGGCGCAGAACAGAATGCAGGCGGCGGCATCCTTGCGCGTGGCATCGGCGCGATCGCAGGCCGAGGCCACCATGTACGCATAGCTGCGGCAGGCATTGAGCGAGGCATACATGTCGGCGAGCTTGCCCTGCACGAGTTCGAAGGTGCCGATGGCCTGGCCGAACTGCCGCCGTTCGCGCACGTACGGCACGGCGACATCCAGGGCGGCTGCCATCAGCCCGAGCGGGCCGCCGGACAGCACGACGCGTTCGTAGTCCAGGCCGCGCATCAGGACGCTGACGCCTTGATTCTCCTCTCCGACGAGGTTCTCGGCCGGCACTTCGCAGCCGTCGAACACGAGCTCACTGGTGCTCGAGCCGCGCATGCCGAGCTTGTCGAGCTTTTGGGCCGGCGTGAATCCTTTGAAATCCTTTTCGATGATGAATGCGCTGATGCCGCGTGCGCCGGCTTCCGGGTTGGTTTTCGCATACACCACCAAGACGTCGGCTTCCGGGCCGTTGGTGATCCACATCTTGCGGCCGTCGAGCACGTACCGGTCGCCGTGCCGGGTCGCCTTGAGCTGCATGGAGACCACGTCGGAACCGGCGCCGGGCTCGGACATGGCGAGCGAGCCCACATGTTCGCCGCTGATGAGCTTCGGCAGATACTTGCGCTTCTGCGCATCGTCGGCGTTGAGCGCCAGCTGGTTCACGCACAGATTCGAATGCGCTCCATAGCTCAAGCCCACCGCGGCCGACGCGCGCGAGATTTCCTCCATCGCGACGGTGTGGGCCAGGTAGCCCAAGCCGGCGCCGCCGTAGTCCGGGCTCACCGTCATGCCCAAGAACCCCAGCTCGCCGAGTTCCGGCCACAGATCCCGCGGGAACACATTGCTGCGGTCGATCTCATTGGCGCGCGGCGCGATGCGCTCCTCGGCGAAACGCTGTACCTGGTCGCGCACGGCATCGATGACTTCGCCGAGCCCGAAATTGAACTCGCGATATGCGGAATTGGCCATGGTCACCGGACCCCCATTGTCATCGGACCCCGAATCGTTGGATAATCGGACTGTCGGACAATTTTGCCACTCTCAAGGCAACAAAGCCAATGGCCCAGATCGTCTCGAAAATCGACATCCGTTCGAAGGAATTCGCCGACAACCGCGCCGCCATGCAGCCGCTGGTGGATGACCTGCGGGCCACGCTGCAGCGCAATGCGGCGGGCGGCAGCGCGGCGGCCCGCGACAAGCACACCCGGGCCGGCAAGCTGCTGGCTCGAGAACGGATCACGGCGCTGCTCGATCCCGGCTCGCCGTTCTTGGAACTGTCCGCGCTGGCGGCGCACGGGGTGTATGGCGAGGATCTGCCGGCCGCCGGGCTCATTACCGGCATCGGCCGCGTCTCGGGGCGCGAGTGCATGGTCGTGGCGAATGATCCCACGGTGAAGGGAGGCACCTACTATCCGCTCACCGTGAAGAAGCACCTGCGGGCGCAGGAGATCGCGGGCGACAACGAGCTGACGTGCGTGTACCTGGTGGAAAGCGGAGGCGCCTTCCTGCCGAAGCAGGATGAAGTATTTCCCGACCGCGATCACTTCGGCCGAATATTCTTCAATCAGGCACGGCTTTCCGCACAGGGCATCGCGCAAATCGCAGTGGTGCATGGGTCGTGTACTGCGGGCGGCGCCTACGTGCCCGCCATGTCCGACCACGCCGTCATCGTGCGCAATCAAGGCCGCGTGTTTCTGGGCGGGCCGCCGCTGGTGAGGGCGGCAACGGGCGAAGAGATCGATGCAGAGTCCTTGGGCGGCGCGGACGTGCATTGCCGGCGTTCCGGCGTGACCGACTACTACGCGGAGAACGACACGCATGCGCTGGCGTTCGCGCGCCGCGCGGTGGCGCGGCTGCGGCCTGCCGCTATGAGGTCCGGCATCAGCGCGGTCATGGGTGCCGGCTCGGTGCGCGGCGCCGGCGCCGCTTCGGCGGGCGAACCTCAATACGATCCCGCGGAGCTCTACGGCATCATCCCGCCGAGCTCGCGCAAGCCTTACGACGTGCGCGAGCTCATCGCACGCCTGGTCGATCGCTCGTGGTTCGACGAATTCAAGGCGCTGTACGGCACGACCTTGGTCTGCGGCTTTGCCGACATCCATGGTTCGACGGTGGGGATCCTGGCCAACAACGGCATCCTGTTCTCGGAGAGCGCATTGAAGGGCACGCATTTCATCGAGTTGTGCTGCCGCGAAGGAATACCCCTGGTGTTTCTGCAGAACATCGCCGGCTTCATGGTGGGCCAGGCCGCGGAGGCCGGCGGCATCGCCAAGGACGGCGCCAAGCTGGTCACGGCCGTGGCCTGCGCGGCGGTGCCGAAGTACACCGTCGTCATCGGCGGCAGCTTCGGCGCCGGCAATTACGCCATGTGCGGCCGCGCCTACAGCCCGCGATTTTTGTTTCAATGGCCGAACGCGCGCACCTCGGTGATGGGCGGCGAGCAAGCCGCCAGCGTATTGGCGACCATCAAGCGTGAGGCCTTGGAGCGGGGCGGGGGCACGCTGAGCGATGCCGAGGAGGAGCAGCTGAAGGCGCCGATCCGCGAGCAATTCGAGCGCCAAGGTCATCCCTACTATGCGTCCGCGCGCCTCTGGGATGACGGCGTCATCGATCCGCTCGACACGCGCCGGGTGCTGGGTCTGGCGCTGGCGTTGACGAAATCCCAAGAGATGCGTGCGACGCGCTTCGGCGTGTTTCGAATGTGAGGCGGCCGATGCTCCGACGACTGCTGATCGCCAATCGCGGCGAAATCGTCTGGCGCATTGCACGCACGGCGCAGCGCTTGGGGGTGACCGCCATTGCGGTGTACTCCGAGGCTGACGCCGGTGCGCGCCATGTACGGGTTGCCGATGAGGCGTACCACCTGGGGCCGGCGCCCGCGGCCGAGAGCTATCTGGATATCGCGAAGATCATCGCGCTCGCGCGGCGCGTCGGCGCCGAGGCCGTGCATCCGGGCTACGGATTCCTGTCGGAGAATGCCGCATTCGCGCAAGGCTGCGTCGACGCGGGTTTGATCTTCGTGGGGCCGCCCGCGTCGGCGATCCGCGCGATGGGCTCGAAAAGCGCATCCAAGGCGGCCATGGCGGCCGTGGGCGTGCCCGTGGCCCCGGGCTACCATGGTGCGGATCAATCGCCGCAGGCACTCATGGCGGAGGCACAGCGCGTCGGCTTTCCGCTCATCATCAAGGCCAGCGCCGGCGGCGGCGGCAAGGGGATGCAGGTGGTGAATTCCGCCGCCGAGGTCGCGGCGGCGGTCGAATCGGCGCAGCGTCTGGCGCGCACCGCCTTCGGCGACGATCGCTTGCTGCTGGAGCGTTATTTTCCGCAGGCGCGCCACGTGGAGGTGCAGATATTCGCCGACTCGCACGGGGACGTCGTGAGCTTGTTCGACCGCGATTGCTCGGTGCAGCGCCGCCATCAAAAGATCATCGAGGAGGCGCCGGCGCCGGGGCTGCGCGATGCGGTGCGCGCGGCGATGTCGCAGGCCGCCATCCAGGCGGCACGGGCGGTGGGCTATGTGGGCGCGGGGACCGTGGAGTTCTTGGTCGACGAAGCCCAGAATTTCTACTTCATGGAAATGAATACCCGCCTGCAGGTGGAGCACCCGGTGACGGAGTTCATCACCGGTATCGACCTCGTGGAATGGCAGCTGCGCATCGCAACGGGGGCGCGCTTACCCAAGGCGCAGAGCGATATCCTCCAGCATGGCACCGCCATGGAGGCGCGTCTGTACGCCGAAGATCCCGAGCATGGGTATCTGCCGAGCGTCGGCCGCATCACGCACCTGCACTGGCCCGATGCCGCTCCCGGTCTCAGGCTGGATATCGGCGTCGACGCGGGCGATGAGGTCTCGACGTTTTACGATCCCATGCTCGGCAAGGTCGTCGCCTGGGGCGAGTCGCGCGGCGAAGCGGTGGATCGGCTGCACAAGGCGCTCGCGGACATCGAGATCGTGGGCGTCACCACGAATCGCGCGCTGCTGTTGAGCGTGCTCGCCGACGGGGAATTCCGGCGTGGCGGCGTGACGACGAGTTTTCTCGACGCACGCGCGGCGCAATTGTCTTTTGGCGAGCCCAAAGCCGGCGACGCCGATGCCGTGTTGGCGGCGCTGTGGTGCGCGACCCGCCGGACGGAGTGCGATGCGCTGTGGACGGACACTCGCGGCTGGCGGCTGGCGGGGCCGCCGCGCAGCACGTGGGTGTTCGGGGACCGGACCGTGATCATCGAGTTGTCGGAGCCGAATGATTATGTCGCACACGTTACGGGGCGGGGAGAGCGCTTGGCGGGGCGGGGGGAACGCGCTGCGGGGCACGGAAAACACTCGCGGGGTCACGGGAGACACTCGCCGGGGCATGAATATGCGCTGCACGTCGTCGCGCGCGGCGCGCAGGCGTTGGACGTCGAAGTCGCCGGACAGATGCAGCGGGTCAGCGTCGTCGAGGTCGATCAGACGCTGCATCTGTTCCGGGCGGGGCGGCAGGCGGCGCTGCGCTTGGTGCGAACGGAAGATGCCTTGCATGTCAGCGCCGGCGCGGAGGAAGGCTCGCTGCTCACGCCGCTGCCGGGGACTTTGGTCGCCGTCCATGTCACCGAAGGCCAGCAAGTGGTCCGGGGAGCGCCCTTGGTGACGGTCGAGGCCATGAAAATGGAACATACGCTGACGGCGCCCTACGACGGGGTGGTCACGCGGCTTGCCTTCGGCTTGACGGAAAGGGTTGCGGCGGGCGCCGTATTGGTGGAGCTGGCGCCGCTCGACTCCTAAATTCGCTCGACGCTCAGGCGACTTGCGAGTCGGCGAGCGCCGTCGCCGGCAGTATGACTTTGAAGCGAGTCTCGTGTCCGAGCACAGTGGCGAGCGCAATCTTGCCGCCCGCTTCTTGCACGTAGCGGCGTACCAGGGACATCCCGGTGCCGTGCCGCGCTTCGCCCGGCGCCGAGTTCAGGGTGGTATATCCCGCCTTGAAGATCAACTTGATGACCTGACGATCGCGCAGGCGCGCCGCGGCCTCCGCAGTGATCAGACCTTTGGCGAGGGCGGTGGCGCGCACTTTCTCGGGATCGAGACCGCAGCCGTCGTCGTGGAAGTGCAGCTCGAAGCTCTGGTCGGGCAGGGCCTTGAACTCGAGGCGCAGGGTTCCGTGCGCCGGCTTGCCGCCGCCGGTGCGCGCGGCGGGTGGTTCGACACCGTGCATGACGGCATTGCGGATCAATTGAATCGCCACGTTCTTGATCGTCGCCTGGTACCTGGGGGGAACCAGCTGCATGCCGATGCAATCGAGGACCACCGTCTTGTGCTGCTCTTGTGCCACGAGCTCGGTCAGCACCGTCAGCGTGCTCTCGAGGCTGCCGGCCTGAGCCATGCGGTGCGCTTTGGGCGGCGCGGATGCCGCCGCGGATCTTTGCGCCATCTCGGCCAGGAATTTCGGCGCTTCGATGATCTGCGTGCCGTTCTCCGTCACGCGGGTTTCGGGGAACACGACGGCATCGGGGTCTGCGACCGGATCCGCCTGTGGGGTGAGCGAGCGCAGCTGCGCGAACTGCCCGTAGAGCTGATCGAGCTTCACGGCCAGCGGCAGAAAATCGCTGCCGCTCAACGCGCCGCGGCTGCGCAGGTCCTGCAATGAATCTTCCATCGACCGCGCCGCGGCCTCGAGTCCGGTGAGCTTGAGTGCCGCGGCATCGCGCCGGACTCGATCGACCTCATCCAGGGTTTGCTCGAGCTTGTTGCGGAACGCGGCGGTCTCGCGCGCCGGTTTTTTCAAAACCCCGTTGATGGCCTTCATCGAGGCATCGGTCCGCTGCAGGAAAGCGCTGAAGCGCGCCCCTCCCGCCTGCAAGACGCCGCGCAATATCTCGCCCTGAGTCTGAACTTGTGTCCGCAGATCCTCGAGCTCGCGCTGCTGCTGCTCGCGCGCGGTGATATCGGTCACGCTGACCAGCCACGCGCGTGGTTCGCGGCCCAGGTCGACCGCATGGAATTCGAAGGAGTAGTGCGCCGTCTCGAAAGCGCCGTCGGCATTCGCCAGCCGCACCTCTACGTCCTGCAGCGGATTGTCCTGCAGCGGATTCGACTGTCCGGAGTTGCTCGGGCCAGGGGCATCGAGCAGACGGGTGACGAAGGCGCGGACCACGCTCAGGGTTTTTGCGCTGACCAGCGGGCCGATCAATTTCTCGAAGCTCAAGTTCGTGAAATCCTGGCGGCGAAACAGCGCCGCCAGCGACGCCGATACTTGCGGGAGGATCTTATCCTTGGCATCGAGGAGGAACAGCCCTTGCGCACTGCTTTTCAGGAGTGCATCGGTCAGCCGGTTGCTGGCGCCGATCAAGTCCTGCTTTTCGCGCTCATGACGTTTGACGGAAATGAACATGGATCGACAGGGTGCCAAACGCTTCAGGCGGGAGGATTGATGGCTGTCACAGCCTCAAGTCACCTGGCTGCCGATGCTGCGCCGAGTCACGAGCGCCTGTGACGCAAGTCACATTTCAGACAGGCTCTCAGGCGACAGCCGCCACCAAGGGTCCTAAGTCGGCGAGCAATTCGTCTGCAGATGCGTAGCGGGCGTTTTGCTGCTTCGCCATGAGGCGATCGAGCAGGGGTTGTTGCGCTGCCGTGGCCTCGGGCAGAACGGGCACAGGGCGGCTGGCGTGCTGCGACATGATGGCCACCGCACTGCGGCCGCCGTAGGGTCTCTGGCCGGTCAGCATTTCGTAGAACATGACCCCCAGACTATAGAGATCGGTGCGGGTGTCGACGCGCTGCCCCTGCGCCTGCTCCGGACTGATGTAGTACGGTGATCCGAGCACCTGGCCGACGCCGGTGGTCCCGGCGTCGTCCATCGAGCGCCGCGCCAACCCGAAGTCGATGAGCACCGGCGAATTGTCTTCGCGCAACATCACGTTCGCGGGTTTGAGATCGCGATGCAAAATCCCGAACACGTGGATGACGCGCAGCGCTTCGGCGATGGCACGGAGGTAGTACAGGCTCTCGTCCACGCTCAAGGGATTGCGCAGACGGTCGCGCAAGTCGCCGCACGGGAAATATTCCATCGCCAAGTACAAATGGCGGGGCAGGGAACCGAAGTCGTAGATCTCCGCGATGGCGCGGTGCGCGATGCTGGAGATGATCTCGTACTCGCGCTGGAAACGCTCGGCGTCGTCGAGTTCTCTCTGGGATTCGCCGCGGTTCATGACCTTGAGCACCACGTTGCGCCGCAGGCGCTCATTGCGCGCCAGAAAAACCTGCGAGAAATTGCTGGTGGAGAGCTGCTTCACGATGGCATAGCCGGGAACGTCGATGCCTGAATTTTCAGCGTCAGGGCGGTTCAAGGTCTTGGCCGCCTGAGCGACCGCCCGGCGCTTGGCGCAGGCCTCGGTTATCGCCGCCAGCAATTGATCGCGTGTAATGCGCGCCAGCGGCAGGTAGTCTTTGGCGCCGCTCTTCAGGGCACGCACCGCCGACATTTCGCCGCCGTTCTCGGCGAGCAGAATGCAGTACAATGTGGGATACATCTGCAGCATCCGCGTCATGTGGGCGAGCACGGCGCCGGCGGCCGCCTCCTCCGCGAAGTCGGCTTGCAGGATCACGGCATCCGGTGCGCGCTCCGCGATCATCTGGCCCAAGGAGGCCGACTCCTCGGCCGGCACCGTGGCTACCTGGGCGTCCGGCCAATGGCTGGTGACGTGGTGGGTGAGCCACTGCAGGCGTTTCGAATCGCCCCCCACCACCAACAAGTTTGGACCGGTCGCGTCTGCCATAGATGAGATCTGTTACAAGGATCGCCAGCCTAGCGCGTGAGGGCTTGGGTTGGCCCGTCGGGATTTCACATTTTAGGGGTCCCCCGGCCGATGTTCCCCGGGCGCTCCCAAGCCGTTTGGGGCAATATTACGGCGCCTGAGCTGGAAAATTGAAACCAAGCCCCTATAGGTGAGTCTCAACGGTATCCGGGCAAATCGCTTCAGAGAGGGCTTATTTCAATGGGAAGTATCAGAACTTGGTCGCTCGCGTTGGTTGCGGGCATCTTCGTTGTGGTCGTCGCTCATCAAGGTTCGAGGGCGGACGTGGGCGCGGCAGGGCCCGGAACCGCGCCTGCCGCCGCGCCGTTTGCGGCGACGCCGGCGCCGGCCTCGTCACGAGTGACCGGACTGCCTGATTTTTCAGGATTGGTCGCCGAGAACGGCGCCGCCGTGGTCAATATCAGCGTTGTCGAGAAGCCGCAGAAAATGGCCGGTCCGGGGAATCCGGGCGAGCCCAGCGACTCCGATGACCCCCTCTCACAGTTCTTCCGGCATTACCAGCTGCCGGCGCCCGGGCATGCACCGCCGGCCCGCGGCATCGGATCGGGATTCATCGTGAGTTCCGACGGCTATGTGCTCACCAACGCGCATGTCGTGGACGATGCGTCCGAAGTGACGGTCAAGCTCACCGATCGCCGGGAGTTCGTGGCGAAGGTGATCGGTGTCGATAAGCGCAGCGATGTGGCGCTGATCAAAATTGCCGCCACCGGCTTGCCCACGGTCCACTTCGGCGACTCCTCGCGCCTCAGGCCCGGTCAATGGGTGGTGGCGATCGGTTCGCCGTTCGGCTTCGAGAACAGCGTCACCGCCGGCGTGGTGAGCGCGACCGCGCGTCCCCTCGATGAAAACTATGTGCCGTTCATTCAGACCGATGCGGCCGTCAATCCGGGCAACTCCGGCGGCCCGCTGTTCAATGTCGACGGTCAGGTCATCGGCATCAACGCGCAGATATACAGCCGCACCGGCGGCTTCATGGGCATGTCCTTCGCCATCCCCATCGATCTGGCCTTGAACGTCAAGAATCAGCTGTTGACGAAGGGCAAGGTGAGCCGCAGCCGCATCGGCGTCGGCGTACAAGACGTCAATCAGAAGCTGGCGCAGAGCTTCGGCCTGGGCACGCCGCATGGCGCGCTCATCAGTTCCGTGGAGCCCAAGAGTCCCAGCGAGCGCGCGGGGCTGAAGCCGGGGGATGTCATTACCAGCGTCAACGGCCACTATATCGACCATTCCTTCGATTTGCCGACGATCATTGCGGATATTCCGCCGGGCAACGTGGCGCACATCGGGATCTGGCACGACCACAAGCCCGACACGGTGGACGTGAAAACCGTGCTGCTGGACGAAGAGCCCGCCCGGACGGCGCACAGCGAGAGCGATGAGGGCGGCGGCAAGTTAGGGCTTGCCGTCCGGCCGCTCGACCCCAAGGAGCAGCAGCAGCTGCACACGCGCGGCCGGCTGCTCGTCGAAGATGTTTCAGGTCCGGCCCTGGCCGCCGGGCTGCAGGCGGGCGATGTGGTGCTGGGGGTCAATGGAGCGGGCGTCTCCTCGGTGGCGGACCTCAAGCGTGAGGTGGCGCGGGCGGGGCACAGCGTCGCCTTGCTGATTCAGCGCGACGAGGCCCAGATTTATGTTCCCGTCGACATAGGGTGACGGATCAGGCCTAATCGCGGGCGTGCAAACCGCCACCCCCTTGTTTTCCAGCCTCGAGCAGAACCCCGCCGGCGCGCAGCCGGCGCGGTTTCTGCCGACCAGCCGTGCCGAAATGGACGCTCTCGGCTGGGAGCGCTGCGACATCATCATCGTCACCGGCGATGCCTACGTGGATCACCCCAGCTTCGGCATGGCCATCATCGGCCGATTGCTCGAGGCGCAGGGGTTCAAGGTGGGCATCATTGCCCAGCCCGATTGGCACGGCACGCGGGATTTCGAGGCCTTGGGGAACCCGCGCCTGTTTTTCGGCGTGACCGGCGGCAACATGGATTCGATGGTGAACCGCTACACCTCCGATCGGCGGGTGCGCAGCGACGATGCCTATACGCCCGGAGGGCAGGGCGGCAAGCGCCCGGATCGCTGCGTCATCGTCTATTCACAGCGAATTCGCGAGTCCTACAAAACCGCGCCCATCGTGGTCGGCGGCATCGAGGCGAGCCTGCGGCGCATTGCGCATTTCGACTATTGGTCGGAGCAGGTGCGCCGCTCGGTATTGGTGGACTCGAAGGCGGATCTTCTGGTGTATGGCAACGCGGAGCGCCAAATCGGCGCGATTGCGCGGCGGCTGGATGCCGGCGAAACCATAGGCGACATCACTGATTTGCGCGGTACGGCGTATCTGCGCCGCGGCATGCCGGCGGGCTGGGTGGAAATCGATTCGAGCGAGTTGGACGCCCCGGGCCCCCTGAATCCGCCCGTCGATCCGTACGCGAGCGAGGAGGAGCGCCGGACGGCGAATGCTCCGGCCGTCGACGCGCGCGCCGCCGCGCCCGCGGAAACAGTGGTCAAATTTTATCGAAAGGTGCCCAACGCGCAGCGCGACCACAGCGTCATCCGTCTACCGTCCTTCGAGCAGGTGAGCGGGGACGCCGTCCTGTATGCGCATGCATCGCGCATTTTGCACCTGGAGTCGAATCCCGGAAACGCGCGCGCGCTCGTGCAGCGCCACGGCAACTTGGAGCTGTGGTTGAATCCTCCGCCGATTCCGTTGAGCACGTCCGACATGGACGCGATTTACGAACTGCCGTACGCGCGCCGGCCGCACCCCGCATACGGCGCGGCGAAAATTCCCGCCTATCACATGATTCGATTTTCAGTGTCGATTCAACGCGGCTGTTTCGGTGGCTGTACTTTCTGCTCGATTACCGAGCACGAGGGCCGGATCATCCAGAGCCGCTCCGAAGATTCGGTGATCCGGGAAATCGAAACCATCCGCGATCAGGTGCCGGGTTTCACGGGAGTGATTTCCGATCTCGGCGGACCGACCGCGAATATGTACCGCCTCCACTGCAAGAGCCCCGCCATCGAGTCTGCGTGCCGGCGGCCGTCCTGTGTGTTTCCGGGCGTGTGCCCGAATCTCAATACCGATCACGCGCCGCTCATCAGTCTCTACCGCCGGGCGCGGACGTTGAAGGGCGTCAAGAAAGTGTTGATCGCCTCGGGCGTGCGCTACGACCTCGCGATCGAATCGCCCGAGTACGTCCGGGAGCTCGCCACCCATCATACCGGCGGGTATCTCAAGATCGCGCCCGAGGCCATCGGCGAGGGCCCGCTGTCGAAGATGATGAAGCCCGGCGTCGGCGCGTACTACCGGTTCAAGGAATTATTCGACAAGTACTCGAAGGAAGCGGGCAAGGAGCAATACCTGATTCCCTACTTCATCGCGGCTCACCCGGGCACCCGCGATCAAGACATGCTCGAGCTTGCGCTGTGGCTGAAGAAGAACAGCTTTCGCGCCGATCAGGTGCAGGCATTCCTGCCCTCGCCGATGGCCACCGCCACCGCGATGTATCACTCGGGGAAGAACCCGCTCAAGCGCATCACTCGTGCGAGCGAGGAGGTCGTGGTACCGAAGGGGATCAAAGTGCGCCGCCTGCACAAGGCCTTCCTGCGATATCACGATCCGGAGAATTGGCCCGTGCTGCGCGATGCGCTGAAGCGCATGGGCCGCGCGGACTTGATCGGCAACGGGCGGCACCATCTGATTCCGGCGTACCAACCCGTGGGGCTCAAAGTCCGGGGCGGGGCGATGCGTCCGGCACCGGCGCTGCCCTTTCGAACCCAGCACACGGGCCTGCCCAAATCGGGGCGGGTCCACGGCGGCAAGCCCGGCGCCGGCGCAGAAACCGGGAGGCGGCGGGGCCGGCCCTAGGAGCCTGTCTGACAGGCTCGAAGCGAACGGAATTGCTTGCTAGCCTCCCTGCGGTGCGATTAAAGTCCCGGGCTGCCTAGCGGTTTCCCGCCGCAATTCATCAACTTATATGGTTAGGGAGCGATAAGAACGCCCTTAAGGTTACGGGCGCGTGTGAAGCATGGACAAGTGGATCGTACATAAATTTGGGGGTTCCAGCGTCGCCGACGCCGGCTGTTTCCGCCGCGTCGCTGAAATCGTCGAGGCATCGCCCAATCCGCGCGAAGCGGTGGTGTTGTCCGCCTGCCGCGGCGTGACGGACGCACTGCTCGGCTTGGTGACGCTGGCGGAAACGCCCGACGCCTATTTTCCGTCGGCCATCGAGGCACTCAAGAAGCGCCACGTCGAGCTGGCCCGGAGCCTCGTCTCCAAGGCGGCGTGCGATACCTATCGCGAGCAGCTGGAGCGGGATTGCCGCGACATCGCCGGCATGCTGCAGACCGTGCGGCTCATCCGTTCGGCGCCGCAAGCGCTGCGCGACGTGATTTGCGGCTATGGCGAACTTTGGTCCACGAGGCTGTTTGCGCCGTTGCTGCGCGAGCGCGCGCGCATCGCCGGCGACGTGCTGTGGATCGATGCCCGCGACGTCGTCATCGTCGATTGGGGTCCGTTGGGCCCTGCCGTGCAATGGTCGACGAGCGAACGAAACCTGGCGGCTTTGATCCCCGAGGGATTCAAAGGCCGCCTCATCATCCCGGGTTTCATTGCGACCACTGCCGCCGGAATGCAAACCACGCTCGGCCGCAACGGCAGTGATTTTTCCGGGTCGATTTTCCGGGGAGACTCCGCGAAGGCGGGCATTTGCGTTGCAGACACGATGGCGCAGGCGGCAATGCCCGCAAGGAAAGAAATGGCTAACCACGGATAGTGCGTCGGCTTTTTGATGCCAATCCTTTTTCTTCCTTCTTGGGTAAGAAATACAAAGGGAGCAATCCACATGCCCAGAAACAGGAATGAGACTGTGCTATAGTTTCCGCTTTGATTGGCGTGGAGGACAATAATAAACCGGGGTATTCCGAACAACAAAATAAGAGCCAACCCGAAAAGGCCGTTCCATGGGAAGAGCCTGCTCCAGAACGATCTGAGCATTAGAATGACCGTGACGAATGTTGAATCATGACTCTGTTTAGTCCAGCCCGATCATCATAAAGGAGCCCCAGTAAATCGGCTCTGGGTATTTAACGCGCAGTTCCTTTTTGGCATCGATAAAGCTCTGTCGCAGGTTGCCGGTGGCGAGCCATTTCTTGTAAAAATTCAGGATCAATTCCTGGGTGGCTTCGTCGTCAACTTTAAACATGCTCATGATAAGCGTTTTGGCGCCGGCTACCA